>Ga0210243_100028_pt1 | contig 88459 bp, 57 predicted proteins | sample ChrtobMeP5a_32mM_FD_155461 | JGI IMG/M metagenome (GOLD analysis project Ga0210243, IMG submission 155461) | Chrysochromulina tobin associated microbial communities from unialgal haptophyte culture, Seattle, Washington, United States - P5a_32mM | ecosystem: Host-associated > Algae > Haptophytes >...
CGATGGCGGAGGCGGTGACGGAGGAGGGGGCGAGGGGGGCGGCGGCGAAGGAGGCGGCGGCGACGGCGGCGGCGGCGATGGAGGCGGGGGCGGCGGCGGCGGAGGCGAGGGGGGCGGGGGCGGGGGCGGTGGGGGGGGGGGCGGGGGCGGCGGTGGGGGGGGGGGTGGCGGGGGCGATGGCGGCGGGGGTGGGGGTGGCGGCGGCGGTGGCGGCGAGAGCGTCGGCGGCGGGGGTGGCGGGGGCGGATAGTGGGTATGTGGCGTGTGGGGATGGTGCGGATGATGCGGATGATGCGGATGATGCGGATGGTGGCTGTGAGTGTGCGGATGGTGCGGATGGTGCGGATGGTGGCCGTGCGGTGGCGGTTGTGTTGTCGACCGAGTGCCACAATCGTAGCAGTCGGTGCCCAAGGTACAGGAGCTGTACCAGGCTCCGGGGCCGCCGTCATCGCATTCGCCATCCCAGGCCCAGTTGCACGTGTTTGAGCAGTAGGTATAGGGCGCGTGGCTGTGCGGAGCGTGACCGTGCGGAGCGTGACCGTGCGGAGCGTGACCGTGCGGAACGTGGCCGTGCGGATCGTGGCCGTGGAAGCCAAAGAGCTCGCGGCGGCCGCGTGCGCTCATGCCCTGCGCGGCGGCGGGGGCGGCGGCGGCGGCGGTGGAGGCCTGCTCAGGTATTCCCACCGTGCCGCTCAGCTGGAGGAGGAGCAGAACAAACGTGAGCATCGAGCGGCCCGATGCGAGTGCGGTCGTCATTAGTATCTGCGCCAGGTGTTAGGTCGGAAGCGAGGCTCGAGCGTGCTGGACGAGTGTGTCGCGAGCGATGTGGTTTGCGAGCGTGCGGGAGCTCGCTCGCCTTTTTTTGCGAAATAGCAAGCGAGTCGCGCGCGTTAACGCAAAGACGGTTCGGACCGGGAGGATTACAAAGGAACGCAGGTGGTTGAGACAGTGGAGCCACCAGACAGGAGGGGGTTCACGCGGAATGAACGTAGCCGACGTTTCTCTTACGGCGTGCTGAAATAACACTTCCGGGCAACGCAAGGCATCGCACCAACCACCAAGCGAAAGACTTGTGAGGCGTCCGAGCCGCCATCAATCTTCATCATGTCTGGACACCAGGGCACGGAAAAACTCCGACCGATCGATGGCCTTCTTGTCGCGATGCCGCTCGACCCTCCGCGCGATTCGTTGGTAGACGGCCTCAAATTGAACCCGTGTGCCGTCCTCCTGGCAAATGACCTCTGGCAGTCCAAGCAGTTCGCGCACCCTCGGCTGCGCCCTGAGCGCTTTGAGCACCTCTGCGCGGCTGAGCATGCCCGAATGCCGCGTCGGATTCGCTCCCTCGTTCGCGTCGATGAGCCAAAACGCTTCGTCTATTCGTGCCTTATCCAAGGTTGTGACGCGGGGCGACGGTTCGGGTGACGTTGGCGGTAATGAGCGCAGCGCGAAGCGGTTCTTGGCCTCCAGCGCGATCTCGCCCGCAGCACCCACGCGGAGCTTGGCATCGAGGCTCACGCGCAGGCCCTGCCGCAGCATTGTGTTCAGCTCGCGGTAGTCGATCGTGCCGGAGCTGTCCCTATCAAGCAAGTGGAAGAGTGCTTCCACATCCGCCGCACCAAACGCCGCCGCCGCGTCCTCCCCGCCTCCCAACGACCTCGCGGCTACTTCCGCTGGCGACATGAAACGCCCGTGCCATGACTCACAAGGCTTGAGGACCTTGGCCGGCTGCCATCCATAGCGCGCAAGGCGGGCTGCAAGTGCTGGCGGAACCTTGGTCGGTGCTGTGACCACCGGCACGTCCGCTGTTCGGCCAGGTCGAGCCGCGACCACCGCCGCACCCACGCCGGCCAGGCTGTGACCAACGGCCGTGCCGTGCCGTGCACCATCGCCCGATGCGTCCAGTGCGGCCGGCGGCGGCTGCTCGGCTGTGACGCGTGGTGCGATGAGGGCGACGACCGCCTGGAACTCCTGGACGCTCACCTTGCCGTCGCCGTTGGCGTCGAGCTTGCGAAAGAGGTCCATGACGCGCTGAAGCTGCGAAAAGAGCATCTGCCGGAGCGCTTCCATGGCCGGCGTCGACACCGCCACCGCCGGCGGCGCCGCCTCATCGGTCGCCACCGCGTCGGCCTCCACCGCGACGGGCGCAGGCGCCAGAGGGCGCTCGGGAAGCGAGCGGCCGCCGCACTTAGTCGGGCGCGAGAAGGCGCGCCCCGATGCTGGGCGGCTGGTGGGCCTGTGTGGTCCTTGGACTCCTTGGGCCTTCTCCAGAGCTAAAGGGTGGCCTTGCGGCTCGTCGGCAGCGCGATTGGCGTCGGCGTGAGCGGGGGTGGATGTCGGGTATGTACTCGGCTGCATCTCCGTGCATGGTGTGGTGCATGGTGCGCTCACGCCCGCCTCGGCTGGCTGCCAAGCGCTCTGCCGAGCGCCATGCTGAGCGCTCTGCCGTGCGGCCCACGCGCGAAACTCGGACGCATCCACGCGAATCGTCACGGGCCGTGGCGCGGACTGAATCAACGCCTGCACCTGGGCGGCTGAGAGCCCTGCAGTGTTCCGCCCGTCGACGCTCATGATGTACGATGCCGGTGGCACCCCCTTTGCAAACGCGGCACTGTCCGGGTGCACGAGGTCAATGCGCACGCGAGCGCCCGAGTCTAACAGCTCTAGACCGAGCCGCTGCTCCGCGAAGATGTAGCTTTCAAAGGGAGTCCGATAGTCGGGTGGGTCGAGTGTCGGCTCAAGGAGCGCCTCGATACGATCGAGGCGTGCCTGTAGGATCTGAGCGAGCTCCTCGCCATCGTGCTTCGTCGGCAGGATCGCCCCGACCATCTGCTCGAGCGAGAGGCCAGCAGCGCGCGCGTCCTCAATGATGGCCTCAGGCTGCGCTCCAGTGACGTATTGCACATCCATCGCGTTCGCGAACTCGCTGATCTGAAGCTTGCGCCTCCTCGCAACCGCCGCCAGCTCGAGCATGGCCCGAAGCTGCGCCTCGTCTGCGTGCCTCTTGGACTCGTCAATCGACCTCAGGTCCAATGCGCGAGGCTGCTGGGGAGGCAGCGCAGGAGCTCGCTCGTGGGCCGAGAAAGGACGCCGCGACACTAATGTGGGCCGCGGCGCTGGCTTGCGCGCCGAGTGAGGCCGAGGCGCACCGAAGGTCGATCGTTGGACCGGGTTGCGTGCCGAGTGTGGCCGAGGCGGAGGCTGGGGCGGAGGCGGAGGCCCGGATTGAAGGGCCTGTTTGTAAGCACTGAGCGCCTGGTTGTGTGCAACAGGTGCAGGGCACCAAGACGCAGCAGCTTGCACTGGCCGCACAGGAGCGCCCGGCGCTGGCCGCCATTGAGGAGCAGCAGGCGCGGGCTCTGAGAGCTCAGGCCGTGGTGTATACACCGCCGGCCTCAATGCGATGCCGCCTGCCGATCTGGGCCGAGAATAGGAAGGCGCTCCACTCTTTCCTTCAGCCGTGTCAGTGTCACTGCAGTCGAGAGCCGCACGGCGTGCCCGAGATACTGCCTGGCGAGCGTCCTCCTGGTAGGCGAGATATGCGTTGGAAAGCTCGCCGAGAGCTGCCGGCTGACCCATAGTAGCCTCAGGTGGAGCCATACTTGTTCAACGTCCTGCGGAATTCATTGGGCTTTCTTGTTAACAGTGAAACAGGACACAGTGAAGAGCTGCAACCGAATCTTAGACACGCTCTGGGAAGCGTTAAGCGGGTAAAGGTTAGAGCAACCGGTGATCTGCGAGCCCACCCGCTCGAAGTGGTGGGGCACAGGCCGGCGCTCCCCGCGTGTCGAAGACTGGTTACAGATACCCCTCCGTGGCAAGTGACATGTTGACTCAGGCGCAGTGGGCGTGGGAGAGGAGACGCGCGCCGCGCGGCGGGCGGTGTGCCAAGGATCGCGCGACGGCTCGAGGGGAAAAATTTAACCTCATCATCGCCGTGGCTCGTGCCGGCGAAGGTCAACAAATCCCTCGTCCCTCGAATTTGTCGTGGTGAGCCGGGACACAAAGTGTGAAATAAATCGGTGTCGCCCCGGTTCCGCGCGGCTCTGTTCACACACTCTACATCGCCTCTGCGGGTGCAGCACTGCTGCCAAACTCGAGCACAATGCGGTAGCGCGCCGTGTTGTTACGCAACTTGGCGATGGCCTCGTTGACTTGGGCCGCGGGGAAGAGTTCGACTTGCGGCTGGATGCCGTGCGCGGATGCGAAGGCGAGCATCTCCTCGTAGTCGTCGTACGGACCAAGGTACGAGCCGATGAGTGCACGCTCCGAAGGCACCATCGATTGGAACCACAGGGAGGACTTTTGTTCTCGGTGAGGTAGCCCAACGCATGCGAGCGTGCCACGTGGCTTGAGGAGCGCAAGGTACTCATCGAGGGGCGCGTGGCCCGAGACGGTGTTCAGGAGGAGGTCAAAGGAGCCCGCCGACGCCGCCATCGCCGACGGGTCCTCGGTGAGCACAAAACTGCTCGCGCCAAATCTACGCGCCTCAGCCTCCTTGGCTGGGCTGCGCGAGAGAGCGACCACCTCGCCAAAGCTCATCGCGCGCCCGAATTGGAGTGCGAGGTGTCCAAGGCCGCCGATGCCGATGATGCCCACCTTGGCGAGTCGCAATCCGAGACCATCCGAGAGGTCAGAGGCTAGCAGAGGCTATCAGAGGCTACCAGCAGCTAGCAGCTGCAATCAGGGGCCACCATCAGAAGCCATCGAACTCGCACACCTTGGCACCCGGCTTGCCATGTCTCTTGAGCGGAGAGTACGTTGTGATGCCCGCACACATGAGTGGGCCGAGCAGCTCGGATGCCATTCCCTCGGGTGCCTTGAAGACCCACGCGGTCGGGAATCGAATGAGGTTGGCGAAGCCGCCCTTGTCCTTTCCCGAGCCCGCATATGTCTTCGTGATCTTGGGACATAGGTTCTCGAGCCGCTCGAGGCAGCACGCGCAGCTGCCGCACGAGCCGCGCTGCACGCCGATGCAGGCGCGCTGGCCGACGGCAAACTTGGCGCGGGTCACCGCGTCGTCGCCGACGGCGGCAATGGTGCCGACAATCTCATGACCTGGCACGAGCGGAAAGGAAGCTACCTTCCAAGCGTCGTCGATCTGGTGCACGTCGCTGTGACACACGCCGCAGTGCGTGATGGCTAGGTCGACGTAGCCTGCGGGTGGCGCGCTCGAGGGCAATTCATAATCCCAAGGCACGAGTGGCTCCATCGGCCTGAGCGCAGCGTAGGCACTCACCCGCTTGGGCTTGTCGTCCGGGAGCGGGGCGACCGGCGGAGGCTTCACCAGCAGCGGCGTCGCCAACGATTGTGTGGTCACAGAGACCTTGCTGATGGAAGCAGCAACGGCAGCGGCGAGGCCGGTGAAGATGGTCGCGATCCGGCGAGACAAGAGCAGCATCTTGTCAAGAACAAGGGGTGCGAAGCACGGCGCCGGCCGCCCGGGAAACGTGTGAACGGTGTTTTTGTGATCCCAAAGACCTAGCCCTGGAACCTCTGGGAGTGTGTGCCCATGACGATGCGACCAAGCATCGCCACATCCTCACTCTACAGAGATCGTGGATCCGCTACAATTTCCCATCCTCACACATACATGTACAAATGTAACTAGGTATCCTCTTAACACTAAACTAACTTCGGTAGAACGCCGTGGCACGCAAACCCACTCCATGGTGCGGCGATGCAGGCACACCATCGCGGACGAGGTCGCTATTGGGCGTGTAGATGGCACGTCCGAAAGGGGAACGCCGCAGCGTCGTACCGGGCGGCGTGATCATCGACAAGGAGCGGCTCGTCTCGAGCGTGCGAAAGAAGGACGAGTTGGTTGGCATCATCAACGGTTCGAGGTCATGATTGGGCAGCGGCTTGGTCGTGGGCATGGAGACATGGAGCGAGCCTGGGCCGCGCTGCGAAGGGGCCATGGAACGCCGAGCGTGCCCTGGTGAGATTAACTGGTGAGAAGACCATTGGCCGATCGTCGTAGAGGCTCTTGCCGTTGATAGCCTCAAGGTGCGGCTTGCGAGGTCGGTACGCGGTCTCTTTCGGTTCTGCAAGCGCAAGGATTCGTGAGGAAAGCTCATCGATCGCGGACCATGGTTCCTTGCACGCTGCCCGAGGGAGTCCGTACTGAGTTGTCAGCCGCACATGTGATTGGTCCTGCATGAGCATTGGTGATTGGAAGCGGGAGCCACTCACGGATCCACGAATGTCGGGTGGATGCCCTTCGCGGACATGGTCAGGAATCGACCCGAGCGGGGCACGCGTTGCGGCTGCCAAGTACATGAAAAATCTCTTGACAAAGACGGTCCATCGTGCATCGAACTGAACGTCTCATCACGTCATCAGCTTGGGCAAATTTGGAGATGCATGCATACATGTACTACTTAAGACTCAAGAGGGGACTCTCAGGTTCTACGCTTGTAATGTATTGGGACACAGTCTATACACGGTCTACACACGGTCTTCGCGTCACTCTTGTACGCATCACTCCGGAGGAGCCGCCACTCACTCAAACTCACTCACTCGACTCACTCGACACTCCCCGCCGCACATGCCGCCGCAGCCGTGCACAGGCCGCACGGCAGCAGCCCGCGCCCTGTCGTAGATCTGCGTCGCCCCGTCTTCATCGGGATGAACATGGGCGCGAACAGCTGGTCCATGAACGCATCCGTCTGCGTGACCACGTCCACACCTCCGCACACGCACGCGGCTCGCGGCGTGGCGTTCCCGCGCGTCACGACCGCAGCGGCGTCGGACCCATTTGCGCGGCCACACAAGAGTTTGCATCAGGAGTGCACAGCTTCAACAGCTCACGACACAGGGGAATTCTGATGCTGACATTATAATACGTGCATCATCTCGAGCATGACATCTGGCACATGAACACCATCACCAACTCGGCTCTAGTCTCGGCTCCAGCTCGTTTCCAACAATGATCAGCCCCTCACTTCGACCCCTCGCTCATCGCCCACTGCTGAGCGACCTGAGACCAGTGGATCCGTACGAAAACATCTTTTGAAGCTCCTTCTTGTCCAACGTCCCGTCGCCATCCGTGTCCAGCTTATCGAACATCTCCTCAGAGCCACGGAACCCACCATGCTTCGCAACGAGAGCGCGGAACTCCTCTCGATCAATCGTGCCATCACCGTCCACGTCAGCCGCGAAGAGGACGTGAGTCAGGCGCATACTGTTTACGGCCGAAGTCTTCCACATGGCGGCGCAGTTGCGGCCACCCATAGCAGCCTCGTGTGCTTGCAAGTCCTTCTCGTGCGGGCCGAAGAGCCTGCGCATAGGCTGTTGCGGCATCGCGTCGCTGATCTTCTCGGGCGGCTTGGCCCACGCTGGAGTGATGTCGACGATTCTGCTCATATGCAGAAACGACGCTTATGAACAACGCTGCCCGAAAGCGGACGTCTTTCCCACGAGCGTCGAGCCCTCTTGTGTTTCTGTTCCGCGCCCCGATGCCGAAGACACGCAACGCGAACATAGTAACTGTTACGCGAAGTTTCGGTACGGGGGCGAATGACAGTGTTGGCGTGCGTTGATTAAGCGTTGATTTATCGCGCGGAGCCGACAACAAATTGTCTAATGAGAATTGAGATATGAGTAATGTGTTCCCCGCGCGATAAATCAACCGACATTTGTCATTTCACATTTGTATTCTCGGCTCCGCGCGATAAATCAACACACTCCAAACACACAGTGACGACTTGGTCAACGACGTCTCGCACGCGTCTCGCACACATCTCTAGCTCGACACTGCGCGGCCCGAGGAACCAGACCCGGAGAGGGGCTCACAATTTGGGCTTATACCTCGTCTGCCCCCATATCCTCTTCGTCGTCGTCGTCAGCCTTGGTTCGGGCCTCATCCTTGACCCTCGGCGCGGCGGCTCCGTTGGACGCGGCGCTCGCATCCTCCGCCCTGACCGCGACGCCAGCCGCCTCGCCGGATGATGCCCCTGTTTCGGCTCCAGCCTCCTCCCTGCTTACTTGACTGGGCGTCGCTGCTTCGAGCCGTGCGATGAGCTTGGCACGCCCCGCGGCGGACTTGCCCCACTGAGCGCGCCATTTGTCCATCTCGTACCGGCTCGACGCGGTCGACGTCATCTCGAGTCTGTGGAACCAACGAGCCTGCGCGAGCGCGGTGAGCCCTGCAGCGTTCGGGATGCTTGGGTCCGCGTCCGCCTGCAGGAGCAGCCGCGCGATCTCGTCGTGATCTCCGTTCCATGTGGCCATGTGCAGCGGGGTGGAACCCTTGCGCGCCTTGGCGTCCGGCTTGGCGCCGTGACGCAGGCATAGCTGCGCGAGCTCCACGTGGCCGCTCACGGCTGCCCACCCCAGCGCCGTGGAGCCATACGGGCCACCGGGCTGGTCTACAGGCTCACCTGCCTCGAGCAGCGCCGCCACCCGCGCGACGTCACCGTACTCGACCGCGCGCCAAAAGGGCATCGCCGGCGGCTCGGGCACACGCATCATGCAGCCACCGAGCTTGAGTACACGGGTCGCTTTCTGCGTGTCCTGTTCGTCGTCGAGCTGCTCAGCGAGATGCAGCTTCCAATCGTTTGGGTCATCAGGTGGTGGGTGCTCGCGCTCGCCGGGGCCGGAGGGGCCGCCGCCGGCGCGCACATTCGGCGGTGGGCCGCGGCCGCGGTCGTACTCGCGCGCGCCATCGACCGAGTCACGACGATAAGGAGGCGGGCCACGGCCATCCCACGAGTCACGGCCGCGTGGAGGTGAGCGGTCGTCGCGGCGGCGCGGCGAAACGCGGCCATCGCGTCGCGGAGGCGGCGAGCGCGACCACGAGCGCGAGCGCGAGCGCCCGCGGTAAGGCGGCGGAGGTCCTCCTCGGTCGTCACCAAATGAGTCCCTCCGGTCGAAGTAGCGCGGCGGCGGGTAGTCGCGACCGCCGTACGGTGGCGGGTAGTCGCGCGGCGGCGGCGGCCCGCGGTCGCGATCATAGCCGCGGAGGCCGCCGCTGCCTCCGTACGGCGGCGCTCCGCGCCGGCCAAATGTGTCGGGAAGGCTCATCGATACGCAAGACACATGTACACGCGGCCACGTGTGAAATACATTCTGCGCATTTCGTGTTCAGACCCCGTCACGGCGCTCCTTACAAACCGCAATCTCGATACGTGTCACAAATTTGCAATCAATCTGCGGAGAACCAGGTCGCGAGGAGACTGTCGGCTTGGTCAACTCCGTCGTCGACGAGGGGCCTAAACGATGCTCCCGATGACCGTGCTCGGCATGCTATTGGTGCTGCCCTCTTCCGGTGGTCTTGTGACGCGGATCCCGACGCTGTACGCGGTGCCGTTTTCGCCGCTGCGCGCCTCGCCGCTGGCCATGAGCGCGCACCGGGATTTCGCATCAGAGGAGGACGATGCGGACATGGCCACTGTGGTGCCCTCGCGCCGCCGAGGCGGTCCGCTTGCCAAGGCGTGGCGTGGCGCAGTAGCCACGCTGGCCGTCTGCGCCGCGGGCCTCGTCGGAGGCCACCGCGGCGGCCCAGCTCCTGCATGGGCAGCCGATGCAGCCGTCGCGCAGGCGCCGGCGGCACGCACGCTGAATGCGGCGCAGCGCAAGCGGCTCAAGCTCGCCTTCAAAGCGAAGCTAGCCAAGGTGCCTGTCTTCATGGTCACCAATGACGGCGGTTCGCCCTTCCTCAACCAGCTCTCCACGGGTGACCAGTCCGCGCTCATGTTCCTCTTCCCCGCCGAGGCCGAACGCATGCTCAACGGTGTGCTCAAGGCGCCCAACGGCGCGGCGTCGGGCGCGAAGGTGCTCGCGACCAACCTGGACCGTGCCTTCCGGCTCGCGCGCCTACAGCCGCTGCCGTCGGGGCTGCGCGATCAGGTGACCAACCGCGAGCTCACGATGGTCTGGCAGTTCATGCCGCACGCTGCAGAGACGCGCTCGGCGCAGTTGGTGCTTGCCAAGAGCGGTAAGCTGTCGGCGCCCTCGGTGCCCGCGTACATGGTGGACGGGCTGGTCGTCACCAAGCGCGGCAAGGAGGTGCGTCCGCTCTTCTTGTGCAAGCGCGACTGCGACGCTGCACTGGCTATGCTACAGGCGCAGGCACAGGCGGCCGGGGAGGAGGCGCCAGGGGGCAAGATCATCGTGTATGATGCGCTGGCGCTGCTGCTGCAGCTCGCGCTCGACATTGAGGAGGGCGACGCGAGCGTCGCCAAGGAGCTCGACTACCTCGAGATCGTGCCTCCGTCCGAGTCCATTGACTTCCGCGATGAGCTCAAGGCAGGTAAGGCCAAGCGGCCAGCGAAGATCGTGCCGCCGCAGCACCACCGCTAAGCCGACGCCCAATTACCGCCGCTAGCCATGCGCGGGCACTGGAGGGTTCTGCAAGCGCCACCTTCAGAACCCTCCAGGACCTTCACATTCACAGGACCAAGCTATCGCCGACTCGCACCCGACCAAATATGACGGGCGTTGACGCTCTTTCACCGCGGTGTTCCGCACTGCCATACTCCGTGTGAATGCACGAGACACAGTCACGACAAAAGCAAGGCGAGGTGGGGTGGCGGTGGGGTGCACGGTGTGGTAACTCCACGCAACTCCCTGGCGAGTGCACGTCTCAACAGAGCGCAACCAGGGAACCAGGGCGTAATCCGTAACGTTAACTAAGTCAAAGATGAAAGAACGTTGTAGATACGTTCCGAGCCGTGCTGAGCTCGTGTCGTGTGTCGTGACCGGACGCGTCTCGTCCACCGCGCACCACGCACCCGCGTTCCGGTTTCGACCGGAGCGGTCCCTTCGTGGCTGGGATTTCGACTTTCGTCGCCGCCCGCCCGGCCCCGGGAGCCGGCGCCGGCGCGCGGACCGGCGCGCGCCTCAGAGTTAGGAGGTTCGAGACTGTGTCGTGTGTGGAGTGTCAGTGTGCCGTCCGCGGTCTGCGCGACCGCGAATGGCGCGAATGTGCGTGACAAGAAAGGTGCGGGCGGGCCACGGCCAGCGGCCTTGTGAAGTTAGTGGATAGTGCGACGTACGGTACATGTGTTAGCGAAGTAGAAAAGTAAGGTTCGAGTCTTGTTCGACGATCCAAACATCCATAGCGAATTGTATAAAGGCGAGCGATGTGCGATACTTTATCGTCGCGCCGTGTGGTGCCCGACCCCGACCGGCAGTGTGCTGTCTGCCGCTCTGCTGACGGTGGGTTCGAGACTTAGCTAAGCGCACACCAGCAGACCATCCGCCTGCCGCCTCCCAACCGTACCCGTCGGCACCGCGCCCACTGCGTGGCGCCGTCTAGTTGAAGTATGCTGCTGCATGATTGGTAAGGCCGCACACCCGCCTTGCCCGCAATCCCAATTGCTTTCTGCCCCTCATGCTCACAGCCATGAGTCGGGGCAATCAATGGTGAGCCGCCACGGCTTATCCCAAATCCACGCTTGCCACCGCTTTGGGATTTGGGCTTTGGGCTTTGGGATTTGGGCTAAGCTCGCCACGGCTTGCCACCGGCTCCTCTGCTGCCTCCTCCTCTGCCGCTACCTCCTCTGCCGCCTCTGTCTCTGCCCCCGCCACCGCGCCAAGCGCACCCAGACCCGTCGCGGCTGCCTCCGGCGGCGCCGGGCATGCCCCCACCGGCGCCGGCGCCGGAGGCGCTTTCGCGGACACGGCCGGCGTGTCCTGCTCAAGCGGCTTCGGGTCGATCCCTTTCATGCTACCACGCTGCACGGGACTCGTGAGATGGCTCAGCTTGCTCTCCATCGCCGACATCATGCTGCTCCGAAGCTCGTGATTCATATTCACAGCCTCATCGACACCGCGCCACTCGCCGGACGAGGCTGGATCAGACTGCTCTCCTTGCTGCCCCAGGCTGGCCCAGTGGCAAAGAAGCACCCACCAGGCACGAAACGTCTCAGCCTCGCCTTCGAGGAAGCCGTGCACCTTGCGCAGGACCTCACGGTTGGGGCTGTTGGTAAGCACGGAGTGCACAAAATCACCCGTCGAAAAGGCCGCGCCGAGGACCAGCAGGCTGCGCGACGTGACCGTGAAGCCGACCCGCATGAGGACTGGCGCCGCCACGCGCGCCGCCGCGCCGCCCGCATAGAGCGCGATCTTGCCCGCCACGTCTTCTGGCAGCGGCTCGGCGAAGCGCATCGGCATCGACGCGGCAACGAATTCCTCAGGAGGCACGTTGGGGAAGGAGTAGGCGATGAGCGCGCGAAGCTGGTGCTCGACCTTCTCCTGGGCCGCGCTCAGCTTCTTGAGCTTGTCCTTGACGCCCTCTTTTTGAGCATTCTGGCCGATGGCGTCGCCCGTGGCGGTGCCGATGCCCACGACGGCGCCCGCTGCGAGGAGGCCGAGGCCGACGGGCATGAGGGGCGTGAAAGCCATTCCAGTGCCGACCACAGAGAGGCCGGCCGAGAGGCCTTTCGCCCCGCGCGTCGCGTTCTCCTGGACGACAATGTCTTTCTCGTACTTCTGCAGCACCATGGCGACGTCTTCGAGGCTCTGTAGTAGCGCAGGCAGCTCAGTGGCGACGAGGCGCGCGGCCGGAGCCTGCAGCTCGGCCAACTGCTCGGGGCTCATCGCGCGCACCACGTCGTTCAGCCGCGAGCGCGCGGCGATGCACCGCTCCGTGCGCACAAAGAGGGCCGCGAGCCACACAGACGCGACCGCATACGCCTCCATCCCCCCCTTGTCGGCCCAATTGTCCTGCAGCCGACGCAGCACCACCATCTCCTCGTCGGTCGGAGGCGCGGGCTCCAGACTGCTCACGAGGACGTCGACAAGCTTGTCGGCACCCTCAGCGCTTCCGAGGATGCTGTTCATCACCGCGCCGAGATCGGCCACCGCGGCCGCCTCCTCTTTCTTGGGACGGAGGAAGGCGGCGCTCAGCTGCGCGCGCACGCTCTCGGGCGTGGACGCGTCGGGGACTTTCGCCAGCTTGCTGCTCTCGCCACTCTTTCGTCCGACACTCGCGAAGGCCGCCTCCATGCTGCGGATGGCCGAGCGCAGCGAGTCAGCCATCCCGGCGTCTTCGACGGCGTTCGCCTGCTCCATGAGCTCCTTCCCAACCTCCGTAGATGGCTCCACACCTTCCGCCATCTTCGCGACGTGCTGTCGGATGTTGTCATGGCCGAAGCCCACGCCGCCGTGCTCGAGCTCAATCCAGCCGCTCTCGTTTTTGTAGAACATCACCCACGAGCACCAGAGACGTTTGGATGCATTACGGGCGGACTCTGAAGCTCCAAACTTGAGGACATCCACCTTGCCGAAGCCGGTTTCCATGGCAACCATGAAGGCCTGTGACGCCGCGGCTGCTTGGGCCGCGCGTAATGCCCCGGATTTTTGCCGCGCAAGTTTGCCTCGCACGCGCGCTTGGATCTGAACGGCGGGGTTGGAGATCTTCACGCCGCGAACGGCTTTCGCGGCGCTCGCAGCTTTCGCGCCCACAAAGGAGAACGCAGACATCACGCGCTTGGCGTCATCCGTGGGCTGGACGACGCGGCGCGCGCCTGAACTTTGGGGAGCACTTGGTGCTGTGCTCGCGTTCGGGTTCATCGTGCTCCGCGGCGAGGAGTTTCAGCGGCACGATGAGTCTGCGAGACGGCATGCGAAGGAATCGAGCAATGACCCGAACTTGACCAAATCAGTCGCACACACGGTACAACCGTTACAGTGAGCAGGCCAACGTCACCTTCGAACTGAAACGCTCACCGCGGCGCGCGAGTTGCGAAGTCCTGACCGTTCTATTGTGACCCGCTCGAGACTCTGCAGTGCGCTCGCGCAAGATGTCGTCGACGCCAGTGGGCTACCTATACACGCCTCAGCAGCTGGCCGGCAGCTTGAGCTACGGTTCGGGCGTGCGGCTCGGCAACTGGCGGGAGGATGACGAGGTGGCTAAGATGCGCATGATGAACTACATCCAGAAGAAGGAGTCGATGGATTTGGTGCTGCTCAAGAAGCAGGCGGTGCTGGGGCCGCAGCTCGCGCCCGCGATCCTGAGCGCCCCGCCGGCGGACAGTATGCTGAAATTCGGCGACAAGGTGATGATCAAATCGGAGATGAACAACGGATGCCTCTCGGTCAGCATGGGCCAGAAGCTCATCAGCGATCTGGGTGAGCTGTACACGGTCACCGGCAGCGCCTCAACGGAGCCAAGGACCCGCAACGCCATCGAGATCGTCAGCTTAGAGGGCGTGCCAGACGGCCAACCCGTGTGCTATGGGATGAAGATCGCGCTCAAGTTCTCGAGCGCCCTCGGCGTCCAGGGCTACCTCGGGTCAGCGCGTGCGGCGGGCGTCCCAACGGCGACGCAGCTCATTGGCAAGCAGGAGTGCTACATGCGTGTCGTCGAGCCCGGCGCGCAGGTGCCGTATGAGTGCGCGTGGACGATCCTGCCGCAGCACGTGGACGACCGCATCGCCACCAACGGCACGCCCGTCGACGCGACGGTGCCGCTGCTCTTCTCGCACTGCTTCACAAACAGGCGGCTCTCATGCGTCAACATTGGAATGCCTACCGACTTCGGCATGGAGTGCGGCGTGTGCGCGCACACGTACGTGGAGACGAGGAAAGTCAACAAGCTCATGCGCGAGACCCTCGGACGCCCCACCAACGGCCTCATCAGCAAAACCGAGACGACGGAGTGCCTCTGGACTCTCGTCTTTCACGAGTATTGATGACACTTGATGGTACTCGAGTGGGCGAGGCGACGGAACGAGCGCTCCTCGCTGCACTCTCTCCCCGAGCCCGCGTGAGCGCCGGCTAGTCACCCATAAGGGGCCCGCTCCCCTCGAGCGCGATCGAGGTCGGCGGGCAGCCGCACCTTGGTGAGCGCGGCAGCGCGCCAAAATGTGAACGTTTGCGCTCTTGAAACCATCGACGGACGCAATCTCGAGAGGTGACGCTGTCCAACGCGACGTGTGTGTGTGTGAAGTGACACGATCTCTAGAGAACAGCGTTGCTTCTGACACGTGTTTACAGACTGCGCACATGCGACCCATGGCGCCTGCAGTTGCGGCCGACTGCGTTCGCGCTCTCGGTCCTGCCGGCCACCTGCAGCTGCACCCTGACGCGAGAGAGAGGACCGCGACGGACCGAGACACACACACGAAATTGGCGCCAACATGGTATACTCATATAGAAGTGCCCACGGCACCAGGCCACGGCCTTGGCGGTACTGACAAACGCGCGTGCGACCGGCGCGAAAGTACGGCGCGCGGGTTTTAACGCCCGGCGCCGGCCCGGCCCGCGCCCGGGCAGGCTCCGGGACGGCCCTGACCGCTGACCCATTGGAGCCCTGACCGCGGCCCGGACGATAGAGCTCAGAGGTCCTGTCGACTCTGCGATAGAAGGGACAACGATGGCCCGGCGCGCACTCCGGTCTCCGCACCTCGGCCTCGCCGGCCCGGCGTCGAGACCGCTAAGCGAAGCACGTAACGGGGCCGCCCCGAGAACGTCGCACGCACACAATGATTGGCCGCGGATCTCTTCGCCACGAGCCCGCGCCCCGCGCCACGAACACGCACATATGCTCCGCTGGAACTTCCGACTGTGACTTCACATCCGCGCGGCCGTTGAGGTTGGCCATCGTCCCCTCCGTCACCTATCCGTCACCCTGGATGCTGTCCACGCACATGAGATGCCCAACGATCACGCACAGCACACACTGCGGCGCACACTCACACCAGTACACAAGTGCGCCTTCTCGCGGCAGGTTCTCATCCCCACCCGCATCCCCATGCCTGCCATCCTCGTGCACATCAGATTATGTCCGCCCGGGGAGGGGGAGGAGGGGGGGGAGGGGGCGTCGGCTCCGCCGCCGAGTCTGCTCCAGGCGTCCCCCCCGGCGGCAGCTCGAACACGTCCACGCCCCCGCCCTCAAGTCCGACAGTGAGCAACACGTTGGGCTGGCCTTTGGGCGTCGTCACGCTGATCGTCTGCGGCACAGCCTCGAGAGGGAGCTCGACGCACACGTGCATCGACGGAGACGTAACGATCACTAGCTGGCCCTTGGAGCCCTCCATCGACATGGCGATCACAAGCAGCCCATTCGGCGTCGCGGCTGCGTCGACGATCGTGCCGGGCACTTTGCCACTCTCGGGCCAATTTTGCATGCCGGTCTCGGCGTTCGGGCCGAAGGTCTTGACGAGCACGGCTCCGGAAGACTGGCGGCAGAAGAGCACGATGGTGTTGTCGACGAGCCAACGGAAATGAATCGGGGTCACTCCCTCGTCGAGCATCACCTCACGTGTGAGAACCAGCGACTTGCGCTCGTCCTGCAGCTCGTACACAACGCAGACTCGGGTCCTCTCGCTGGCCACGGGCACCGCGAGCGCGCCGAGGAACTTGCCGTTGGGCGAGAACTGGAGGTCCTCGAAGGTCAAGCCGTCGAGGTCATCATTCGCAGAGGAGGATGACATCATCGATGAGAGCGAGAAGCGACGCTCTTTGGCGAGTTTGAGCTTCATCGCCGTCGCGGACCACTCAACGCCTTCGAAGCCCTGCGACACCTTGATGGTGGACTTGGAGGCGAGGGCCAGCGCGGGCGAGAACATGGACGAGTACCAGGCGGCGGCCTGAATCGCGCTCTTGTGCTTGCCCGTCGAGCCCGAGGTCGAGATGTCCATCGACATCGAGTCCCATACGGCGAAGGTACCGTCCTGCATGCCCACGGCGAGCTGGCCCGCGAGATTCCACGTGGTGATCGCCGGATCGAATTGCTTCTGCCCTTTGGTGAACATGCCCTTGTAGCTCATGCCACTCCACATCTGCACTCCATGGTCAGTCTTCGTGTCCCACAGCGCGATGCCGTGGCCACGGATCGCGATCGCGAGCACCGACTGTGACGTCGGGTCCCACGAGAGTGAAATGATGGTGTCGGGCAGACCTTCCTTCATGATCTTCTTCATCGAGCCATCCGCGAGCCGCTGCACGACCACAATCTCCTGCTTGTCGTTCACGACGGCGAGCAGCTGACGCGAGTGCGACCAGGCGACGAACATTCTGCCCCCGAAGCCACACGTGGCGCCATCACCGGCGCTCAACGAGAGGAGCTTGCGCGGCCTACCGCAGGTGGCGCTGAGCATGATCGCAGCGGCCGCGCGCGTGATGCCCACTGCGACGGTGGTATCGTCCGTGGTGCGCCGACGCACGGAGAGCAGGGTCAGGTCCAACTTGGTCATCTTGGGGATGGGTAGGCGGAAGATCTGGCCGTCGGAGCGGCCGAGAAGCAAGAACTCGCCGTCGGTGCTGCCCTGCAGCTTCTGATAGCGCACCCCGTCGGGCGCCTGCGGGATAGTCATCGTACCGGTAATCGAGAGTAGCAGAGGGTCGAAGAAGGTGACGCACGAGGCGCTGGCGATGGCGACGTGGCCCGTCAGCTTGCACAGGCACGCTGAGAAGACCCCCGCCTCGCAAGGCTTGTGTTGATCCTCCATCAGGACACCCTCGCCCGTCCCGTATTGCAGGAAGCGCACGTACCCATTACTCGTCACCACCGCCACCATCTCGTTCTCAAGCCACACAAGCTCCTGGATGCCGCCAATGGTTGCTGCGGGGGAAAGGGAGCGACGGAGGCGTGGGCTCGGGGCAGTGGCCGCAGCAGTGGCCGCAGCAACGGTCGCAGCAACAGCCGCAGCGGCGGGTGCAGGGGCAGGGGCTTCGGGCGGCGGCGGGAGGGGTTGGAATAGCGTTGGGGGGTCAGGGGCTGACGCATACAGTTCGGATGCATCTCGCCGACTGGGGTAAGGGTCGTCGAGACCGTCTTGCCGTTGTCGTTGATCTTGACCCCATACAAGCACAGGTGGCGGAAGATGGAAGTGCCCGCGATGGCGCTCATCGTCTGGCCGCTCGGCGAGAACTCGAGCTCTTGCAACGCCAGGTCGTTGTCGAGCAGCTCGAGCTTGGCGGAGGTCGCTTCCCATGAGGCGTTGAGCAATGGCTCGGAGACCTTGATCTGATTCTTGGAGCCGAGCGCGAGGATGTCGCCGCCGAAGCCCCACGCGCCGCACGTGATCGCGTTCTTGTGCTTGCCCGCAAAGTGTTTCCGGCTGATGAAGGTTTCGTTGGACTCGAGGTCCCAGCACGCAAAGTTACCGTCGGCGAGGCCAAGCACCAGCTTGCGCGTCTTGGACCACTTGGCGAAGGTCGTATGGAACGCGGCGTTCTTCGAGCTCGAGCTCAGCATCGAGCCTTGAAACTGCATCCCCTCCCATTGCTGCACACAGTCGGGCTTGGACGGAAACCATAGGAACGCACCACCGTGGTCCTGCACGGCCGCCAGCGCCGCGCCGGATGGCTCCCAGCCAAGGAATATGCACCGCCCTTCCTTTGGAAGCTGCGCGGCACAAGCGTGGGGGTCGGGGGAGGCCGCAGCGCTCAGAGCCAACGGTCGTCGTGAGCACACGAGCGCGCCACCACAGAGGCACAGCGGCATCGCCGAGAGGCTCGGGCAGGGTCGGGCACAGCTCTCGAGGCGGCCGCGGCGCGCGCAGAGGCGGTGTGGCGGCGAGGCACCTGCACGCGGTAAATGGTCTTCCCCGTCTGGTCGATGACCTTGAGCAGCTGCGACGACTCGATCTGCTCAGCCACCCGGCGCAAGGCCGCGCGGCGGCACGCACGAACGATCGTGAGAGGGAGCGCAAGCGAGAGGTGCATGCGTAGGGCATCGCCTGGCGGCGGGCGGAGCAGCGGTTTGCCGTATGCGTGCAGTCCGCGCGAGGAGCGTGTGCGCGGGGCCCGAGGGCTGCGTGTAAACGCGGCGTACCAAGGCCAGGAGCTTTTGATCTGAGTTCCAATCCCATTGCGAGACGGAGGTGCCCTCCTCCTCCGGTGCGTATAGCGCGCTCGCCTGACCCTCGACCACGGGTGCCACGGGTTTCTTGGGAGTAGACGGAGCAGCCGGGACACTCACCTGGATCTCCCTGCTCATGTTTGTTCCAACCCCATCCGCGTCATCCGAAATAGTCTTTGCGGATGAGAGCGAGGCGGACCCTGAAAACTTGGTGGTGTTGGCGGCCCGCGCGCGCGCCATACGTGAGCTGTACTGGTTTGCTTTCTTATTAGCCTGAGCGTCATTGGCGAGGAGCGACATCGTCGCCTGTCTCCTCGCCGCGGTGCTCTCTCAATGGCGAAGATGCGACCTGCTGGGTGGGTGCAGATATGGGACCTACCCCCTTAGTGCAGAGGCGTCGCGGAGCGGGGGTTACAGAAATACTTGTAGCGCGCGTTGTGTTGAACAAACTGCGTCTACCAAACATCGTTGATTGCACATACTCATTTCTGCGCTGGTTTCTATTTTGCGAGTCTCCCAACGGATCACCCAAACGCTGCTTTGAATCCTGAACCTCGCTTTTTCGCTCTGGTTTTCGACTCGTTCGACCCTGCACCCTCCGGTGCTCGTCAACCATTCCGCGGCCACCTCTGGCGGGAGATAGAAGGCCCTGGCGGCGTGAGCCGGGCCGTAATGGTCGGTCCACACGCGAATCAGATAGCGCAGGGACGCATCCGTAACTGTGGAGGCGCAGCGTCGCCTCCAGGGTGCCGCCTGGCTCACAGTCGTCCAATTGTTCCAGCTCGTCTTGGCAGGGCACGCCGCCCAGCCACGCGAGGCAAAGTGGTCAAACCAGCCGATCGCAATGGAACGATCGAGTGCGGGTCGCGGCGCTGTGAGCTTGGTGACGTCAAGCAGAATGGCACGCGGGTCAGCACACGAGTTGATCGAGTTGGGGCAGCAATACGAGAGTATTGCTCGGCACAATGTTATAAGCGGGGTTGAGCATGCACTTGGCCCGGCAGGGATTACTGTCGAAGCCACTGTTTTTCAACAGATAGTCAAACAGCAAGGGCTCGTTGGGTGACGCTGTCGTCGGCTCCCCATCCGATGTCCACGTGATTTCATAGCGCAGCGCCTCCGCCAATAGTGACCAGATGTAGTGCAACACAGGATCCATGGCCGTAGTGTCCGCCTCGACAAACGCATCGTGTCGTCGGACGGTGCCATTCACAGTCCACCCTCTCGTACCATGACGCCGAACGGCTGCAGTGAAACAACTCAGAAAGATGGCCGGGAATGCGATCAGCGTGTCGGGCAAGCGTGGGTGTCTGGACTGTCGCCACATTGAGGCCGGATTCCAGACTCCTTGACGGTAGCGGACCACGAGGTCCTCCTGCTCGTCTCGAATGTCTCGCCAATGGCCGCCCATCTCGCGGAACCAGAAGCGGAACCCACTGAGCATGGGTAGGGGCCCGAGGAGCTGTGAAACGTCCACCTTGAAATGCAAGTCATACCGTGTAAGGATGACTGCATCGTAGTAGTCTGCCGCAAGCGAGGATGTGTTCAGGCGTGCCGATGTGTAAGAGGGGGCTGCGGACAATGGTCCGTGGACGCGTGGTCTTCGCCGATAGCGTGCCACGAAGCGTTGGACGGCACTCAGTGCGACGATGGTCGTGAGCACCTGAGCTGATCCGAGCTCGCGGATGCGCGTGACGGTGGCAATGCGCCCAACGAACGGCGCCAGCAATAGCTTGAGTTTCATCTCGCCCAAGGTGTCATATATGGACAAATGCAGGTCGGCCGCGCCACCGTCGCGTTCAAACGGCGCGACGAAATCTCGTGCCATGTCATGGAGAGCCTTCTGATGCAGACCGAGTGTTATCAGGTCTTTATCAGGCAAGATCTTCACGGAGCCAGCGCCCCCACTCCGAAACGCAAACCCTCGCAAAACTATGGCCACATGCTGAGTCACCGCGGTCTCGAGCTCACCCATAGTGCTGTTGAGAAAGTCGGTTCCCAAGTATGCGTGGCGCTCCATGGATTGCAGTACATGACGAACACCAGGTCGAGAAGCCATTTTGCCTGCAAAGTGCGACTCACACCGTGCAGCATAGTCTTGCAGACTCGGCATTCGCTGTGCAGCGAAGCAGCTGTGGGAGGGATGCGCCGCCCGCGCGGCAGACGCGCCGACGCCGTGGCGATAAATTTCCAGAAAACAGAAGCTCGAGCTGTGAATAGGAATCCGGAAGCCAAAAACGCCTGAACGGTCGCCCGTGTAGATCACAGAGTTGGGCACACCCCTTAAAAGTCAAGTCATGTCATGTCACACACGAGGCTAATTTTTTCTGAAGATGTAGATGTCTACAAGATGTGAGTGTACATGTACATGTACCGGAGGTAACCCTTGCCACGCCCACGAGAGTATCTTAGATACCTGACATCGTCTGCGTGCATGTGCGTGCACCTCTCGTTGAATCCGCGGCGGCCTCTTGATGGACGCGACGATTATTGTGCTCGCTCCCGGCAATCAGGTCATGCACTGCGAATGAATCGTCAGCACAAGAACTCTTGCTTCATGCTTCTCGGTTGAGATCGACAAAAGAAGAGCGTCCCCGCGGGCCGAAGGACCCGGTGCGTCGCCGCGGCATGTTAGGAAGAGGTCAGTACAGTGTGTGAGGCATACTTGTCCTGTTGTGCAACGGTACATGTACTATCGCGATAGTAAGTGGACTGTGGCTCCAGGAGCCGCGCTCGCGGACACACTTTACGATTTGCATGCCAAATTTCGAAAGAGTTTACATGGATCAACCAAGTGTGTTTGTGCGAGCCCAGGACACGGAGCACCTTTTTCGGAAACCTTTTTCCCGTGGTCGGGCTCCAAGACAAGACGATGAGCGACTTGAAGCCAGCGGTATCCTTCGGACGAAAAGGGATCCCGGGCAGGGTCGCAAGCTTAAAGAAGCAGTTTGTCGAGAATGTGCCAAAATTCGACAAGGAGCCTCCAACGAAGATCAACTCGCCGCGGACGAACAATCTGCCGAGCACGTTTCGCTCCGTTCCGTCGCCCCCGGCCCGGTCGGCATGGATGATCAACAAATCGCTTGAATCTTCGCTCTCCACAGAGTCTGTAACGATCACGCCTGTCCAGATCAAGACGACGTTCTTGTGGAAATTCCTCCACGCAATTTTCTTCCTCACCGGTGGCATCACCTTCATGTTTGGAAGCGCGTGCTACTACTTTCCCGACTGGCCCGAAAGCTTCCTCATAGGGAGGGTTCTTTACATGATCGGCTCCTGCGGCTTCTTGGGCGTCGACGTGATGGAGCTGTTCACATTCACGTCGGATAGAATACTGAGCCTCAACATCTTCATGTCTGCCACCGGATCCTTCCTTTATGTGGTTGGCTCGATCGGCTACATTCCCGCCGTGTATGAATCAACGACAACGTGGAACATCATCACGTTCAACTTGACCACAGTCGGAGGTCCAGCTTTCAACATCGGTCTCACACCTGCGACGACTGGCGCGTACGGTTTCATCGCCGGCTCCTTTTTCATCGGGTGCTCGCAGATGTGGAAGGTGTGGCGCATCTTGAGCACCACCACAAAGGATATGATCGCCCTCGGGGTCGAGCTCGGCCCTTGCCTTGGGGCGTGGTGCTTCTTTGTTGGCACCATCATGTACTACAACGTGTCCCTTCTCGAAGCACCAAGCGCCTACATCGTCAACATCTGGGAGGCTGGGTCGGTCTTATTCACTATCGGAGCGCTCTTCGTTACCTACCGCCACTGTGTGCAAACGGCGCCTGTGCGTCAGGCGTTGCCCGCGTCGGCTGACAAGGAGATGATCTGAGTTCCCCACCCGACCTGATCTTGTGCAGCCTAGTTCGAAACTGAAAGAGCGGGGGGGGAAGTTAGGGGGGAGCATAGGGGAAGCATGCTGTACGTGGCGTGGGCGCGGGCGCAAATACCTACGATACCGGCCGAGCACCCAGCCGCAGCCGGACCAGCCGTTCAAGACTCTCTGCGTGTGTACCGGCATCGGGCATGTGAAAGCTGTGGCCTGTGCGCGGCCGGTCCGGTCGCGTGGGGGCGGGTGAGCGTGACGCACTGTGACAGTCTGCACAGTCGACTGTGCAAATGTTTTGTCAGACTCATATGTATGCACTATCTCTGCACTGCCGGTATCTACGTTAAAAAGCCGTAAAAGCCGTAAAAAGCTCGGATGTGCCCGCCGCCGCCTGATCTCCGCCATGGGATCTCGGGGCCGCACTGTAGAGAGCATGTAGAGTGCCGGGCGGAAGACGCCCTGTCCTTCAATGGGGGCACCAACGCGCCGCACCGCTCTGGTTGATCGCAGCGATACATACAAGAGCGTGGGTCCAGAGCCATCCAGCGCCTTGTGCCAGAGCACTCATCATGATGACTTGGCCCCTGTTTCCTTCTTCTCTGCCTTGTTGATGGTCTTCTTGACCTTCTCTTTCTTTTTCAGCGAGTCCAGGGATACCTTCAGGATGTTTCCATACGACTGCATGAACCTTCGGTAGTCCTTGGCAGCGACCATCGCAGAGATTTTGCGTTTGGCACCGACAGTACGCACCAGGCATCGTGGCTCTCGGTCTGCGTCGGGCGGCCCTTTGCCCTCGGGTGGGACGTCTGCGGCATGACGGAGCTCCGCATCGCAGTGAGAAACGGGCGGCAGGCGCGCTGAATTGGGGCGGTCAGGTACGCACATCGCTTCATCGTCACGTAAACGGTGCCTGCTGTCTTGCTGCTCTCCAATATTCGGGTAAGCTGCGTGAGGAATGCGTCTGCGTCCAGAACCGTCATCTCGTACTCGGAGCCGACACCACTCGCAAATGGTCTGCGCAGATGAGGATGGTGCAGTTATCGTCACGGCTGCAAAAGTGTACGCGAACCAGTGGGGCGGCGGGCGCGTCTATGCGTTTTGCATACTTCTGTCTCCGTGTGCGTCGGGACGTCTTGCTCGTCACAACGCGGTCGGTTTCTTCGGGCGGTCTGCGGGAGACAGGCGCGAGAGCGAGCGCAACGCTTCGCTCTGTGCGGACGTCCTCAATCTCGAAGTGCGTGATCTTGCCCCGTCATCAATGCGCCTTCGTCTGGTTGTCCTCGCGGCAGCTGGCCCATCTGTTGCGTGGGCGTACCAGCTGCGCGCGCCATTGCCGCTCCGCCGCTCCTTCATTCTGCGCTCCGCCGTGCCGTGCGCAAGCGATGTCATGCTCTCCGATGGGGGGGAACGTTCCGGGTGGGACGACGAAATGCGCCGAAAGTACATGGAGGAGGTGACGCTGGGCACGGAGGGCGGTGGCTGGGACAACGACGAGTACCTAGAGTCCATCCACAATGAAGGCCCTGGCACCTCCAATGAAGAGCTGCTATACCAGGCCATTGCGTACACCAAGATGCTCGCAGAGAATCGGATGAAGCCCAAGCCAGAGTACAAAAAGATCATTGATGATCTTCGTTCGCAAATGTCGGAAGACGAGCAGCGGCACGTCGAGGAGCGGTTCGCGGCCGAAGCAGCAGGACGTGAGGCAGCACTCGCAGCTAAAAAGAACAAGCTCGTCACCGCTGCGAAGCCGCCGCCGCCGCCCGCGCCGCGCCCTCCAGCGCCTCCTGCAACGCAGACCCTCACCAACGCCAATGGCGTCACGAGTGGTTCGAGTTACGCATCGATCCTCAACGCGGGCGCCGTGGCGCCGCGAGCTCCCCCGGTGGCCCCTGCCGCACTCCCGGCACCCAAGCCACCGCCACCGCCGCCTCCCGCACCGCCGCTCGCACCGCCGCCCGCACCGCGCGCACCGCCCGCAAGCCCCACGCTGCAAATCATGGGCACCGCCGCGGATATTGTCCGTGGCGCGGCGGCGCCCGCCGCGCCCGCGCCTGCTAAAGGCGTGATGAGTGGCATGAGCTTTGCCGCGCTGCAGGCGAATGCGGCTGCCCCGTCGCCGCCACCGCCGCCACCGCCGCCGCCACCGCCGCCGCCACCCGCGCCTGTGCCAGTGCGCGCGCCGGTGGCGCCAGTGGCGAGCACGCCGCAGCCGGCTGCTCCGCCGCTGCCCGACAAGGACCCGCGCGACCTGCGCTTGCAGTACAAGGCGTACCTGCAGACGTGCGACCGTCAGAATCGCGAGCCCGCCCTCGAGATTCTCACGATGATCCATCGGCTCTATAACGAGAAGCCCCCGCAGCCCCGAGAGGCCGAAGAACTGGCCGAGATCGTGCAGCTCGAGCGGCGTTTCAATCTGGTGATCCACAGCGGTGGTGGGCTGCCCGACGATCCGAACCAGATTCGTGAGGTCGTCTCCGCCGCCGTCTCGAGCATGCCCGAGACGGCGCGCACCCAATTCGAGAACGACGAGAACATAGGGCCCCGGGCCAAGCGCCTTCGCGAGATTGCGGAGCAGGCGAAAAGCGCGGCGCCGCCGGGGGCAGAGCCCATGGAGGGGGCAGAGCCCATGGAGGCGGCGCCTGTGGCCGCGCGCGCGCCGGCGACGGCGCCGGCGACGGCGCCGCGGCCGCCGCCGGCGCCGCTGCCACGACCGCCGCCGGTCGTGCTGCCCCCGCCGGCGCCGGCGCCCCCTCCGCCGACGGCGATTACCACGCCGCGCCCCACTGCGGCCGTGGCTGCGGCCGTGGCGACGGTGGCCTCGGCCATGGCGGCACCGGACTCGGTCGAGGCTCTGAAGGATGCCCTGGCGCGTCTGGCCATGTCGCCGGACCTGACGACTTTGACAGGGGCCGACCGCGAGGCTCTTTTGGGATCGCTCATACGCGCTATGTCGGTGGTGCACGGGGACGCCTCCGCCGCGTTCGTGCCCGCCGCGCCTCCTCGGCCGCCGCCGCCTCCATCGCCTCCGCCGCCGCCGCCGCCGCCTCCTCGGCCGCCGCCGCCTCCATCGCCGCCGCCGCCGCCGCCGCCGCCGCCTCGGCCGCCGCCGCCGCCGCCGCCGCCGCCCCCGCCGCCCCCGCCCCCGCCGCCGCCCCCGCGCCCTGCGCCCGTTGGCGGCGGTAGGGTGATGAGTGGAGCGAGCTATGCCGCGCTCACGGGCAATGCGCCGGCCGCGCCATCGCCATCGCCATCGCCATCGCTCGGCCCTCAGACGATCCGCGTAACGCCCGTCGAGACGATGCCCAAGACAGCGCCCGCCCCCGCAGCTCCACCGCGGGCGGCGGCGGCGGCGAGCAGCACGTCGGCGGGCAGCACGTATTATGTCGAAGGGATGGCGGACATGACCCCACAGCAGTACCGTGAGGCTCTGGAGCGCAAGTTACGGGCTCAAAAGAACCAGCGCGCTCAGGCCGACCCGTACGGCACGACGACGGGGCCCAAGGCCGCCGATAACTACATGGCCGCGCTCGAGCGCCAGTCGAATGACAAGTACCGCGGAGGGGGCGACTGAGACGGCACTATCTGCACTACTGTCACCCGCGTCCCTACGTGCGTGGTGTTGCCAGAGGCGTACTGTGTGTTGGGGGGCGCCCGCGTGTCGCACTTTGCGACGTTGTCGGATCTTGTACCGGTAAGGTTGATATAAGAGAACTTTGTGACCAAAAATGGGTTTTGGACGGGGTGACCCACACAAGAAGACCCTCCTCCTCGCCTGCCTCTTCTCTCTTGGGCTCGGTGCTTTCGGGTGAACCCCCCTTTGTGCCGGGGGGCTGCATGAGGAGTGCCTCGATAGAGCGACACTCTTACGCTGCCGATCCACTCTGCGCTCCTGGTGCGGATCCATCCCCCACTTCGATCATCGAGTTGAAGGCGAAAGTGGCAGAGGCGAAGGCGGCAGAGGCGAAGGCGGCAGAGGCGAAGGCGGCAGAGGCAAAGGCGGCCACTGAGGCTGCGGCGGGCGGCGTAGGAGGAGGTGCTGACAGGGATAGGGCTGTGTGGGTAGCCGACGCAAGCGCGGCACTGCAGAACGCGGTGAAATCGCTGCTCATCGCACGACCACCACCGATTGAGCCTTTGAGCTTTGTCGCAGAGCATCTTAGGCGAGGTGGCTCTTATGATGGGCCGTCTCGTGTCGATGATGGTGGTAAGGCTTACCTTGCGTCGATCAGGCCTCGCCTCGAGTGGGCCTTCAGCCGAGTTGTGAGCGAGGCGTACCCCGTGCGCTCGCCCATCAGTACCACTCGAGAGTCCCTCGCCGATCGGCTGGAGGCACTTGTGGCGCTCGAGGAGCTGACCATGGCCGAAGAGGACGACGAGGACGATAAGAGCTCTTTGCAGTGGGAGTGGAACACTTCGCAGTGGGAGTTCGATCCGCAGAGGCATGCTCCGGATGTAACGATCGACGGCGAGGGAAGCCGCGTACACTTCGGGATGCGAACGGGAACGTGCCTCCTCCTCCCCAAAACCGAAGAGCCCTCTTCCTCACTCTCGCTCCCCAGCTCATCGTCGAGCTCTTCGGGGAGGCTCCGCCAGCCGAGCTCCGTCGTGCTCCGACTGAAGCTCGCCTCTCGGAGCTACGACGCCATCGACTGCGATTGCGTCGGCATGCGCCGGACGTCGAACCGCTCGCTTGACAAGAGTTTCGTCGATGGCTCCCTCGGCCTCGACGGCGAAGGCGGCATCGCATTGAGCGCGTGCGGCGCGTTACTCGTGCATACCAGTGTGGGGCTGATCGACTCGCCGCCGATGCTCGAGCCCTTTGAGCAAGGCGACGAGATCCTGATGCACGTGCGCCGCTCCACACGCAGCCTCTCAATCGCAAAGAATGGCGTCGAGGTGGCGCGCTATGCTGGCGTCCCCGAAGGGTGGCGGTTCGCCGTCAGCTCAGGCGCGAGAGGCGTGTGGGAGATTGTAGACCGGCCGAAGTGGTCACGCGTGCTCACGCCACTCGACACGAGGGCGACGCCGCACGCCTTGTTGCGAGCGGACTACGCTGAGGCGGAAGCCACGGAAACCAAAGGATCCAAGTCGGGCGCGCAGACGGAGTGCGCGCACTTTGCGCGCACGGCGCCACTGACGTGGGTCGAGATGCTCGAGAAGAGTCGTGTCGGGCACGCGAAGCGCATGCAACAGCTGGCGGCGTACGCGCTGCGCCAGGCGAAGCACGAGCAGGCACTCGAGCAGGCGCGCTTCGAGGAGTACGAGAAGCACTTTGTGCAGCCGGCCACCGAAGAGTACGAGAACCGCAGCCAGGCGGGTCAGCAGAGCCCGACCGCGGCGGCGGCGAGGCGCCCCGACGAGTCCCTGGGCCTGGCACAGCCTGCGAAGCCTGAGGCTGAGCGCGGCGCGCGCGTGAGCTTTGGGGGAGCAGGTGACTCGCCGGTGACCGAGGTGCGCTTGATAATTGTACATGGGGATGAAGATGAAGATGTGTAACCTATTGAGTGTGTGAATACTGTGTCGCCGTGTGGGCCTCACAAGTTAGAAGTTTCTTCCGATCCGGGTTCGTTTGCCCATGTTGCCGCACGTTATCGTGGTTTCTGTGCCAGACAATGGTGCCAGAAGCCCGCAGAACTGTCCCGTACAATTGTAGGCACGCGCTTTTAGGCGCGTGGTTGCAGCTGGGTATCGAGTATCTCTCGTTTAGCCTACGCCCTTCCTCAACTTCGGTCGCGTGTGTTCACGTTCACGCCGAGGGATGAGCCTCCAGAACTCCACAAGACCACACTGCACACAAGTTCGCAATTGGCACACCACACAGTGTCTGTGGTGTGCGTGTGTGCAGGCCACAAAAGCTTGCCCTGCACCTCACTCAATCCATGGGCGCGAAGCCCTCCTGCATCGAAAAGTGCGCCCCAAAGTCAGGGCCCGTAGCCACGGTGGTTCCCATGACGACAATCAAACGCTTGGAAGTCAACGTCCGTACAGGGCACGCCGGGCGGCTCACAGGGCGCGCTGGGCGGGTCACGGAGCGCTCCTCCTTCTTTGCGACTCTGGATGTGAAGCTCGCACGGAGGCATCTGCCCACGGCTAACGAGCCGGGAGAAGAAACTAGCTCCGATCTGTACGCGGCCATCTTTATATCAGGACGCGAGCAGCTACACGAGGTGACCCACGCTGTCCCTCGGACGCTCGTGCCCGATTGGAGCTTTCAGGGGACGATCTCCGATGTCACTGAAGCCGAGGTGAGCAACGAGCACCTCGAGGTTCACTTGTGGGATCCCGAGGTGTCTCGCGACAGCCCGCTGGGCCTCGTGTCCATCCCTCTGGCGCGCCTTGAGTTGGGCGGTGGTGCCACGTACAAACTGCAGCCTACGGAGCAGTTGGGCGGTGGTACCACGTACAAACTGCAGCCTACGGAGCAGTCCATGGAGGGTCAGCGGGAGACGATCATGGGCCTCGGAGAGCTCACCGTCGAGCCACGGCTGACCGTGTTGGGCTCCACGGTCGTGCACCTGCTCGGTGCGTCGCACGTGCCATGCCTATTTGCGCTCCACCGCTCGCTTGTGCAGCCGTACGCCGCCGTGTGGCTCGCTGATGAATCGCTCACGCCTTTGAGTGAGCGCAGCGTCTGGCCTACGCAGCCGGCGGGCACGTACGCGCCGGTGTGGAATAGTGCGCATGCACTGCAGCTCTTCGAGCCCGAGGCGGACCTGAAGCACGCACTCTTGTGCATCGAGCTCTGGGACGACGATGGAGTGCTCGGACCCAATTTGATTGGTCACGCTCGCGCGCCGCTGAGCTCGTTCGGGACAGAGCCTTTCGTCGCCTTGCCGCTCACCCCCTCGGCACTCGTGCAAAGCCCAGGGAGCTCTGCTGAGTCTCGTCAATTGAGCCGAGGGAGCGTAGCTGAGAGCTCCTCTGCGAGCGCGGCGGCGGCCACGGCGCCCTCCGCCGGCGTGGTGCCGTCGCCGCCGACGGATGACGAAGACACCGCGGCGCGTGGTGCGTCTCACTTCATCAAGTGGGGCGTTCATTCTCTGACGGAGAGTATCAGCCCGACGTTGATGGCGCCGCTGCCGCCATGCACTGTGCAGCTGCGGCTGCTGCCCCGATCGCGCTGTCCCAGGCGCAAGCGGCTGTACGTTGTGCGTCACGGGGAGAGCTTGTGGAATCAAGGGCAGAAGGAGCTCAATCTGGTCGCGCTGTACTCGCAGGTCGATCATCCACTCAACATGCTGGGTCGCGAGCAGGCCGAGGGGCTCGCACAGAAGCTTGCGCAGGCGGCGAGCGCGCCCGCCGCCGACAGCGAGGCGGCCATGCTGCGCGATCTGTGCGGCGCGAAGCTGATCCTCTGCTCGCCGCTCACGCGTGCGCTCCAGACGTGCTTGATTGCGTTAGGGCACGCGTGCAATTTACGTTCGCCGGGTCGGTACGTGCACCTGGCACCGAACGCGCGCGAGAAGCGCAACCACGGCGCCGTCGACTCGATTGGATGCGCCATCGGCGAGGCGGAGGTGCGCGCGCGGCTGATGCAGACAACCGCCGAGCTCTACGAGGGCGATGCGGACGCCGCGAGCCGCGCCGTCGGCGGCATCGAGCTCGAAGATCTCGAGGTTCGTCAGCGCTGGTGGTGCACCTCCCCAGCCGAGAGCGAGCTGGAAGTGCACCAACGGCTCGCCGAGTTCGTACGACAGATCCAGTATGCGTCCGAGGAGACCATCGTCCTTGTGGGCCACTCGCATTGGATACGCGAGCTCCTCCGCGAGTACCTGCATGAGAGCGTCGGCCGACGCGACCCTGAGTTTGCCAAGCGGCTCGCGAGTAGGAAGCTCTCCAATTGCGGCGTGGCGCGACTCGCCTTCGATTTTGACGAATCTGACGAAACTCCCATCACCGATGTGCAACTGCTATGTGGGACTGGGCTTGTCAAGTGAACAGGGAGGCATCGCCATGGGGCGGCACGAGTCCCCCTTCGGTTCGCCCTTCGGTTCTTGGTCTGGGTTGTCTGCTGGAGGAGACGCTGCATGAAATGAGGGAGAGCGTCTGATCCCAACCGCCACAGATGATGTGGGTGTCGAGTGGGGTGCAGGTCAGATGGGCGGGGCCTTTCAGGCGCGAGCTCCTGGGTGACGTCACCTAGGCTAAGGCTTGCGTCGGAAATCGGCCTCCCTCTTGCATGCATGAACGTGACCACGCGACGATCAACGTGAGATCGCTGCATGGCGAAATATTCACTCTGTCTCTGATCAGGTCGGGGAGCAGGGCACTACGTGTTCTACGTTACGCGAGTGCACTTTACCCGCGGTAGCCGGTCCCGGTTACGACAAAAGTCACTCGACAAAAGTACTGTACATCGGTGTGGGTGTGTGTCGGTAGGATTATAACGTACTTGGTACTTTTCGACACACAGGAACCCGACCCGGAACGGAAAGAGCGGCGGTCCCGGTAGCCGCCGCGCGCGAGTCACAGTCCGTCAGTCGCCGAGTGCTCGGCACTCACAAGCCCAAGTGCTCCCTCAACACGCGCTTGCCGTCGGTAGCGACCGGCTCGCCATGGCAAGGCGCGATGTAGTTCCACGTCCAGGCCAAGATGGTCTCGTAGCTCTGCGCGCACGTCGGCGTGCGCATGAGCGTATTGTACACTGGCCGGTAGATTTTGTCCATGCCTCCCTTCCAAAGTCGTGTCGAGAGCGGCACGTCTGCCGCGCGGCCCTCGACGTCCTCACGCGAGCCAGGGTAGTTCCACCAAAGGTCGGTTACGATCAGTGTCCGGCTCGGCGTGTGACAGAAGACGACCTCGTTGAAGAAGGGCACTCCCAATGAGAGTGGCACCTTGTCCTTGATCCAGCACAGTTGGAGCACGCCGCCCCACGCCGACGGCGGCGACACGCTCGTGAGCCCGTTGGACGCGTCGAGGAGCTCATCGAGTGAGGAGCGCCATCCGACCTCGGGCTTCTTCTCGCGCAGCGATGGGCAAGCCCACGACATAGCCAATGGGTACTCTATGATCCAGGCGGGAGCGAATTTCTGGTGTTCAGTATTGGGCGTCACAATGTGGCGGACCGGCCCGAGTTCGGCGAGCGCCGAACGCAGTGCATCATCAAGGCCCACGGGCGCGTGTACCCAGAGGGTGCCGTCGGGTAATCGTACGACCACGCTCTTGCACCCCACATCGGTTCCGGTCAGCCCAGGCAGCCGCGGATAAAATGGCCGTTCGATGAGCCACACGTCATCGTGTATTGGCGTGAGGACGCTGCCTTGCGGGTTGGACCAGGTTGCATCGCGGTCGCGCAGCAGTGCCGGTGCCGGCCGGCGCAGCGGCGGTGCGGTCAAACCCACGAGCGCAATCGCGAGGTGCATGGGGTTGGAAGAGGAACCTCTCAACACACCCGCACTTCGAAACTACGAGCACTATGAATATACGTGGTATCCGGATACTATGTACTGCACGTGCACCCGCGACTCAGCGGTTTCGTATTCTGATGACGTAATTGCGATACCCGGTACCGGGTACGGGTACAGTAGACGTTTCGATTCTTCGTGGAGCTTTCGTCGCGTCGCGGCACACGACGGACGCGAAGCTTTTTTCGTTTCGTCTCGTCCGGATCCGCGCTCTCACAGTTTTCCAGAGTGCGCGTCGTCGAGCCCTGCCCAGTGCGAATGGCTCAAGTGGTGCCGATGGAGGACGGCGAGGAAGCTTCGACTCCAACCGAAGACCAAGTCAAAGAGATTACGGCGGGGGAAACAGTGCTTTCGCCGCGGCTCAGCAAGACCATGCCGAAAAACGGCGGACGAGTCAGGACCGAATCATTTATTCCGCCCCTTGTGACAGATCAAGAGAAAGGTACTCTGGAGATGAGAGACGTTACGCCGAGGTCTGACGGTGAGGCCAACGACATCGTACGGAAACGTGGCTCATCACATTGGCGGGAGAGGGCGCTCTCCCGGGACTCGCTCACGGACGAACCACAGGTACAGCAACTCGCCCAGAAGCGGCTCGATCTCGGCGCAGGCCGAACGCCGAAAGCTGAAAGCCTGTGGAAAAAAGGTCTGTTGAGGAGGTTGCTACAAAGGTTTACCGACAGGAACCAACACCTCACCACCGAAGAAGAAGCGCAGTCTCTCGTGGATCAGCTCAACGTCATCATGCTCGCCCAGTATTGGATCTCGCAAGCTTTCAAACTCGAGCATGATGTCGAGAATCCAACACGCAAACCGTATGCCGTGGCCAGTGCGTGCCTTTGGACCGTTGTCTCAGCTCTCCTTGCCTTGTTGGAGATTGCGTGCCTGCTTTCTCTCGGGGTCTCAGTCAACTGGCCTCGCTGCGTTACGTCTGATGACTGCAACGCGGGACAGGCGTGCGTAAGGCTGTACGAAGCGTGTGGCTTCAATACGTCCGAGCAATGTCCCTTCAAGCCAGTGTGCATCGACTGCAACCACTTGGCAGGTGCGGAGAATGGTGGGTCCGGAGACCCGTGGACGAATGATTTCATAACGGGCGACGCGGCGTATTACGAAAACGCGACAGTCTTCTGCCTCGAAGATCAACTTTTGGCTTCAGAGCATGCTCACTTCTTGCCGGGCGCATGGGATGACAAGGCTCAGCAGCCGATACCTCATGATTTATGGAGCTCTTCTGAAGACGAGGGGCTCTCGGGGGGGCTGCCGCCATCTTTTGCCCACTGCCTTTACGCTCGGAAGGCAGGCGTCAGCATGACAACCACAGATACGTTGATCTTGCATGTCGTCTTCTTACTCGTCGCCATGGAAGTGGCGGCTGAGACGCGCGAGCATGCAAATGCTTACTACATTCGCCGCCTCCTGTTGCCCTGGAAGCCACTGCAGTGGACGGTCGTGTCTGTCTGCTACTCGGCCTGCAGGGTGCTCATCACTCTGCTCGGATTCTTATACTCAAGGGCGGTGCGTAGGCTCGCAGCGACCCATCATGAGGACCCTTGTTGAGCCCTCTTAAGACCTGTGTGCTCACTCTGCACACGCGGCATCTTCGATTCGCGCTCGATGGCAGGTAGTCGCGCTGATCCCGTACGCATGTCTCGTGCTGCTCACCAGCCAGGGAACCGATGCCACGAGCATCGTGCTGAATGGGCTGACAGTCATCTTCGTCCTCGAGCTCGACAACCGAATTCCTCAAGTGTTTGTCTCGCTCGCGGAGAATGATACGATCAAAGACACATTTAGAGCACTCTTTACTGAGGACCGGCGACGACTCAGAGAGCTGATTCGACAAGATCCGATGTGTAAAGAAACTTTCCGAACGACCCTCGACCAGTATCCGAACCCTCGCCTGATTACCGTTGCCGCCTCTTCCGTGTGCTACGCATCGCTCGTCTCGGGATTCAATCGTGCAACCGGGCCACTCTCGAACATCTCGTGCGAAATGCTGGTGCACTTCTACTTCTATCGCATCGCTCTGCAGTTCGGCATCTGGTGGACACTTTTGGGCCAGATCAGTGGTGATCTGTCCTCATATTCGTTCAACGTAATCGCGACCGTTGCATCACACTACAAAGCAGGGCGAGGAGGTGTTGTAATACGCTTTGTTGTGTATGCAGTTTTCGAGCTCGCGATCTGGCCGTTTATGGGCGCACTCTTTGCTGGCTTCAGTCTAACTGCGGCATATGCCTTCGTGAATCTCATGTATTGGCCGCCAATGACTCCCGTCGATTTTCAAATGTACTTTCCCGGTTTCTTCCTCGACGTGTTTGGACTTTGTGCGGCGAGTGGCTACGCCGAATATTATGGGCTCGACTGTATACCCCTGAACGCGGGTGAGAACCCTTTGAGCAGCACGATATCTTTCAAGTACTTCTCTTCCCTCGATGGTGTGTTGTGTAACTGGGCACCAGGCCACACATGCGAAGAATGAAAATCTGCCCAACTACAGTCCAGTCTCCAGAGAATAGTTGGCTGTGTGGTCCAGGAGTTTGATGCGTCAGGTTCGATGGGAAACTGTAACGTGCTGGCCAGAGAATAGTTGGCTGTGTGGTCCAGGAGTTTGATGCGTCAGGTTCGATGGGAAACTGTAACGTGCTGGCGCCAATAGTGCAATAGAGTAGACGAGAGCTTGTGAGAACCGACGTTGTGTCAAATTTTACGTGTAAAATGAAACAGTACAATCTCGCGTCGCCCGCGGTGCGGGCCGGTGTGCGGTCCGACATCGGTCTTCGCGTCCTGTACCGAGACCTCGTCTCGAGCATGGTCTCGCGGCGTAGAAAGGCGTAGAGGGGCTTCTGGGTACTGCTGCCTCGCGCTCGCCTCTACAATGTATACTGAGTTAAATACTGGGATTCGTATATTTGGCCGTATCGAATCGGACTCAGCGTATTCGGGAGCGTTTCCTCGGGCTCTTAGTGACGAGACTCATAGGAAAATCTATGACGAAACACTAGGCGGATTCTCATGAAACTTGACGAACTTTTCGCACTTTTCTGTGCATGAGCCAAGCACACTCCCGTCAAGAGGTGTGGTAGGGTGCCTCAGCGATTCACAGGTGATTCACACATGATTTCACAGCCAAAGTTTAAGCCTCGACACGGATCTCGGGCTCTGCCTCATGAATGTGGCCGTCGGTGGCCTCGAAAAGTGACTCGTCCGCCACGGTCACGAAGGATGTGGTTGTGTTTGCTCAAGCATTTTCTGCCGCTCGGCTTGCTGTTTGCCGTGCTACTCGGGCTCACTGTGCCACAACTTGGAGTTTTCGTCGCGAGTCTCAAGGTCGGTGACTGTGGAGTTGTGCAGACCTTCGCCGTGTGCCTCATTTTCATCATCTCGGGCCTCACGCTCAATACTGACGACATCAAGAAGGCCCTTCGCGCGTGGCCGGCCATCGTGTACGGCATCATGTCGATCAACTTTCTCACGCCGCTACTGCCGCTGCTTGTGCTCCCATTCATGCCCTTCCTTCCACACGAGTTTCAGTACGGCTTCCTGCTCTTCTGCAGCATGCCTACGACCATCAATAGCGGCGTCGCGCTGGCAGACGCGGCTGGCGGAAACTTTGCGTGTGCGCTACTGCTCACGGTGAGCTCGAACATCATCGGCATCTTCAGCGCGCCCTTCTACCTTTCGCTGCTGCTCAGCCTAGGCGGCGGCGTGACCATCGACGCAATGCCGCTCCTTGTGAATCTGATGCTCACGCTGCTGCTGCCGCTCGTCATTGGAAAATGCGTGCGCGAGCTGAGCCCGACGGTGCGCTCGCGCGTGAAGCAGCACAAGACTTTCCTGTCCACCTTATCGTCCCTTTGCCTCATCACCGTGCCATGGATGAAGCTATCCATTTCGCAAGCAACACTCGTCGCGCTCGACGCCGGTTCCCTCTTCGCGCTGCTCGGGTGTGCGCTGCTCATTCATCTTGTCTACCTTGCGTGCAACTATGGCGTCGCGCGCCACGCGCTGCGGCTCAGCCTTGACATGCGAAAGTCGCTCGTCATCATGACGTCGCAGAAGACTCTCCCAATGGCGATGAGCGTGCTCTCCTTCTTCCCACAGAGTCTGGGCGAGCCCGGCCTGATCGCCATCCCTTGCATCATCTCACACCTGGTACAGCTCTTCGTCGACGCTTTCCTCGCTGCCAGATGGGCCCAAGTGACTGTCGACACGCCGAGCGGCCCCGTCTGTCGATGGCCCCTCGGCCGCCGAGCGCACGGTGAGGAGCGCGCAGAGGACGCGGTACAGCTCACGCGTCACGAGGCCGGTCAGGCCGCAAGTGCTTCGATCTCGAGCGAGGCAGTCTTGTGGGTCGAGGAGAAAGCAGCAGAGGGGGCCTCGGCCGTCTGACGAGCTGATTGGCAATCCAATCTATACTCGAACTTGTGGCTCGTCGGAACAAAATTTTCGACGCGCTATCTTTTTGTCGACCTCCCACACACACCACACCCCCGGAAGACCGCGGAACGCGGCGCTCCTCATCGGCATTCTCATGGGCCCGCGGACGGCGGACGTCTATACGCCCGAGCAGCAGGCACGCCCTGGCGTCGACGAGCACAGGTACCGCGAAGTGCTGCAACCACTGCCGCCTGACCGAGTACAGGGCCGCGAATTCACATTCAAAGATCTCGAAACCAACCAAAATGAGCAAGCGATCTTGGTGGGCATGACCTTTTACTCAGTGCATGACGTGGACCCGCAAAAGCAGTGCTTTTCAGCGGAGTTGACCGTCAAGCTGTGGTGGTGGGAAAAAGACAAGGAGAAGTGGCAAGAAGCACTGGATGATTGGAAAGATGACCGCGTGCGTCGTTTCTATGATGAGGACGGAAGAAAGAAGAACTCTCTGAAGCAGTTCAAGGTTCCAATGCTCGATTTTTTCAACCATCGGGATATAGCGGACGTCGGCAAGCCCTTCTGCGAGGTGCGCAAAGCCTGGCCGTCAGGCTTGGTCCTGTACGAGCACCGTGTGCGCGGCACATTCAACGAGGTGTTCGAGCTCGCTCATTTTCCATACGACGTGCAGGCGCTCACGGTGCAGCTCCGGGTTAAAGAAAAGAAAGACACCGGTATGGGCCGCTACTTCGCCCTGAATGCTGAGAAGGATTCGCACGCGCTGAAACCCAGGCTGCAACACAATGTCAAATCGTGCGAGTGGCGACTCTACAAGCCCTCTGCGCTGGCGGGCAAGTACGATGAAACCACGGAAGAATTCCTCATCTACGAGGCATACATTTGCCTGTGGCGCCGTCACGAGTGTATGAGCTCGCGACGAACCAGAGACCAACTGCCTTGCTACTGCCTTGCCCCCTTTTGTGCCCTGCGCCCTGCCGCTTTTCTCACGAGGACGGCCTTCACATGTCACCCTTTCGTGCCACCCTTTCACACTCCAGACTTCACATGGAACGTGCTCGCGGTGATGGGGATGATCTCAACGCTCTCGCTCGGTGTCTTTGGGGTGCCCGCATCGGACGGGGATTGCCTGGCCACGCGCTCAAGCATCGTGCTCACGCTGCTGCTCACGGCCATCGCCTTCAAGTTCGTCTTTGCTGACGCTTTGCCCAAGGTATCCTACCAGACGGTGCTCGACGGGTATATGAACACTTGCTTCTTCTTCCTGGCTGCTGTCTTCGTCGAGAACGCGCTCATCTCGCGCTTCGGCGACATTGGCGATGCCGAAACGATCGACAATTGGTTCGCACTCACGTACATCGTGCTCTGGCTGCTGGCGAACGCGGTCTTCGTGGCCGTCGTGCGCGTGTACGTGCTTCGCGTATCGCGCATCTTGGGCGAGCCGCTCAACGAGGAGAGCGAGGTGCGCTCCCCGCTCGAGGTGCAGGGGGTCAGCATGCCGTGGCCACATAAATTCCTCGAAAGCCTGTCTCGGTCGTCGAGATCCGGGAAAGAGGAGATGAAGGAGACGTACTGGTATGGAGACGCCTCGAAAAGCAGTACAGGCTCGGAGATGCCTCGAATTGCATTCACCAATCTCAAAGCCGAGCTGGAGCGCGCCAACGAGGCGCAGGCCACGGCGGATGAGCAACTCAAGTCACTACAGCGGGAAGTGGACTTGTTGAAGAAGGGCACCTTGTCCTTTAATCGGGACAGACCGAGCACGCCGACCCACGCCGACGGCGGCGACACCGACGCATCTTCCCCGGCCATGCGTCCACCGATGAGCGAGGGCGAGGCCCTGCTCTCGCATCGCCTCGACCAAGCGCAGCGCCAGCTTGCCATCGTGGCCCAGGTCAACGCGGCGGAGCGCGATCTGCAGCTCGCCTTGCAAATGGGCGCCGGCTCGACGAGCGCCGGAAGCCCACTGGGCGCGTCGAGGAGCTCTCCGGACGTACCAACCAGGGCAAGACAGCCAGGCTTCGCTTCGCCACCCGCATCAGTCGCCGTCTACAAAATTTGAAGAAGTACCAACTCGGTTTGTCCCTTATTCGCGTCTTTTTCACGGGCCTGTGTTCACACCGCATGACAGCGAACAGAATTGCAAGGATATCTGATCTCAATATGCCATCCGACCTACCCGACCTTGATGCTCAGGGATTGTGCGCATCGTGTGGCTCTCACGCAACTGGGCAATATCAGGGCTCTGACGGACCGTTCCATTGCGGTGCATGCTGGGGCGAGGTGCGAGAGCCCCGGCTGCCTGTGCCGCCAGAGTGGTGGCGCGCAACTGCGGCAGCAAGTTGGATGGCACGAGCGCTGGAGGCACTGCATCCCTACGAGCTCAAGGTTCCTCTCATGGCGAGCGACGAGACGTTCACTTGCATCACAGACGCGGAGAGTCGCTTCTTTGCCGGAGTCGGAGCCTCAAAGGTCTGGGCTTCAGCACACCGCCTGTGCCGCTACCTGGACGATGCCGCGAACGACCTATCTCCTGGAGTGGCCGTGGAGGTCGGCTGCGGCTGTGGCGTGCCCAGTATGCTATTAGCACGCCGTGGCTGGCATGTGACAATGACTGACCTGCCTTGGCTGCTGCCGCTTGTCGACGCCAACGTTTCTGCCAACTTTGAGCGTGCGGACCCGAGGCGGCCTACGATCGCAGCTCTGCGATGGGGCTGTCAGGAGGATGCTATCGCCTTGAGAAGCTTGCGGCGTCCATCCCTAGTCCTCGGGGCTGACATCACCTACTTTGAGGAAGATTTCGACGCGCTGCTCACCTCTCTCGAGCATTTGAATGGCCTTCGGACTCTGATCGCGGTGCAGCACCGCAACGGGTGCCATCTGAAATTTGCGGACAGCGCGCGCACGCGCGGCTGGTTCGTGGAGCCAGCGGTGGTGCGTCGAATGTTACACGGATACCCGGTCACGCACACGCACTGCTGTACGCGCTGCTCGGTCCTACGGCTTACGCGTGCGCAAGCCGCTGCGGGCCTGCTGCGGCTCGTGCGCCACGCCGATGGAGCGATGTCAGCCTGGACCTTTACAACAGCAATCACAGATCGGTAATAACATCGTCGTGGGTGCCAAAAAGGTGAATTTTTTTCTGTGAACACAACTTCAGCTAGGTTTACCCTATACCCAGAGGTATACCCCTACCGACATTGACAAAAGACATTGACCTCCGACAGTGGTGCTGGTGGCCGGTGTCAGTGTGAGGTCAGAGGCGACAGAGCACAGTCTTTGAGAGTGAATTTGCAATGGAAAGCCCATCGAGATTGTAATGGAGGAGGGTCGACGGGGTCCCGCCGATTCAAATGCATAGGTTCCTATCTTCACAGCCAATGTTTATAATTCGACACCCAAGACACCGGACCGGCGTACATACGGATGCGGTTACCATTAGCTCGGGGACCCCCGGACCTTCACACAAGACCGAAGAGAACTTGCGAATACTTTTGGCTCCTGTCGGCGATCCGCAAGCCGGCCGCCGAGCGTGAGTCCGTCGCGGCTCCGATCATGGAATCGGTAACGACCGTGTACCCAAAGCCGCCAGCTGAGGACGCGGAGCAGCAGCCGCCGGTAGAAGACGCAGAGCGGCAGGCGCGACGTAAGGTCATCGAGGAGCAGGTTCGGATCGCCAGGGAAAGGCAAGCTGCCAATGCAGGATCAGGGCTGACGCGCAAGGACATCGCCCGAAAGCTCAGTGGCGTGCCCGTGTTCGTCGTGCTCAACGGTGATAAGAACGTTGTTTCGGTCAGGCAAGAAGATGGCGGCGAAACCATATTCTGGCATCTCGAGAGTACCAGTGCCGTCGACCATCTGAAGGTTGTCATGGAACAGTCGCCCAATGTGCCTGGGCTGCACGTCGGCGCCATGAGCCTTGCCGTTGCCTTGCCTCTTGTGCTAGACTGGGATGGTCTCGTAGGGCAAACCCACGCTGGTGATGCCGGCCGCGCTGAGGGGGTCAAGCCCCCATCCGTGCTGCGCCACGTGTTCGTCTCGAGGCCCGTGGCTGGCATCGAACTCCCCGTCTTCATGTGTGAAGTGCTCCAGACCCCGCTCGCACTGCCCGTCTTCTTTGACCGGCGCGATGTTGCGGCAGCATGGGTGAAGAGCGGCCGCGAGCCAGCTGCCTGCACGAATCAGAATTTGATGGTTATCGACCTTCGCAAGCTCGTCACCGACATGCAGACGGACACCTACAGCCTATGGTCGACAGTCGTCTTTGTTCCCTCGGGCGGAGCGATGGCGATCCTGGAAGCGCAGCAAGCGAAGAATGCCGCCGCCATTGCCGATGGGGATGAGCCGCCTCCACTTGAGTGAGCGAGCCGAATAGGAGATTGGACTCGACGGGGACCAAGTCACTGACTCAGGTGGACTTTCATCGACTGACAGCCACACTGCGGAGGTGTCGACCTGCCACAATTGAATGTTCCGACTGCACTGAACAGTAGTATACATTTAGGAGGTGCCCGAGGGCCATGCGTCTGTGACGGGCCTGTCGCGGAGTCCCGCGCCGCGCACACCGTCAAGCTGTGCTCTGTGGGTGTGATATTCGACGGCGAGCGCACCCCGGTCCCCGCACGCCCGGACCGGTCCCGTGCCGCGGGCCCCATGGTCCGGATGGTGCGGGCGTATCATTTCTCACGTTTAAATGCGCATTGTCGTATGTGCGATTGACCCGGCGTGCCGACTGCGTGTGGGTTCGGGTGTGTGAGAGCCGGGGGGCGCGCGCGCATGAAATCGCATAAATTAGCGCGGTCCATGCGCGGTGTGTCTGTTACATACCTCACACTCGGTCGGCCCGGAAGGCGGAAGCGCCGGATCTATCGATGACGCGTGACGCACATGATGAGCACGGCGGTATTGATGCCGGCCGCGCTCACGCGGTGCCGAGTGCGCCAGGCAAGCTGTCGAGGAAGATGACGATGGCTGTGATGTCGTCGCGGTAGTCGTCGCCGTCCGACGCCCACGCGACTGCAGCCTTGGCAATCAGGAAGCGAGCCGCATTGATCGCAGGCTCGCCTCTGTTGAGGAAGCCTCCCACGATGTTGACGACGTCCGCAGAGGAGAGGAATTCCCACACGCCGTCCGAGGCAAGCACGATGAAGCGATCGCGCCCTTTGGCGAGGCTGTAAAATGCCACCTCGGGCGTCGCGATGACTCCGATCTCGTCGGCGTCGAGATCGCCAAGGGAACGACTCATCGTGAGGCCTGGGCCGAGCCTACGATTCTTCTTGTCCTTGTACACGCGCGCGGGCGCAAAGTATGGCTCCACCTCCGATGGCTTGATCCAGCCGCCCGCCGCCTCGATGCGCGCCTTCTCCTCAGGGTTCTCCAGCTTGTGGTCGTGCGTTAGCTCCACACTCACAAGCGTGCCCTCGGCGTCGTGCGTGCCCATCACGGCGCGGCAGTCTCCCGAGTGCGCGAGGAGCACGCGCCCCTGGCGCAGCACCATGGCGACCGCCGCCGCGCCGCTCGTCGTGCCAGGCACCTCTCCAGTGGTGCCGTCCACCAGGTACGTGCGCAGATGCGAGTGGGCGGCCTCGAAGGCGTCGGTCAGCTGCTGGGAGAGCGTTACGTCGCCGAGGGTGCTGTCCCATGAAGGTCCCTTGGTACTTGAGCCCGAGATGCGCTCGTACAGCTGGTGCAAGAGCTCCTGCGAGACCACGTCGCCCTTGTCGCCGTGCCCGTCCAGCACGACAAAGAGGGCCGACCGCTCGTCGCCCGCGCATGGGTATACGATACATGCGCAATCCTGGTTGATCTTATCCTTATTCGAGTCCATGCCGTGGCAGGAGAAGCTGCCGACAACGTGGGAGGGCAGCGGCAGGTGTTCGGCCTCATCCTCCTGGCCCATCTCCACCGACTTGTGGAAGCCCGGGATCGGCGTCGGCGACCCCGAGGTTCGTTGAGAAAGCGGCATCGTCGACATGGCATCGGCCGGCATGGCATCGGCCGGCATGGCATCGGCCAGCATGGCATCGGCGGCTGCGAGCACGGAGCTCTTGGCAGGCAAAGTCAGCGCGAGGTCCACGCGTTCGTCATCGACGACACCGGCCCCAGCAGTGCCGCCAACATTTTTGTCGCCCTCAGCTGTCTCATCGTCGTCGACCTCGTCGATGTGGCTCAGTCGGACTGAGAAGGAGCTCGCCGTCTGCTGACGTGTGAGCTTGGGGCTCGGCATGATCACGCTCGAGGCACTGTGCTCATCGATGCTGAGACCGCCTGGTCTGAATTTGATCGACTGGCGGCGCACGCCCTTCAAGGTCGCGTGGCCGTCGGCGACGGCCCCCTTGAAGGACATGATGTCGTCGGGGGCGCTGGTCGCCGTAATCACATGCCTCGCGCGCACGCGCTGCAGCTGCACGTGCCACTTGATGGTCGAGCGAAGTATGGCATTGTTGACCTTTGCGGCGGAGCGCGCCTTGATCGCGGCGTATGCGTTTATGCACTGCACGAATGATGTGTACGAGCTCAGCACCGTCGCGCCGTGGTCCGGCTCCGCCAGAAAGGAGGCCAGGTTGCCGTCACGCTCATCCGCGTCAAGGCCGAGGACCTCGGCGATCGCGAGCCTTGCGCTGTAGCGCCCCGCGAGCGCGTCGTCGAACGCGCACAGCGAAAGGTCCTCGCGCTGTAGCGCGAGGCTCGCGATCGCCGAGCGCTCCTCCGTCGTGAGCGCTTGGAGTTGTGAGGTATCGGAGTCCATATCCCGTGAAACTTGTGTAATGAAACGTACCCAATATCCCAAACCTTCGACGGACAAAAGCAACCGCACGAGCAGCGCTTCAGAGCCGTGAAGTCTATCGGGAACGTACATGTATCCACGTCGCAGCGCCGCCCGCCAAGACGCTCGAAGTATTTGAAACGCGCCGTATGTTCGATGACGCGCGAGATGTGAAGTTTTTTTCTGCGATCGGCATCTTGGGCGACCCTGTACGGAACTCTTTGCCGCGTGGCATCTGGTCCTTGCGCCCCCCTTCTCCCCCCAGTCCTGTGGGCTTCCATGGACAGCTGGGAGCCGGAGGACGAGGACGACGGCGACGGGCACCTCGCGGCCTCCTTCCCCAAGAAGAACCCGAGAGTGATCAAGGAGGACGACGGCGATGCCGAGAGCGACATGGACTCTGAGGATCAGGATCAGGAGCTGGAGCTGGCCACGCGCGGGGCGGCGAAGCGCGCACGGGCTGGGTCGTCAGCGCCGGCCGAGGCGGCCGCCGAGGCGGGCAAGGCGGCCATCATGAAGCAGGTGGAGGCTGATGCTGCCCTGGCGGCCTCGCTTGCCGATCAGCCCCCCCCTCCCAAGAAGAAGAGGTCCTCCGGCAAGCGCAAGCCGGCGGTGGTGCGCCGCACCGAGGAGGAGGCGGCCGCTGCCGCCCTGGGGGCCAATGGCGACGTGCCCCCGGAGGAGCCGCCCCACGACCTGTGTGTCAAGTGCCAGGAGTCGCACTCGTACCCGGGCAATGAGCTGCTCTTGTGCGACGGCGACGATTGCGGCTCGGCGTACCACCTGCACTGCCTGCGCCCAAAGTTGCTCGCGGTGCCCAAGGGTGACTGGTGCGTGCCACGCCCATCCGCCCTTCACGTCGCCCCACACGTCGCCCCACACGTCGGCAGTCGACGGCGCAGCCGCACGGCCGATGCGCTCCCTCACCTCATGTGTAGCCCCTGCCCCGCGCTGATCGTCGTGCGTGTCGCCGTGCGCAGGTACTGCCCTTCGTGCTCTTCGCGGCGGCGTGCCCTCGCCAGGCTCGAGGAAGACAATTCGATCGACAAGATTCTCGACGACCGGCCGCGCGCCACGGGCGCATCTAGTGGCGGACCCGGTGGTGGACCCGGTGGCGCCTCGCATGCTGGGGTGGCGCTGCCGGCGGCGGACAAGGCCTCGGCGTCGCCGGCGAGCGTTCGCAAGCGCCTCGGCAGCCTGCAGAGCGAGTCGGACGAGCTCGAGTACCTGTGCAAGTTCAAGGGGCGTGCGCACATCCATGCTCGCTGGCTCTCTGCTGACGAGATCGTCGCCGACGGACGCCTTTCAGCACAGCGGCTGGGCAACTATGAGAAGAAGAAGCTCGCAGGCGAGCTCGACCGGTTCAACGAGCAGTGCCTGACCGTCGAGCGCGTGCTCGCCGTCGATGGCGGAGCCGGTGCTAAGCGCAAGGGTGGGCCGGACGGCGCCTTCCCTGGCGCGATCGACGCCTCGGACGCGCTGGCAGAGGGCGGGCTCGGGACGGAGGCAAGCAGCGGCGGCGATGGCGGCGGGCCGAGCGGCGATGCCGAGCACAGCACTAGCGCGGCGGCGGGCGGCGGCGGCGGCGGTGGCGGCGGCGGCGGGCGGCGGCGTCGTTACTTCATCAAGTGGCTCAGCCTGACTTACGATATGTGTACCTGGGAGGATGAGGAAGACGTGCCAGCCACCGCGGTGGCCGCCTTCCACCAGCGCCAGGTGGCCTTCCGCACGCGCTGCATCGAGCTGGCCAAGGCAGCCGAGGCCGGCGCGGCTCCCAGCACCAAGGCCGCCGGCAAGCGGAAGCTCGGCGCCTCCGACGGCGGCGGAGGCGGCAGTAGCACCATGGCGGTGAGCGAGCTGCCCGAAGGCGTGCTTCAAGGCGAGCGCTCCCTCCGTTCGTACCAGCTCGACGGTCTACGCTGGTTGCGCCACAACTACGCGCAGGGGCGGAGCGTCATCCTGGGCGACGAGATGGGCCTCGGGAAGACGGCACAGGCCGTGTGCATGCTGCAGTGCGTGCGCATGCTGCACAATGCCCAAGGGCCCGTACTCGTGGTCGTGCCTCTTTCCACGCTGCCGCATTGGACACGCGAACTTGCCGAGTGGACCTCGCTCGACACCGTCGTCTTCTACGGCAACAAGGACGCGCGCGCCGTCCTGGTGCAGTACGAGTGGGGCTTCCCGCCCTCGGGCGTCGAAGGCGGCGGGCGCGGCGGCGGCGGCGGCGGGCGCGGCGGCCGTCGTCCGACGCCGAAGCAGCTGCCCAAGTTCGACGTGTGTGTCACGACCTATGAGATGCTCACGGCGAACCTCGAGGTGCTCAAGCCTGTGCGCTGGGAGTACATGATCGTCGACGAGGCGCACCGTCTCAAGAACCGCGATGCGAAGGCACTGCTCGCGCTGCGTGAGCTCGACTGCCCCGTGAAGCTCGCGCTCACGGGCACGCCGCTCCAAAATCACGTGGCTGAACTCTGGTCGATGCTCAACTTCCTCGAGCCCGACACCTTCGAGGAGCTCGACGACTTTCTCGATCAGTACGGCGACATGCAGAGTGCGGCGCAGGTGCAGGGGCTCACCGAGGTGCTTCGGCCGTACCTGCTGCGCCGTACCAAGGCGGATGTCGACCTCGGGCTCACTCCGATGGAAGAGACCCTCATCCGCGTCGAGATCACCAACTTCCAAAAGCGCTGCTACCGCGCGATCCTCGAGCGGAACCGCTCCGTGCTCCTGCGTGGCTCGGAAGCCTCGGGCGCCGGCCCGTCGTTCAACAACGTGTCGATGCAGCTGCGCCACTGCTGCAACCACCCGTTCCTCATCAAGGGTGTGGTCGAGGCGGAGGGGCTCGAGGGCGCCGATAACGCCACGTGGCTCGACAACCTGATCGCCGCCTCGGGCAAGATGCTGCTGCTCGACAAGCTCCTGCCGCACCTGCGCGAGCAGGGGCACCGTGTGCTCCTCTTCTCGCAGTTCACGATGCTCCTCGACCTGATCGAGGAGTACGTCGAGCTGCGAGGCTTCAGCTACGAGCGCCTGGACGGGTCGGTGACTGGCGACAAGCGGCAGGCTGCCATCGACCGCTACTGCGCGCCGGACTCGGATACCTTTCTCTTCCTGCTGGGCACGCGCGCGGGCGGCGTGGGCATCAACCTGACGGCCGCCGACACGGTCATCATCTACGATCCCGACTGGAACCCGCAGAACGATCTGCAGGCCCAGGCGCGCTGCCATCGCATCGGCCAGACCAAGCTCGTGCGCATCTACCGGCTGGTGACGCGAGATACGTACGAGATGCACCTCCTCGATGCGGCCAACCAGAAGCTCGGCCTCGAGCACGCGGTCATCGGACACGGCTCGTACCACAATATCGAGAAGGGCGAAGACGCCGCCGGCGACGACGCGCTCACCCTGGGTGGCGGGCGCAAAAAAGGCATGCCGTTCAAGGCTGCCGAGGTAGAGGAGCTGCTCAAACACGGCGCCCAAAAGCTCTTTACGCAGGAGCACGACGATGAGATCGCGCGCTTCAGCGCCGAGTCGATCGAGCAGATCCTACAGCGCTGCGCCACGACCAAGACCGCAAACGAGGCGGAGAAGGGCCAGAGCGGCGGCGTCTTCTCGCAGGCGTCGTTCAGGGCGGATGACGAGGGCGAGGCAATGGACTTGCACGATCCCGACTTTTGGGAGAAGATGCTCGGCGCCGAGGCTGAGGCCGAGGACGAGGGCGAGGAGGACGGCTTCGGCATCCGGGAGACCATGAGCGGCGGCATGAGCCGTTTCTCGCAGCGCAACTCTCAGGCGCCCGACCGTCTGGCGAACTCGCTGCTCGACCTGGGCGTCAAGCCCGAGAAGAAGGAGAAGAAGGAGGAGAAGGAGAAGAAGGAGAAGAAGGAAAAGAAGGAGAAGAAGGAGAAGGAGGAAGAGGAGGAGGGCGATGAGTTCCAGCAGATCACGTGGACCAAGGCACAGCTACATGCGACGCTGGCGGGGATCTTTAGCCTCGGGTACCACCGCACGCCGCTCATCAAGGCGCGCTACCCGTCGCTCGCCCAACGGTCGCTCGAGATGGTGCACGAGCTCATCGACTACACGTGCTCGCTCTCGATGGCTCTCTTGCGCTTTGCCGCCCAGGCAGAAGCAGACGCCAAGGCGAAGGCGAAGAGGGCCCTGCGCGCGCCTGCAGAGGGGGGCGCAGCCGGGGGCGCGGCCGGCGCCGAAACCGGCCCCGAAACCGGCGCCGACGCCGGAACCACCGAAGCGGGCGCCGCGGCGGCAGAGGGTGGGGAAGGCGCTGCGGCTTTGGACACGGCCGCCGCCGCTGCTGCTGCGAGCGCACAGAGCATGCCGGCCGAGGGAGCCGAGGGGGCGGGGGCGATCCGGAGTCGGCCCGGGTCGGCGGCTGGCGCCATAAACGACGAGTACATTGTTGACGATGCGGCCGATCGCGAGAACGACGGGGCGGCAGCTACGCCCGCGGCCGAGGACGGCGACGACGATGCGTCTATGGACGAGGAGCCCGACCGCTTTCACGAGTATGAGGCGAGGCTGTGGCACTACCTGCAGGAGGGACGCCCGCCCATGCCCGGCCAGCCGCTGACCGATGCGCCGACGATCAAGCCGCTGCCGATGGCGCTGGCGCAGTGGTTCTCGCAACGGGTCGAGGGCAAGGCAGCCCAGATGATCACGTGTCTACTCGACCTGCGCCGTCTACGGCAAGCCGTCGAGGCCGCGGCAAGCTTCGCGGAGTTCGAGGCACCCAAGCTGCCGTCGCGCCTGGGTAAGCCCGCCCTGCTCCATCGGATGAAGTGGGAGGATATCCCGCCCGACTCGGTCTTCTACAAGCCTCCCGAGTTCTGGCAGCCGCGGCTGATGGTGCCGCTCGACACGGCGCCATACGACCCCTCGGATGCGCGCGCAGAGGGAGCGTCGGCTCTGGAGGGCAAGGAAGCGGGCGAATCGCCGTTGTCGAAGGATGGCGGGCTTGCGGAGGACGCGATGGATGTGGACGAAGCCGACGCAGCAATGGGCGCGGAGGCACCAGAGGCCATGGAGGAAGCGGAGCTAGCAGCGGAGGTGAAGGAGGAGGCTGAGCCCATGGTGACGACGAACTCGCCGCCGCCGGCTGATGGTGAAAGGCAGGAGGAGGCTGCAGCGGAGGCGGCGGCGGAGGCGGCAGAGGCGGCGGAGGAGGAGGCAGAGGAGGCGGCGGAGGAGGCGGCGGAGGCAGCGCTGGCGGCGGCGGAGGCGGCAGCGGAGACGGCGGAGGCAGCTGAGGAGGAGGAGGCGGAGGCAGCGGAGGAGGCAGGAGAGGATGCGGCAGAAGAGGCGGAGGAGGAGGCGGCAGCGGCGGAGGAGGAGAGGGCGGCGGCCTCTGGTGCAGGCCCCTCTGGTAGTATGGAGGGCGTGTGCATACCAATCAGCGCGTGCGCCAGCTCACTTGTGGACGAAATGTACAAGGCCGCCGTCGAAACTGGCGGCGCGACTTCGAGCAACGGATCGCCTAGCGCTGCGCAACGCACCAAAAAGGGACCGTGCACTTGCGTCGGCTGCACGCGCCCCGACTGCGGCGACTGCCTTTGCTGCCGTGACATGCCCAAATTTGGCGGGCCTGGGCTGCGCCGCTCGCGCTGCGCCAACCGCAAGTGCATTGCGCCAAAAGAGCCAAAGCCGCCCAAAGAGCCAAAGGCCCCGAAGGAGCCAAAACCCCCGAAGGAGCCGAAACTGCCCAAGGAGCCGAAACCGCCCAAGGAGCCGAAACCGCTTAAGGAGCCAAAACCCCTTAAGGAGCCAAAACCGCCCAAGGAGCCCAAGGAGAGGAAATCGCGGGGGAAACCGAAAGCAGCCGTGTCGGCGACCGCGGCGGCGGCGTCTGCGGTGGCAGCCGAAGATTGCCATGCGAAGGAGGGCGAAGCCGCCGCCGATGGCGTGAATAGCCCACTGCCAGCTGCGGCCGAGGATGAAGAGATGGCCAAAGGCGAGGGCGTCGGCGCCGGCGAGAGCGGCACGACGTCGGTGGGTGCAAACGGTGCGGCGGCGGCGCTGAAGCCGTTAAAAAGAGCCGCCTTGGGCACCGTTGTGACTCGAAAATCTGCGCCGCCACCGCCACGGCCACCACCCCGGCCGCCCCCGCCCCCGAGGGCGCCTGAGCTCGAGTGGACGTATCTCGAGGACCGCGAGCTGCTGCTGGGCGTGTATAAGCACGGCTTTGGCTCGTTCGAGGCGTATTTCGATGACCCCGAGCTCGTGCGCTTGCGCGCACTCAAGCTGATCAAACCGAAGCCTTTCAAGGATGGCGAGGAGGGAGGCAAGAAGGAGGCCAAGGGAGTGAAAAAGGAGGAAGACGAGGGCGACGAGGAGGGTCATGGCGGTGGTGGCGCCAATGTCAAGCAGGATGACGAGGGCGAAGAGTCCAAGGTGAAGACCGAGGGCGAGGCGGCACAGCACCTAGAGGGCAGCACCACCCCCCCTCCTGCAAAGGCCGACGAGGGCGTCGACGAAGGCGACGAGGCCAGAGACGAGGCCAGAGATGAGGCCAAGGACGAGGGCAGGCAGGAGGGCAAGGAGGAGGGCAAGGAGGAGGGCAAGGAAGTGAAGCCCAATGGGCCGGTTTGGGTAGCGCACGTCGACCTTCGCTCGATCGCCGCGCGCGTGAAGCATTTGATCTACGCGCTGCCCGTGCCGCCCTCAAACCCAAATGCTCTGCCCGAGCCGGACGAGGACGAGGACGAGGACGAGGAGGGCGAGGGAGAGGGAGAGGGAGAAGGAGAGGGAGAGCAAAAGCCCGTCAAGGCGCCCAAACCGGCCCGGCGTGTGCTGTGCACCAAGGAGGATGAGGCGTTCGTGATGACGCTCTACCCGCCCGGCATCGATAAGGAGCGGATGACGGCCCTAGCGCTCGCAACGGCGCCTCAAGACCCCCTGATGCCGCGCCAGCATGGCGATGGGTTGCGCCATCGAGCTCCCGTTCTCACCATGGAGCAGCGCGCGGCGCGCGAAGCCGAGCGCGTCAAGGAGCGCGAGGCGAAGCTCGAGGCGAAGCGGCTCGAACAGGAGGCGAAGGCGGAGGAGCGTGCGCAGGAGCGCGCGAAGGCCAAGGAGGCCAAGGAGGAGGCTGAGCGCGAAAAGCGCGAGAAGCGGCAGGAGACGCTCGCGCGGGAAAAGGAGGAGCGCGAGAACAAGAAGATCAAGGAGGAGGTGACCAAGTGCATGGATGCAATCTTCAAGAAGCTCGAGAGCCTTGCCAAGCGCGAGGAGAAGGTGGCCGCCATCCAAAGCCGCAAGCGACCGCTCGTGAATCGCGCCGCCTCGGGCGCGGACGGCGCGGACGGCGCGCCGGCGGCGGCTGGTGCGGGGGTGCCCAAGAAAGCCAAGGGCGGCACGGCCGCCCCCAAGTCGCCCACATCCACCGCCTCGTCGCCGCCTGCGTACGTCTATGCAGGGCTCTCCCTCGAGGGCGTTACGGGCGTGCATGTGAGCCTCACGCTGAGTGTCGGCGTCGTCCCGGGCTTGGGCGGCGCGAACGGCGTCTCGACGTCCGCGCCGCCCGTGCCGCCCGTTTCTCTCCAGCAGGGCTTCCACAGCTTGCTCTCAGAGTACAACCACGCGTCCGAGACAGAGGTGCATTCGCCCACACACCGGTGGGTCCACACCCTTTCCGGCATTGAGCGCTCCCTGCAGCTGGCACTCGGCCATAAGCTCGCCGTGCGCTCGTCCATGGGCATCGGTAAGTGGGCTCGCGTGCCGTGGGTTTCGATCTGCGATCCAGCGCAGACCACCTCCTCCGGTCTGTACGTGCAGTACCTCCTCCAGGCGGACGTCGCGGGGGTCTACCTGTGCCTCGCACAAGGCACGAACAAGCTGCGCGCTGCCGTGGGCCCCGCGGCCGCCAACGTGCACATCGGCAACATCGCTTCCTTTGTGCGGGATCGCTGCCGGCGCGCGCTCGGCGACCGCGCACGCACCTCCGGCTTCGACCTGCTGGGCCGTATCGACCTTCGCGCTCCCAAAGGGCATGGCGCCCCTTATGAAATGGGGTCGATCGTAGCTCGCTACTACCCGCGTGACGAGCTGCCCGAGGAGAGCGAGCTGTGGACGCACCTGCGCCAGCTCCTGCAGGCCTACCAGGCGGTGACCCAGGATCCCGCCTACGTCGCCTTCGCGCAGCAGATCGCCGACAAGACGGCGGCGGCGCAGCGGGCGGCGCAGCAGCACTCGGCCGCGACTGCCCAACTGCTCGCCGCGCAGGCGCAAGCCGCCGCGCAGGCGCAAGCCGCCGCGCAGGCGCAGGGCGCCGCGCCGGCGCAAGCCGCGCATGCGGCGAGTATCAGTGGCTACCCGCCGTCCTCGCTACCTGCCGGTAGCAATGGCGGCGGCGGCAGGGTTCAGAATGCTGCCACAGCGATGGGTCAGCCACTGTTGCTCCCAGGACTGCTAGGAGGCTCCCACGCGCCCCTGGGACCGACGGGAGGGCCGGTACGTACGCACAGCGGAGGAGGGCCTCCTACGACGACGTCGAGGATGGTGCTCGGACCGCCAACCGCACCGGGCACCATGCATCAGCCCACCCACGCGCAACATTACAATGCGGCGGCCGCGGCCGCGGCGGCAGCGGCAGCCGCAGCGGCAGCCGCCGCCGCCGCCGCCCGGGGTCACCCGTCGGCGCACCCGTCGGCGTACCCGTCGGGGCCGCTGCCGCCGATGGCGCCACTGATGGGAGGCGCGTCCGCGGCGATGGCAGCTTCGGCCGCGGTGCGAGCGGGTGCTGCGGTGGCGGCGGCGCATGCGTCTCCATTGCAGCCGATGCTGTTCCGCTCGAACTCGGCTCCGCAGCCGTCGTCAGGTGCAGCGCTCGTGGGCCGGCGGATCGAGCTGTTTTTTCCGCTGGACGAGGAATGGTACGTGGCGATGGTCACCGGGTACAGCCATGCGACGGGGCAGCACGAGGTGCGCTATCTGGACGATGGCGCCGTCGAGCGGCTCGACCTCGCCAAGGAGGAGTGGCGTCTCGACATTAGGCTCGAACGAGCGGCGGTCGCTGCAGCGAGCGGTCCTCCCGTCGGCACGGCCGCCAACCAGCAGTCGCCTCTCGGGCTTGTGCTTCCCCCCTCCGGCCTCGGCGGCGCCGGCCTACCCTCGTTTGGGGCCACCGTCTCTACCGGGGCTCCATCCATGTCGGGCGCCGCGGTGGGCGCGGCTGCGAGCGCGGCCGCCGCGATCAAGAACGCCTCCGCTGCCGCGAATGCTGCCGTGTCGCACGCGGGCGCGCTGCAGCAGCAGCAACTGCAGCAACAGCATCAGCAGCAACTGCAGCAACAGCATCAGCAGCAACTGCAGCAACAGCATCAGCAGCAGCAACTGCAGCAACAACTGCAGCTGCAGCAGTTGCAGATGCTCCAGCACCAGCAGCTGCTCCAGCACCAGCAGCTCCAGCAGCAGCAGCTGTTGCAGCAGCAGCACCACCACCATCAGCAGCAGCAGCAGCAGCAGCAGCACGCTGACGCTATGCGAGTGCTAGCCCCCCAGATGCCTCAACCCACCGCCACGGCGGCGGCACGTGTGGCGACGGCGCAGGTTCTCTCAGTCGGACCGACCCAGCTTTTGATCCCTGCGCTGGTGCCGGTGGTGGTGCCCAGCGCGCCCGCTCCAGGAGCGACCGCATCGTCGGCGGAGCAGGCGTACGGCGGCATGCGCTGAGATATACAACCTCCGGAGAAAGAGCGAGCGGAGGTATCCGGATCTAGCGAGGGAGGTCTAGAGGCAAGAGGGAATGATTATTGTGGGATGTGGTCCGTCAGCCGCTTTGTGGGGTGTGGTCCGTCAGCCGCTTTCCACCAAATGATCAACTCTTGCGATTCCAGTCGTTCCCGCCGGAGCGCGGAGGCGAGGGTTAACAAACCGGGAAAACAATCTACTACGGTGCGTTTCGTAATACCAAATACGTCGTATTACCGTATACGCGAAACGTCTTTTATCGTACACGCCCACAGGCTCAGCCCTCACCCTCTCAGGCTCTGCTTTGTTCTCAACCAGACTTCTGCTCTGCGCAGGCAAAGCATACCCTGCGCCGGCCGCTCTTGCATCCAGGGCCGCTCCTGGTGTGTAGTTAGCCGAAAAGGATCACTTGCTTCTTTGCGTTGAAGTCTGCGAGCGTGATCAAGCCGTCATCAAGCATCTTTTTGTATTCGGCAAGCTGAGAGCGCTGCATCTCGGCGTTCATCGGTGCACTTACTGCCTGCACGATGATCCCCTTCGTTTGGTTCTCCACTTGCAACGCGCTTTTTGCCGCACGAGCTTGCGTGCTCCCTTTGCCAAATGTGACTTCGGCTTCAACCAGGTTGTACTCGGCCTGTGTTATCACACCGGCAGCCAGGTTCGTCTCGGCCACAGTGAGCCTAGCGCGCCTCTCATCTAGATGGTCCTTAAAGAGATTTCGATTTCCCTTCCTAGCGCCGTTCGGAGGGTCGCAGAGGTAACTCGGATAGTTCTTGGCAAACAATGCTGTGACTGGCTTTATCGTGCACGGCAGTTCAGAGCCGCACCAGCAGCACGAGATGGCCCAAAAGAAATGGTAGACACCGAAGCTGACTGGCATGCACACGCAGCAAAACGGCGCTAGCGTGTGGATCATTGAGTTCCTTAAAGGCTTGAACTCGGGCTCCACACCGCCACAACATTCGGGCCTTCCGTAGAGCGTGCTCGCCTCGCAGAACGGCCACATGGCAACGCAGAACGGATTGTCGTAGTATGGCGCCTCGTGGGCTGCGTCGTTGGTGGGGACGACTGGGAAGATGACTCTCGCATACTGGCCAGAGTCCCGGCCTACAAAAACCTTTGAGACTCTAGCCGGCATGCTTTCTTGGAGTCTCAATTGGAACCCCAAAACTCCACTGTGAACGAGTGGTGTGAACCAAACAAACGCTCGATCCTGCCGACAGGGGTTCACACCTTCGGTCGAGGCCTGCCTCGCCTTTAGCCACACAGCGACTCCTTTTGCGGCGCATCGCAGAGCCTGCGGCGGCGCAAGAGAGAGCCGGACGGGAATGGACTTGCTCACCTGCGAGCTGTGCCATGTGTCGCTCCCATCGAGCAACATGCTGCTGCACAAGGTGCGCTGCGGCCGGCCGTCATCTCGCAATCTGACTTCTCGCATTCGTCCGGCGTCTGCACCCTTGTCGGAAGACTCTTTCGCACAAGCAGCAGGCAACCAAAGGCAGCCATCTTTTACGCGCACAGGATCCTCGGATGTTTACTCTAGCGTCGAGCCAGACGGCAAGCCTCCAGCTGCTCCGTCTACTCGGCCTGATCCAGCCGCCCTAACCTACGCCGTTCCACCCACTGCAGAACATAGAATGCTGAACACCTACAATGCTGCACATCCGACGACGCCGGCAGCTGGCATGTCGTCCCACGTACTGCGCTGCAAGGTTGATTCGGACGTTCAGATGATGCAGATGCTGCACGAGGTGTACCGCTGGGTGCCGGGCGCTGAGCAGGTGCGGCCCACGCCTGCGGTGCGCGCGCAGAAGGAGTTGCTCATCGCCAACATGGAGACGATGTGGGTGACGCCCGCCGCGTGGGTCTTCCACCAGATCTTTGGCATGCGCACGACGCGCATCGCAGGCAAGCGCACCGCCGAGCGGCCGAGCCCAGGGCGCACCGTGTTCGCGGTCAACCCATTCCCATATCAGGTGCCCGACGGAACGCTGCATTGGGTCCTGTGGATGGCGTCACCTGTGGCGGAGTGGCCAGACGAGCGCATCACCGCCGAGATTGCGCGCGAGGTAGACGAGCGCGGCGGCGGTGAGTTTGTGTGGTACGCGAACCCGAAGATGAGCATGGGCGATCCGGAGCTGCACCACGTCCAGTGCTTCTGGCGCACAGCCGACGCCGCCCGGTAAAACCGAACGTTCCGAGCCGCGGAGTACAACTTATTACGAACCCAGTCGTGGATTTGTGGACGGACCAGAGCCCGCGCCTCGCCACGATGCGCCATGCGCGGCGCGCGGCGAATGGCCGTGAACGCGCCACATGCAACTGCTGAAACCCCGAGGTGCTTATGATTCATTCGAGGCGGTCTACTTGAAATATCGACCGCGTTTTCGAACGACCGTTGTGAAATACCAATACGCTTATGAATATGTGACACAGTTCAAGCCGGTCCGGTCTAAGACCGACCGCACGGTCGCGCACCGTCCACCGAAAACCGCACCGAGTCTCTTCGAGCCGACTCTCGACTCCCCGCCCCGTCCGGTCTCAGGACAGAGCTAAGGCATCTCAGAGCGCCAGACGGACTGACGGAGACGAAAACCGGGCGTGACACTCGAACAAGCTTGTCGGCGGGTACGGCGCCGGTGTGGCAGCTGACACCACGCCAGGGCCACAGGGCCCGCTCCGAATCTCAAATCTGCACCGTTCGCGGGCTGGCGCCACGCGGTCCAGATCGCCTCGCGCTCAATTGTGCATCGTACTCGTGCGCGCCAGCACCGCTCTGCTCAGGGCCCACCGCTCTCCTTGCTGCCATCCGCACGGCTCGCCCCCGGCACAGATGGGGAAGCACGTCCCCGACCCACCTTCGGCTTTCGGGTTGAGCTCTCGCCGCGGCCGCTTTTGCTTCGGCCGCTCGTCCGCCCGGCAGCGGAGCGCCCACGAGGGCGCCCGCGAGGCCGGTTGGCGTAGAAAGGCGTCGCGTCCTCATTGCGCTCGTATCGCTTCCCGTGCACTCGCCACATCTCTGCCCACACCTCCTCGCGCACTGCCACGTGGCGCCGCTCAGCGCCGAGCTCACGAGCGAGCTGTGAACTCATCAGTGCGAGCTTCTTGTCAGCTTCCTTGGCGGTTGAAAGGATGGCGACTCGGCCTGGCTGACCCTGCCGCCCCGTGCGCCCTGCCATGTGAACCAGGGCGTCGGCACTCGGAGGGATCCCGAGGATGATGACAAGGTCAATCCCAGGCAGGTCCAGACCCCGTGCTCCGCTTGGCGAGGCAACGAACACCCTCGGCCCCTTGCTGGCGCCCACGACGACACTCGCGCTGCTGCTGCTGCTGCTGCTGCTGCTGCTGCTGCCTCCACCGATGAGGGATGCCGCAGCGGACCGCCCCGCCACACCATGCGCGGCCAGCGGTGCGCTCGAATCGAGAACGGCCGCATCCAGGGCGACTGCGTCGAGAGAGCACTGGCGCAGGAGCTGAAGCTCTGTGGGTAGGCTCCGTCCTGGAGGGATGAAGAGCAGAGGGGCGGCAGCGCCCTCGGCGCGGATCACGTCGTGCACCGCCGCGAGCACGTTGTCCTCTTCGCTCGTCACCACAGTCACGCTCACGCACGACGGCAACCCGATTGGCCGTCGGCCGACCACACCCCGGCTGTCGCTCTCATCGTCGGCGGCGCCAATTGTCAGGGCCTCCGCGCTGGTTTCGGACGCCTCGGCAGCGTCGGCGCCGCTGTCACGAATGACCTCAAAGGTGCGCCCGCCACACGTCGTGGCGAGCATCCGTCGCAGCGGCCGCCCCACCGTCGCTGACGCCGCCATGACCTGCAGCTTCTCCCCACAGAGGGCGCACAGCTGCTCTAGCAAGATGGCCGCCTCCTTGGGCTTCGCCTCGCGCCGCTCCTTGTCGACCGCTGTGGCGTACCGGCCAAGTGGCATCATCAGCGCATCCGCCTCGTCCAGCACCACCGTGCGCATCGCACGTACCGACGCTTTCGGAAGCCTCGGCGCGCCATCCACGCCGCGCTCGCCGCCGCTCAGGAGCCGAAGCATCATCGCCGGCGGACCGACGAGTACAGGAGCGCTGTCAGGAAGCTGTTCCACTCCTGGGGTCAGTGCGATTGCGCTGCCTGCCTGCAGAGTATTCAGAACGCGCGCCACTTGCGCGGCCAGCTCGAGCGTTGGCACCAAGACAATGCCTTGTAGACCATCGGCGGCAGCAGTGGAGAGCCGAGCGAGCATGGGAAGCGCGAAGCAGAGCGTCTTGCCCGAGCCCGTCTCAGCGTGAATGATTGCGTCCAAGCCGCGTAGCGCCGCGTCCAGAGCAGCGCGCTGCAGAGAATTGAGTTCGATGCCGTTGACATCCAGGGCCGAGGATAGACTCTTGGGCAGCAGCGGATGGTGCGCGCTCATGATGGGTGCAGCGCGGATGCAAGAGGTGTATAAGAGCTGGGACGGCCGGTGGAGGAGCGGTCGTGACAGGGCAAGAGTGAGGACGGCGAGGAGGCGCGTCGCCATTGCAATCACCACGAGCACGGCACACCCGCAATCACCGCAATCAAGCCGCGGCGCTCGAGCTCTCTGTAGACAAGTCAAGTACCGCACCTCTGTAAGCGACCAACACGGCCAACACTCTCAGTCGAAATCGGGGGGTGAGGGTTGCGTGCAAATCCAGATAATAATCCCCACCCTAACCCTTCTATACCGGGTCACGGCAAGGCGAAGACTTTGGACACGTCTTTTGTCTGACAGCGCGAGTTTACGCCCGAATTTCATACACACAGGGACGCTAGGAACGAGGGTGAATCAAATGGACAAAATGGTACAGAAAGCTCAAATGCCGTAGGTGCAAAAAGGCTGCCGTGTATGGTATCGAGACGGGACCGACCACGCCACGTGCGTCGTCATGTGACTGCCGTCGCCCGCGTTCAGAGCGGCCGCGGCGGGTTACATGGATCGTACGTCATGTTGCTCGTTGGCTGGAGCATGCCGATCACGGTGGTCGCCGTCGAGAGGACCCCGATGACCGTGCCAAACGCACCGAGCCCAATGACAGCGAGCCTGCCGATGAAGCTGCGGTTGAGCGCCAAGCGGTCGGCGAGCCGCCACGCGATCGCGCTCGGGATGAGGAAACAAATGAACGGGGAGCAGATACCGCCCATGAGCGCGAAGACGGTGTTGATGTCGGGCAGCGCCAGCGCCGTGAGCAGCGTAGAGACGGCGATGGCGAGGGTGAGGAGAACGTGGCGCAACTTGGCCCATCCGCTCATGCCCGCGCCGCGCTCCGTGCCACGCTCGCTGCTCTCGTGGCCGCCGCCCTGAGCATCCCGCGCCGTATCGAGCACCCACGCCTTCGGATAACACATCATCTCGATGGCGGTGCGTGTGGGGAAGACGTTGATTGGGTACGCCATCAGCACGGTGAGCGCGAGGCACCCAAAGGCGGGAAGGATGACGTTCGGCGGGTCAGCCGAGAGCGCGCTCTTGCCCGGATCGAGGAGGCAGTAGTTGTTCAGGATGTTGCCCTGCGTCGTGTGCGGGAAGTTGGCGTAGCCCGACATCCCAATGAGCACGTAGAACGTGAGTGCGAGGAAGCACGCTCGCACTGATACGGCGCTCATCGTCTCCGGCGTGCGCGTCTGCAGCTCGTCGTAGAGCGACGGGATGTTCACCTGGCATGTGAACGCGAACAAGATCACCGCCGATGCCGAGGCGGCCGGGCCGAGATCTTTGCTGATCAGCGCCACGGAGCCGTAGGTGGACTGGGGGGCAGCGGCGGTGTCGATGAGGGAGTGGGTGGTGACGGCGATGACGAGGTAGGCGAGGCTGGCCTGGCCGATGAGCGACGTAATCTGCAGCGATGAGATGTTCTCGACGAACGAGAGCGGCAGCATCAGGCATGCCCAAAAGATGATCTGCACTAGGTCACGCGTCAGCCAGGGCATCGCGTTTTTGACTGCGTCGATGCTCAGGACCGGGCTGAGCACGTCGCCTACGGCGATGGTATAGGCGACGAGCGTGCCGTACTGGAAGATGATGATCGCGAGCTCGACGGCATGCCCCGTCCAAGTGCCGATGACGAGTCTGGTCATGTCCTCAAACGAATGGCTCCCTGTGGCGTCGATCGCTGCGATCAGCAGCACAATCGAGAAGTGCGTCGCGACGGCGGTGAAGAGGATGAGCACGCCGAATGGCACCACGCCGAGCGCGGCCATAGCGGACGGGAGCGATAGGCATCCCGCACCCATGATGGCCGCGCACATATTGATCACCGTTCCCCACACGCTGCCTCTGCTGAACGCAGGACACAGCCGCACGATGAATGATGGCGGTGCGGCCGGCTTGAGCTCGGTGGGCAGCGTGGCCGGGGGTGTCAGCAGCGGCTCCGGAGCGACGTTGATCATCGCTGTCCGGTCAGTCGTCGCGCTGGCGCTCGCCCTCCGAGCGATCCCATCTCGAGCGCTTCATGCTGGTGTTTCGGTTGAAAACACCGGGTCGCCGGGTAGGAATTTTTCCTATCACAAAAGGTCTCACACGGGACACATGGGCGCGCGCGCACTCACACGTACCCGGTACCCCCGGGCCGCCGGCCGCCCGGGTACATGTACGAGTTCCGGTAAAAAGACACCGGGGGGAGCCGGGACACACACGGGACACACGGGACACGCGGACGCACAAAGGCACACAGACCAATCTCACAACCAGCCACGAGTTCCGGTACTGTACCGGTGTGTAGAGCGCGTCTGCAGCGCGCATCTTCATTTCGCCGACGTCCGCCTTTGAGCAGGAGGCGTGCGCGGGGAGGCGCTCTGGGAGAGTTATCAAAAAGTTTCGTTCAAAAAAGTGATGGCTTTTGCCCTGTCACTGCTCCTCTCCGTAGCAGGGACCTTCACGCATGAGGTGGCACTGCAATTGGCGCGGAACGAGCATTCACATGGCCGCGAACTCTTGATTAATATCGATGCGAATTGTTTGCGACTCATAGGACAACTCACGGGAGGTGGGGGCGCCCCGATGGACTATACGGCTTTGGCAAATTGTGCTTGCTCCAACAGAGCCCTTGTGTTGCCAATCCTCATCGGTCAATTCCAACAGTCGCAAAATCTTACCGATGCGCAAATGCACGCCATTCCTTTCGACATTATGTTTACCTGCGCCTGCGCGAACAGGCAGCTCATGACCGACCATATTGTTGGACCGATCATTGCGGCGGCGCTGAACAACTCTGTAATTCCGCGAGCGATGCTCTATCCCGCCATCCCCATCCTGATGAGCCCGGCCCATTTGTGCTCGACGCAGTGCAAGCTTGCGATGACGCGGTTCTTTGAGGCGCTCCCATCCTTGGATCCTTTCTTCCTTTCATCGGTGCCTATGGCGGGGCTTCCATCGGAGCCGTCTCCTGGTGCTGATCTCTTAGGCCAAATCGTGCTAGCACACATGGTGCAGTCCTCGGAAGCCGCTGTGAATTGCATGTGCCAAGTCGACTGGACTACCGTCATGAGCCTCTTGCCCGAGGGCGCGCTCCCGGCGCCACCCACGGGTCTGCCCCGGCCGGGGGAGAGCAGCGACTTCTCCACGACCATCTTACCCCTCATTCCGGGCCTCCTTGCGGCAGGCAACATGTGCGGTGATGTGTGCCGGCCGGTGCTCTCAAAAATCGTCGCGATCACACTCCACGATCTCATGTACCCTGGCGCTCAGATTGATGGCAACTCCGGGTGCTTGAATCCAATTACGCTCGATGGCTGTGTGGGCAACTGCGCCTCGCGTGCGCAGTGCGGGAGCCAATGCCCCCACCCCCAGTGTTCGCCGCCATTCTCCGTCGACCAGGTCGAGCCTCTGGTTGGAACGTGCCTCTGCGACAGCGGCGTCGACCTGTTGGGAGAGTACGCGAGCGTCCTGATGCTTTGGGCAAGCTTGAACATGCCCGGTGCCGATGTGACGACGTACGCGCAGGTCGCGGAGTCCCATGCGAGTACGTTGAGGCTCTGCACGGCACCCGCTTGCAACGCACTGTCGACGGGGCTCCTTCAGGGCCTTCCCTACCCCCCTACCTACATGTGCACCCACGACTCGGCCCAGGAGTGCATCAGCCGCTGCGCAAACTACGCGTGCACCAACAGCAGTGTCGCCCATGATGGCACCGACACCACAGGACGCCCATGTTCGGAGTTCTGCACGCCGCAGTGCAACTTCGGACTGCGGAGGGGGGGGGCAGCAATCCCGCAGTTTGCCTTTGCGTGTGACACGGTGAACCATTGCGCTGGGCGCACGGCGTTTCCTCATCAGATCCGACCCGGTGCCGACGTATCGTTCGCGAGTGACCCGGAGCCGACATCGCTTCCACCCTCGCACCCGCCGCCGCCACCGCCCTCGCCCCTTCCCGACGAAGGCATTCCAGTCGTGCCGCCGCCGGAGAGTGCGCCATCGGTCTCTGCCAACAAGGGCATGGACATCAGCCCCATTGCTGGCGGCGCCGGGGCCAGTTTCCTTCTCCTGGCCTTCCTCGGGCTGGTATGGAAACGCCGCCAAGAAAATCGTGCGCAGACTGCCAACTCCCAGTCTGGGTACCAGCTGCGCGAGGTTACTCCCGAGGTGGTCACTGGGGTGGTGGTGGCTACTCCTATGGTGCCCTACCAGAAGATGTCTGACATGTGAGGGGAGGGCGCCGCAGCTGGGCGGGCGTCGCGCCGCCGCATCTCCACTTCTCCAGTTGTAATGTGGTCATGACACTGGGTTATCGGTGTGTCGTCTGTGTGTCGCGGGGCGAGAGGGGCGCACGACACACCGCGCCTTGCAACACCGCCGCCCCCCTCCCAGCCCCCTCCCCCGCCCACATCACACATCTGGCGCAGCGCGGTGTCGGGAACGGCGGCGTGTCGTGTGTCAAGTCAAGTACATGTACATAAACAACAGACAACCATACGGAAGTCTTGACTTGACTTGACTTGACTTCTTGACTAGGCTCGTGTCGCTTCGTGTTTTTCACAGCTCCAGCTGCAGCAGCAGCAGCAGCAGGCGTGCGGGCCTCGAACGAGTCGGCTCGTGCGAGGCACCCATGAGCGCACTCAAGAACAACACTTGGGACAAGCACGTGGCCGGTCTCTGCGCTCGTATCGTATCCGCGGGCGCGATCTTGCCCATCCCCGACGGCCCTGCGCCCTCGCCCAGGAAGAGTCTGATTCACGCCCAGAAGGGCATCACACTGCGCGTGACAGAGGCGAGCGCTCTCGTCGAGGCTGTCATGGATGGCAAGGTGCACCGCGACTACGTGGTCGTCGGTGGCCAGCAATGTGCGTGCCGCCAGATGAGCGCCCTGCCTCTGGTGACTCAAGTGGAGGCTGATCCCGATCCCACGTCGTCGACCATGCGTGCGCAGATATCATCACGACTGTGACCGAGTCGGCTTACTACGGCCGCTGCACATCGTCATCGGTGCCGAGCGGCATTGTCCTCGTCAAAACGCGGCTCGCGATCGTGCTCGCGACGTATAGCGAGCCCATCTCAGCAGCGGAGGCGATCCCGCACGTGCATGCATTTGCGGACGAATTGGATCGAGTGATGGAGGGGTAGCACATGTAAGTGTATAGCGCGGCAACCCGCATATAGAGTTGAGTCAAGAGCCTAGCTCAGCAAACGCTCAAACTTATACTCGCACACGCTACGAGCTGGTATGTCGGAATGTATGGCAGCCTCTGTACTGAGCCGGGAGTACTCCACTCCGGGCAGCCGAGCAGAACGATCCACAAAACCTCACCCGGACCGCGGTTTGGCACTGACGGTTACATTCCGATCAGTCGATCACAGGGCGTCGAGGATCACTTGCCGCTTCGCTTCAAACTCCTGCTTCGTCACAAGCCCGGCGTCGAGCAGTTCGTTGAGCTGCAGCATGCGCTCACGCACCGTCAAGCCGGGGCCCTTGCCAGCTGCAGCTGCCGGCGGCTCAGGCGCCGTCGCCCCCATAGGCTTGGAGGACGCGCGCGGCGACGAGGCTCCTTTCTTCTTGGTCCTCGATCCGCGCGGCGAGGAAGCTCGCCGAGAGGAGGCGGGCGAGTCCGCACGCGAGCTTGCTACCGGCGGGGTAGGGGCTAACAGGTTCTTCTCCGAGCGCGCCAGTTTCACACGATTGGCAAACGGGTTGGCCGGCGGCGCGGGCGGTCGCCCGAGATGTTCAGCCGTTTCGTCCTCGACAGCCGCTAGCGTTCTCGCGGCGCCGGCGTGAGCGCTACCGATCTCGCGCTGCGAGTGCTCGACGTCGTTCTCCTCGACGTCGTTCTCCTCCACGTCGAATGGGCCGTCGTCGCAGCTGTCGCACACCGGGATCATCCCACCCACCTGACGCATGATCGCCTCTCTCTGCGCCACCCGCGCGGCCTCCTGCGCCGTAGCCTTGGCCTCCAGCACCGACGGGTCCAGACCCGCCTCGACGGCCGCGGCGAGGTCCCAGCGCCTCTTGGCCACTGCGCGCCCGCCGGGCTTGATGGCCTTCTCGCGATCCGTCTTCATCGCCTTCGACTTCGCGCCGGCGCCCGCCTTAGCGCCTCTCGCGCTCTGTGCCTTAGGCTTGGCGGCACCAGCCTCCCTCTTCCACTTTTCGACCGTCTTCTCCGCGAGCTCACGTGGTGAGCCCTCGGGCGCGTCGTCCTGGGCGGGCGCCTCCTTCGGCCTGCACGAGCGCAGGTGCACCGCGAGCCGATCCTTGCCAGAGAACGTGCGCCCGCAGTGAGGGCACGGCTCCAGAGCACTCTGGGCCGCAGCCCACGCCGCCTCGTTGTACTCCTCCCACGCCTTGGCAGACCCTTTCCCAATCGGTCGATCGTCACCGGTCAGCATGTTGAGCATCTCGGGCGCCGGCGGCGCTGGCCGCCCCTTTTCGCGCTCGTACTTCTTCGCGCATTCCTTGAGGTGGATCTTAAGCGACGCCGTGCCAAACTGGCGACCACAAAGGTGACAAAATGGCAGCTGCTTCTTCTCGCCGGACTTCTTGCCCTGCGCACGCTCCCACTCGGTGAGCCCGTCAGAGGTCTTAGTCTCCGCATCGGCGGGCCTCTTGTCGCACCCGCGCAGGTGCACTGGCAGGCGATCCGGCAGGAACTTCCGTTGACAGTGTGGGCATGGGACGAGGTCACCCGACCAGGCGCTGTAGGCGGCTTCGTTGTACGCATCGACCTCTTCGGCAGACATGCGTTTACCGATGGGCCGATCCTCGCCCAGAAAGGCCGAGGGCATCGACGGTGGCGGCTTGCCGCGCTCGCGCTCGTACTTTTCTGCACATGACTTCATATGGATGGCGAGGGATGCGGAGCCAAACTGACGGCCGCAGATATGGCAAATGGGGAGGTTGGGCTTCCCGCCAGCCGACGCTGAACGCCCTTCGCCGCCGCCGAACATTGAAGTCACTTCGATGACTTCAATGTTCGGCGCTTCGATGTTGCCAGTCACTTCGATCCGGACCTAGGTCCGGCTTTGAGGACGGCGGACTCAAGGGGCTGGGAGCCCCTTGGCGGACTCCTGCGGCAACACCTGCGGCACAAGAAACACCGCCACTTCCGAAAGTGTCCGTTCACGCCAAGTTCACACGTCTTGTTCATATCCCAGGTTCGTTTCTCAATCTGTTCTCGAAAAACTTTGTCGGTTGCTCGGTTTGTTGTACAGGAATCCTAATTCCTAGGTGCAGACTGAAACTGTTAAAAGGCTCGCGAGGAGCTCAGCGTCTGTACCCCCGACGGCTCTGACGGGACGGCCTGTAGTAATGGGCGACGACTCGCTCGTTCCCGTGACAGTGCTCACCGGCTTCTTGGGCAGTGGCAAGACGACACTGCTCAACCACATCCTGACGGTATGTGGGCGCTTATGTTTTGCTTTTCTCGTGCGAGACACTCACATGTGCGCACGCATGATTCCTCTCTTTGCAGGCGACGCACGGCAAAAGAATTGCGGTCATCGAGTTTGGCGAGGTCGGCATCGATGACGCGCTGCTCGCCAAGAATGCAAAGATGCAGGTGAAGGAGGAGCTCATCGAGATGATGAACGGTTGCGTCTGCTGCACGGTCCGTCGGGACCTCGTCGCCGTGCTCCAAAAGCTCGCAAAGCGGATCCAGTCGGGCAAGCTCAAGCTCGACGCCATCGTGATCGAAACGGCCGGCATGGCTGACCCGGCACCCGTCGCACAGACCTTCTTCGTCGACGATATGGTCAAGTCCTTCGCACGGATCGACGGCGTCGTGACGCTCGTGGACGCGAAGCACATTGAACAGCACCTCGACGAGGAGAAGCCCGAAGGCGCCGAGAACGAGGCGGTCGAGCAGGTGGCCTTCGCCGATCGCCTGCTCCTCAACAAGACCGATCTCATCACGGAGGCTGACCTCGAGCGTGTCGAGGCGCGGCTGCGCTCGATCAACAAGTTCGCGCCCATCGTACGCTGCTCACACTCTGAGGTCTCTGTGGACAGCGTGCTAGGTATCCGCGGCTTCGACTTGAAGCGCAGGCTGGAGATGGACCCGGAGTTTTTGAACACGGAGGGTGAGCATAAGCACCACTCCTCGGTCTCGAGCCTCTCGATCACGCAGCCAGGCGACGTTGACATCGAGCTCGTGCAGGAGTGGACTGGAACGCTGCTCGAGGAGAAGGGAAAGGACCTCTTCCGCATGAAAGGCGTCCTTGCGATCGCGCACGCGAAGCACAAGTTTGTCTACCAGGCGGTGCACAGGATCTTCGACGGCAGCTTTGATGAGGACGCGTCGTGGTCGGAGGGCGAGGGGCACCTGTCGAAGCTTGTCATCGTCGGCAAGAATCTCGATCAGATCGAGCTCAAATCTGGCTTCGCCGCATGCGCCGCCACACCAGAGGTCTATGAGAGGAGGGCCAAGGCGCTTCGATTCGCGATCGGTGCGATGGTGGAGTGCAATACGGGCGATAGGTGGGCTGAGGGGCGAGTCGTCGCGACTATGTACCGTGACAGCTCGATGCCTCCAGGTAGGATCGCTCCCTACAGGGTGAAGCTCGTCGGTGAGGAGGTGGAGGTCTATGCGCCCGTGGACTCGGACGACGTCATCCGCAGGCCGGGCGGCGAGGGCGGCGGCAAGTGGAGCGCCAGCAGCAAGGGACCAACCAAGAAAAAGAAGACGACCCATGTATGACGGACACGTGCCCGCGAGCCCAGCAGCCCACTCGCATCTTGTTCTCTGTCAGGAGTGCCGTAACGGCCGTACTGTACGTAGTGCTTTCGGTTGTGTCGTGTGAGACTAGACAACCGACCTCCGCCTCTTTTCGAAAGGCGCTCGATATGACGCGACACCCTTACGGTCCCTCTCCGTCCCTCCACGGCCGCAGCTGTCGGCTTGGACTAGGCTCCTCGCTCCGACCCGGCCATGGGCATCTATGATGTCTTCGATGACGACGAGCCAGCCGCTGCTCCACCGGCGCCGGCCGCCGCGGCCGCATCGTCGATCTACTCGGCCGCCGTGCCTTCCGTCGATCTACCCCCCCGCCGCGGACCCAGCCTCCGCGAGCAGGCTGGACTCGACCCCAGCCCCAGAGAGCTGCTGCCGCGCTCTCTGGCCCCAGCGCCGGCGCAGGCGAGCGCTCCGCCGCGTACCTTCTTCGAGCTGCCGGCAATTTCCAAGCCACCCGTGGAGGAAGAGGAGGAGGTCGTGGTGCCGGGTGGTGCGCTCGACTTGATTTCGAATATGTTTGGACCCAAGCCCGCGGTCGGAAAGGGCGCTGGAGGGAAGGCGAGCAGTGGCGCCCGCAAGGTATCCGCCGTGACCGCGGCCGCATCCAAGCAGCCCATGGCCGCCTCCCGTGGCAGCAGCGCCGCCGGTCGCACGGTATCCAAGCCGGCTCATGGAGGCTCCTCGGTGGCCGCCTCGGCAACTGCGCAGCTCGACGCGGGCGTGGAGGGCGAGGAGGGTGAGGAGGAGGAGGAGGACGAGATCGACGACGACGACGAGGAGGAGGAGGAGGAGGAGGAGGGGATTGAGGATGAAGACACACCCGAGGGTGGCGTGGAAGAGTGGCCCAAACTCACTTCAGCTCCTCCACGAGCTCCGCATATGCCCCTCTTCCTTGGGCCGCGTCCGGCCGGCCCTGGCGCCACCTCGCCTGCGACCTCGGTCATTTACCCACCAGAAGCCAGCGTGAATGCCAACGTGAACCAGTACCTGCGATCGTACCAGCGCGAGGGCGTGCAGTGGCTGTGGAAGCAGTACGCAGTTGATGACTCTGAGTGCATCCCTGAATGTATCCCTGAGTGCATCCCTGATTGACTCCCTGATTGCGTCCCAAATACAGGTACACGAGTCGCAAGGGCGGGCTCCTTGCGGATGAGATGGGGCTGGGCAAGACGGTACAGGTCGCCGCCTTCCTCTCAGCAGTCCTGGGCAAGAGTGCCACCTCGGAGGACAAGCGGCGCACCTTCCCACTGCCCGAGGGCGACTGCCGGCAGGTACCTGATGCCTATGATGGCGTCTCTGATGGCTTCTCTAATGGCCGCTCGGATTGCCTCTCTGCTTGCCTCTCTCATGGCCTCTCTCATGGCCACTGCTGGCCACTCTGATGGCCTCCCTGATTGGCGTGCATGCAGGTGCTCGTGGTCGTTCCCACGGTGACGCTCACGAACTGGGAACGCGAGCTCGCCACGTGGGGCTGCTTCAAGGTGCGTAAATTCCACGGTGCCAAGAAGGAGGAGGCGCTAGAGGCGGTGCGTGAGCGCCGATGCGAGGTGCTACTCACGACGTACGGCACCATGGCCACCAATGCCGACCAGTCGCACCTGGGCGGGGTCCTGTGGGAGATCATCATCTGGGACGAGGCGCATACGATGAAGAACCCGAGGACGAGTACGTCCAAGGCCGCGTGGCTGATCCCGTGCAAGCTGCGGTTCGCGCTCACGGGCACGCCCATGTCGAACAAGTTTGAAGAGCTCTGGGTGATCTTCGACTTCGTCTCTGACAAAGGGGTGGGGACGAAGAGTGACTTTAAGGCGTACTACGAAAAGGAGCTCAAGCAGGTGCGTGCTACTGATTGCCTCTGATTGCTACGGATCGCTGCTGATTGCATGCTACGCCCATGCGCTCCCACGGGGTTCCAGAAGAACGCTGTGATGGCCTCTGATTGCCACGGATGGCCGCCTCATTGGCACTGATTTCTCTCCTGATTGCGCAGGGGCTCAAGAAGAACGCCAATCAGTACGAGGTTGTGCAGAGGTTCAAGAAGCAGAAGCAGCTCAAGCACCTCATGGACACGTGGATGCTCCAGCGCTTCCAACAAATCATTGCGCACGAAATGCCCCAAAAGTTTGACGCGATCGTTGTCTGTCGGCTCGCCCCCGAGCAGGTGCATTGCGTCAGCCTCGGAGTGCCTCGAAGTGCCTCAGAGACAGAGTGCCTTCGAGTGAGTCTGGGGGCCTCTGATTGCTTCCGATGGTCTCTGATTGCGTCTGATGGTCTCTGATTGCATCCGAGCAGGAGGAGGTGTACGAGCGGGTGCTCAAGAGCGCGGATTACCAGCAGCTGCTCAAGGCCGAGGAGCCGTGCCCCTGCGGCTCGAAGAGCAAGCTGAAGGAATGCCACTCGCTCGATTTGGACGGCGTGCTGTCGCGCTCGAAGCATCCAGACGGGGATTCTTGTCCCTTCTGCCCGTATTGCATCACGCTGCCCGCGCTCACCCAGCTCGGCAAGATTGCCAACCACCTCGAGCTCATTAAGCCGGATGAGGCGGCGATGACACAGGAGGCCTTCGATCGCCAAGCCGCCTTTGCGCGCATGGCGCTCAGCCTGCCTGACGCGTGTGACGTGCGCCGTAATCGCACCTTCGAGAACCAGGCGCACTCGAAGGGCTGTGGGAAGATGCGCGCGCTCGAGGAGCTCCTGCGTCGATGGAAGCGCGAGATGGCCAAAGTGCTCCTCTTCTCGCAGGTGGGTTTGATGGCCTTTGATGGACTTGATTGCCTCGGGTGAGTGCGGGTTGTCGACGACGAGAAACTGCTCCCTGCTCGCAGTCGACACAGATGCTCGACATCCTCGAAGATTTGGTCAAGTCCAAGGGCTACGACTACGTCAGGCTCGACGGCACGACGAGTGCCACCGAGCGCGGCAAGCGCGTCGACCAGTTCAACAAGAAACCGTCCGTCTTCCTCTTCCTGCTCTCGACGCGCGTCGGCGGCGTGGGTATCAACCTCGTCTCAGCCTCCAAGGTCGTCATTTTTGAGCCTTCTTGGAACCCTGCGAACGACATGCAGGCGATGGATCGGTCGTTTCGGATCGGCCAGCGGCAGGATGTGCACGTGTACCGCTTCGTGGCCTCCAATACGGTTGAGGAGAAGGTCTACCAGCGTCAGCTCTACAAGCAGTCACAAGAGGGCCTCGCATTGAAGCAGCAGGACGAGACGCGCCTTTTCGAAGGCGTCATGGGCGACAAGACCCAAAAGGGAGAGCTCTTTGGCGTGCAGAACCTGCTCCAGTTTGCGGGCTCGTCCACAGCTGCCATTCTGTCCGACGGGCGCTCGGGCATTGATGCGGATGGGGAGGAGGGCACGGACGGCATGGAGCGGGGGGAGCACTTTGTTATCCGCAAGGCAACATGGACGCGCGACATGGATGATGACGACGATGACGGCGACGACGACGCGGACGACGAGGACGACCCGTTTGGCGGAAAATATATCGTTCGTAAGCTCAAGTTGGATGGAAGCGCCGTAGCAGGCGGCAAGAGTAGCGGCGGCGTGGGCGGCAGGGGCGGCAGGGGCGGCGTGGGCGGCGTGGGCGGCATGGGCGGCAGCGGCTCCGCGGCGGAGGAGCCGCTGTCGGCGGCGGCGGCGGCGGAGCTACTGCTCAAGTCGGGAGCCGTGCACAGTCCTATGCACAACGCTGTCCTGGGCGGTGCCGCCCTCGCCGACCTCGAGACTAAAGGAGCGCTGGACGTGGGGAATGGCGTGGCGGTGGCGCAGGCAGCCCTGCCACCCAAGCGCGGCGTGAAGCGTGAGGCGCAGGCTCCGTTGGGTGCGGCGGCAGCGGGCGGCGCCGCGCCGCATGCCACGCACAAGAGGATGCCGTCAGCCTGGCCCCCCACCCCGCCAGCGAGCCTCGAGGAATGCCTCGGCGGGTGCGTCACGCGGCCTGCTTTCTTGAGCCTCTTGCAGCGCGACGAAAAGCTCGCATGGCGCGTCGAGTATGCGCTGCAAGAGCTGCAGCAGGGCGAGCAGCTCTGCCAGCTTATCGACGCGATGCCCGATCTCGAGCACACGGACTATGATGCGGCGCTGCAAGTTCCAAGATCAGCTGGCGCCGGACCGAGTGGTGCGCCACCCACTCCTCCGCCAAGTCCGCCAGGAAGTCCCAGCCCATCAAGAACTACCGTCGACCCCCCGAGTGAACCGCCCGCAGCAGAAGCGCCGCCTCTGGTTGCCGAGATTGAAGATACCGGACAAGTTGTGGACGAGCACGAGAGTTTGGAGGACTCCACAGTAGATGAGAAGGACAAGAGGAAGGTAGCTGCTGACGACGTGGCGCTCGACCGACTCGGGTCTCGCAAGCCAGTGCTCACCACGGCGCCCTGTCCCCGCCACGTGGCAGCAAAGCGAGCCAAACTGGATCCCACTGCCGCCACCACCACCGCCGCCAAACTCGATTCCGATTCCGATTCCGCCGCTACCGCCATAACCGCCGCGGCGGATCTGAGCTCAAGCAAGTATCTTGGAACTCCCTACAAGTCGGCGGATGACAAGCAACGGGCATACGACGCAATCGTCAACTCTGAAATGCGAAATGCGCTTCTTGCGAGAGCTCGCACCCTGGTCAATGCTGATCCGTGTGGCCTGCGTGCGCTGCAAGTGGTCGACACCGATGAAGGGCTCTGGATCCACGTGGTCCTCCGCGGGTACAAGCAGCGAGTCAGCTGCGCCGTACTCAGAGCACTGCAGGGCAGCGAGGAACCTCGCTTTGGCAGAGAGAAGTGGTGCTTGCCGCGTAAGAGTCTGCTGGACAATGATGGCACAGACCACAACGTCGAGCGTGTTCGTGATGAAATGAAGCGGGCTGGCCGCGCGGATACCTACGCGGAGATCTCCGGCGACGGCAAGCCAAGGTCGATGCTTCTGCCAAGTGCCTCTGATGACGCCAACGAAGTGCTCAAAGCTTTCGCCGAGTCGGAAAGGTCAACAGCAGCTGACGGTCCCTTACAAATCTCTTATGAAGAGCTGTTGCGCATTCTGCAGGAATTGTCTGAGGAAGAGCTGTTGCGCTTTCTGCAGGAGTCACTGCCGGAATGTGCTACGCCCGACGAGTCCGGAGGTCCCTACCGGAGTCTTGGGGATTCTTCGATGGCCTCGCGCCTCGCACGCGTGCGAGCCGTGCGCGCCGAGCTTGCTCAACATCTGCCAAGGTTGCGCGCGCTTGAATGAGGCGCGGCGAGCACGACCGCCGCGTGACGGCGAGCCGCGGCAGCGACCTTGGCCTGCGGCATAAACGAGACTTGTGGCTTGTGCAACGCTTAAGGGCGATGGGCGAACTACGAGCTGTAACGTGTGGATTACGCTAAGTACCACGCGGCTTGCACGTTGCAGAAAGGTTGAAGCAAAAGTACACAATTTCCATTCAAAATCGCGAAGCACACATGAATCGTATGCGCGCGCGCCGCGGCGGAAGTCATGAAGATTGCCCATAATAGGATAGTCACTGCAAATTGTGCTCGCAATCAACGCGAACTCGCTCCCTCTGTCGATCGAGTCGAAAAACCTCGACCGTCCATCGGTGAGCGCTTCGTGGCCGTGCCATGTCGTGCTCACCCGTGTTTAGTGGCGGTGGATCAGTGCGTTCAGCGAGCGCCGCCGTCTATGTGCCACGCGCGCTGGCCGGTGGCGGTGCTCCGTGCGGACACGGCCCGGGCACGGCATCATCTGCCCCTCTACTGCCGGGTCGTGCTCCGCGGTCTGATAGCCAGAGATCATCCATGAGCGGTGTGCCGACGGCCACATGGACGCGCAATCAGCTTAATTTGGGCCAACATCGTCCGACCACCGCGATCGGACGCGCCACTCTGACGCTGCCGGCTCCAAGCTTTGGGTATCATGAGAAGTACGATGTCGTCCTTGTGTATCCCAACCCCAACCCTGGCAGCAAGTCCAAGGAAGCGACGCGGCGGCGCACGATTGCGTCGCGCATGCGCTTCATCGGCCTCGATGTAGCGCGCGAAATTTCACGCGACGGCGACGAGGTGCTGCTGAAGATCGCGGCGAATGATGAGCTGCTCGAGGAGATCGCAGAGCAGATCACGATGGAAAAGCGCCTCAAAGCGGGCGGCTACACGGACTACACGCGAGAGGCGAAGAAGCTGTTCGCTCCTGCTTCGAGCAGCTCCTTCTTCAGCTCGCTCGAACGGCAGAGGCTCATCCTCGCGGCCCTCGAGCTCGGGCTCTCGGAGGGTGGCTGCGACATCGACCTAAATCTCGAGATTGAACGTGGGGTGCTCAAGGCGGTCGTTCCCGTGCATGACGCCTCGATCGGGAGCGGTGCGCTCATGGAGCAGTGGTGCCTCGCTCCTTTGAGCTGGTGGCCCAACCAGCCACTCGATGAGATCAAAGAGTACTTTGGCGAGCGGATCGCACTTTACTTTGCCTTCCTGCAGTGCCTCACCCGTAGCTTGCTCGTACCAGGTCTGGCGGGCCTGTTCGTAACGTTCGTCGGACTCTTCTACGGCAGCCCCGACAACCCCGTGACACCTTTCTACTCCGTGCTCATCATGCTTTGGCTGCCTTGGTTTGCCAAGGCCTGGCGCCGTGAGGAGGCGCAACTCGCATATCGCTGGAACGTCGAGGACTTTGAGGCCACGGAGCGCGTGCGGCCGCAGTTCCGCGGCGAGCTCGCCCGAGGCTTCTACTCACCAGAGGGTCACTTCATCAATGTGGACGAGCATGACAAGCTGAGCGCGGCGGCGCCGCTGCTCAAGCGCTTCACAGTCGAGCAGCTCCGCCAACGCATGCTCGTGTCGTATTTGGTGATCATGCCGCTTGTGATCCTGGTGATCATTGGGGTGATGACGATCCTCGCATACCGCTCATTTTTGCAGATGTCGTTCGCGAACGCACATGCAATCTTGCTCGGCATAACCGAGATCGACGACGTGCCGGAGTCGATTGCAGTGACGTTCGGCTCGTGTTTGGGTTCAGGCCTCTACTCGGTGTGGCTCGCGGTGACCAACTATTTTTACGGGCTCGTGGCGGTGAAACTCAACAACTGGGAGAATCACCGCACCGAGACAGCGTACGAGGACGCCCTCATCCTCAAGACCTTTTGCTTCCAATTTGTCAACAGCTACGTCACGCTGTTCTACATCGCGTTCCTCAAGGCGTCGCAAATCGGCCTGCTGCCCGGGATGACCGAGTATTGCCACGACGCGAGCCACTTTGACTACTCGGCCGAGGTGATCAAGGGGACTCACGGAGGTCTCAACCCCTTCTGCATGGGTGAGCTTTCCTATATGCTCTCTTCGCTCGTCATCTTCTCGCACATGATTGCCAAGAGCACTGAGTATGTGATGCCTCGCATGATGGCGCTGATGCGAGGGTTCGCCGAGGTGTATGCCATGCGCAAGCGCGGAGTGTTCGTCAAGCCGATGAGCGTGCACGAGGAGCAGGCAATGCTCGAGCCGCATGAGGGCTGCTTCGCCGAGTATCTGTTCCTCATGACGCAGCTCGGATTCGTCACGCTCTTCGCGCCCGCCTTCCCGATCGCTGCGCTCGTGTGCTACGTCTCGTTTTTGCTCGAGATCCGAACGGACGCGTACAAGCTGCTGCACAACACGCAGCGGCCGCGCTACGCTGGCGCTCAGGACATTGGCTCGTGGCAAAAGGTACTAGTCATCCTGGGCGTCATGAGCATCTTCACGAACATGGGGCTCATCGGTGTCACCACGACGACTTTCAGCGCGGCGCTGCCGATAAACTTCCTCGGCCTTCAGATCACCCATGACAACAAGGTGCTGTTCCTCTTCATCTTTGAGCACATGATGCTCGGTGCCCAATACTTCATCTACGCCTGGATTCCCGACTTGACGCGTGAGATGGAGATCGCGCGGGCCACCATACTCTGGCGCAAGCGCGCAACGCTTGAGGTCTGGAAGGCGGCTCAGAACCCCGACATAGTGGAGCAGACCAAACCGCTCGTGGTCGAGGGCGTGGACGCACAGCCACGGCCGCCCCGGGTCGAGTGGGACGATGATGCGATTCCCGAGCGCTTCATCCACGACGCCAAAGGGCTGTATGTGGAGCCCTGCCGTCCAGCCGAGTGGTCGCGGATGCTCAAGGCGGGCGAGTGGCTTGCGGAGGAGAAGGCCGTCGAAAAGGCTAAGGAGGAGAACCTCAGGCTCTACCGCGCCGAGGCTGCCGCCTTGGAAAACGCGCTCGCGGCCAAGCAGGCAGCGCCCGCCATGGCGCCCGCTCTCCTCGGTCCCACATCTCCATCGCATGCGCTTGTCAGCGCATATCCGCACGACCCGGAGCAGGCAGCGCTGCTGCCGCCGGCCTCCGCGTCCTCGCCGTCGCCGAAGAAGTACCTGACCAACAGGTATCTGCGCCGTGAACAAACGGACCAAACACTAGCCGAGCGTGTGCCGGGCGAACTGGATGCCTGAGTGAGATCGCCGGGCCGGGTATCAGAGCGAGCGGTCTGTCAGAGGTGTTTGGCGCTACCTTTACGGTATGTCTCGTGTGGTCGTGAGGCGGAGGATCTCGACTCGGCGCTGATCGGTGCGGTCGACGGATCTAAGCGAACGCTGAGGCGACGCTGCGGAGACGGGAGCGAGCACTCGTGTACGCTACGGTCGGTGCGTCGCGCGTCGGGGTCGGGAACCTACCACCTATCGATACCACACCTAACTCGCCTAAGCAGCGCCTCTCGCCGGAACGCGCGCTATAGCCTATACACCTCCGTTCGCGGTAACGCCGGCCGCGCGGTCGTGGCTCCCGGTCCTATTACCTATACAGGCCTAATATCAGGCCAAACACGAAACAGGCGGCCGCGTACGCGCGGGGTACGCCGCGACGCCGCTCGCCGCTCGCCGGTATCGCGGTTCGCGCGCCTTAACGCGCGCCGCAAGGTTTGAGCGGAATGGGTCGGGGTGTTAAATTGAAAATTCGTGTTAGTGGCATTAGTGGGTGTACCGAGGGAGGAGGGTCGAGCCGTACCGTCTACCGAGAGGCGGGCTAGGCCCTAGGGCTATAGGCGCTAGGGCCAAGGGAGGACGGGACCACCGTCGGACCGCGCATCCGCGCTTCGAGAGACGAGACCGCGCTATAACGCCGGAAGGCGTAACCGGAGGCGGAGCGCCGGGACCGCGGGAGCCGCGCCGGCGCCGTTACGGTTACGTTGTCCGACGTATGTCCGCCGAGCTGGAGCTCAGTACTGAGTACCGGACCGCGTCAAGAGACAATAGACGAGACGCTCAGGAGCGTCGTCATCTTGACGAGACGATGGAGCGTGCAGACACGGGAGTGAGTCAGTGAGACCATACCTTTAGAAACCTTAGTAAGATACAACTCAAAGCCAGAACTTTACAGAGAGGGGAGTACATCAAGCAAAAAAGGTGGCCGCGGGTATGGGCCAGCCCAGGGGTACGGACCAACCGAACCCGGGGAGGGGACTTCCCTACAACAAGAGACTAAGAAGGCAGAAGCTGTGTCGCGCTCGAAGAGACGGAGACGCTGTGCAATCGCTAGGGCATACTTCTGTGCGCGCGTCCTTGGCGCCGTGCTGCGGACGAGTTGCGGACGAGTCGCAGCTCATCCTCTCGATGCGAGCGCATCAGCCATCTAGTCGTCGCCCGACACCCATGATGCCTCCACAATCTCCTTCACTTTGCGCTCGTACTCTCTGCGATTTTCCTGGTAGAGGCGTGCCGCCTCTGAATTGGCGGGCGAGGCGGGATTGGGGTCACACAGCAGCGACTGGATCGAGGTGAGGATCGCCGAGATGTCGTAGATGGGCGACCATTGATTCTGCAGGATGTCGAGGCAGATGGAGCCGTCGGCGTAGATGTTTGGATGGTACATCTTCGTGAGGAATTTGACGACGGGCGCCTTGTTCGGGTACTCCTCGGTAAACTCGAGGTGCAGCTTGAACGTACCATCCTCCCACGCGGTGTCGTCTGGCCCAAAAATGACGGCTTGCCACTTCATGATGTCGTTGTCGAGAGGCGCGCCGTTGACGCCCTCTGGGGGATCGGACTGCATGCGCTTAAAGTCGCGCATGAGGCGTCGGCGAGCTGCGGTCGACATGGCTGCGAGTTGCAAAGCACGAGCTCCACGCACAGGCTGCTTCTGTGTCCGGCCCTCGCCCAACTCCACACTCTGGGCACGGTCGCTACCGGTACGCTTCGAGACGCGCGCTCTTGTGCGGCTCCTTGCAAAAAACGAGCACTTAGTTGTAAACTGAATCGCGCGACGCCGCAACCCGCCTTCCACGATCGTGGAGCCCACGCTCATCGAACATCCAAATACGCTACGCATGACAAACTGCGCGGACTACCTGTATGGTGTGTGGTCGCCGGCTCGCCGCCGTCAGCTCATCGGGGCGGCGCAGTAGACGCATGAGTTGCGTCCCCAGCCTGTCGCGCACGCCCTGTGCACTGCCTTGCCGCAGCCCCATCGGCAGTGCAGCACGAAGCGCTCCAGCTGCGCCGAGCTCGGCGGCTCGCTCGCGAGAGGGGTAGAGGCCGCTGGGCCGTCGTCAGCGGCGGCATTGCCGTCGCCGGTGCCGTCGCCGGTGCCGCTGCTGCTGTCGCTAGGCGCGCCGATGCCGCGCGCCATCCGACGCTTGAGCGCCGCCGCCACAGCGGCGGCGGCGGCAGCTGTGGCGACCGGTAGCGTCTTCCCGAGCGTCGTCCCGAACATCCCCCACATCAGGGCACTGCTGGGCTGGGCCTCGGCGTCGGCGTCTTCATCAGGCGGCTTGATGAGCTCTTCGTGGCAAAAGGCGCAAATGTCGCCCGGCTCGATGGGAATCAGGCGCACGGGCGGGCGCGGCTTGATCCAGCGGCGCAGCTTATCGGCGCGCCGCTCGAGCTCAGCGCCAAACGCTTCTCGGCAGTTGGCTTGACTCAACAGCATGAACAGCGAGGCGTACGCATGCATCAGGAGCATCTTGAGGCAGAGCGAGGCGATCGAGCGCAGCAGCTCCATCGACGCGGGCCCATACCAGAAGGCCGGGTACCGGAAGATGTAATAGTAGTCGTGGTAGTGCTGGTCCTTGCATGCATACGTGTACACGCCATACAGCTGCTCTGTGCCCAGGTTGATTGGGATGATGCTGTCGAGCACGCTGAGCTCGAGACGGGCGGGACGTCCCTCGGCATTGGCAGTCGCGATCGCACGGTCAGGCCGGAAGGTGATCGAGCCCGGCAGCGAGAGCAGCGACGGCAAGCGGCCAAACATGGGCACCCAGCTGAGCCACTCGCGGCTCGCCACAGCGGCAAGCACGCGCAGGAAGGGCGGCCCAAAGGGAGGCTCGACGCCCACGACGCGGCGGAGCAGCCGGCGTGGCAGCACCTTCCGCGTGAGCGCGATCAGCAGGCCGCGCCAGCCCGACGCGCGCAGCCGATCGGAGGTGCACGAGGGCGTATCGGAGAGCATCGTGGTCAACAGCAGCGAACCAGTGCCAATCGTCATCGCAATCTGCGCCGAGAGGCGAAAGAAGAAGATGCTGAGCAGCGGCCGCGCGAGGTCGGCCTGAGCTGCAACCAAGAAGGCGTAGGCCACGATCCCGACGAAGATGGTCATCATGCACAGGGTGCCGGCGAAGTGCTCGACAAGCGTCGCCGAGAGCAGCACGATCATCGAGGCGCACTCCCACATGACGCCGAGCAGAACGCCGTAGATGAAGGCGGCGGTGACGCGTACGACCTGGTTCCACGCCATCAAAACACAGCAATGTGACGAAACACAGAGGTTCCGAAGGCCGATCACAAATGCATGTTCGTACTCGATGGATACACTCCCAGAGCGCTTCTAATATTCGGGGCCACTCGTGAACAGATGGTGTGATTTCCTAGCCATTTCGCCTCGAAGATGCTGGCTTTGGCTATGGCGATGGCGGCGCTGCTCCCAGCATCACCTCGCACGCTCCGGTTCTCGCCTCGTCGCGACCTTGCCGCTCGCTCGTCGCGACCCTGCCTCGCTGTCGCCGACGCGCCCGATGCTGACGTCGTCGAGCTCCTCGGCCTCTTTAGCTCGCTCCAATGCGACACCACCGAGGCCGAGGTCGTCGCCGAGGTCACCGAGGCTGCACCAGCCGCCGGTAGCTCGGCAACGATGCTCCTTCCACCGACACAGCCGTCTTCGCTCTCCATCGCGTCCATCAACGCCGCCGCCAAGACCATCCTTGCGTCTTCGGAGCCCCCGCTTGCAAAGCAGGACCGCCTGGCGGCCCTGAGTGAGCGCGCGCTCGCGAGCGGCCGCACGCGCTCGGCGCAGCTGGCGTTCGATCACGCACTGCGTCGATGGCGCAAGTGGCGAGCCACCAAGCCGGTGCCGCTCTCGCGCTCGCTGCTACTCGCTGGGCTCCGCTCAGCCGCCGCTCGGCGTGACAAGGCGGCATACGAGGAGCTGCTGCTTTCGGCGCAGGAGTCGTGGGAAGTGGATCTGACGCATGAGCCGCGGCTGCTGAGTGGTGCAATGGTGGGCTGCAGCGAGGCTGGCTGGCTCGACAACGCGCGCGCGTGCAACATGACCATCGTCGCCGCCGGCCTGGTGCCCACGACGGAGGCGGTCAATGCGTTTATGGCCGCACAGCTGCGCGCGGGCGACACGGACGGCGTGCTCGATGCGTTCATCCACCTGCGACAGCACGGACCGCCCGCGGACCGTCAGTCTCAGGCGCTCGCCATGCGTGCCGCCGCCAGCCGAAAGGCCTCTTGGAACGCGCTGCGCAACCTGATGCGCCGCTCGTGGCTCAAGATTCCGTGGAATGCCGCCTCGGCGAACGCAGCGGTGGGAGAGTTCGTGAGCACGGGCAACCTGCGCGCCGCCGCGGGCGTGCTCGGCCACATGCAGTCGACACGCATGCCGCTTCGGCTTGAGAGCCTCGAGCGCTTGCTCGGGCACACCGCCCTCGCTTGTGGCTCCTCTCCGACGAGCCTCCGGGTTTTCAGCGCGATGCAGCAGCACGTCGGTGCCCTGGGCGCGCTCGCGAAGGGCGCGCGCGAGGCCGGCAAGGAGGAGGCGAACGAGAAGAAAGCGGAGGCGGCGGGAAGGGGGGTGGGCCAGGGGGAGCACGATCAGCAGCCGCAGCAGCAGCCACAGCCGCAGCCGGAGCCGTCCGCCGCGCGCGCCGCAGCAGATGGTGCGACCCTGGCTGCAGCAGGCCGCGCCGCCGCCGCGTCCGCCTCTGTCCTGCGCGCGCCACCGCTCTCGATGACAGCACGGTTGCTCATGCTCTGCCACCTGTCGCCGTCGGCACGCATTCCTTTTTGCGTGCGCGCACTCGCCGAGCTCGCTGATCCCGCGAGTCGAGTGCTCGCGCAAGCGACCATCGCGCTCGTGCTGGCCGCGGAGCCCGGGGGCGCCGTTGCGAGCGCGGCGTGGCTCACCCGCCTATACGAGGAGGGGGTCGACCTTGCCCACGTGGCCGAGAGTGCCCAGCTCGGCGCGCTCGTCGACGCCCTCGTGCCGACAGAGTACGGGGAGTCGCTCGAGGGGCTTCTCGAAACCTCGCCAGCCTTGCCACAACATGCTCTCAAGCTGACGAGTGAGGAGGCGGCGCTTGAGACCGACCTGCGCGAGGAGCGGCTGGCGAGCGAGGCGAAGCAGAAGGCGCTCGAGGAGGCATTCAAGCTTGCCGTGCGCCGCCAGGGGCGCAAAGGTGAGGACGAGGACGAGCTGGCGGCGGCGGCAGCGGCGGCGGCGGCGACGGCGGCAGCCGATGCGGCAGGTGCGGCGAAGGCTGGCCGCGGCCGTAAGCGTAGCAGCGGCAGCAGCAGCGGCAGCAGCAGCGGTAGCAGCAGCAGCAGCAGCAGCAGCAGCGTGAGCGACGATGACGAGGAGCGGCCGAGCCTGCGCCGCACCCTGCGCAAGAAGCTCTATCCTGAGAGCCTCTGGGCGCTCGCCGTGCGCGCCTGCGGCTCGCGCATAGAGCAGGCGGAGGCGCTGTGCGCGGCGGCGGCGGCGGTAGGTGAGCTGAGCGCCGAGACCGGCGTGGGCGTGCCGATGCTCGAGGAGATGATCCTTGTGTGTGGACGGGCGCGCGACCCGAGCGCTGCCGTGCTCACGCTGCGCAAGCTTGAGGGCCGTGCGAGCCCCGAGGCGTACGTGAGCGCTCTCGGCACGTGCTGCGCGGACGAGGCGCCCAACATGGCGCTGGCCGACGGCGTGCTCGACATGATGCAGGGGGCTGGGGCCCTCGACGCCGCGACGCCTGGGCAGCTGCTCAGGCTCTTTGTCGGGTTAGTGCGCGGCTATGGGCGGAGCGCCGCGCTGGAGGAGGCGCATGGGGCATTCAAGGAGGGCCTGGAGTGGCTCGAGATGGCGCAGCAGCAGCAGATCAAGCGCAGGCAGCAGCAGCAGCAGGGGCCAGTCGAGGGCGCAGAGAGCGAGTGGGAAGACGCCGAGTGGCGGGCAGCCGAGCGCGCGCTCACACGCGTGATGGTGGATGCGGCGGTTCCACACCCGCGTGGACTGTTGCTTGCATGCACCCTCCTTGAGCGCCTCGAGCGCCGTTCTGGGCAAGGGCTGAAGCACGGGTACTACAACAACCTCATCTCGGGGCATGCGACGGCACACGATCTGCACGTGGCACTGGGCGCGTTGCAGCAGGCGCAGGGGCTGCGCGGTGTCTCCGCGTCCGGCTATCGCGTCACCGACGCCACCATCGCGACCCTCATGGACGCTCTCACCGCGCAGGCCGCCGGGCTGGCGGCCGCGGGGGGGAGTGGGGACGAGCGGCTGCGCGCCTCGGCGGTGAACACGCTCAGCTCAGCCGGGCTCCAGCTGGACCAAAAGGTGGCCGCCTACCTCGCGAGCGGCGGGAGCGGCAAGATGCGCGGGGCGCGGCCGGTGAACGCGAATGACGAGATCTTGAGCGCCGAGTTGGGCGGACTACCGGTCTCAACGCGCGACGCGGAGAGGCGCGCGGCGGCGCGCGGCATGATGGTGGCCGCCTGGAGTGACGCAGATGAGGCCAGCTACGAGCCCGCTCCGAGCGAGCAGCGGGCGTACGATGAGTTTGAGAAGTTGCTCGCTCAACGTGAGGATCGAGTGCCACGGGGGGATCCGAACGGCAAGCCCGAGAGAGACACGAAGAAGGCGGTTGACGCGCGCCGGCTCACCAATATGCAGCCGGGCACCCAGGACCCCTTGGGCTTGCGGAGCCAGCGGGGCTTGTAGCTCCATCCCGTGCGCTCCACCTTGTGAACGTACCACTCCACCTAGATGAACGTACTTCAATACCACTGATTGGACTTTCAAATGTATGTGCGTCTACGTGCGTCTGCGTCGGTCGGCGTACGAAATTTGATGTCAAGCTCCCCTTTCAAACTGTTTTCCGGGGTGTGAACAGCGCAAACGTACATGTACAAACCCCGAACGAAACTTGATTAGGACCACGCTGCCGACGCAACGCTTGATGAGCGGCTGATTCATTGTCGGAGTGGACTGATTCATGGCGCCGCTTTTCCTACAACTCGCAGCCAGCGGGCTCTTTACTCCTCCCACCATGCACGCTAGCTACGCTCAGGCCTTGTCATCGCCGGACATCATCATTCGCAGCCGCATCGGTCAAGGCGCTCAAGCAGACGTGTTTTTGGGCGAGAGTTTAGCCGGTGGAAAGCAGATTGTCATCAAATTGGGACTGAAGCGAGGCGCGATCGATCGCGAGGTGACGGCGCGATTCGAACTCGCACGCGGACGGCTAGTGGTTGCCTTTGTGGCCATGCTGACTTGATTCTCACCGCTCCAGGCTGCAGTGCTCACGGTGATGCGAGGTGCGACTGGCTTCCCCAAGCTACTGCATTACGGGCAGCCGTGTGAGCGCAACCCTGGCGGCGTGCTTGTCATGGAGCTGCTTGGACCGAGCCTCGATGATCTTTGCAGGCAGGCGCGCCCATATACGTACTTGAGCGGTCCAACGGTGCTTCGCGTAGGGAAGATGGCGCTCGCACGCCTGCATCGTCTGCATCTGGCGGGCTTCGTGCACAACGACGTCAAGCCGGCGAACTTGCTCTTGGGCGCACGCTCGACGCGCCAGGCGGCCACGCTGCATCTCATCGACTTTGGGCTCACGACCTTGGCCACAGACATGACGCTTGAGAGGCACGAATCTTTGATAGGCACTCCGTCGTTTGCAAGCCTCGCCGGTCACCACCACCGGAGGCCCATGCGGCCGGTGGACGACCTCGAGTCGCTGATGTACACGCTCGCGTACCTCGCAGCCGGGAGCCTGCCTTGGCAGGGCCTGCCCGACTCTCAGGTGGCCTCGATGAAGCACCGGGTACTCGTCGAGGGCCCCTGGATACTCAGCGACGGGTACCTAAAGTGGACCTCGCCGAAGGTTGTCGCCGCGCTGCATGCACTTTGGGCGGAGGTGATGCGCTGCAGAGGTGATGGACGGGAGGAGGGGCGCGTGCCCGTGGAGAGCATCAATTACGACGCGTGCCTGGCCATCATGCGCGGCGGATCGGAGGAGATGGGCGAAGCGCCTTTCGACTGGGAGGACGGGGCGCATGGGGGCAAAGGGGCCAACCCAATCTTTGGCGAGCCGTCACAAGGCGACACAGTCTGGTCGCCGTGATGGGGGAGACGCCCAAAGGCGCAAAGAAGAGGAGAGAGAGAGAGAGAAGAGGGGAGCTGCGGAAGGTGTGCGACACACGCGGCGAGAGGAGGAGAGACAATCCTTGGGCTCGTTGGGAGTCCAGCCAAGGGGCTGCCCTTGGTCCAGGAAGCGGAAGCCGGAATGCCGTAGTCGCACAGGCGGCTCGTTTGGAGGGAGATTCATGGCCGACTCGAATCGAACTTCGGAGTCAGTACTTTGGCACGCATTCTGCGTAGCAGGCAGAGCGTTGTACCCTACGGTTGCGTAGTCACGCACCTCCATCACCCCGAACCGAAGTCGATTATATACTGCCGTGTCTCGTGTTGTGCTGGCAGTACTTAAGCTGTACGTACGAGGCAGACAGGTGACAGCTGTAGTGGTGTAGAGTCTAGAAATAGAGGTGTAGTATACTCGAACCGGTGCACGGACATATCACGTAAACCCCAATGCGCAATGCGACGACGGGGTATGTATTGCCTATTGCGCGACGATTTCGCGAGCGCTTCGACGGGACCGGAGAGCGTGCATGCGGTCGGAGCGCCCGGACGGGAAAATGCGCGACCGATATGCGGCCGCCCTCCCGTCCCGCCTGAGGCCCCACCCCCAGCCGCGCGGCCCCCGCCGCTGCGTTGGCGGCTTTCCGTCCCGGTCCCATACTTATTCGTAATCAGTCATCGACGCCACCTTGTCGTAGCCTCGTCGCCGGCTGAGCAGCGCTTGGACACGGCTGCCAATCTGGCCGCTGCGCAGCGCCACGCGCGGCGTATGCGGCGCCCGCGCCCGCAGAGCCGCGGACCCCTTCTGCGCGCCTGAGCACGCCGCCACGCAGTGCCACGTGGCAAGGAGCCAACGAGGCGGCCGGGCGAGGCCAAGGCGGTACGCGTCCGAGAGGCGCCCCTGCAAGCCGCGGAGCGCGGACGCGGTCTCCTGTAACCGTCGAAGCTCCTCCGACGCGTCCGCCGAGTCCGGCTCAGCGAAGAGTCGCGCGAGGGCGTCCGACGGGTCTGTCTCCGCGCTCCCCCGGCCGCCGCGCGCGCGCAGGCGCAGCTCGTTCGCCGCAGCGCCTCCTCCGGAGACGGCCGCGTCGGCGAGCAGCACATCCAGTTCCTCTTGGAGCGCCGCGCCGGTCTCGAGGAGAGAATGACGAAGCTCCGCGAGGGAGCTGAGCACCGCAATCTCCCACGCGAGCTCGCCTCCAAATGGCTCGGAGGACGTCGACGGTGCGCCGCCCCCCCCAGCTTCCAGCCCGCGCATCCCCGAGCTTCCCGGCCGCGGGGAGGATCCCTCGGCTTGCGTGAGGGCCGAGCTCAGCCTCCAAACCTCTGCCTGCAAGGCCTCCACCTCCTTTGCCAGCATCACCTGCCGTGCAGCGTCGGCGCCCCCGCCGGCGGCGCCTCCGCCTCCGCTTCCGCCTCCGCCTCCGCCGCTGCCGAGAGCCTTGCGAAGCTCGGCCTGCAGCTGCTTCACCTGCTTCGCATGCGACATCTTGAGCGCCGCAATCTCGTCCGCGAGCTCCGTGGCGATCTCGTCATCCTCGGCCAGGGGCGCGCCGCCCCGAGCGCCGCCAGCCGCTCCGACTCTCGCCCCGTCCGCCCCCTGTCGAAAGGCCGCAAGCTCCCGCTGAAGCGCCCCCGCCCGCGCCTCAGCGGCTGCGAGTGCATCCACCGCACGCTGCTCCTCCATCAGAAGCAGCCGCTGCTCCTCGCGCAGCTCGTCCCTCTCCGCCGTGGCCTGATCCAGCGAAGCCTGAAGGCGTCCCACGTCGCTCTCGCCCAGCTGACGACGAGCTCGCTCGAGCTCGTGCTGAGCTCGCGCGAGCTCAGATTGCCGAGCACTCAGCTCGGCCTGAGCTGAGGCCACGTCACCCTTGCACGCCGCGAGCTCAGCCTGGCACGCGGCAAGCTTCGCCGCCTGGCCCGCGGCCGCGTCCGCCAGCACGTCCGCCGCCGACTCACGCTCCGTGCGGTTGGCAGCGAGCTGCTCGTCGGCCACTCGCAGCTGGGCACGCGTCAACTCGAGCTCTCGTTTGAGCTTCTCGACTTGCTCGCGCCCGACGACGCGCATCTTCTCAATGAGCTGCTCGGACGAGCTCAGCTTTGCCTCCCGCTCCCCACGAGCCACCTCGCTCGCCGCGAGCTGCCCGCGACTCTCGACGAGCTCCGCACGCAAGCTCCCCAGCTCGCCGTTCGCTGTCTCCAGCTCGGCCTCCGCATTCTCACGTTGCCGTCGGCGTGCTTCGGCGGTAGCGATCGCCTCATCGAGCGCCCGCCGACAGTCCTCAAGCTCGGCGCTGCGCGCCTCCAGCTGCTCGCGGCACGCCGCTAGGTCCGCACGGGCGAAGCTCAGGGCTTGGGCCGCCTGGGTCGTGCGTGCCTCCTCGTCCTCGTCCGTCTCGTCTGCCTGAACTGGCACGAGAGCTGCCGCGCGCCCCTCGACCTCCAGGGCTCGCACAAGCGCCGCCGCGCTCTTTTCGTCCGCTGCCGCCGCGCGCCGCTCCGCCGCCGCCAGCGCCAAGGTCGCATGCTGGAGTTCGTCAACCGCCGCCTCGCTGCGATCTCGCGCCTCGCGCTGCGCAGCCTGCGCGGCGTGCTCCCAACGGCTCGCGCGCTCCTCTGCAAGCGCGCGTGCATGCTGCTCAGCGGCGAGGCGCTTCTCGAGTGCACTGGCACGCTCCGCGGCGGCCTTGTCCGCCGCCGCCTGCTCGGCCCCGCCCGAGGCGCGTAGCTGCGCGAGCTCATCTTGTAACTCCTCGGCGCGCCGGCGACTCTCTTCGCGCTCCCTCGCCATGCCGTCACGCTCCCTGCGAGCCTGCGCCGCCTCCGCCCGAGGATCCGTACCGGCACCAAGCGCTCCGTGAGCCGCCGCCTGCAGCTGGGCAGAGAGATCTGCCTTCTCGGCCTGTAGCGCCTTGAGCTGCGAGATCGCGCGCCCTTTGGTGGCCTCCCACTCGGTCGCTCGGCTCGCCATCTCCGCCTGCGCCGCCGCCAGCGCGCTGCTGCCCCGCCTCACCTCCGCCTCCAGCGCGGCCACGCGCGCCCTCGCTACCTCCAGATCGGCAGCGACGCTCCCGCTCTGCGGCTGCGGCTGCTGCGGCTGCTGCGGCTGCTGCGGCTGCTGCGGCGGCTGCGGCTGCTGCGGCTGCTGCATCGGCTGCGGCGCGAAGCCATCAAGAAGAGGGAAGGGCGAGCCTTGGGCCGACGAGCGGAGCGCCTCGAGCTGAGCCGTGAGGTCTGCCTTGTCGGCCTGCAATGCCTTCAGCTGCTGCAGCCCGCGCGCCATCGAGTTCTGCCACTCGGCCGCTTGGCCCGCGTGCTCGCGCTCGGCGCCCTCGAGCTGTGCACGCACCGTGCGCAGCTCCGTCGAGGCGGCCTCAGCTTGCGCCTGCCGCTCGCGCACCTCGGAGTGCGCCCGCTCGAGTGCTGCGCGCAGCTGCTGCACCTGGCTCTGCGCCTCGGTCGAAGGTGCCGACGAGGGCGCCAGCGGCGCGCCGAGCTCAAAGGCCATTAACCGCTCCTGCATCGCCTGCTTCTGCTTGAGCAGCTCCTTGAGCTGGCTGCGCGCGCCATTCTGCGTGGCCACGAGCGCTTTCTCGCTCTTGGCCACGCGCTCGCGCAGCGCCCTGATGGTGGCGTCGCGCCCTTGCAGCTCATCCATCAGAGCAAGGATCTTGCGATTCTTCTCCTTGATCGTGAACTCAATCTCGAGAGAACCATCCCGCAGCGTCTGCTGCAGCGCCTCCTGGACTTTCGCGCGCTGCTCGCTCGTCGCGTCGGAGAGCACGCCTAGCACGCGCTTCCAAGAGGGTGATTTTCCCGTGCTCATGCCCAGTTGCCTCCTGGAGGGCCCCACGCCCGCCCCAGCGTCCAGCGCCCGTCTTGTCCGGCGAGGACCCGCGGGGTGCTTCGTGTGAAGGCGCGACGTTTTGGGAGCTGTGAACGTTGATCTCTCCCCCCTCGAGGGAAATCACACAGATACACGTTCACATTCACACATACCGTACATGTAAACTCCGCACAAATACCCTAATGGACGCTCGAGTTCGGACGCCGCGACGGATGCAGGATGTCGATGTCGAGCTTCGCTCGCTCTTTTTCGCCGAGCCTCCTTGGGGAACGATTTCATCGGTAGTCGTGGATGCGAAAGCTGAGACTTTGCTCATGGGCACACTGGACACCGACGATTCTCCCACCATGCCGCCCGCAGACGCAGAGACGGATGCGCTGCTGCAGGCTAATCTCGCCGGGAAGCTCAGCGTAGCAGATTGGCACGAGTGGGTCAGAGAGTATCCGACGGATCTGCAATTAGAGCTCCTTGACAAAGCGAGCGTGGTGCTGCCGACAGACACAGCGCTACTGTTTGCGATCAGCAACTTGCGAAAGCAGCGATTTACTGAGCGCAACTCTGCCATCCCACATGCCATGGGCTCTGCAGAAGATCTGGAGCTCCGCCGCGCCCGAAACCGATGGCATGAATCGCTGCGCACCCTTGAGGCATTGGAAGAGGGCAGGCGCTCGCCCTCTGTTCGCCAGAATTTGGGTTCCGTGTTGCAGATGAAGATGCGGTACGAAGAGGCTGGAGCGCACTTTGCCGCATCGTTGGAGTTACAGGGCTTGACCATGGACGCTGGACCGCAGCGCAACTTGACGCAGGACGAACGCCGAGACGCGCGGCTTGCGCTCGCAGGGCTCGATTCGGTGCTGGCGCACCAAGAAAAGGCGCGGGACGCGGGGCACCGTCTAGGCGTGAGCCTGGGCTTCTGGTCCAGACTTGACCAGCGACCGCCAACATACAATCCGGGTCTCATCGCGTGCCCTTTCCACCGCGGTGCTGGGTACAAGAGGTTGATCGCGCCGCTTGAGCGTGCGGCGCCGGCGATGCGCAGGGAGATGATCGCCCTATTGCGACGCCGCGCCGCTGGAGAGCGCGAGGAAGCTGTTCAGTGGTACAGCGATAATGAGAACATCGCCGCACGCCCCGAACAGTGGCTTCGGCGGCACGTCGGCTGCCAACGCTCGCACACGGGCGCAACGCTCGACGCGCCGCAAACGTGCCAAGCCGTCGAGCGCGCGATGAAATGGTTCTTTGGCGCTGTCACTCCCGATGGGCAGGACACCGTCGTCGTGCCGCCGTTTCATCTTAAGGCGCAATTCTCGATCCTCGCACCTGGAGCGCACGTCACGCCCCATTGCGGACCCACCAACGAGCGTTTGGCCATTTCTGTCGGTCTTGCGGGACTAGGCGACGCTGAGATTCGCGTCGGCAGCACGTGGCGGCGATGGAGGACTGGGAGGGCGACCGTGTTTGATGACTCCTTTGAGCACGAGGTGCGTAATCCAGGCGAGTACCCACGAGCCGTGATGATCATACACATCGTGCACCCACAGCTGATGGCGCGTGGGTCCAATGGGCATGCTCTCGCCGCCAATATGAACCACTACTGTGAAGGTTTGGGCTGAAAGGACTGGAACATCCATCAACGCAAGGCGCCCTCGAAAGGCGCCCAGTGATACGTCTCCACCCTCCCTACACTACACCCCTAGGACTCCCACCCTCGTTTTGGGTCACTCGAAACGGTACACCGGAACGGCGCGCCCCAAATCGCCCAAGGTGAGGTAGTTTCATGCAACTACCTCCCAAATCTAGCCTTGTTGGGCGGGCGCGTGGATACCGGTAGAAGGGTACGTTGCGTTCGAGATACAGTGGCCACCTCGCGGTGTCCCGATAGATCCGTCGCCCCAGGCCCTGCCTGACAGCCAGTTTGTGATGTCGTCTGTTCTTAATACGCTCAATCAACCCTCCAACCCCAAGCTCATCA
>Ga0210243_100049_pt1 | contig 73839 bp, 44 predicted proteins | sample ChrtobMeP5a_32mM_FD_155461 | JGI IMG/M metagenome (GOLD analysis project Ga0210243, IMG submission 155461) | Chrysochromulina tobin associated microbial communities from unialgal haptophyte culture, Seattle, Washington, United States - P5a_32mM | ecosystem: Host-associated > Algae > Haptophytes >...
ACAGAGAAACTTGACAGCCCTCGACAGCAACTCGACGCGCCGGCGCATGGAGTCAGCCTCGACAGGCTCGACAGGAACTCGACAGGAACTCGACAGGCTCGACAAGGCTCGACAGGCAAGGCCTCGATAATGGCCTCGACAGCGGCTCGACGGAGCCTCGACAGAGCCTCGACAGCTCGACAGCTCGACAGCCAGGGCTCAAGTTCGGAGTGCACCGCTGCTCCGTTCGTCCCTGCGTAGGGTGGAACAGCTGTGAATAGTATAGCATTGGGGTACAGGTCGACAGACCGTGCCGGCCCGCCACCTTGTGGGCGGCGGGCCAGCGTACCCACCCCAGCTCTCAAGCACCCCTACTGTACACACAGAAGGCAATACATGTCCGAGACGGGTGGGCGGGTGGGACTCGGACAACAATCCAGGCTCGGCGTGCGACCCAGCACGCAGACGAGCCGAGAAGCGACGCGCACTTCGCGACGTCGCCCCTACTTCCCCAGTTCACACACTTTTTCCTCGCCACGTCACTGTTCAGGACGGGCGACACAGGACGGCTCTCACTGTTCCCCCGCCCGAGATCACGCTCCCTCGTGATCCCGCGGCCTCTTCGGTCTCTCTCCGAATCGTCGCACTCCCTGCGGCCGATGCCGCGTCCCGCGTCAACGGTCCTACGTGAGTGCACCGCTGCTCCGTTCGTCCCTGCGTAGGGTGGAACAGCTGTGAATAGTATAGCATTGGGGTACAGGTCGACAGACCGTGCCGGCCCGCCACCTTGTGGGCGGCGGGCCAGCGTACCCACCCCAGCTCTCAAGCACCCCCAGCTCGTAATACCATCCTTTGGCGGCCTTGATCACAGCATGCCCGTGTGCCGTGATCTTCGCCAGCATCATCCTCCCCTCCTTGATGCTCAAAGAGGCGTAATGCACCTGCATCGCCTTCAACAAAATCTTCTCATTCCAACCGAAGTAGATGTCGATCTGGTCTTCGGTGACGCCGGTCTCGACTCGGTACCTCCTGGCCACCGTGTCCGCCAACCTGCGGAGCGAGTGGGTTGACCACTTTGGCTTCTGCCCCGGTGGGAGATCGAGGTCATCGTCCTGGCTCAGCCCGTCGACGAAACCCGCGAGCCACGCGTTCGTGAGTAGCTCCTTCGTCGGGGCCGAGGCGGACGACGTACTGTACGGCATGATCTTCGGCATCTGCCTGAGGCCTCCCGTCGTGGACAGTAGTAACGGGCCATCGACGAGCTGAGCGACGTAGCCCAGCGCCGTGAGGCGCCCGGTGAGGTCGCTCAATCTGCGGTTCGACGAGTCGCCCGCCGCTACGTTGAACAATCCAGGCTCGGCGTGCGACCCAGCACGCAGACGAGCCGAGAAGCGACGCGCACTCCGCGACGTCGCCCCTACTTCCCCAGTTCACACACTTTTTCCTCGCCACGTCACTGTTCAGGACGGGCGACACAGGACGGCTCTCACTGTTCCCCCGCCCGAGATCACGCTCCCTCGTGATCCCGCGGCCTCTTCGGTCTCTCTCCGAATCGTCGCACTCCCTGCGGCCGATGCCGCGTCCCGCGTCAACGGTCCGCTACGTTCTGTGTGTTCCGTCGTGTGTCCTGTTGTGCGCCCGCGTGTCCGTGTGTGTCCCGGCTCCCCCGGTGTCTTTTTACCGGCACAGATTCCTTTGTGCGCCCGCGTGTCCCGTGTGTCCCGTGTGTGTTAACACGACAGACTTAACGTATATTCGTATAACGACAGACGCGACAACCGGCGCTACGGCACTGTTACTGACCGCTCAGAATACACACACCTTACATGACCCCAAATGAGACGCGAAGCATGCGCGCGCTGGCAGCGTTGAGGACGGTTTGGGCGTCGGCGGCTTGGATGGCGGGGTGGTCCAGGCTCCCCCCGGGGACTTTTACCGGCACAGATTATTTGGCAAAGGCCGAACTCCTTCCTACTGTACTGGAAAACGGGAAGCGAACGATGTTGCACGAGTTCCTCACACCGTCTCGACTCGTCTCGAACTCGACTAGTTCGGGATGGCTCTGACCATCTTGACCGACCTCGACGGCACGCTGCTGCCTCGTCCATACAGCGCGGGCAGCACCGTGGTACATCCGAACCTCAGCATTGGACCTGCCTACGCGCCTCTCTGCCGTTTGCTCTCCCTTGGCTGCACAGTTGTTGGAGTGACCGGCTCTGCCTTGGCCACGCACCAAATACGTTTCTTCGACGATTTGCCGCTCGAGTTCAGAAAGGCCGGGCAAGTGCTGCTGGCTGTTCAGACGGGGCTCCGGCTCTACACAGCAAGCGCCGACACCGGTCAGCCGGAAGAGGACAGCTCCTTTGCGGCGGCTCTTGCTGGCCAGTTTTCGCTTTCCATTGAGCCCAGCGTGGTTGAGATCCTCATCGAGGCTGGGCGTGCAGGCATCCGCGCCTTCTACAAGGACCTGGCCTCCACGCCTGCTCTCGTCCCAACCGACGGGCCGCTCGGCTACCTGCACGAGTGCAACGCTGACGAAATCCCGGTGACACAGGACAACCATCGATGCCCTAGAATCGAGGTGAGGAACGGCAACTCGGCCGTGGTCTTCGTCGGCGTGCCGTCTTCACTTGGGGCCAAATATTTCGCCGTTCCCACCGCCGCCGAGCACGCAGTCGAAGGCCGGCCCGCAGGACGCGCGTGCTTTGACTGCGTGCCGAAAGGTCTCGACAAAAGCCATTGTGTGAGCCACCTGCTGAAGAGGGGGGCAGTGGTGGCGGGGCGCGCGATCGCTCTGGGCGACCAGCCGAAGGGAAACGACGAGGGCCTGACACGCTGGCACCGCCATGCGACGGTTGACATCCCTTTCGTGAGTGTCTCCGAGGAGGCGAGCATGGTACCGGAGCACCTCGCTGAGTGCCACGTCACTGCTGCCAGCAACGCCGAGGGCAGCGCTCTGGTGCTCGGCGCGCTCGCCGACCTGCTTGAGGCCGGCACCATCGAGTTGAGTAGCGATGCCGTGAGCGCGCTGGTGCGAGATCTCAACCGGGGGGCGACCGAAGGAGCGGCGGCATGATTGAACGCGTGAAGCAGCTGAGTGTTGTTGCACCTGCACAGCTCTGCGCACTGCACGATCCCTTCGGCGTGATATAGGTGCGCTGTCTACATCCCGAGGACCGTGCCGCAGTACGCGGACGGGCACGCGGCCATGTGGCCCCGCCCAGTCGCGTCTGTACTGACCGCTAACTGACCGCTTGCGGTTTATCGTGTAACTTTCAAACGCGTGTGTAGTAGCGTGTTTATGGCCGTGCCGACGCGCGGTGCGTCACTCTCCGGTGCAACAGCGCGCGCGCACGAAGAACGCGCTGTATATATGGAGATTCTAGTACAAAATAACGCTCGAAACGCAAAGGAGAGCACGTTCCACGTTCACACGACAGAAGATCACACAGAGCATAGAGTGCGGCCTCCAATGGGGCCACTCTAAAGTACAGAATGCTCGAGATCTCCATAGGAGTTGGAGATCTCTAAGATCCATGCTAAGATCGGACGAGGGCAAAAGGAAAAGCACTCAACGCGAGCACCGCCGCCGCTGCTGCTCGAGCGGCACGTCCTGCCCGCTGCCATGCGCATAGAAGGGCCGGCGTCGCCGAGTCTTGGTGCTCCTACCAGCCGCTGGCCAATGGCATGTGAGAGAGGCTCCGAGGGAGGAAGGTGGTGAGGGGCGTGGCCGGCGGCGCCTCGGCCGCCGCCCGAACCCATTGCACACGTCCCGGGCCCACGCCCACCCCATAGAAGCCTGCAACGGCCCAGCCGCTCTCGAACATTGGGGCGAGCGTGTCTTCGCCGACTAAGACCCCCTGCGCACCGCCAATGGCCGCAGTGACCCGGCGTTCCACACCACGGATCCGGATGTGCACGGTTGCGGTCGGGTACTCGCTGACGCCATTCACACCGCGGATCTGCACTGCCAGCCCAGGGTTGGGCGCGATGCCTGCCGCCGCGGCGGTCTGGGGATTGATCATCGTGATGGCGGCGTTGCCCGTGTCGAGCAGCCCGTGACCAGGCACCGGGAACGACCCATCGGGGGGGTACACGTCGGACGGACGACCGACACGTGGGCGTAGCGCGCACCAGCAGGCGCCGGGTAGGTCCGGTGCAATCTCGACGATCTCGCCCTCGACGAGCAGCTCGCGACTCCGCCGAGCCGCCAGCGCCTCCTGTGCCACCCGAGCCGCCCGCACCGCGTGCGCTTGTGCTGCCTGGGCCCGCGCGACTCGACCGGCGTCGCCCTCCCCTTGGTCGCCCTCGCCAGTTGTCGCGCGGCGCCAAGCGAACCATTCGGCGATGACACCCTTGGAGACGCCCGCGGCGCGTGCGAGGCTCGCTGGAACGTCCTCGGCGCAGGCGATGTCCTGTAGCTGCGTGCCAAAGGCCTCATCGAGAACTTCGAACCCATCGTCATCAATGAAGTGTGACGGCTTGCAAAGATTCCAGGAGTACCAACGGAGCTGATTGCCGCGCTCGTCATAGCACTTGAGATAGATGATTTCGCCGGACTCGATGCGGTAGTCGGCAGCTGTCCGCGTGCCGTCAACGGGCAGCTCGCGCTTCTTGTGAAAGCATACGCATTGCACGTCCCTCGGCAGATCGCCACCTGTCTGAATCATGACGGCCTGCCGTGTGATGTGCTTCGCGGTGGCTGTCTCCGTAAACTCGAGCGTGTGACTTCCGCCGTGCGGTGGCGAGAAGGAGCACGTCACCGTCAGATTGTTGTACGCGTCGCGGTACCCACGCTTGTGCCATCCCTCACCCCTCCGCATCGGCGAGCCCCATGGGTTGCCGTAGCTGCGCCGCTCCTTCTTCGCCTCGCGGATATTGCGCCTGGCTTCGACATACCACGCTGGGTCGGGATCCCCATACTCTACCCATTCCTCCCGGAGGACGCGACCAAAGCTGTCCGTCAACTTGAGGAGCTGAGACATCCCCCTTGCCTGCACCCCTTGCCAGACAATTGCACGCAGCACACGCGCCGGACATGTTTTTTCCAAAGGACGAAACACACAACGATAGTCAAGAAGAGTTTGCCTGGACTTTGTATATACAACACACTTCTTCAGACACATACTTCTCGCATACATGTAGCACACACCACCGCACGCGTTCTCGCACAAGTTGCAGCACATTCATGCGCGAGGTCCGAGAGCGGACGTCCCGGCCGCCGCGGACTTGGCCGCGGAGTAGCAGCAGTTGCATGCAGTTGTCACGGTCACGTTAATTTGCCATCTCGGCAAGACGCACACCCACCAGTCCCGTGGAGACACACCGTGGGAGGCGCAGACGCGCGGGCGGCCCCCCCGGTACCGGGTGACACCCCGTGTTGAGACCGGTCCGGCAAGAACGCCGGTTGGCGGTGGAGGGTCGGTTATACGGAGTTAAGGCGTTAAGCCGTAAACCGCGTCCGAGGCGCCCCGAGGTCCGTCGATGGTCGGCTGTCGAGCCGCGCGGTGCTGGAGCAGCGCGGTGTTGGAGGCAGTGTTCGGGTCCACTTGAGATCAGTGGGGAGAACATACGCCCCTGATACAACATGAACATCGACTTTTTCATCGATATCGGCCGCTCGGCTCGTCCGCCGCGACCCGCGTGGCGGCCGGACGGTACCGTGACCGTTGCCGCGCGAGAGTGCGTGGTGCCTACACCTCTCTCATCGCCGAGTGCGCCTCGCGCCCTACATCCTACATCTCGCGCTGATCTCGCGCCGCCGTCGTCCACTCCTGCGCGACTGGCCACGGAGCCGAGCCGCCCCGCCCCATCGGCACCCTAATGAATAGGGCTGTGATAGGGGCTATGAATAGGGCCTTAGGCGGGGATGGCAGCGAAGAGCTTCTCCATCGTGTCCTCAGTGGCGCCATGCGAGCCGAGCATCGCCTTCACCTTCACGATGTCCTTCTCCATCCATTTACCGAGCGCCTCGAGGCTCACCTCACCACAGAGCTCTTTGAGCTCGGGCTCGATGGAACCCCACAGACCGCCAAGCCCGAGCGGCTCGAGCGCCGCGCTCGCGCGCCTGGCACGCTGCTCGCCAATCTTCTTAAGTTTGTCGAGCTTCGCCTTGAGCGTCTTCTGAAACTCGGTCGAGTCCTCGTCGTAATCGATCTTGTTGCCCGTGCACAGCTTCGCGTAGGCCGTTGCAAAGTCGCCCTTTTTGGAGAGCGCCTTGCCGAGCACCTTGAAGGCCTTGGCGGAGTCAGGGTTGAGCTCGAGCGCCTTGTGGCAGTCGGCGGCGGCGGCGCTCGGGAAGCCGAGCTTGAGGAGCGTCTCGGCGCGCTTGGCGTACAGCATCGCCGAGGGCGTCGCCACGAGCGCCTTCGTGTACGCGCGCGCGGCGCGCTCATGGTCCCCTTCACCGGCGGCCTCCTGCGCCTCCATCTTGGCCTCCATGGCCGCCTCCTCGCTCACTTCGCCCACCTCGGGCACATCCCACATGTCGTCTGTGATCACCTGCGCGTCGAGCTCGTCCGGCGTCTCGTCCACATCTTCCTCGACCGCCACCACAACGTCCTCGGGGTGAATGAAGCAACGCCGGTGGATGGGATCCATGTTGGTGCACGGGATGATCATCGAATCCAGGATTGGCGGGCACGGCCGGTCGCGCCCGACTCCATCCATGCCGAAACGCGTGTACAGCGGGCACTTGAGGCCCGGAGGCCCGACCTCGGGGTGGCCCTCCTTGCACACCCAGTAGCACGGGTGCTGGAACTTGAACCAATGCTGCTGCTCCATGGGCAGATGCGACGTCATTTCCTCCTTCGGGTCGATGATGCGGCACTTCAGGCCATACTTGCATTTGGGCATCGTCTTGCTCGCCATGGCCGTGCCTGCCACCGCTGGCGGCGCGGGCGGTGGCGGCGGCGATGCCGGTTCGGGCGCGGGCGGTGCTGCGGGCGCGGGCGTAGGCATGGGCGCCGTGGAGGCGGCAGCTGTCGGCTCCGGTGAGCCCGGCGGAAACAGTTCCACCTTGTGCGTATCCTTGAGCAGAAGGCTGCCGCTGATCGCGTCGATGCTCGCAATGATGATGCCGTCCACCTCCACTCGAGACAGGGCATCTGCCGTCAGCGGCTCAGCATCGGGGTACTTCTTGTTGTACGCGCCGAGGAACGGCGTGATGCAGCCGTCCTTGAGGCTCTTGGCGAGGATCTTGGCGTTCAGCGTGAGCTTGAGCGTTACGCTCCCGCAGCTCACGTGCGCAATGACTTTGTGCTCTGACATTGAGCGATCCGATTCCTGCGTCTAGAAGTGCGACGTGGCATCGTCAACACAGCACGATAAACGAAAGAAATCCTTTCTTCACGGAGAGAGGCTACCGTGGAAGATTAGTTTGATCTGAGGTTTTTTCCCCAACGAAACTTGCGGGATGCCAAGTTTCGTTCACCCGGCGGCGAGTGCAACGTGGACACAGTCTGGACGCAGGACGCAGGACGGTCCCTTTCCCTCTTTCCCTCTGACCCGGCCCCTCGCCCTAAAAAAACCCGCATCCAGCCTACACCATGCGAGTCTCCGTCGTCGACTACGGGGCGGGCAACGTGGCCTCGCTGCTCAACGCGCTCGCCGCCATCGGCTGCGAGGTGGACATCATCAACACTGCCGACGAGATCACGAACGCGCGCGTGCTCATCTTCCCTGGCGTCGGAAGTTTTGGCGCGTGCATGGAGGTGCTCGAGCAGCGCGGCTGGATGGCGGCGCTGCGCGCGTATGTGCGCGCCGACAAGCCCTACTTTGGCATCTGCCTCGGGATGCAGACACTCTTTGAGGCGAGCGAGGAGAGCCCAGGCATCGCCGGCCTTGGGCTGCTCCCGGGCACGATTGCGCGCTTCAAGGGCGTGGGCGGCCGCGCGGTCCCGCAGATCGGTTGGAATACGGTGCACGGGCAGCAGCCGAGCCACATGCTCGAGGGCGTGTCTGACGATGACGCTGTCTACTTTGTGCACTCATTCCGTGCGGGGCTCACGGCCGCACTCGAACCATGGGCGCTGACGACGACCGACTACGGCGAGAAGTACGTCTCATCCGTGCAGCGCGGGCGCGTGGTCGCGTGCCAGTTCCACCCGGAGAAGTCGGGAGCCATCGGGCTGCGCATCCTCTCCAACTTTGTGCGCGGCGCGCTCGCCGACACGCCCGCGCGCGCTCCCATGTGGGGCGGGCCGCCGCCGCGCTCAGCGACGACCAAGTACTGTAAGCGCGTGATCGCGTGCATGGACGTGCGCGCGAACGACGCGGGCGACCTAGTGTGCACCAAGGGCGACCAGTACGACGTACGCGAGAAGAGCGCCTCCGGCGGCGGCGCGGTTCGCAACCTCGGCAAGCCAGTGGTACTGGCCAAGAAATACTACGAGCAGGGTGCCGATGAGATCACCTTCCTGAACATAACGGGCTTCCGCGACTGCCCGCTCTCGGACACACCGATGATCGACGTCATCCGCGAAGCGAGCAAAGAGATCTTCGTGCCGCTCACCGTCGGCGGCGGCATTCGAGGATTCGTCGACGCCAACGGTGTGTCCTCGTCGGCGCTCGAGGTGGCCAACGCCTACTTCCGTGCGGGAGCCGACAAGATCTCGATCGGCTCGGACGCTGTGGACGTGGCGCGCGAGTATCTGCGCACTAAAAAGCTCGACGGCAGCACCTCGATCGAGCAGATCTCCCATGTGTACGGCCGGCAAGCGGTCGTCGTATCCGTCGACCCGCGCCGGCGCTGGATCACCTCCCGGGACGCCGCACAGGGCCATGCGATCGTCGACCACTCAGTGGCTCCGCTGAGCTGCTCGGCGCCGGGCGGGCTGCGCGGCCCGCAGGGCGAGACGCTCTGCTGGTATGAGTGCACCGTGCAGGGTGGGCGCAAGGGGAGCGACATCGACGTCGTCCAGCTGGCGACGGCCGTTGAAGCTCTCGGCTGCGGTGAACTGCTCGTGAACTGCATCGACCATGACGGCCAGAACGACGGGTACGATCTGGGACTGCTCAAGAGCATTCGCGAGGCGGTCAGCATCCCCGTCATCGCATCGAGCGGTGCTGGCAATCCGCAACACTTCGTCGACGTCTTTCGCGCCTCGGGCGTCGAGGCAGGCCTCGCTGCCTCCATCTTCCACAAGAATATCGTCACCATCGCGGAAGTCAAGGCCCACCTCGAGCGCAACGGCATCAGCGTGCGCGCGACGCACCGGGGCGCGTCGGCGACGGGCGGGGTCAACATTTCCCAAAGGGTCGGCATGCCCTCGGCCAGGACGCTCGCCATCGTCGCTGGTGTGTTCGCTCTCGGGATGAGCGCGCTCATGCTCTCGCGTCGATGAGGAGCGCGATCGCAGGGGGTGGCCTCTTCTGAGTCGGCTGCGGGGTGGGCACCGCCACCGGGGACGTGGCGTTGGTGAGTCGGTTTGGTTGTGAGGTTCGTCTGTGTGATCGTTCCGTGTGTCCCATGTGTGTCCCGGCTCCCCCCGGTGTTGTCGAACCGCGAACCTTCTATTAACGCTAATCGCGGTTTCGCTAACAAAGTTTTTCAGAATCTGCAAGCGTTCCTTCGATTTGAACCCCTCATGCTCATCGCACCGCACATGTAATGATTTGTAATGATAGAAACAAGACGCAGTGGCCAGTGCATGTTGAAATGATGACCGCTTGACAGTAGTTGAACGCATGCCCTATTACCTACACTACGATGCCGTTGCCCCCCGCACCGCACCTTGGCAAATGAACGTACTATCAACCATGGCAAAGGTACTATCAACCATGGCAAATATGGGCCCAGGGGGCGAGGGCTGGGGACCCGCTTTTCTTTTCGTCTCTCTATACAAAAACTTGCACCCGGACCCGCGGTCCGCGGACGCCACCTACGGACGCCTCCCACGCAGCCGGGCGGGTCGGCGGCGGACGGCCTGCGGCGCACGCCGCAGCCGCGCCGGCATCGGTGCGAGGCAGCAGCCTCTGTGGGTTACGCACACGCACCAGGCGGGGAGGCGACGATGGCGAAGCGCGGCGCGTGGAGACTAGATGGCGGGGCGCGGCGCGTGGAGACAATCGCGCCATCGTCGCCTCCCCCGGTTCTGCTCGGACGACATCGCCTTGCAATGCGCCGACGCTTCCTTTTGCCACCGTGCCCGTCGGGGCGGCGTTGGAGACGCCGGCGGCATCAAACCTGCGTGCACCGACGCGCCCGATGGCGCGCACGCCCCCGTGGGGAACGCAAAGACGCACTCGACACCGTCGCATTACGACGGTGTCGAGCACAAGTGGTGGCTTCCATCGCCGCCGCCGCCGCCGCCGCCGCCTCCTTGGGCGTCAAGCCGAAGGCCGAGGCACCACATTCGGCGCCGGTTGCGCCGCGCAACGCGCGGCGTCGGCGCCTTCGCCGCCGCACCTGCACAGCACGCGCGCGCACTCCGCGCCATCGTGCTGCGCGGGCACAAGCTGGCCAGAGCTTAAGAGTCCGAGCGCAGCTCCTCTGTAGCGCGCGCGCGTCAAGACGCGTGGCGAAAGGGGCGGGCAGGTCGATGGCGAACGGAGAGATGGTTGGTGAGCAACGCCGTCCTCCGACGCGCCTGGAGCCGGCCGCAGCGGGGCGCGGAGGCGCGCATTGCGCGCGGAACGCAAAAAAAAGGTAGCACGGAGCACGGACGAATTAAAGGGGGTCCGAGCCAGTACCCTGAAAGGCTGCTGCGCTCGCCTTTTTCAGGGTCCCCAGGATTAACGTGAACGTGGTACTATGTACCGGTACCGGTACAACTGAACTGTCGTCGCGCTGACGTGCGGGTTGTGTGTTGATGTGAGGTTCGTCTGTGTGATCCGTGTGCCCTTGTGCGCCCGCGTGTCCCGTGTGTGTCCCGGCTCCCTTTGTTGTCTTTTTACCGGTACAACTGAAATGATGACTTTCGCAATCTGCACGTCCAAATGCAAAACGCGCCACACACACAATGCTGGAGGCACGCACAGTACATCATGAGCACGGCGGCAGATGCGGCGGCAGATGAGAGCTTTAGCCGGATAACATGGCGGCGCGCTGCTGAGTCGCTGCAGTTGCTGCAGACCGCATGTGCAGCTGCTGCAGAGGCTGCACAATCCGCTAGAGAAGATGTCATCGATGGCTGCGTGTCGTGCATGAAGAGGCGCGGAGTGAGCAGCGAGGCGGTTATTGATTTGGAATCACTGATTGATGGTAGTACTCAGCGCTCGTGCGCACCTGGAGAAACCAGCACGTCTTCCTCTAGTGAGCTACTCGTACATCGTTGGATGTCTTACACTTTGGCACCAGCGCTGTCGATTGCGTTGCTGGTCACATCAGGATGGACAGGACTGATCGTACTCGTGGTGATCGTGGCGCTTGCGCTGGGTGACGTCACCTGGTTGTCGGGCGCAGCAGCGAAGGCCGTGGATCGAATCGGAGCTCAATTCTCTTCGCGGTACTTGAGACGCTTCGTCTCCGCCGAGGCGGAATTTCTCAGCGCGTTTCATGCTGGAGGCGCACGGGAACCCACAGCTGCTGAAATGGAAGTGAACCGCCTGGTCGACGACCTAAGTCGCCAGAAGCAGAAGCACGTTCAACACTTAACACAGGTTGGTATCAAAAGGCTGCAGAACCAACAGCTGGCAAGGAGCTGGGCCGGCTGGCACGCGATGTGGTTGGTAGCGACGCGCCAGCGCCTCATTCTGAGGACCGCAAATTGGCTTAACAAGATCAAGCTGGCCCGCTCATACTCTATGTGGAAGCAGGACTGGGCGATCGCATTCGTCAGTACCAGAGCGATTGATAGAGCGATGATGAAGCTTAAGGTGGAAACGGAGATGCGACGCAAGGAGGCGTCAACTCAGACTCTGCTGAGCATGTTGAGGATTTCAACCCGATCAACCCAGACTCGTGTGGAGAAGCGCAAGCCAGAGGACTCTGTCCTTGAAAAGAAGACAGCCTCTCTCGAATCACGTCTCGAAGCAACAACAGAGCGATATGGCCAATCACCACACCGTTCCGTGAGCCCACTGCCAATATGGAACCCACTGCCAGCAAGCACGGTCCGTGGCCAGTGCGTCGAAGCCGAGGCGCAGACTTTGTTAACCGGCCCGAGCCCTTACAGCGGAGTCTATCCACCGCGAAGCTGGAAGCCTCCTTCCAAGCCGACGCGAGAGTTTGCCTGCCAGACAAGTTCTTTGCATATTAAGCGCAAGCCACCACAGCCAGACGCCGAGATAAACTCGCGCGAGGTTGGCGTGCAGGCATGCCTGGCGGCACCCAAGCCACCCAAACTCACCTTGGTGTCGAGCAAGGAGGGGCCTCAAACGAAGACGATTGGCTGTGGGCCTGGACCTTGGCAATGGACTGCCACAGGTCCTCAGTCGACGTCGACGACGCTGGCCACTTGGCACGCCACAAACCAGCGACTAGAAGTTCCAGGCTCGGTGGCATCGCCGCGATTGCCCAAGGTGACGCTAGTCTTCTGCAACGCTAGGAGTGCGCACACGCCATCGCAAAAAACACCACGTCGGCTGATGCGGAGTTCGACGTCGATCGACGCCCTGGAGCCCACCCACTTCTTTGCGCCCTTGCCTGGCACCGTACACTTTTACGTGCGCCTTCGCACCACCGACCCGCCGATTTTGAATGGTCCGGGATGGCGGGAGCCTTTGCAAAGTGCGAAAGGCTACGCCTCCAAGCGTAGCATCATCTGGCCTTCAGCCACGCTTGATTATGAGCGAGTGATAGGAAGGGATCCGCACGTTAACCTGCACCTCGCAGGTGGGCTCGATCTCGAGCTCTGCGTACCTGGTGATCTCCATGGACTCAATCAGACACTCGAGACCTCGTATCACCAGCTGAACCTTCAGACGGCGCGCCTTCGATCACATTTGGAGGATGGCTCGGCTCGCATCAGCATACCCTTGATGACGCGACCCAGGCAGGGCCTGGAGGAGGTCATTGCCAAGCTCCGTGCTGGTCCTCCGCCTGATTACATGGAAGATGGCGCCAAGGATGGGACACCGCTGAATTCAAGCCGCGTATTGACTCCGCTCAACTCAAGCCGAACGACCGAACTTTCGGCGTCATGCTCTCCATCGTCGACACCGCGCTCGCCATCAGAAGCAGCCCCAAGCGCGTCCTCCACGCCCACACAGCCACTGATACCGTCGACGTCTTTGTCTTTGCGCTTGTCGTCAGGGACACGTGTTCCGTCTCTACCGCTTCCTGCCTTTCTACCTCTTTCGCCCCCGACGACATATCGACCAGATCGATCGGCAACCCAGCAGCCGACGGACCAACATGCAGCCGATGATATGGCGATTAGTGACGCGCCGACGGAAGCCGCCGCACTGGCGGGGGTAGATGTGGCCGCACCGGCAGAGGCAGAGGCTGTGGCAGCGGAGTTTGCAGCTGAAGATGCAGGTGCCTTGAATACAAGGATACGCGCGCTGTTTGACTCGATCGACACGGATGGCAGTTTCCAGATCTCACGCAAAGAGCTTGCAGCCAAGCTCCGAGCCGACGGTGAATTAGAAGCCCTTCTCGGCTTCGCAGATGCTACGTCCATCCCGCAGATGGTTCGTGTCATGCGGATGCTCGAGGACACGGGCGAGATCGATCAAGATGTTAAATCGCACATTACGCGTGAGGAGTTCGAGACAGCTTTGCTGACCGATCGGGCAGAGGCTGCCAAAGAGGCAGCTGAACGGGCCGCGGGTGCAAGGATCGCTGCAGGCGAGGCAGCGGTCACGGCCACAGCTACACTGTAGTTGTGGCGGTGAGCCCCACCCTGCCACCAGCAGTCGTGTGCGTCTTCAATCTGCAGACGTACTCTCCACACCGGGCGGTGTGGAGTGTGGCAAAAATCTAGCGATCGGCGCACGGCAGCTTTGGCGGTTGGTGGGTCCGGCGGTCCGCGAGATCTCTCTGATTCACATTCCGTTCGGGCGTCACGTCGGGCGTGCAGCTGCAGGATGACGTGATCGTTATACTTAGGCCGAGGACGCGAATCGCGATATCGAATTAGGTGAATACTTGAATTCGCAATTTCACATCCCCTCGTCCCCCGCCGGCGATTGCCCGCCGGCCGGCGGTGCGTTTCACTGGATTCGTCGTTCGTGCTTCGGATGCATACGCTCGCTGTCTTTCGCTGTCTGTTACCTCAGCCGCTTAGGACAGGTAAGCGTATACGGGGTTTTTTCCATAAGCTCGGAATTTGTCGTTTCCTTCCTGCTTTCCGAGGGCGCGCCGCTGGGTCGCGAGAATGTATTCCTTTTGTATCGATGTATCCTTCAGAACGAATGAAGTATGAACGTACATTCGTACTAGAGGCGAAAGTTCAAGCATCACTCTAGGTACCGTCGAACCTGAAGGTTGAAGGTAAGTAGCGTAACAAGGTATTAATATAAAAAACTAAACCGCGGACGGACCCCCGCGCGGAGGAGAGTTAAAACCCCTAAACCGATAAAGATGCTCCATTCTCCATTCAGCATTCTCTCCTCAGAGCCAGTTCCCTTTGCTGACCCTCTGGCTTGACACGTCACACGTGAAACAGTTATGATGAGTGATGTGTGATGGCTCTATGGACGGGACCTGATGGGAGGCCTTGCACGCACTCTATCTAAGGAGATGGCTGTGGCCGTGGAGAACGAGTCGGTGGCGGGTCCACCACCGACACGCTTGACTGAGAGGGTATCACTGTTAGAGCCGCGCGTGGGTTGCAGATTGGCTCAATGGATGTGCCCGGTTGGAGCGCGCCCGCCGACGCGGAGTTCCTGAGCATCTGTAATCCGCCGCCGCGTGCCGAGGCGGTTGGAAGCCGCGCACTTCCAACAGCGCCGCCCCGAGCCGAGGTTGGATGGCTCGTGGTGCTCGACCGAGGAGTATCCCTCTTCGCCAACGGCGCGATAGGGAAGCGCCTGGCCGCGCGATACGCTTCCGCTGATCGCTGAGCGAAGGCCCACGCCAAGGTTGGCGGTGTCGCTTTCTGGGCCTCCTCCTTGGCCTTCTGATACTGCTCCCAGGCAGCTGCACGCTCAGCGGTATTCAGATCCGGGCCCCGTCCCCACACAGGATGGAGCCCGCTACGGCGGTAGCCGACCTGCTCGTCTTCGGGCACGGGCGATGTGAGAGCCGGTTCCCCGTTGACAATTCGCTCTTCCACGATCTGCACCTGCTGCCGCTGCATGGATTCTAGCTTCATTCGGCATTGATCCTCAATCATCCTGATGCGCTCATCGGCCTCCTTGACCACTAGGACCATCTGGGCCTCGAGCGACTGGCGCTGGTCTGCAAGCAGGCGTTTCAGTTCCGTCTCGGCGAGTAGCCGCTGCTGGTCGGCGGAGCGCTTCGCCTCTGCCCGCTCGCGCTCGAGCACCTCGGCAGACTCGCCGATGCGCTGATTGAGCTCTTTCACGCGCAACTCCGACGCGGCGAGCTTGGTTGTTGATTCGCGGGCTTGCAGCATCATCGTCTTCGCCTCCGCAGCCTCCCCTCGTGCCTGCATGAGGGCGCGCCGTTCGTCTTCGAGGGCCACGTTGGCCAGCGCGAGCGCCTGATCTCTCTCGGCGAGGAGGGCTCGGACACGGGAAGTCTCCTGCTCTGCAACGCCGTGCAGCCGTACTGCCTCCTGAAGCTTCTCCTCGACCGAGACCTCTTCCTTCCGGCGCTGTTTGGAGCTCGTGTTTTGCCACCGAACGCGCCAGTGGATGAACGGCTTCGCAAGGTGGGGCTTCATCATACGCATTTGCGCCTCGCGGTAAACTTTTGCCCTGCGCTGCTCTTCGCGATAGCGCTTGTACTGGTCTGCCCACGTTTTCCAACCCCGATTGAGTTGGTGATTGCGCACTTGGTAGCCTGCGTGTCGCTGGATGAGTGCTACACGCTTCGATCGCTCTTCTTCAGAGCGCGCGTCGACGAGCAGGTTAAAGTCAGCGCGTTCGCGCTGAAAATCGGACATGCGCTTTTGCATAACATTGAGCTTGGAGTCCGCGTCGGCGAGTCGCACTTCGCAATCTTTGCGCACCTTAACTAGCTCCGCCTCGAGCTCGGCGATACGGTCCACCCTCGCCTGCTCTGCGTCCTTTTCCGCCTGCTCCGCACGCAGCTTGGCCAAGGCCTCGAGGTCCGCCTTTAGCGTGGTCCACCTCGAAAACGCTGAGCGTATAGTTGGGAAGAGAAAGAAGCACCGTCCCTGCGAAATTCGTACGAGCTCTGCCATGTAGCGCTTGTCATCGCGCATGGTAATCAACGATTGCCAGCCTCTGGCTAGATCCCCGTTCAGCAACTTGCGACTGAATTTGTTGTACATGAAGTCGATGCGGCCCTCGCGAGTGTTCTCGAACTTCCTCGCTAACACAAAGGCCTTCTCCTCTGCTGCCGCTAGCGCCCGTTGCGCGGCCTGGACCTCTTCGAGCATCTTCTCCATCTCACGCTTGTGCCGCTCCTCGGCCGCGCGCCGCAACTCTGCTTGCTGAGTGTCAGTCGCGAGCTTGGACTGGCGGATCTCCTCCTCGAGACCGCGGCGCTGCTCTGCGAGCGCGGAGGCAATCATACCGCGCTCAGTCTGCTTGACGTAGGCGGCGCCCCTCTCATGGATGTTGACGAGCGTGGATAGCGTGCCACGCGCCTCGTCGACCATGGCCTGCGCAGCATGTCGCTCCTCTTGACGGCCCATTTCCGCCGCAAGGGCAAGTTGTGACTCCGTCTCCTCAGCGCGCATGGCCGAGATTTGCCGCTCCTCGTGCAGCTGTGCATGCGCCTTTGCCAGGATGGCAGTTGTCTTACGCAGCTCTGCCGTGAGCACCTCGGTCGAGAGGTCCCCTTGCGCTGGGTCTGAAGGAGGTGGCAGCCTAGGGGGCGGCGGCGGCGGCGGCCGACGGTGCTCGAATGGCACATGCAGGCCCACAGACTGCCCAGGTGGCCGCCACGCGGGCGCAACAGGTACGTGGTAGACAATTCCCGTCTTCGCGGCCGATGCGGTCGTGTGACGGCTCCACGCGGGCATTTCAGGCCCTGCGCCAGCAAAGCTCCAAGGCCGCAGGCCGCGGAGCGGATCTGAGGCGCCACGGCCCTTGACGTAGTACGGGCTAAGCGCGGGCGCGGAGCGGTGCGGGGTAAGGGACGTGGGAGGCTGGCGCGTCAGAAACGTGCCGTCTGGCGACCCGGTGACCCACTGCTGCGCCATGCTGCGGCAATAGAGGATCGCGCAGGACAATTTGATCCTTGAACCGTCTGCGGGACACACGCGCGTCGCGTCTCGCGCCGTGGCGGTCAATTCTTCTACCAGTACTTTGTAACCGACCGCATTGCACGCATACTCCAGCCTCTTCATGCATACACACCAGAAGGCACCGAGGGTGTCCCAGGACGTATGGCCGCGTTTCGTAGTTCAAGTCAAGTATATGTTCGCTTGACTTGACTTGACTTGACTTGCACTTATTGCGATGGCTCATGGTCATGGCCGTCGCGTCACCTTCGTGCCGCCTCCCGCCGAGGAAGACCCATTAGACGAGCGATCAGCGTTGCTGATCCCGAGCAGCGTGCGCCGCCCTCCGTCTGCAAACGCCCCCTCTTCGTGTACCAAGGCTGCGGCCTGTGGGTGCCTCGGCCTGGCGCTCGGATGGCTCTGGGTCTCCAGGTTGCAGTCGCCACCGCCACCGTTGGCTGCATCAACGCCCCCGCCTTCAGCTGCCTCGTCTCCGCCACCATTGCTCGGCGCTCCGCCGATCATTTCGCTGCTGCCCTTCAAATCGATCCTCAACGAGAGCATGCCTTGGGTCCAGGAAACAGCGCCACTCTTCGAGTGCGACGATGACGACATCACAAAGACGTACTGGTACCGATGGCGCCTCTTCAATCTGCACATGGTCCGCCGACCCGCCAAGGCGCCGGGCTGCGGCAAGAAGGAGGGCTGTTGGGTGATCACCGAGTTCCTGCAAAAGGTCTTCTGGTCGGGACCCTACAATACCATTGTGTGCCCTGCGGGCCACCACATCATGGAGGGCCGCTGGCTGCGCGACGCGGCCATCGTGGACGACTACGCGCGCTTCTGGTTCAAGGGCGACGGCTATCGCAAGCAGTACACGTGGTGGGCGGCTTATGCGCTGTGGCAGCGCTCGCTGCTTCACCACTCGCAGAGCTCGGCAGGGGTGCAGGCCGAGCTCTTCGGGCATCTGGACGCGCACTACGACGAGTGGGTCGCCACGCACTACTCGCCCAAGGGCCGGTGCATGTTCACTTCGTGCCACGCTGATGGTGAGGAGAACTCAGCTGGCCTCGATGGTTGCCGGCCGACGATCAACTCGGTCATGTTTGGTGAAGCGATCGCCCTTCGCAGCATCGCAGCAGCGCTGGGCAACACGTCACGCGCGGCCTACTACGAGCGCGAGGCGCGCAAGTGGCAGGCGGTGCTCACCGATCAGCTCTGGTCCGACGAGCTCGGTTTTTTTGTGAACAAGGCCGAGGCCGCCCCCGCCACACTTCACCAGGAATGGCACAAATATGGAAAGATTGGGCGCAGCCGTGAGGTGCAGACCTACCTAGGGTGCCTCGCGTGCCACCGGCCGCGCAAGTGCCCGCCCGAGCGCGGCTGGCCGCTCGGCAAGCGCGTGCCTGTGCGGGAGCTGATGGGACTCTCGTCGCCCTGGTACTTCAGTGCGGTGCCTTCGGATGACGCGATCACGAGTGCGAGGTACGCACGCGCCTTCGAACAACTCGAGGATCCGGAGGGCTTCGACGCCAAGTGGGGGCCGCGCACCACGGAGCGGCGCTCGCCGTGCTACAACTTCTCGAACAGCGCCCAGTGCAACTGGAACGGCGGCAGCTGGCCGTACGAGACGTCGAAGCTTGGGACGGCGCTCATCAACCTGCTGCAGACGTACCCGAGGCAGCCGAGCGCAAGCGGTGCCTCCTTCGACAAGCTCCTCCGCCGCTATGCGCGCGCGCACACGCGCTCGCACGCGGAGCAGCTCGCACCACCACACGTCGACGAAGACCTCCATCCAGACGACGGCTACTGGATCACCCGCCGCAAGCTCCACGGTATCGAACCGTGGCCAAAAACAGGCGGGCTGGGTGCACGCAATGGGCGCGACCACCTACGAGCGCGTGGTACGCACTATTTCCACTCGACATTCAACGACCTGGTGCTCTCGGGGCTAGTGGGTGTGCGCACGCACGCCAAATTCCTCGAGCTCCACCCGCTCACGCGCGTGCGTTCCTTTTGCGCTACGCGGCTGTGGCTGCGCGGCGTCGACGTCTCCGTCGTGTGGGACGCCGACGGCCTGACGTACCATCACGGGCGTGGACTTCACGTGTGGATTGATGGCCGGCCGGTTGGCAGTGCGCTCCCGCACGAGCAGCACGATGGCCATGTGCTCGCTCCGGTCGTACGCGTGGCGTACGATGGCAGCTGGATGGCTGACTGCTCGTTACAAGGCGCTGCGTCGAAAAGCCCGCGTTGCTGATAGCCCGGCCTGCCCTCGCCTGGTGGAGCTTGGAGCGTGGAGCCGACACGACTCGCACTCCAGTCTTCACTGTGCCGCCTTACTCCCTCGACAGGGTTCGAGAACAAGACGGGAATGGGGACTGAAGTCACTGTCCTGTTAGTGTTACTGCATCGCACTAATATACGTAACCGTAGATTATCTGATGAGCGGCAGATCGCAGAAGTGTCTGCTCCCGCTCCTGCCCGCACTCTGCGGCCTCCTCCGAGCGTGCAGCTCCTCGTCAAAATCATAGCTCCGACGGATGGGAGTGTACGTCGCGTTTCGGCCGTGTCGGACCGAAGCCCGACAGCACGAGGTAACACGAGCATTGAACACGAGGTCTAAGACTGGGATCTAGCCCTTATCTAGCCCTAGCTGAGAGAAGCCAGGTTAGAGCCCCACTCCTTCAAGGTGAAGGTTGATAGACCCACTGGTCAACTACACAACTTGGTGGCTGGATGATGGATGTTCTGGTGGACCTGTCGTTCCACGTTCGTGCTCTTTCGTGCTCTTTTTGACCTAATTCTCCTCAGAATTGCACTAAGGTTGCATTTTCTGGTCTTGAAACCAGTGGCTAGGTAGGGGTTTAGGGTGGGTATTACAAAAATAACGGTTAAGAAACCTGTGGCTATGTAGGGGTTAGGGGGTAGGGGTTAGGGTGTGACGGGTCCTGATCTCCGAGGTAGTTCTTTATCCGTTTGACCCCTGGTTTGACCTCTAGTTTGGTTGGTGGTTTATGTGTGGGTCCTCTAGGCCTACTGCTGTGAGAGTCAGAGTGCTTCATGCAAAATAGCAAAGCTACATGCCAGGCTCGAGCTCGACAGCACACTCGACAGCCTCGACAGAGAAACTCGACAGCTACTCGACAGCTCGACAGCTACTCGACGCCCAGGCGCATGCAGTCAGCCTCGACAGGCTCGACAGCTACTCTACAGGAGCTCGACAGGAGCTCGACAGGCTCGACAGGCAAGGCCTCGACAGCGCCTCGACAGCGCCTCGACGGAGCCTTGACAGCTTGACAACTCGACAGAGACGGCGTTTTTGGTTGTAGAGGTCGACCGAGACGTGCGCAACTACTGGGCGGAGCGACGGCGCAATGCAGAGCACGTCCACAACGCCCGGCCTCGTGCTGTCGAGCACCTCACGACGGGTTAGGGGGGGGTTGTTATCGAGTTTGGGGGGGGTTGTTATCAGGATACGTATCCTGATGTATCATGATGTATCCTGTGTGTATCCTGAAGGATACATGTATCCCTAATGTATCCTGATGTATCTTAAATGTATCTTGAATGACCTGTTACATTCCAAGAGAATACATGTATCTTGATTTTTGCATGTATTTTATACGTATCCCAAACGAGTCCAAGATACATTTTGGGATACATATCAGATACATCAGGATATATGCATCTTGCACGTGAGGATACATGCGGGATACATGCGGGATACATATGAGATACATGTATCTGCAGAGGTTCGAGGATACATTGACGATACATGCGGGATACATGAGAGATACATAATGATATACATGTATCTCAATTGTATCCAGAGAGGTACGTATCTGCAAATGTATCTTATTGTATCCTGATGTATCTTGTTGTATCTGGGACACATCAAGATACGTTCACGATACATGCATGACACATGCACGATACATGGGATACGTATCCTGATAACACCCCCCCCCAAATTCGATAACAAACCCCCCGTCACCCACCTCACGACAGCTGCTAGCTAGTACAATAGTTTGTGACCAAATTCCAGAGCGGCGGCGTTCTTACTCGATAAAAAAGGAAAATCCATTCGTTTGACCACTGGTGGCGCCGCGACTCGGGTTGTGGGTGTCTTTGCGTTTTGTGCGTGTCGCGACTTCACTTGACATGTCTTGACCACGTTAGACATGCCCTTTCTTGGGCAAGTATCGTTGGCGCAAAAGTCAGGACCAACCCCGACTGGTGACTGGTGATTGGTTCGCTTGGTGGAGGTGGCCCAATGCCGCCCGGCTCGATCAAGGCCGGCAAAGCCCCGGCCAAGCCGGTGCCGCCCACCGCCCCTGGCGCGCACGAGGCCGGCCTCGAGTACGGCGAGATCGCTCCGGACATCGCAGCTGATAACATGGCAGCACACATCGGCGCCGAGCCGGAGGACATGCCGCCGCCGTGCTCTGCATCGACGAAGCGGCCGCTCACGGCGGAGGCATTTGTGCGGCGCGCCGTGGACGGCACCTTCGAGGCGGACCTCTTCGCGCTCGACGACATCCCGCCCAAGGACCCGCCCCGGGTGCGCGGCCAGCCCAGCGCGTACGTGGCCGCCCGCGAGCTCGTGCTCGCGTTCAGCAACAGCGCGGAGCACGCGGATCTGTGGGAGGCGTCCATTCCACCGGCGCTCACCGCGCTGATGGAGGAGCTGCGCAGGCAGGCGCGCACGTCGCCGTCGTCGTCGCTGCAAAGGCCTGGGAGTGCCTCGCACTGCCCGATCAACGTGGACATTGAGTATGCCGCCGCGCAGCCCAAGGCGGCGGCCGAAGACGACGGGGCGGAGAAGCGCGAGCTCAGGCACGCGTCGTCGACGAGCTCGGCCGCGCGCGACCCGGCCGTGCAGCCGGCGCTTCGTCCGGGCACGCGCCCGCCCACGCGGCTCGACCAGCAAGCCTGGGACATGTACGTCTACCAGACGCCCGGCTCCAACACCTTTTACGGCGCGTGGGGCTTTGACGGCAAGCCCGCGCGCCACGACGAGTTCTTCACCAAAGAGGCGAAGAAGAACCGGGCGATCCCCCTCGCGGACGGGCGGCCGACCAAGGAGGACGCGGCGATGAGGCGGTACGAGGGCCTCCTCCGGTACGGCGAGGGCGCGCGCATCTCGTACGCGCTGCGCGAGTTCTACCTCAAGCAGACGGAGATCCTCGAGAACGAGATGCGCGCGATGCTGCGCAGCGTGCGCGCGATCTACGAGACGGGCGCGTGCCGGTGGACGGTGCTCCGCCGCCTCGAGCAGGAACCGCCACGCCGGCTCGCCCAGCTGGTGCTGCTCGCGGCGGCGCCCGAGCAGGACCCCGAGCTCCACACGTTTAAAACAGCGAGATATTAAATGCGAGATGAAATGCATGCCATAGATTGAACTGCAGCAGCGATTCAATTTTTGAAACAGTTGTTGTCGTTATTTGCCACTCCCCGGGGCTCACGATTGCTCGACGTGTGTTGTGGTGGGAACATCTCAAGCGCATGGACCCATCCTGGATGGAGAGGACGACACTGGACGCCTGGGAGAGCATGTATGATGACCACGAGGACGACTGGGGCATGATGGCCAGGCTCACAGCTGATTACAATTACCTTGTTGAGGCAGATGGGCCTGCGGCCATCACGCCACCAAGATCCTCGCATGCTGGGCTGCGCCAATGCGAGGATGAGGCACGCTTGCGAGGATGCGAAGATGCGATGACGATTCGCCTGCTCCGGGAACCTGCCCAATCTTCGCGGGAGCGACTGCACTGGGAGCTTGCCCAATCTTCGCAGGAGCGACTGCTGCGGGAGATCACCGCACTGCTCCCGCAGCACATTGCGACTGCTGCGAGTTGGCAACTCGCCCTCGCCAACGCCGAGGAGGCGAACGACATATCCATATCGCGAACGACATTACGTGAGCACACCTCCGAGCGCGGCCGCCATACGGTGGACGAAGCTCTACTGCGTGCGCAGCAGCTGCGGGATGAAGTCCATGAAGACCTATCGTCGCGGGAGCGTTTGCTCCGAGAGCATGCCACCGCCGCACGCCGCCCACCTCCTCCGCCTGTGCTCACCACAGAGCCTACTGCCGGCAGCTGGTACGACGTCGATGCGGCTGCTCTCGGAGCCGCCGCAGCAAGAACCGTTGCGCGTGCCAACCGCTTCGGAATCCTCCCGAGTTCAGTCGATCGCTGAACGAAAACGGAAGCAAACTCGTAAAAGGAGGCAAATTTTTCGGACGCGGCCCAGCCAGCCCAGTGCCTCCGCTCTACGTGCCCGCACGGCCGGAAATTGCCGGATGCGCTGGAGACGGAACACGGCTAGCCGTCGCTTCCGTTCGAAGTTGAGCTCACTGAGTATTACAAAACCATATTTCACTTGTACAAATACAGCTCTCTTTGCCTCAACGCGCCTCAGAAGTGGCATATGGGCGCTCGCCGGCAGAGGCAGCGCAGCACCGACGCGGCGCCGACGGCGATTAGCACGCGCTGCACAGCCTTGGGCGCGTCGTCGAGCGTCGACCAGGCCGCAGCAGCATGGAACCAGGCGATGCCGAGGGCGGTCTGTGCCGAGAGCGTGTACACAGGCAGGCAAACTGCATGCAGCGCGGGCAGGAGGAGCAGCGCCGCGCTCTGCAGGTCGCTCGCCACCCGCTTGCCACGCTCATCTCCGAAAAAGGCAGCGCCCGCGCTCAAGGCACCGATGCCCGTGAGCGTGGGCAGCAGCACGCGGCCGACTGCCGAGCCCAGCCGCTCGCCTGCGACTGCAGCCAGGGCTGCACCTACGCTCGGCGCCAATAGGAAGCGCAACTCCTCTGCATCCGTGGCAGTCTTGCGCTGGTGGTTCACTGCGGTCGCCGCGACTGCGACCGGAAGGCAGCCAAAGGCCGTGGCCCACGCCCATCTTTCATACGAGTGACTCATCCAAATCAGCCCTGCGTGCCCACGCAGCACAGCCGCAGCGCCGACGAGTCCGACGGCTGCCACCGGGAGGAGGGCCACTTGCTCTTCAAAGCTGTCGGCCGGCGCAGCGAGGGCTGTGCGGCTCGATGCAAAGGGAGATCCGAGTGCCCCGTCAGCAATGGCTGCAGTGCCGATTCCTACGGCCGCAAAGAGCGGCCGCGTGTACGGGTACAAGGCCGAACGCGTCGCCATCAGCGTCCAAGATGCCGCTTTCATGATCGAGAAAAGGCTCGCGACGACGCGTTTCGTAAAACAATTACCGTACAGTAGGTGAATCAACTGGTGAATCCCGAAACAGGGGTGGTGAGTCAGACTGTCATAATTATGACAAACTTTTGTCACGAGACCAGCATCTCTCGCTCGATGGACGATGGTCGATGCACAAACTGGTCACTGCTTCCGCTACCGGTACCCGGTAACTTTAATCTTCATGTACCACACACCGAGAAATTATGAAAGAACGTGCGCCCTCTTTTCTTCCGCTTTCCCACCTGTTCGTCCCCTTTCCCCTGTCTCAGCTTAGTCGTTCTTGTCCAAAGCTGGCGTCTCGTCGTAATCATCGTCGACCTTGGCCTTCGTGTCGGCAATTCTTCTATGGAAGGCCTTGTTCTGGGCCGCCAGCTTCTTGGCCTTCTCCTTCTTGTTTGCGTCGCTCTCTTCCGCCATGGTGCCCCGCGCCGCGCCAGCTGCCTCGTCGGAGATGTCTACATCCGTGCGCGCCGCGATGTTATGGATCCGGGCGTAGAGGGCGGCGTTCTCCTTGGCCACCTGGTCGGACAGATTCTTGAACGGCCTAAGATAGGCATCACTCGGCGAGCGCGATTCCGGTTCCATCGTGTAGAAGCTACGAGGAGTTAGGGACGCCTCCTCAGGGCTGAACTTCTGCAGCGTGGCGACCACCTCGTCAATGGTCAGGTAGCGTCTGTCGAACGACTGTGCAGCTCGTTCATTCTTGGCCTTCTGGTCAGTGTCGAGGCTCTTTCGTGCGATGGTGTGCAGACGCTTGGACTCCTTCATGACCTCCTCCGCCTCCATCTGCTTCGCACGCAGAACTTCCTCCTTGGCCATTTCAGTGTTGGCTCTGCCATGATGGATGGTCGCTCGGCTCGTCATGGCCTTGTCCATGTACTTCTGCTCCTCGTTCTGCAGCTCATCTTGCCAGACAGCAATGTCTTGACGCGTCTCCTCGGCGCGATGAGAGTTCATCTGTTGCACCACCGCATTGTAGCTGCCGTTGTAGCCCTCAGGTAAGAGCTTTTCCGCGCTCGCCTTATAGTTGGCTTTCTGCACTTCAGTCGCAACCATCGCTGCCTTGTCCGAGGAAGAGACGCGAGGAAGGGACTCGTCACCCGCGCCGAAGAACGAGATCAGCAATTGGGCGAAGGATGGGGCGGAGCGGGACGTCAAGGCGAGGGCAGCCTGGTGCCGCTCCTCCGTCTCGGGCGTGGGGGCTACCTTTGGCGCGGGGCGGCCCGTCTGAGCGTGGAGACGGGCGCGCTCAGTGTGCTCGTCCTTCGTGAACGCGTCGTGAGCGTCGTCGAACGCGTCGGAAGAATGCGATCCCGAAAGCGGCGATCGTTTGTTGGCCGTGCCCGAAGGAGGCGTTTGCTTCTTCGGAAGCGCAGCGTTTGACGTGACCAATGCCCGGTCCTTGGTCTCGTGGTTCTTCAACTTGCCATCCGACTTCTTGGACGCGAACACGCGAGTGGGCGTTGCGCCATTCTCTTTGATCAAGGGCTGGAGGGAACCTAAACCCGAGACCAGGTCGGAGCCCCGCCAGGAACCGAGAGGAACGAGCTCCCCCGTCGCCACACGCACCATCGTGCCCTTCGGGCAGTGCGGGCTGCCGAGGAGCTCTCGCTCACGCTGCTCCCGTCGGACGCGCTCAGCTTTAGCTTTGTTGCACATCGACTGTGCGTACCTTGAGAAGCCGCCGGCAGGCACCTGCATCTCGCCGCGGCGCATGCCGCCGGGGGTGCTATAGTTGAGCCGCTGCAGATCCACGAGCTCGTTTTCCTCGATGACGCCATTGCCATCGACATCGTAGCCGGCCTCTGTCATTCTATTCTTGCCGAACATCGCATCTGCCAAGAGGACTTCCATGCTCGTAATGGACGAGTTCTTCCTTATTCGAAACTTGCCTAAATGGGACGAAAGGTGAGTGTCCTTCCTTTGACATGCAATTACATGGTTTCACTTGATGACGAGTTCTAGACGGGGTCGTGCACAAGAAATGTGGTCGGTGGGTTGCATGCGTGATGTGAAAGATAAGAAGATTCATTTTTCGTATGAAGACACGCTTCGCTCAATGGTTTTTGCAACCCTCGTGTACCGCATCACGCGATGTCAGTATCACGCGATGCCCTCCACACTCCATTCGCATTCGGGAGGGCAGTCACGCCAGGAAGTAGGGGGTTTACGGATTCGTGGAGGTCGATTGCACCGCTCCAAGGCAGTCGGGCGCCTTTGCCACGCCTACGCAGTGCTTCACATCCGTTTCTGCCTAACCCACGTGCCACGAAAGCTGTGCTCTTCGCTCAGTCGCACCTTTGCATGGGAAGTCCTCGATCTCTGCTCGATCCGATCTTCCTACACCATGTACCGAATCGACAGCCTTTACAGAGGACGGCACAGCAGCTCGTCAGCCGGCCGGCTTCAAGTGTCCCTTCCATGAGTGGGAGTGGGCGGCACCGAAAGTCATCGAAATCGCGGACCCAGGAGCTTCATGAGGCGGTGCTCCAGGACCGCGCTAGTGCGGGGCGCGTGGCTGTTGGCCTCGCTTCGAAGAGGGCTCCGTCGAAGCGTCGCAGCCAGACGCCATCGCAGTCGCTTCTGAATGCGTCGCCGAGGTTCTGTGAAGACGAGGTCGCAGGACTGAGCGAGGTGCCGGTGGTACCCCAGGCCGTGAAACTGATGCGCGATGCGGCCGAGCAGTTTTTCGCTGCCGACGTGGACAACTCGGGCAGCCTGACGATGGACGAGTTCCGAAGGCTCGTAGTACCCACCACGACGCCCCTCACGGACGACGAGGTGACCATCCTCTTCGAGAGGTGCGATCTCGACGGGAGCGGCACGATCTCGCTGGATGAGTTCTTCATGTTCCTCCTGGGCTACGTGCAGAGCCAGACCGGCGTGGGGCTTGATGCAATCTTCCGAAGGTACGACCAGAAGGGCACCGACGGCACGCTCGACGCCGCCGAGTTCCAGCACGCTGCGGAAGATCTCGGATTCGGAGCAATCTCGCACGATCTCTTCGCTGAGCTCGATCCGTCAGGATCCGGGACGGTCGACGGCTCTGAGCTCCTGAGCGCTCTCAAGCTACGCGGCGCCTCGCGTGAAGCCAAGCGATTTATTCTCGGCCTCTCGTACGAAGCCGAGCACGCGGCCGTGGTGCTAGATACCCGCGCGTGGCAGCTCACCACCGAGAGCTACGAAGCGCTTCGGCTGCAGCTGGGCGCGCTACTCGCGGCGCACGAGCCGCCCGCGCGCATCTCGGACCTCTTCTGCGCGATGACCTGCGGCGCGAATGGCACGCTGAGCGAGGCACAGCTCGGGCGTGCGCTCGAGCGTATCGGGATGATCGCAGTGCGCCGCGAGAAGGCACTCGTGCGGGGGCTCTTCGAACAAATGGACACCGACGGCTCGGGTGTCATCGGCCAGCGGGACCTGTACGCATGGATGCGGGGGGCGGAAGCGAAGCGCGACAGAGCGCAGAGGCTGACGCTACGGAAGCCGGCTCCGAGAGACATCGAGTGGACTCCCGAGACGCTGCGCAAGGCACTGCAGCTCACGCTCTCTCATGCAGCCATTGGGCCTGTCGACCTGCTACGCGCATGGGACTCGAGCGCAAACGACGGGGCGATCTCGCGCCACGAGGTGAGTGGCACGCGTCGCGTCCTCGAGAGTTCTCCTGCCTTACTCCTGCCTCACCTCGTCGGTCACTGATGTGTGCTTCTCGAGTCTCGCCATTCCTCAGTTCATCTCGCACGTAAAGAAGGTGGTCGATGACGAGGCGCTGTGGGAAGAGGAGCTGCGTGACGTGGCCTCCCACACCTTCAAGCTCGTGTCGGCCGGCGATCACACCATGATCGGCGTCACCGAGTTCAGCAACTGGCTCACCGTCGGCTGGCTCCGTCTTCGTGAGGAGGCAAAGCAGAATCCGGCGGCTGACCCATGGAGCCGCGAGCGGCGCAGGTTTTGCCACAAGTGACACCGGGCAAGCTCTATCTGTCTCTCGGCTTGGCAGAGGCGGCCTGCGCGCTCGCGTCACCATCGATCTGGAGCCCAGTGCGAGGGAGCAAGTGCGTCCGTTTGGCTTTGAACGCACAGGTGCGCAATACAGTCCCTCTGTTTCCCTCATTTCCTGCTCATCGAAGGGCGCCTCCCAGGACGAGCCTGGGAGACACCTGCACAGGAGACGCCCCGCGCTTGTGGGGAAATGGACTATGGAGAGGCTAGGAGAGGCAAGGGGCCAGCGGCGAGTGTGCGCGCGTAACCCTTGTGTTCATCGTAATTCAAAACATGAGGAGGCTGAGTGTACATACTAGTTCAGTTCAGTTCAGTACTGAACTGAACTGAACACATACTTTGCTCGAACACCGCTCAACCAAGCGGGCCGAAGTGTTGCAATTGCATGCACCCATCAACTTTTACTTTCACGACAGCTCCTGGACGCGCTTCCGGCGTGGCGGAGAGTGTGTTGAGGATGCTGAGCAGAAAGCGCTCCCTTGGCTTGTTGACGCACGATTCCTTTTCCAACTCGCTGCCGCCCATCGCTACATGCACGCTTGGATCTCGTGATGATACGGGAAACCTGCGGACCGAGCTGGCTTCGCTGTGGGAGGCGGGTGATTTGTGTGATATCAAGCTGGTTGTCAACGGCCGTACATTTGAGGCTCATCGAGTTATGCTTGTCGCCACATCAGGATACTTCAAGGGAAGCCTGATTGGGGCGGGGGCAACGATGGCAAGTGTGAGTACCCTTGAGCTCTCTGAGCTCTCCGCACCGACCTTCAAGGCGCTGCTGACGTTCATGTACAAGGGCACCTGTACGTTCAACGAGAGCTGCCTCACCGAAGTGCTCGAGGCGGCGTCTCGACTTCTGATGCCTGCGCTGCAAGAAGCCGCCGTCGGTGCCATGATCGCTCGGCTCAACGAAGCCAACGCGATCGAGTCGTGGGATCTCGCAGATCGACTGATGCTCTCTGAGCTGTCGAGTCATGCGCTCGAGTACGTGTCGTTTCACTTCCAGACGATTGCCGCAAGTGACGCCTGGCTGTCGGCGCCTCTCCAGCTCGTGCTTCGGCTACTGCCACAGGATGAGCTTGAAGTGAAGGAGGAGGAGGCTGTCTTTCGGGCCGCGGTGCGCTGGGTGAGGGCCCAAGAGCGGCAACCCAACGAGTCCGAGATGCGCTCCCTCTTCGCGGCCGTGCGATTCCCGCTGCTCTCGTTCAGCTTCGTGCAGTCGCAGGTGCAGCCGGAGCCGCTTCTCGCGGCGCCGTGGGCCAAGGACCTTCTGACGACGTCTTTGCTTCGCTTCGTTCATGGCGTCGAGAAGAGCTTGCCTCGCGAGCTCTACCCCAAGCTTCGTGTGCTGAACTGCTCTAGCGAGGGTGGCGACGAGGACGGCTCACATGCACACTATGGCAAGGCAGTCGCAGTGCTCGATGCGACGAGCATCGATCCGTACTGGCATACAAATGGGAAGAGCAACGTCGAGCCGAGCCCCGACCCTCTTCATTGGATCGAGCTCGCCCGAGCTCGTGGGGACGTACCGGTCTGCCGACTGGGGATGTACCGGCATGTCAGTTTCGATAACTTCTCTCCCAGCCGGCTGCGTATCAAGGGCCGCGACGACGACGACGGCGAGTGGACGCTGATCAAGACGTTGTCGCTGGGCTCGGCCGCTCATGAAGAACTCGAAAGTGGCTGGGTCGAGCTGCTCTCGCACGAGCAGGGTCAGTCGCGCCAGGTGCGAGTCGAGATCATTGAGAATGTCGGTGGTGGGTATGACAGCATGGTGGCCGCATTCGCAATCGCACCACCAGGCCGTCCCTGGCCGACTGTAAGCGAGTGAACCACGCTGGCGTCTGGCCCACCCACGACCCACCGTCCCTGCGGTGTGAACGCGTGACGCGGGACAATCCGCTCCCCATGCCACGCCCTTGCCCTTGTGCTTGGGGGTGTGGGGGAGCGCGTGCGCAACGCTGGCGAGGGGTAGGCGAGGGGCTTCGGAGGGGTATCGGAGGGGGGGCTCGGCCTCTCGCGTCTCGGAGGGGGGGGCACCTAACTGAGTGTCGAGCGGCTTAGCGCGCGGCCACAACCGAACGCCCCAAACTCGTGAAAGATACTGCATACTCGGTCGATTCATTGTGTACGAGATAACACTTAAGACTTGACCCGTTGACCGGTGCATGTACTGGTACGGTACCAGTCACGTCGTGGACGTGGAGCATGCCGGCGTGCGTGGGCGGCACATATAACAACGTAAAGGATGGCTCAGCTTCACAGTTCGTTGGAGAGGCTCGGTTGGGATGTATTATGTATAGAGCTAGAACGCGACGAACACGACGTCCCCCCAAAGAATCGCCCAATGCCTCAGAAACCCCCAGGCGCCAGGGAAAAGGGAGGGCGGGATACGACAACAACAACACGACAGTGCGCACGAGGAGATTCTCGAAGCTCACTCGAGCGGGTCACGACCCAGTACAGTCACGAGGTCCTGCGCCCAAGATGATACCGGTACTGTACGCCCGATATGGTAATATGGACCGTGACTGCATGCATGCTCGGCCGGACCGGAAGTGGTCGGCTCGCCCTCATTCACATAGTATTCACACCTACTGTTTACCTGTAGCGGGCCATACCCGCGGTGAACTCCGTTGTGTGTGTGTATTCATAGTGAACTCCGTTGTTCACAATGGCGACTTCTTGCAACGACGGCGCCATGAGCGGCCTCTTCACCACCGAGGCGGCTGCGGCAGTGGACTATTCGCTGCTACGCGACGCCATCGAGCAGGACATGCTGCAGTACGAGGCACGGCGACGAGCGTTGCCAGCGGCGCTTCAACCAAGCGGCGCATACGTCCAGCGCCTCAAGGCAGTAACCAAGGGCGCCAGCTACCACAAGAATCTGACATGCTTGATGCCGCGCCACAAGCTGTCGGAGTTGTCGCGGAGGCATTCGTTTGATCGCGACCTGCTCGATCTGAAGCTCGTGCGTGGCCGCGCGTGCGGCCACGCGCTGTGCAGCCTCGACCGATGTGGGCTGCACGTATTCGACGGCGTAGTGACAGCCGCCGAGGCGGCGGAGCTCGTGGCGCACGGAAAAGGCGTGCTTGACAGCGAGGGGGGTGCGGCGCGCGACGTTACCGAGCATTGGCCGTACGTGCGCGTCGACTTCATGCGCTCCGCTCGCAACGGCTCAACGGCCGGCCATGTGCTTAGCCTCCGCGTCGCGGAGCGGATGCGTCGCGTCGCGGCAGAGACATTTGGGCTTCCACTGCATCGACTGGGCGTGGCCGAAACGTTGCTCGCGCTCCGGCGCATCGGGGAGAAGCCCATGCCTGCGGACATTCAAATCTACCCGAGTCGCACGAGGGACGAAGCACGGGCAGCGCATGCAGCGGCCAGCGGCGGCGTTGGTGTCGACCCAGCCGACCCAGCCGGAGCCAGCGCCGTTACCGCCGTCGCGTCGCCGGTGCCCATCACCCTGGCAGAGCGCGGGAGCGAGCGCTTCGCCGCCGAGGCCGCGGCCGACGGGAACGCGCAGGGTTCCGCCGAGTCCAACTACCATTGTGATGAGTCGCTCGCTCCTCATTTCCACTTCTCCTCGATTGTGTGGCTGAACGAGCATGGTGCCGACTTTGGCGGCGGTGAGCTCGAATTCCTGCACAACCGCACGTGGGCCTGGATGGTCGTCGAGCCGGCTGTTGGGCGCGCCGCCTTCTTCTCGTCTGGATGGGAGAATGTCCACGGTATCAAGCCATTGACACGCGGCCAGCGATGGGCGCTGTCCGTGCCGTTCTATGTGTACGACCCTCCGCCGACGGCCGATGGCAGCGGCACGTCCGGCGAGGGCGAGGGCGAGGGCGGCGGCAGTGATGACGGCGCGACCCAGGCGGTCCAAAGGCCCATTGCTGCAGCGCGGGCGAGGACGGACCGCGTGCGGTTCCGTTCCAACTGCGTGCACCCCGTGGATAAACACGCATACCAAGCCTGCCGTCAGGAGTGGGCAGCCAGCTTTGGCTGACCTGAAGCGCTGAGTTCGGTGCTAGCTGCGTGTGCGCCACCAATCGTTCATACAACAATGCTCTATGCTGCAGAAATATTGAATATAACAGAATATATTGATATCGTGTAACAAAATTGTCAGCGCGCCTGCCGCGCGACGGCGGACCGGGGATGATCGCGTGGTGATGCAGCGTCACCATCGCCGCCCACCCACACACTCAACAGACAACACATCTCCCACAGACACGTGGCCTGCGCCGCACGGTACGTGAATTCGACCCCCACTCAAGCGAAGACGAGAAGTACACATGCAAAACAATCTAAGCAATCGCCTTGAGCTTCGCCATCTCGCCCTCGTCGTCGCCATTCTCGCCCTCGCTCGAGCCATCGTCCTCCGCCTCCAGCTCGCCGTTCTGTGCGAGCACCATATGCTGCAGCAGCCAGAGCGGCAGCTCGGCTGTCTGACCGTTTGAGAGCGAGACCACGACGCGCTGCTCGCCATCGGCAGAGCCCGCGCCGCCGTCGACCTCGGCGGTCGGATCGTAGAAGAGGCCCGTGTTGTATGCGCGCGCCTCACGGCTCTGGCGCTCGATGGTAATCTCGAGCGCCTCGTCGTCGAGAGAGGGATCGGTGCCACGAACCGGCATCGGGAAGCTCGTGTACAGCACCCAACACGACTGCATGAGGAAGCCCCAGTTGGAGTGGCGTGACACGTGGTACGTAGGCACCTTGCGGCCGTCGACGTAGAGCTCCAGGCGCGAGCGATCGCCCCCGACGTCCTCGCCGCGGCCCTTCGCCCACTGCCAGCGGAGCGACCGGTGCTCGAGCATCTCGAAGCCCGAGGGCTTCATCGTGCCCCGGCTCTCCGCGCCGTCGGCCTCGCCGCCCACCTCTCCGCCGGTCGCGCTGGGCATCTCGAACTTGACCCGTGTGGGCGGCAGGTCGTTCCAATACGGATCCTCCTCGGTCCACGATTCACCAGCTGATGCCTTGAACCTGAAGTTCCACTCCAAGGCGCAAAGTTCGTCGTCCGTCAACCACGTGCGCTCTGCGTCCTCGATCGAGAGCCGCAGGGCAGCGCGAGCATCTCCAGAGGCACGCAGCTTGCGCGCCCTCAGGGGCACATATACCTTCCTATCCCACAGGTGGCTGCAGTGGCCCTCCCATGCATCATTTGTCGAGCTGATGATCGTGCGGAGCGTGCGATCGACGCCTGCTAGGCGGCCGACGCCAGCGAGGTCGAGATGCGACGCGATAAGAGCAACCAGGTCCGGGTGCTCCTCGACACGAGAGAGGATGGAGGCCCCCTCGCCGTCCATCGCAACCACGAGAAGCGGGACGAGGGGAGCAGAAAAAATCTCCAACTCGCAAGCCCCCCAAAGATGAGGGGGGAACGGCGGAACAAATTTATTCGATTCTCCAACCAAGCGCGGCCGTCGGAAGGCCGTCAGGGCCTTCATGAATCCCGGATAAATCCCGAGCGCTTTCCGTTTCATTCACACACGACGAAAGCTTTTTCTTCCGTAACAGCTTGGGTCGTTCCGCGCTCGTCGGTCCAGGCGAAAAGGAGCGCGCCGCACCAGGTCTCGTCGCAGGCAGCCGCCGCGACCGCACCGCCGTGCACACCCGCAGGAGCCGTTCACAATGCCCCGAACTGATCTTCAAAGGTTTGGCACCTTCTCGATGCCGTCGTTTGGCGGCGTGGGCGAGCCGTACCAGGACGGCCAGCAGTCGGACTCCCGCACGAAGGGTGGGCAGTTCATCACCAACAACCCGCGAAAGGGCCAGCTTGGCGACAATTGGAACCGCGGCAAATACGGCAAGATCCCGGTCGGCACGTTCAAGCGCCTGTACGAGGGCGAAAAGCACAAGGAGGAGTACAAGATCATGATGGAGGCGGCGACGGAGGAGGCCAAAAGGAACCTGACGACGAACGGATTCAGGTACTCGAGCAAACCCAAGAAGAGCTCGGGCGTGGGCGACTACTACGGCACGATAGCTGGGCACAAGCAGCCGTTTCCTCACATGCAGGATTACGAGGTGCTCAAGCACGGCGAGAAGCCCGAGCCAGTCACACACGAGCTGCCGCAGATTAAAAACAGTCCCATGAAGAAGGGGTACGGCGCGTCTACGCCGGGCTGCATCTTCGGGCCGGGGCCATTGCAGGGCGAGTCGGGCTTGGGCAAGTACGGCGGGCGCGAGTACAAGCACTCGGTGGACCCGTACGACGCGGCGCGCCTCAAGGAGAAGGAGATGATGGCAAAGGACAAGGAGGCGATCGCCGGCCGGCCGGCGTACAAGACGATGAGTCATTCCGTCGACTTCTTCGACCAGCCCACGTACAAGTGTGCATCGTCCGCTATCTTCACCGAGAACCCGCGCTTGCCCGAGCGGCCGCCCAAGTCGACGGTGGTCGGCAAGTATGCCGAGCACGACCGCGCCTTCCGGCCAGCCCAGGCACCCAAATCGGGGCCGCAAGGGACGTTCGAAAAGTTCCCCAAGTACATTGAGGACCCGCTCGACCTGAAGATCAAGGAGGCCAAGGAGGAGGCTGCCAAGAATCGCATCGAGGGCGCCGCGCCCTTCAAGCCCACCGGCACCGGCAACTCAATTCCGCAGCCCTCGATCCTGTTCCACACATACGGCAGCGGCGCCAACTGAGACGGCCGTGGTGGCGACGGAGGCCGAGCTGGTGGTAGCGGTGGAGGAGGCGGCAGGCGAGCGCGCCGGGCGCGAGCTTCGTATGGAGGCCACAGTATGATGAGCCAACGAGGAACGTTTTAGGAACCGGTTTTCGTCTGTTTGTGTCCCCCACGCCGCCCGGCACGCGGAAGCCGACCGGGTCTTGTTCGGTTATCGGTCCCGCGGTTACCGAAGTTACTAAGTTTAAAGTTAAAGAGCCGGCGCGGGTGGACATACCGCGTGGAGGTGTGCACCAAGTATATAAACAATTTATAAACAATGTCTGTCAGCATTTCATGTCGACTATCATCGTGTGGGTTTTAACATTTCCGTCGACAATCGGCGATAACAATCGGAAACGTAAGGCGTCGCGTCGGATTCCCGCGTTCACCTGAGACCTGTGCCCGGGACATTTTTATCGTGTAAACAATAGTAGCCGTAGCGGAAATTATATATTCTGTTTGTGCATCATTGTAGTTCTTACCGGACGAGACGGACAGGCATGATCCGCGAGATCCGGTCGGCCCGCGCCGGTACGCGCGCAAACGGGCGTACCTTGGGGCGTACGCGGCCTGCTCCCGCTCGTTTCCCCTGTCGCCGTTTGTCTCGATACCCAAGACGCGAACTTGCGTTGCGGAAGAATACTGGATACAACCAATATGAGATATGTGTCAACACGAGCGATATTCCGCTCTCTGATAGGTCACATCATATGAGGGCAGCATGCGCCCCGCACGCCTCAGTCGAGATAAGTGAAGCAATTCTTCTCCCTGCGCTTGGCGTTGAGCTTGACGATCTGGGCCTCGATGGCCTTCTCGGCGTCCGCGACGATATTCTTCTGCTCGGGGTCGTTGGGCATGGCCTCGAGCTTGTCTAACTCATACCGGATGGCCTCCTTGTCGACGCGGATAATCTTCTCCAGCTCGGAGCAGGTGGCGCTCGAGCCATCGACGAGCTTGCCCGTCTTGGCGCGCTCGATGACGCGGGCCCAGCCGAGCCTGTTCTCGTCCGCACGCCTGTAGACACCCTCGTCTGACTTCTGCTTCAGCCCCGGGCACGACTTGGTCTTCTCGAGGTCCTTAAGCTTCTTGATCTGGGCCTCGAGCGCCTTCTGGGCTTTCGCGACGGTCTGCCTCTGTGGGGAGTCATCGGGCAGCGAGTCCAGCTTGTCCGTCTCGAACTGGAGAGCACGGCGGTCGATCGCGAGGATGTCGATGAGCTCGTCGCAGGTGGCGCTCGAGCCATCGACGAGCTTGCCTGCCTTGGCACGCTCGACGACGCGGGCGGCGTTGAGCTTGCCCTCGTCTGCGCGCTCGTAGACATCCGCGTCTGACGCCTGCTTGAGCTCGGCGAACGCGGCGAGAGGCACGAGCGGGATCAGCGCGGCGGCCTTGGCGAAGGCCGCACGACGAGACATGCCCACGACGTTGAGCGCATCGCCAGATGCAATGAGCGCCGCAGCAACGATTCGTCTCATAAGCATTCTTGCGAATGTAAGGAACCAAACTTGGAAGATGCCAAGAGAACCCGAGCTCGCGCGTTGAAGTCTTGAAATTTTAACGAATTCCCCAAAGGCGAGATCATCGGCGGCGCGCGAGACAGATAGAGAGAGAGGACGAGACTGAGAGCCCATAAGACTGAGATGATGAAGGGCGCAAGACACCGCGATAACACGCATGATGGACGGTTCTCGACAGGCCTACGGCCTCTTGCGTGGGTTGCCCTACCCCGCTCGGTGTGCTGCGGGGCCAGCCTCCTGGTGCAGAGGGTAACTCCCGAGCCCGGAAGCACGAGAACGTGAGGCTCATTCTGATCTATTCTGATCGGCAAGGTGATGTTCACCAAACGCAGCGTTTGCCGTTTCTGATGGAACATGACCTTACATGTAACGGGCGGTAAAGCACGTGAGGGCAACGCGCACAACGGTGATCGAGGCTGAAGTGAACAGGGCTGATTCTTTTTCGTTTGTCCTTTTAGGTCTTTTGATTTCACGGAGCGTCCACTACTAGGCACTACATGTAGCGAGCACGTACCACACGACTTCACACGACGCGACAGTACCGTCGCCGTCCTCCTCCTAAGCGTCCTATCGCCAAGCGGCCCGGGCCTGCTCCCTACCGACGAATCTGAAGCGAAGTCAGACGTCCGCGGCGCGCGGGTACCGGCCTCCCCGTACCCGGGGTAACCGTGCGGATAGAAAGATTAGAATTTAGAAACCCGCACCGCCCGGGGCGCGGGGGGGGGGCGTCTCGATGGCACGCGCACCGACGTCGTGTCGTCGACGCCTGTGGATCGGATAGTTACACAGGACAGTGGCGCCCGGCCCGGGCCGCCGGGGTTGCGGCGGTACGACACACTTCGACACACTTAATCGCATCACCGCACCCCAGTTGACAACCCCTTTAAACGCGGGGCTACCCCGCGCCCTGTGTGCCTGTCGTGTGCGCGCGGACCACACCCTGCATGGCATGATATGATCCGACTCCGATGTATCTCATGTTTCCCACCGCCGCGCGCATCAACCTGCGCACAGCCCACGCCGTCTCATGCTGCAACCCCCCCTGCTCATCTTACTTTACCCCTCTCCCTCGCCACACACCCCTGCGGCTGTTCGAAGCCACACCATCTTGCTTCCATCTTGCACACCATACTGATCTGAAGTCCATGTCGCCCTGGCGATGGCTGCCCCGGCCGCAGCCGTCTCACATGCCACTCACTCCCTCTGAGCGCGTGCGTGATGCCTCCTCGCGCATGGCGCGTCGGCGCACAAACCACACGGCTCTCAGCCGCGGTAGCTGCGAGCGCTGCGCTGCGAGCGCTGTGACTCAGCGGCGTTGAGCCGCGAGGCAAAGTCGGCATACTGGCCGAGCGAGGCGCGGCCCGGGCTCGGCTGCGACGAGCGGCCCGAGAGCGGCCCGTTGTCGTAGCCATACGCGTCGCGCGTCGCCTCGAGCTTTCGAGCCGCAAAGGAACCCTTGGAGAAGAGTCCCAAATTCGCGGGCGAGGGGGGGGCTGCCCTTGGCGTCCCTCGCGAGGGTGAAGGGGGGCGCCCGAGGGGGGGGACCACGCTGCCCACGGAGCTCTCCATGAATCGCTTGTGGGCTGCGCCCGGGGGCAAGCGGTCCATAGGCGATCCCGGGTAGGGCTCCGCCGAGGACGACGCGGCGGCAGGCGCCGCAGGCGTTCCCCGCGGTGGCGGCTGCGGCTGCGGCTGCTGTGCCTGCTGCTGCTGCGTTCGCTGAAATGTCTGCTGCCTCGTGGGCGAGGGCGGCTGCTGCTGCGGCATGGTGGGCGGCCCGGTGGGTGGCACCGGGCGCTCGCGTGCCCATTTCGGCGCTTCTTCTTGCTGCCACTCATACTGGTCGTATGTACCCGTGTGCTCGGCATCCTGATAGCCCGAGGCGGCGCCGTAGGAGGCGTAACTCTGGTAGAGCTTGTGCCTCCTCGACTCCTCCGCGAGCTCAGCCGCGGCCATCGACTGCTCGACTTCCTCGGGCGTGAATTTGCGCGCGCGCCCGGCGCCCGGCGTATCGTCGGGCTCAAACCAGTGCGATGCGCGCATGAACGCCGTGTTGAGCTGCGATGGGGTGGCCGCCGCATTGAGGGACGTGATGTGCTTGGCGCCCATCTCCATGCCGTCGCTCGTTTTCTCGCCGAACATGTAGGGGCGTACCAACTGCCGGAAAGTGTCCTTGGTGGAAAGGCCCGCCGCACCCGTGAAATTCTCGGGATACTTTTCAGGCAGCTCGTCGATGCGTGGCTCTTCGTTGCCATCGTACTCGACGTCCTCCGCACGCTTGGCGTACATGACGTCGTGCGCCTCCGAGCCGCCGGGGTCCCGCATCGTGCGCACGTCGAGCCGACGAGCCTCGTAGCCGCTCTTCTTGATATGATGCACCGCACTCGAGGTGAGACCGGCGATCGACTTGTGTGCCGTCTGCTCGGGCGGGGGCGGCCCACCGAAGACCACTGAGGCAGCCTCGCCCTGGAATTGCCTCGCGTCCCGAACGCCTCCCGTGCCCGCACAGGTGAGCATGGCCTCCTCATCTTCTCCACGATGCTGCTGAATCGACGAGAGGCCCGCCGCCTCATGGAAGGCCTTCTTGTCGAAGTTGGTGATGTCGACGCGCCCGTGGGCATTCGGGTTGCCGCGCGCGCGCTCGGGCGCAGGCATCGTCTTCTTGCCTCGCGCATCGTCCATGCTGAGATCCTCGCGCACCGCCTGCGCGTGTTTGGACGTGAGGCCCGCCGCATCCTCGTACTTTTCGGGCGCGAGCTTCTGCACCTCGTAGATGACCGAGCGGTTGGATGAGTGCTCGCCGTACATGACGCTCTCCATCTCGCCTCCCCAGCGCGCCTGCCCGAGCTTGTGCTCCTCGGGGTGATACTCAGCACCCACCAAGCATTCCTGCTGCGCGCGGAAGACCTGGCGCGACGTGAGGCCGGCCGCGCCTTCGAAAGCCTTTGGATTCTTGTCGGGGATGCCGCCGACCTTGCGCAGCTCGCTGTCGTCGAGATCGCCGCCGTAGAGCACAATGTCCGCCTCCTCATCGCGCAGGTGGTCCGAGATGCCGTCGCCGTCCACATCGTTGTTCCTATCGCGCGGCGTGTCGCCGATGGCCTGCAGCTTATGACCCTTGAAGAGCTCCTTCGAGTTGAGGCCGGCGCCGCCCGGGTTGCCCTTGGGCTTTGCATCGGTGCCGCAGCCTTTCTGGCCGATGACGCGCCCCTTGAGGTTCTCTGAGAAGAGGTGGCGGCCGCCCGCCTCAGGAGAGTTCTTGAACAGGTTGCGCGAGGAGGCGCCAGCGACGCCGCGGTACGCGCGCGGGTACACGGAGCTGATCTCGAAGGCGCCCTGGTGGATGAACGACTTGAGGTCGGTGTTACCCGTGTTGCCGTAGATGGCCTGCGCCGCCTCGCCGCCCGTCGCGAGCCCGCTCTGCGGATTGAGCCGGAAGATCATCTGGTCTGCCGAGCCGCTCTTCGTCATCAGGTCTGACGAGTTCATACCCGCCGCTCCCACAAAGGCCTCCGGGTACGAGGAGGCGATGCGTAGCGGCTCGCCCGCCTCGCCGTCGCACGCGCCGAGCCTCTCGGCCATCTCACCGCCGCGGCGCAGCTCGAGCTTAGACGACGAGCCCGGTGGCTGCTCGATGATGTAGTGCTCGAGGTCGGGGTTCGCCTTGATGACCTCGTTCGAGGTGAGGCCCGCAGCGCCCGCAAACATCTTGGGCCTCAGGTCCTTGATCTCGTTGAGCTCGGAGCGGTTGCCGCCCATCTGGCGCCCGTAGATGACCTCGTCCGCCTCGCCGCCCAGGTACGGGCGCGTCTCGTGCTTGATGATGTTATCGAGCTTCTTTTCGAGGGGCTCCTGGCCAGTGCGCGCTCGCTCCCTGCTGAGCATGCCCGCCGCGTCGCGGAAGCCCGCCTTACCATGCAGCGGCAGGTCGGTGATCTTGTCGACGCGGTTGTAGTGCCGGTTGGTGCGCCGGCCGTAGATGATCTCATCCGCCGCATCCGCCACGTGCGGGAAGGTCTCGGGACCGTCCTGGTTGATCTTCTCCTTGAGCACGTGCCGCTGCAGCTCCTTGGACGTCAGGCCGGCCGAGCCCATGAATGAATTAGGCATGAGATCGGGGACCTCGCGCACCTCGTACTGGTCCTGCCCCACGCCTGCACCAGCGACCGAGTGCCCGAACATGAGCTCGTCCGCCTCGCCACCAAGATACGCCTTGATGTCCTTCTCGGGGAAGTACTCGACCATCCGCATCCGAGCGTTCTTGGCAAAGAGTGTCTTCGACGGCTGGCCCGCCGCGTCGTCGAACTTCTCGGGGTAGATCTCATCGAGCGCGTACTTGTTCGGGTTGGCCGAGCCCTCACCCGTGTACTGGTAGATGACCTCGTCGCTCTCGCCCTCGTGCTTCAGGTCGACGCGCTTCTTAATACGGCCGGAGTAGAGCCGCCGAATGGGCCGGCCGTACTCGTCCTCGATCGGATCGTGGTTGCTCGGATCCTGGAAGGCCTTCTCTGTCTCCGTCTTGTAGTCTGCAGCGCACGCGAGAGGCGAGCGTAGCACGCGGGTCAGCTCGAGCGAGCAGCAGCGTACGCGCACACACACACGCACAGCATGAGCTGCCGAGAGCCGCTGCGGCAGTAGCCACGGCAGCCCCGGAGCAGCGCATCGGCACGGCGTCGGAGTGGCCGCAAGCACAACACACAGCAACCCGTCCCGATATGCCGGCCATCGGCTGGCCAACGCTGGCTCCGCTCGGCAACAGTGGCTGCGTTGGGCAGCATTGCGGCGTCCGCTGCAGCGTCAATGGCAGCGTCCACTGCATCGAAGCAGGCTGATGGCGCTCACCGTGGCTTCTTCTGCGGTCACCACGCTGCTCTTCCGCCACATTTTTGCGCGTCGCCGGCCCACGCTTTGCGGGAGACGAGCCACGCGGGCTGCTCATGCGGGCCGACGATGACGTCCCACGCATGTGCGAGGGCGTGGGCGGCCCCTGCGAGGGCATGGGCGTCTGCCGATTGGGACTGCCCGCCGCCGGAGGAATGCCACGCTCAGGATACCAGCCGCGGTCGATCTCTTCATGCTCCTTGGCAAAACCCATGCTTGCGGCTGCACGACCGAGCGCCACTGGATTGGACTGACGAGCGCCCCGGACGATTTGGTCCCGAGGGGCTAAAGACACGTTGCGGCGAAAGTGGTTTCGTCCTTCCCAGACGGGCCCAGACGCATTCGCCGTTGGTCCTCGTACATGTACAATGTACCGTGATTTTCCCGAATGGGTGCATGATGATTTTCACATCGATCCGTGTATTTGGATCTCTTTAATTTGGATATTTAATACGATGCTCGCTTTTCAGTCCTGCAATCGGTCTGCTTCGTGCTGCACGCTCCGTTGCTCCTGGCGCAGGGGCCAGAGGCCCAACTGGGAACAAGCGCGGCCGCATTGCAGCGCCTATTCGGATGAGTAACTGCATATTCACTGTATTGCTGCAGGATCCCTGCCCGCTCAACACCACTGAGACAGATGCCCTCTCGCTGCCACCATCCATGCTGGAGGCGGCGGCTCGACGTCGCCGTTCCATGGCCACAGCGGTCACAGCTGAGGACATTGCGCAGCTCACCCTCACGAGCCGATTGTGTTGCATGCTGGAGGACACGGCGCCTCCGCTGCCCGCCTCGTCCATTGCAAACGAGCTCTGCATCGGATGCCCACCATCCCCCCCGTGCATCGATGGCATCCCCCGTGCGGATGGCGGATGCCACCCGCGCCGGCAGCTGTCCATCCCCGTCCCGCCACCCTCGCCGCCGCCGCCCTCGCCGCCACCGCCCTCGCCGCCGTCCGCGCCGCCGTCCGCGCCACCGCCAATCTCACCGCGCTTGCCACCACCTCGGGCGCCTCCGGTCTTTATCTTGGCGGCGTGCGCGTGCACCACGTTTATCAACCACGCGACGCCGTCCGACCCGTATCTGTGCCAGCATACGCTGCGCGTGCATGAGTGCTATGGCGTGCAGCCGGGCCCGTGGTGCCCGCCCGACATGACGCTTTGCACCACCCTCACCTTCCCTCCGTCGCCCTCGCCCACGCCCACAGTGCATGGGCGCGCTCTCCATGGACCAGTCTGGCCACCCCAGGCGCCCGCGCTGCACGCGCCGCCGCCCCAGCCGTTGGGCGGGTTAGTGGTGGACCTCGGATTAGGGATGCTCGTCCTCGCTGGAGCGATCGTGTGCGCGGCGGCCAGCTGCCTGCTGAGCGCCGTACTAAACGTGCTTAAGGGGCGCGGCCGCGACGACGGCGAGCGGCGCTCCCTCGTGAAGCAGGCAGTGCTCGCGCGTGCTACGCGCGCTCTGCTGCAAGCGAGCCCTGAGGGCGGGGCGGTGCCGCAGTGGCAGCAGGCGGTGGTCGCGATCGGCTCTTGCTCTGACGCGGGCCCACCGCGGCTCGTCGGCTCGGGCTTCTTTGTCGATGCGCAATCTCACGTGCTCGTCACCTGCTGCCATGTCATCGACGACATCGAGCAGGCGCACTGGCAGGGCGGCACAGTCGCCGCGCACGACCCTCACGCTGCCGGCGTCGCGATCGGCTTCGGATCGCCCGCAGTCTGGACGCACCTTGCGGTGATCCGGCACCTGTCGCCGGCGCCGGCGCCGCGCGACGCACGCAATGGCCTCGACCTTGCCGTGCTGCAGCTCGTCGGCCCGCTGCCCGTGCATCTAGCTGGGCCGCCGCCGCCGCCAGCACCCTTCATGACCATCGGTATTGGGACATCGTCCTCGTCCTCGTCCTCGTCCTCGCCCTCGCCCACGTACTCGCCAAACGCGTCGACAGATTCGAAGGAGGAGGGTGGCTCGCCGGCCGGCAGCGGCGCTGACGCTGCCGTCCCAGGCGTGGCGTTGGCGGCAGTGCACCTGCAGTCTCTGGTGGACGGCGAGCTCGAGAAATGCGAGCTCGAGAAGGCGTTACAGTTTGGTGGGGGCTCCGGCGGCGCCCTCGCCCCCTCACCCAAAGCTCCCGTCGAGATGGGGGTGCCCCCCATCATCTCCCATCATCTCGCGTCATCTCCCGTCGAGATGGGGGTGGCCCCCATCATCTCCCATCATCTCGCGTCATCTCCCGTCGAGATGGGGGTGCCCCCCATCATCTCCCATCATCTCGCGGCATCTCCCGTCGAGATGGGGGCGCCTCGCGCGCTCACTCGCGCTTCTGACGTCTCCACGACCTCGGCTTCTTCCTCCTTCTCCACCTCCGCGTCCACCGCCCTCTCTGTCACTCCCTCGAGCATCGTCCGTGCGTTACCGCCGGTGGTCGCGCTGCCAATAGGCCACGAGTCCACGCTCACTGTGGGCGAGGACGTCGTCCTCTTAGGCTATGGGCGCACTGGGCGCGGTGGGCCTCCAAGCGCCACCAACACGCGAGGCGTCTTTGCAGGCCGATGCGAGCATCCGCTCACCGGCGGCTGGCTGCGTACTGACGCGCTCATGCTCTCGGGCCATTCCGGAGGTCCGCTGCTCAACTGCCGCGGTGAGGTCGTCGGCTGGTCAGTGCGCTCCGGCTTCGATAAGGTGCTCAACGGCGAAGGGTACTACGCCGCCGGCCTCAATGAGGTGCGACCCGCGTCTGAGCTACGTGAGGCTCTTTTGCTCGTGCTCGGTGGGCGGCCGCCAGCGGCGACGCTCGTGCCAGGCGCGCATCAGTTGGTGGGCGCGCAGGCGCGCGAGGCGGCCATTCTCGCGATCGAGAGGGTCTTGAATGACGACTCTCATCACATGAATGACGACTCGTACCTCTCGTCCCCGTCGCCCCGCTAGCTTCCCTCGCCCGAAGCGTGGATGCGCGGCGGCAACGGCGACTCCTTCACGCGCCTCTCTTCAACGCGTCTCTCGTCGCCGCGTTCGGAAAGCTCCTCCCGCGTCGCCTTCGCGGACGTGCCAAATGCCACTTCGCGCACCCCCGCGCACCCCGCGCACCCCGCGCACCCCGCGCCGCAGCCCGAGGCGCGGCGGCGGCGGCAGCAGAGGCATCATCTCTCTCGGCCTCAACTCGGCGCACCTCTCCATCAGCCTCAAGATCCGCGCGCCCTCGCTGCCTCGCTTCGGGCGTGCCCAGGTCCCCTCCTCCGCCGCGACCGCCTCGACCGCCGCCGCCCCCGCCCCCGCCGCCCCTTCCGCGCCCGCCGCCCCTTCCGCCCCCGCCGCCCCCGCCGCCCCCACCGCGGCGGCTCCGTCCCTCTCCACCACCGCACCATTGGCACGCCGTGAGCTCTCGGACATTATCTCGGACACATGCTCGGACACCGACAGTGGCGCCGCCGGCACCGGATCGTCCACGGATGGCAGCGCGAGCGCGTCGGCGCTGCCGTCCTCGCAGCTCGCCATCGACCTCGCAATCCTCGGCTCGCGCTACCCGCGCATGAGCGGGCGAGGCCGCGAGGTGCCTGGCCCTCTCTACCGCGTGTAGGCGGCGGCCCATGTGCCATACATGTGCCATGTGTCAACATCAACGCCGCCGCCTTCCTTCTGGGCCGTTTGGGCAGGTGAAGCACGTTTCATGTCTGGGGGCGGTATTGCTGGTTCGCAGGCGCAGATCCGCATGGCTGGGGGCGGGAACGGGGAAGGGTCTTATTGCATATTGGGTCAACATGCAGGCGAAGAGGTGCCATATCATATATTACGGCATTACAATGTGTCCGTCGAGTTGTGGCCCCACATGTTTGCATTCGTAGGACCGGACGGGTGCACGCAGCCGTAAGAAGTTATGACCAAATTCCACCGTTCCGGTCATGGTTGCCCTCACCGAACCGCTCACACCTGGGGCTCTGAGGCCTCTGACTCCCACAACGAGTGGGTTTATCGTTGAGGAGGGTCTCGTGGTTCTCGTAAGGCGAGGTATGGGTACTGTTGGAACCACAGACGACCAAAGCCAAGATGACCGGCGCGACACACAGTAGTCTGTGACGTGCGCGAAACAGCAACCACGACACACCGCACAAAAGACCGACGGGCGGCGCCTTGGATCTCGGTTACATACTGTCAAAGACGCTCAAAATACGTACAGGTTTCATCCGTCCTCTCCCTTAGCATGAGTGGCGACCCACACGCCCAGGGGGAATCTCCCCCGGTATCCTCTCCCCTCGCAGGAGCTCTTGGCTCCCAACTCTCTGCGGACCGTCTCGCATACGAAGCTCAAGTTTTCCTGTTTAGGACCGAACTTGGTTTGACAAAAATTGACAAAATAAATCCGCCTCGGTGCACAAAAACAGTCTGTGTGGTCCTAGTGAGCACACTACTTTACGTAGTTGTCTTCATAATTAGATGTTTATAATTAGTATTGAGGATTTTACATCCAGGACGTATACCGGTACCTCTTCTAATTAGTTCGCGTCACTTCTCACAAGACGAAGGAAGGGGAGATCGACGCGCAGGGGAATCATGGCGGAGAAAGTTGCGCGCGCGGAGGTCCTGGTCGGCGTTTACGACAAGGCTAAAGCACCGGGACAAGGGTTCCTATCCAGACTGCTCCGTCACCGACTCGCCCTTGGTGCGCTACCTCAGAATGTGGTTCCTCTTCCAAAGGAAGAGAAGATGCTCGGCGCGGAGGGGTCGGAGGCCGAGGTGTTCAGCGTCCGTTTCGTAGCCTGGCGCAAACTCAACATGCGCTTGGCAAGTGTGGCGATTTTCCTTCGGCTGATCCTCTCGCTGTGGATTCTCATAGAGTCATCCAACCAAAAGATTGCACTGAACGGCCGGCGTGATTGCAAGGAGCAAATTATCTGGTACGGATGCGAGTGCGGCATCTATGGCGATGATCCCAATGATCCCGGCGCCGATGAGTGCCTCCTCGGACCAGCCACACCGTCGCGATGCGCCCAGGACGGTGATGGCAACGTTATCTGGGATGGCCCAGCTGCACGTCTGCCCTCTGGGCTGTCGCAGCAGGAGCTCGACATTATTGTCAAAGCCGGCGGATACTGTCAGAAGGAGTACGGCGTGAGAGCTTCTACCAATTTCCCGTTGATTCCGGATCACATTCGGTCGGCCACCGAAATGTATACTTGGATGGGCATTGGCAAGGGCATCGTCAAGTTCATCTGCCAGTGCCTCGCGCTGTTTTGCCTCATCGCCGCTGGCTCCAGATGGTACAAGTACGACGAGACGCGTCGCTTGCTGCAATACTCCTTCAGCCTTCTTATCGTGCCTCCCTTCCTCATGGGCATCTGCGTGCCCATGCGTGCGGGCGTCGACATGAAAAGATTGCAGAACGCCTTATGCCTGGACGTTGTGGAGAAGCTCACCGACGTGAGCGGCAACTGGGTCCTGGGCATGGATCTTGGCGACAAGCATACGTTCTGTGAGCTCGAGCCTGATGAGTGGGGCGAGGCGATCCAGGACGCCATCGTAAAGTCCGGGCTAAGCGCAGAGTACAATGAGACCCTTCTTGCGGTCACATGCCAAAAGGCGCAGGTCAGAAAGACGGGCTGCAAGACCGAGTGCGCGAGCTGCTTCGGCGACGTCCATCGGCAGGTGCGCAACAGCACGGGTGCGAACCAGACGATCAGTGTCCGCAACCCTTGCCTGGACTACCTCACCTTCGACCAGCTTTGCAGAGGCCGCGATGCGGTGTACGAGGCGGAGTTTAGGGCGTACTCCTACGGCGATTTCTCAGATGCCACAGTCACCGATGCGGCTCAGTCCTACACGGGTGGCTACAACGACCCGACCTCGCTCTGCAGTCTCATCGCGACCCGATTTTCGAACTGCTCGGCGCAGTGCGATCGTGTCTACCCCACCGGCCCCGGCTTTAATGGAGAAGAGTCCTGCGCTCAGGCTTGCGAGAGCGTCTTCAAGACCGAGTTGCTCGGCAACGCTCTCGCCGACGCCGACTTCGCCCCGAATCTGTGCGCCGGCGACGCCCTGTACAAGAGCCTGGGCTCGGTGACCGGGATTGCGAGCTCGTTGTTCGATGCCGTCGAAGTCGGCGTTGGTGTGGCGGTCGGCGCGCAAACGGTGGCGCTGCTGTTGCCGACTTTCCTATCGATCGTCAAGGGTCTGCTGAAGGGCGCCGAAGTCCTCAACGAGTCGCTCCCCTGGGTGCGCTTTCCCGCCTTTCAGATGGTGATCTCGAACTCGCTCATCGCGGCCCTGGTCGCCGCGATCATGTCGAGCTTCTTCCAGATGGGTGGTGACGGCTTGTCCGCATGCGCCTGCGTCGCTCTGGTGATGAGCTTTGCGTATGCATGGCCGACTCCCTACTTCCTCTCGGCCCGGTCGTTTCTCCAAACCAAGAAAATGATGTTCAGGCGGAAGCTCTACAAGACGTCCATGCAGGTGCTGTGTGTAGCCCTCTTCCTCGCCTGGATCCTGCGGTCGGAGTTCGTCCAAAAGATGATCGAGGAGAGCGGGTTCATGCTGATTGACAAGATCGTAACGAACCCTGAAATGCTCTACGATAACATCAAAGCTCCGCTGTGGGTGTTCGTGGGCGCTGTCCTCGACTTCTTGGGCGCAAGTGTGGTGGCGAAGCTGTTCTATTGCGACTTGCTCCTCGACATTGTGATCCAGACGGAGCTGCAGGACGTGACGCCGCAGCAGGATGTGATGCGCGGAGAGGTCGAGCGCCTGAAGAAGGTCCAGATTCCGCTGGTCGAGCTGCCGGAGACGTCGAGCGCCTGAAGAAGGTCGAAATTCCACTGGTCGAGCTGCCTGGGGGACAAATCGTCTGAACGTACGTGCGCTGTGCACACGTGCACTCGCAGCATGGGATGCATTCGAAGCAGCAGCACTCACCACAGCCTGTGGCTGTCAACGTCAATGAAGTTGTCAACTTCATATGCACGGTGATCTGCAGAAGTCTGCAGAAGTCTGTTTGGGGATCACTCCGCCGTTTTGGGGGGGATGGGGTTCCCTGGGGAAAGCCTCATAGGCATCCTATAGGCATCCTGTGGGAACACGGAATGAGTTTGTATGCTGCCGCTCACGGTATGGGCACCACAGGCGAAACTAAAATAACGCGGTGATTTGATGTGCACAGTCCAGAAGTACATTAGAGAGATGAATGAATGATGTTCCTCGACGCTCGCGCTATGTCCCCGACCCACCCACCGCGATACCGATTTGAGCTTGCGTGGTCTAACTTAGCAGGGACCGGGATGTCGCGCTCCCAGGCTCGACCCAGCCTGTTCACACTCGACCCAGACTGTTCACACTCGACCCAGTCTGTTCACACATCCTGTGTTGTTGTCACAAGTACTCTCTCGCCTGGAGGCCACGTGAGGGCCGGGAACGCCACCGGGCAATGGCGGTCAACCAGCTCAAGAATGCGTCACCGAGTAAACATCCGCCGATGGTATGCCTCCTCTTCGTCGCAGGTCACAACGACGTGCTCTTGCGGGAGATCGAGGCCGACTCGAGTGGTCGGTTTGAGCACCTCCGTGGTGTGCCCAAGGCGCTGTTGCCAGTGTCAGACAGCAGCGACGATACAATCCTTGGCACGTGGTGGCGCGAGGTGAAATCGCGCCAGCTCTTCACCGAGTGCTTTCTTGTTGTGAACGCGCACCAATTCAAGTACTTTGAGCGTTGGGCCACCGCTAATGGCTTCCCTGCGGAAAACATCATCAACGACGGCACCACGACGCACGAGGGCCGGCTCGGCGCCGCGGCAGACCTCGACCTCGTGAAGCGGCGTAAGGGTCTTGAGGGCGCCGACGCGATGATTATCGCAGGCGACATGCTCTTCTCGCAGGGCTTCGACATCTCGGGCGTGCAGCGCTTCTTCCGGCTGCGTGGCGGCGATGTGGCCGTCTACTACGAATTGGCAGCCGAGGAGAACGCGGAGACGCGCGGCATCGTCGAGGTGGACCCGATGAGCGCGCGTGTGACGGCCTTCCACGAGAAGCCGCACCCGGACACACTCACCTCGCGCTTCGCATCCGTCGTCTTCTACGCCGTTCGCTCCTCCACCCTCGAGTTGCTACCGGCCTTCCTCGAGGAGGAGCCCGAGACGGCGCGCCGCACGTTCGGCCGGTTCTTCGCGTGGCTTGTGCGCCGCGACGTCGAGCTCTTCGGCATGAAGCTGCCCGCCGCCTTCGACCTGATCGGTCAGACCACCCTCGCTGAGTACCAGGCCTGCGCGAGCCGCACGCCGCCCGGCACGCTGGCCGACGAGAGTGCGCCGGTACCGATCACACGGAGGGCGTACGCGCGTGTCGGTCTGATCGGTAACCCGTCAGACGGCTTCTTTGGCAAGACGATCGCGGTCTCTGTTGAGAACTTCTGGGCCGAGGTCTCCATCGTCGCATCTGCACGTCTCCGGCTCGTGCCACACCCTCTGAACGATCCTAATGAATTTGGGAGCCTCGCAGATCTCCATGGAATCTCGCGCAAGGAGGGGTACCAGGGCGGCCTGATCCTGCTGCAGGCGACGTGCAAGCGCTTTTACGAGCACTGCAGCCAGGCGGGCATCGCGATCGCCAAGCGTAACTTCACTCTCCGCTACACGACCAACGTCCCGCGGCAGGTGGGCCTTACGGGCTGATGCTTATGACTGATGACTTGACGACTGATCACTGATCACTGATCACTGATCACTGATCACTGATCACTGATCACTTAACGTCCCGCGGCAGGTGGGCCTTGCAGGCTCTTCAGCGATCATCACAGCCACGCTGCAGTGCCTGATGGCCTTCTACTCATTGACCGAGGCCGACATCCCCAAGCCTCTGCAGCCCTCGTTCGTGCTCTCGGTCGAGATGGACGAGCTCTTCATCCAGGCCGGCCTGCAAGACCGCGTCATCCAGTGCTATGAGGGGTGCATGTTCATGAACTTTGAGCGTTCACTCGTCGAAGGGCGCGGCTACGGCGAGTACGAGCGGCTGCCCGTCGCGAACCTGCCCTACCTATGGCTCGCCTACTTGTCGGACCCGTCTAATTCCGGCAAGATCCATTCGAACGTCAAGGCGCGCTGGCTCGCGGGCGACCCAGTCATCCATGAGGGCATGAAGCGATTCGCCCAACTGACCGATGAAGGACGCACCGCGCTCCTCGACAAGGATTGGCCCACCCTCGGCCGCCTCATGAATGCGAACTTTGCCCTGCGTCGGCAGCTCTACGGCGACGATTGCATCGGCCAGGCCGCCCTCGCGATGATAGCCGTCGCGCAGGAGGCAGGTGTGCCTGTCAAGTTCCCCGGCAGCGGCGGCGCCGTCGTCGGCATGTGCGAGAGCGATGCGCAGCGACAGCACGTGCGCGAGCTCTACGAGTCACGTGGCTACGTGTTCGCGGCGCTCGTGCCACACGAGCCGTCGCAGCCGTGATGTTGGGCACGCCCAGGCAGGTGCCCGACATCAGATTTAATTGTGGTGCCCGACGTCCGATCTATTCAAGACATTGTGAATCTCGCGACGGCATCGTGGGCGGCGCCGCTGCGTGTGCGAACGCTGGCGTGCTGCGTTGTCGTCAATACTATTTGGAATTTCGGAGTGGATTCGGTATCGCGATTCTCGTATCGTATCTGGAGTTCTGGACCCTGTCCGGTCAGAGTCGACTGTGCCTGGGTCGAGGATATATCTCGGCTCGGCTGAACGGAAGTAGAAGATGCGTGACAGAAAACAGCGGTTGGAATCTTTGCTACGACGGAAAACGGAAGATTACTATTGATGTCGCTGAGCTATCTTTGCCCTCGCGTTCAGCCGACCGATCCAATCTCTAACTGCACTTTGCGCCGATTCCCACAAGGTCATACTACGACAGAGACCCAAGGGATCGGCCCCGGGCACGTCCACAGGCACGACCATATTGCGCAAAAGTCGGCGCGCTCGGCCAGAATGATTTGCGGCGTCGAAGAGTTCAGTCGCATCGTGCGCTGCGAGCGCATCGGCCAGTAGCAGCTCGCTACCTGGATGGATGGGTGCAAAGGCGGTCACGTCGGCCACGATAAAAGTGTCCCTTTCGTGGGCGTCAACCATGTGCCATGGCACACCATAAAACTGCGCACCGAAGGGCTTGTAGCCGAACTTGCTCAGTTTGGTGCTCGCCACATGAAGGCGCACCAGCTTTCGGCCGCTGTGCTGCCGGGCCAAGTTGAGCCATGAGACCTCACCCTTGCCCAATAAGGCCCCTGCGTGCCGCCTCCAGCTGCGTCCAGCAGCTGGCGGAGGCAACACCCCATCAAAGAAGGCTTTAGCCACGCTGGCAAGGTGGATCTGCATACATGTTTTCCAAAGCTCGTCGCGACTCAAGTCGTCGTTGAACTCATGGCACACGGCGCTGAGCGGTAACAGCGACGCGAGGTCACAGAAGCGCCAGATGTGATGGCGCGCGTCGGAGGGCAGGTCAGGAAGCGATGTGGTCGCCGCCATTGGTGCGCCCAGTCTGGTCGCGATGACAGCGACGGGAAGGCAAAAAATGGTGCCAGGAACTCGCCTCAAATACCGGGTAGAGGGTGTCTGGCGAAACTTGGAAACACGTGTAAAAAGGTCCCGGTTCTCGATTCCTCCTTTTTTGTATCCGGGTGATCGCCGCCGCATTACGCGACAGTCGCTTGCCGTCCGCGCCGCCACCAGCCGCGCCGTGCGCCATGTCGGCCGCCGCCGCGTCGGCGCCCCTCGGTGTCCAGCGCGAGGACTTCTTCTGGGATACGTCTGATGAGCCGCACGCAAGCCGGCGCAAGCTGATCCTTGCGGCGCACCCGGAGGTGTCAAAGCTGCAGGGGCCGGAGTGGAAGAGCAAGTGGATCACGCTCGGTCTGGTGGGCGCGCAGCTGTGGCTCTCGGTCGCGACGCAGCACCTCTCGTGGGTTCCCTACGTGCTCGTGGCTTACGTCTTTGGCGCCACGATCACGCAGGCGCTCTTCCTCGCCATCCACGAGCTTGCGCACAACCTGTTCTTCAAGACGCCCGTGTACAACCGCTACTTCTCCTTCATCGCCAACTTCCCGATCGGGATCCCCTACACGATTCCCTTCCGCGGCTACCACCTCGAGCACCACAAGTTCCAGGGAGTCGACGGCATCGACACTGACATCCCGTCGCTCCTCGAGTGCAAGATCGTGCGCGGCCCAGTGACCAAGGTCGTGTGGGCATGCTGCCAGATCCTCACCTACGCGCTGCGCCCGATGTTCATCAAGCAGCAGGAGATCACGCGCATGCACTTGTACAACTGGCTCGCGCAGATCGCCTTTGACGCCGCCTTTTTCGCCGCCTTTGGATGGAAGCCGCTCTTCTACATGGTCTTCTGCATCTTCCTCGCGGGCGGTCTGCACCCCTGCGCGGGCCACTTCATCTCGGAGCATTACGTCTTCCCGCACAAGTCGGCCACGCAGGAGACGTACTCGTATTACGGCTACCTCAACTGGCTCACCTTCAACGTGGGCTACCACAACGAGCACCACGACTTCCCCTACGTGCCGTGGTCGAGGCTGCCAGAGCTCAAGCGCATCGCGCCCGAGTTCTACGACAACCTCGAGGTGTGCGAGTCGTGGGTCGGCGTCATCTGGGACTACGTTATGCGGCCCGAGGTCGGCCCTTTCAACCGCGTGAAGCGGAAGATGGACGTTAAGGCCGGGCATGACAAGGACGACTAGAGGTAGAGCGGTCTCGCGGCGGCAGGCCGGCGCGTGCGGGCACAAACTGTTGAGAGCCAGTGTTTTCGTCGAAGATAGCTGCATGAATCGTGACGTGGTCCGCTTGTTGCGAGTTTTTATGCTATAGAAGTGCGCACCCGACCCAATGGAACTGCGTCAATTCTTGTGAAGTTCACCCAGATCGTCACGAGATCCGACCAGAACGCACCGCGCCATCAAGGAAGCCACACCAACCTTCCAAGGCCGGGTGACGCATGCCTCTGGCGACCGTGCTACTCGCGTCTATTGCCTTCGTGCCGTGGCCAGCGCCACCCTCGGTGACTGCCACTTCGGCGAGCCGAGAACCTGTATTCAGGCTGAAACGAACACCATCCCCTCGTGCCTCTTATGAAGGCTCCGATGCCTGCCAGCCACAACCTCCGAACGTCTACTACAACCAACCTCCCCAGGTCGATAAAGTGGCCGAGTTCATCAGACAGGAGACTCCCGGATTTGACGACCAACAGTGGTCACCTGGTGCTCCCAATCACGACGGGGCGAACGTGGCCCCCAGCTACGACGTCAATGCAGCTGCTCCGGGCTACTGGGCAGCTACTGGGAGCTACTGGGCAACCTCGGAGTATGACGCCCAGTGGACCCCTTCCGGCGTCGACGCCTATGAGGCCAACGTGGCTCCTGATTTCGATCCCAACCAGGCGATCCCGCCGCCCTTGCCGGTCACAGACGACCCCTTCGTGTTGCTGGGCCTCGACCCCGCCTTCGCCGGCGATGTGAGCGCCATTAGGAGCTCTTACCTTCGCCAAGCCAAGGCGTATCATCCCGATGCCTCGGTCACCAGTGCGACGCCGGAGCATATCAAGCAGCGTATCAACGATGACTTCTCGAGGATCCAAGCGGCTTACGAGCAACTGCGGGACGGAGGCGGTTCGGTCGACAGAGCCGCATCGGGAACACACAGGAGGCCCAGCAACTGGCAAGAGGGAAGGCGATGGCACGAGGGAGCTGGAAGCACAGGATACGGCTTTGGCCAGTCGATGGGGGTACACTGGAAGTCCAGCGTGGATCCACGAACGAATGCCCCGAAGCGCGCACCACCTCCGCCAGTGCGCAACTCTGTGAAGTCCTATGGTTTTGTTGGATTCATGAGTGATGAGGAACGGCGAGCCGCGAGCGCTGCTGCTGCTGCCGAGGCCGCGAGCGCTTCTTCTGCCCAGGCCGCGAGCGCTGCTGTTGCGCAGCAGGCCCAGCAGCATCCCAGCGTCCAGGCCGCCACGTCATCTACACCTTTGAACGAATCAGCCAGCGCGAACGTGACGGCAGCCGCCACGGCGACTGAGCCTCCTCAGTCGCCCGTCGCCGACGCGGCCGAGGCGAAGGTCGCCGGCGCCGAGGATCACGCGGCGGCGGCGCGGCGCGAGGCGGAGCTGGCGCTGCAGCAGGCACTGCGCCGGGCGCTGCAGGAGGCCGAGGTCGAGCGTCAGCGCGCGGCCAAACTCCTTGTGGACCTTGCGGCCTTTGAAGAACGATACCGGTGCCTCGAGGATAAGCTACAGCAGGCCGAAGAGAGGCTACAGTGCAATGTGCAGCAGGCTGACTTGTTAGCTGCCGCGAACCGGCTAGAAAGGGATCGGCTCGAGAAAAAGCTCCATCTCGCTGCTGAACAGATGAAGAAGGAGAGGCAGCTGCACGAGGAAAGGCTCGCGATCATGGCTTCTGGTGCGGCCAAGAAAGAGGAGGAACTGCGCGAGGAGCTGCTCGCAACACATTCGGAGGAGAAGAAGGAGATGGACCAGAAGGTTAAGAGTATCGAGGCGCGATTGAGAGAGTACACGAAGCCATGGTACCAACAGCGGCCGAGAGGTCAAATGTACTAGTTAGCGAGATCATGGTGTGCAGCTGCGTGTACCTGCGACAGCGCTGCCGCGGTCCGCGGTCCTGAGATTCGATTTCTTGGCCCGTTTTCCCGCGTTATGGTTATCCGCGTACGACCGAACCCCGCACACGTCTGTCACACGGTGACACGTGACAGGCGTGACACGTATGAATCGCTGCCCGCGCGCGAATCCGCGGATTAAATCGTTAAAGAGATCGACCGGTAATTTAAGCCGGCGCGGGTTAACGAGGCCGAACCGCGGTGTGGGCCCCTGCGTGCGTGGCACGGGCCCAGCACTTGAGGGGAGGAGGACGTAGGACGCAGGACGGGGGCTCGGGCCTGATGCAGGGCGGGGGCGGATCCTCGATTTCCGGCCGGCGGCGTCGGACAGCTGCGGAGACCCGGCGCGAGTGCCGCGTGCAGGCGTGTGCAGCCTGCAGCGGTCTCGGCCGGTCGACGTGGCGTGCGGTGCGATAGTAGATTAGGACGTATACCCCGGCTCCGATCCGGGCACCGGCAACCGAGGTCTCTACGACAGTCGGGCCCCGGGCCCGCCGGCCGTGTTCCCGCTTCCCGGTTGCGCAAGCGCAACTCTCAGCAACAACTGCCGAGGCAGAGGCGCAAGGCGCGCGTGTCCCGTGCACTGCCTGTCAAAGCGACCACACGTTTTATTATCACGTACGGCGACGTATTACGACGTAACTACGCTCCGGTGGCGTTAGAACACGACCGTCACGTGCGCGCCAAAAAACAGCAAGATTGACAAGACTCACCGGGCATGGGTGCGGTCTAGACCCGGCACCCCCGATAGGCATCAGTGCGTCTTGGCTCTTGCGTCTAGTCCGAGGTCGCAACTCACGGTCACTTGAGCTCTCCAGCTGCGTGTAGCTCTTCTGCGAATCTGTACAACTCATCAGCTGCTCCTTGAGACGTCTCCCCGAGCACCGTAGCTGCACCATACGCATGGCAAAGCTCGACGGCATTCGAGCGGCCACGTGGATTGCGCGGGTTCAGGTGCGCCGCACTCCGATACGAATCGAATGCGTCCCGCAGCCGCCCGAGTTGCTCATAGGCCAATCCCTTGTGGATGGCCACGATCGCTTCGCGCGGATTCAGATCGGCCGCGCGTTGTAGAAGTAGCAGCGCCTCTTCGGGCTTCTTCTCCTTGAGAGCGTGCCTCGCGACGTTGACAAAGATCTCAAAGTCGTTCCCGCCCGTCTCCTCGAGAGCAAAGGCGTAGCACTCCCGGAGCTCATCTTCGAGCCTCTCACGCTCGCGTTCGTCCAGCACGTGCTTCTCGGGCGCACGCCCTCGACGGCCGAGGACCTCGCCATAGAGGGTCTGGGCAATCCATGTGGCCCTGTTGTGGAAGCGACGGCCATGCTCGGCGAGGGGCATCTTCGTTGGGTTCAAGAAGACGGCCAGAACCCAGCGCTTACCGCTCGTAATGGGGAAGCCGCCGTGACGCAACCCAGACGCGTGAATGAGAGCGCATCCTTGATCGAGGGTGATGGTCTGATCGATAGCCTCGATGTAGGTCCCGCCACCCGTGTACTCGTGCTGACTAGCGAGCGGGATCACGAGCGTGATCATCGAGCTGTCGCGATGCACCGGCGTGTGCGGCAGCTCGAAAGAATCAGCATCGTAGTTGATGATGAGAGCGTCGTAGACCCAGAGCTCAGTGGGGTCAGAAACTACGCTCGGGAAGCACTGCGCCGCAAGGCTCGCCAAGCGTGGCAGCCCTTGCGAGTTGAACCATTCCAGTGCCCCTGGCAGCTGGTGGACCGCCACCTCACGAACTGTGCTGGCCAAGGTGTACACATACTGCTCTCCGGTCGAGAGCAGGCTACTGGCCTCGTTCCGCAGCAATTCACACTCACTGATGGAGAGCGTCTGCTGCGCGGCAAAGATGAGCTCGTCGCTGTCGAAGGGGCAATCGCACCCCATGCCCAAGGCTTTCCGTGACACCATCCACGACTCTGTGGGTTGATGCACGGGAACAGCAGCAGCAGCGCGCCGGAAGCCCATGCCTTTGCTCTCGCTCAGCTCGTCCTTGTGCAGCGCAATGTTGCGGTTGCGACCTTCGGACTTACGAAGGTGGTGCCAGCCGCGGCTACGCCAAGCTTTTGGCGCAATCATCTGCGACGCAAGCTCACAATTGGCGAGATCGACATGCTGTTCCGCATGGAAAGGAGGTGTTGCAACTGCGGTGAGGTGTTGCAAACGAGGTGCTATGCATCGGGGCTGCACAGAATGTGTGTTTGGCTTGAGCAAAGGGACCGTCGGCATCCAAGCACCAACGCAAGTGATCATGAGGACCACTGAGGAGCGCCGCTGGGGATTGACCCATGAGCTGGCCATTGTGCCGCCGACCTCGAACATGACAAATCTGGGACAACTTTTCGGAGTTTGCATCAATTTAAGCTTGCGTGAGGTCGGTGCGGTTTTTGTGTTTGGAAACACGATCGTTTGGCTGGGTGTGAACGAAGACGTGTTGTGTGTATTAACATGAACGAAGACGAAGTGCTCGCAGTTGTGCTCGCCTTGCTTTCCAGGACAATGAAACCCGCCCCTCCCGTTGCAGTGGGCCAACCTATTTACCCGACCATCCCCGACAGCGTGGCTGTACCCATGGCACCAGGGCAACCTGCTCGCCCCAACCTCCAGCGGCGTATGACGAGGATGAACACGCTCAAGGATATGGGCTGGCCGCTCGGTCTTACTAACGTCCTCTCCACGTCCATGGAAGGATTTCCGGTGCGCTTCGTCGTGGTGGACAACTCTGGCAGTATGCAGTCTATGGACGGATCACGGCTCGTGCGGGACCAGCGTGGCGCTTTAAAGAGCATCGCGTCGACACGATGGGCGGAGCTCGGCGACGTTATCTGCGAGATGGCGGACGTTGCCTCGGCGCTCGGCGCGGCCACGCACTTCCACCTCCTCAACCCCTCCCCGATCGGGCAGTACTTCGCACTTGCCGACGATGGCACGTCCGGCGTCGCCGGCGCGGGCGCAGCCTGCAACGCGGACACGATCAAGGCTGCGATGAAGACGTCCCCCGGGGGCACGACGCCGCTCACTGAGCACGTGCAGTTCATCACTTCGCTCATCGCGCCGTCGGCGCAACACCTGCGCACGCAAGGCCAGAAGGCTGTCGTTGTATTGGCCACAGATGGCTTGCCCAACGACCCAAACTCCTTCCTGCACGCGCTCCAGGAGCTGCAGCGTTTGCCAGTGTGGCTCGTGGTGCGCCTGTGCACCAACGAGGAGCACGTCGTCAAATACTGGAGCGACATCGACGCTCAGCTCGAGGCGCCGCTCGAGACGCTCGACGACGTCCACGGCGAGGCGCAGGAGGTGTATGAAAAGAACCCGTGGTTGACCTATGCGCCGTCGCTGCACCTCGCGCGAACGATGGGACTCCAGGACAAACTCTTTGACCTGCTTGACGAGCAGTCGCTGCTGCCTTCGCAGGCCAAGACTCTCATCGAGAAGATCGTTGGCTGCAAAGAGCTACCCGAACCCGAGATTGACCAGAAGTTGTTCTTTGATAGCCTCCGGAGGGAGCTGTCGAATTTGCCCCCGGTGTACAACCCGGTGTTCAAGACGATGAAGCCGTGGATCGACGTGTCGAAGCTGCAGCGCCTGCTTAACAAGGGCAAGGACAAGGGCGACTGCATCATCTCGTGAGACAGGTCGCAGCGTACTATGGAAGAGAGTGCACACAGTGGCGCGAGGATCGTCTCGGCGAGCCCCAGCCGCTGGGGCAAGGACGGCCGGGGCGCGCGGCTGCACTCAAATTCTTTTCAAATTGCGCGCCGAGGCGGGTCAGGTGCGTACCGCCACGTATCTGCATGTTGTGTGTGTTTGTGTCACAGCCTGTCATGTGCCTTTACCCGAGACTTTTGGAGTGTGTGGAAACGGTGCCGGTTTCAGACAACAATTATTGAGCACATACTACCGTCTACCGACCAATATACCTTAAACCTCACACGTCCGTCGAACCCGACCGGGCGAAAAACCCCACTTTTTGGTCAGATGCCAGCCGTTCCGCTTCCTCGGCAAGGTCGGCACGGCACGTCACTGCGTCGCGCGGCAGCCTGCACCTGCAGCCTGCACCTGCAGCCTGCACCTGCAGCCTGCACGGCCTCCTTCATTCGCACGACCCGGGCGCCGCCCCGCCTATCAATTGGACGAGACCGACCCTTCCCGCGGCCTGATCTGAAGCACTCGCTCGCAGACGAGGCACACGCGCTCCTGCGCGTTCGAGCCAAACTTGGGGATAGCCATCTTCTTAGGCGTGCACTCGGAGCACACGCACCTGCCGCAGTGGCGGCAGTGGTGCTTGCGCGCACGCTTGGGGTCCGTCTTGCTGAAGGGGAGCTTGCAGATCTGGCAGGCGTTGCACATCTTGTCGGGAGTCCAGCTCGCAGGCTTCGTGATCTTGGTCAGGAGCAGCGTCGAGAGCGACTGCGTCGGGTCGTCGGGGTCACGGAACGAGGAGTCTAGCGGCGAGAAGCCATCCTTATTGGGCAGTGCGACTGACGCGCAGAGTCCGACGAGCTGCACCGCGAGCGGGACGCAGCCACCAAAGGCCGCGATGTGCAGGGCCGTGTTGCCAGTCTCAGTCTCCTGCGCATCGAGCAGAGCGACGAGGTCCTTATTCGGGATCTCGGCGAGCAGCGAGACGAGCCTGGTCACCTGCAGTGGGCCGGCGGGCTCGCCGTCGGCGTCGTCAGCGTCGAAGCTCGCCGCTGCTGCATCCTCAGCCAAGCCCCCGATGCGCGGCGACCCCCCCTGGACGGCTGAGATCTCCTGCATCTCGCGCACGGCGCGCTCGGCGAGCAGGTGGAGCACTGTTTGCCCCTTGCCGTTTTGCAGGCTCGGGTTGGCGCCGTGCTCAAGTAAGATGGGGACGTACTTGAGCGCGTGACGCGCGAGCTTTGCAGACGTGTGCAGCGGCGTGTTCTTGTTCGCGTCGAGCAGGTTGCACTTTTGGGGCTGGTTTTGCCACCCCATCATCTCGCACCGTTGGATGAGCAGCGCGAGCACAGCGGGGTTCCCGCGCGAGCCGCATGCCGCGTGCAGAGGCGTGAGCCCCTGCACCTTCTCGTGGAGCATCGTGTTCGCGCCGTACTGCACGAGGGCGCGCACTGCCGCCACGTGACCAAGCGAGCATGCCCAGTGAAGGGGCGTCTCGCCGTTCGGGTTGAGCACGTCCACTTGCGCGCTCATCGAGAGAAGGAAGGTGACGCGCATCTCGTCGCCGAGCTCCGCCGCCAGGTGAAGCAGCGACGATCCGCGCTTCGTGATGCCGTTGACGTCGACGATCGACTGCTGCAGCAGAATCTGGAGGACTTTGAGGTGCCCGTTCTCAAGAGCCCGCTCAAGTGCCGAGCGGTTGGAGGCGTCGCACAGGTGAAGCGGCGCGCCCGAGTGCAGGAGCAGCTCGACAACGCCTTCCTGGCCCGTCTCGGCGCCGATGATGAGCGGCGTCTGCCCCTGCCTGTTCTGCTCTGAGAGTTCGGCTCGGTGCGTCACGAGCAAGCGCACGAGGCCCTCGTCTTGGTTCGTTACGGCCACGTGTAGCGACGTGTTGCCGTTCGGGTCCTTGCGGGTGGTCGGTTTGGCTCCTTTGCGCACGAGCAGCTCGGCGAGCTCGAGTTCACGTCGGAACACCGCAATCTCAAGCGCCGTCCGGCCTACAGAGTCAGCCCGGTTCAGGTCGGCGCCCGCGTTCACGAGCGCCTTGGTCACCTCGTTGGATATCTCGGCGGCGAGCACGATGAGCGGCGTCACATCGACCCCCCGAATCCACTCAGCGTTGCGGTCCGCGCCCGCGTCCAGCAGCAGGCTCGTCAGCGGCAGGTCGCCCTGACGCACCGCGATGCCAAGAGGGGTCGACCCGTCCTCATTCTGCAGCTCGGTGTTCGCCTTCGACTTGAGCAGCGGGGCCACGAGCGCCGCGTCGCCCTTGCTCGCGGCTATGTGGAGAGGCGTGTCGCGGTTCTTGTCCTGCTGGTTGAGGTTGACACCGATCACACTCAGGCAGCCCAACGCCGTCTCGAGCACGTCGGCGCGCCCGAGCGTCGACGCAGCGTGCAGCAAGCAGCCGCCTTCGGAGGTCGACATTTTGGATTTCGCATGGTTACGCAGCAGCAGCCCAACGACCGACGGTCCCCCGTTGAACAGGGCCACGTCGAGGGCGGACTCGCCGCGCTTGTTCATCGCATCCACGGACGCCTTGTATTCGAGCAGCAGAGACATCTTCTGGATGGTGAGATCCGACTTGCGAGGGTCGTGCAACGCGCCCGCGTAGCACGCGGAATGGATTAGAGGCGCGTCGCCGCCGCTCGCCATGGCGTTCACGTCGGCGCCCTTGGAGAGGAGGAGCTTGGCGTTGGTCAGGTCGTCGAGGCTGAGCGCGACTTCCAGGGGCGTGCGACCAAGGTCGTCGAGTGCGCTGAGGACTGCCGAGAGGGCCGCGGGCGGCTTGGTGAGGATGAATTCGGCCACGTCAGCACGGTTGTGGATGAGCGCATCTTGGATGGGGGCCGCGGTGCGCATGAGCAGCAGGGACGCCGCGAGCTCCGTGCGCAGCGAGGCGAGCTGCCCGGAGGCGGCGAGCTTCTGGAAGTCGAGCACCATCGACTGCAGGCAATAGCTGCGAGGGCGACGGCAGGCGGTGCAGGGGTGGGCGATGGGCAGGGGAAGGGGAGGCTGAGCAGACCTTCCCCACAGACCTTCCCCTGGCAAGGGAGGACCAGAGGGAAACAGGCGAGGCGCACACGTCGAGGGCGGGAGTCTGTGTGTGTGTCACGCACCGTAGCAGCTGTGACGCGCCGAGGTCCGCAGCCTCGTGCGCGTTCGAGACGACGGTTTCGGGCACGATGGCCGCGGCGAGCTCGTTTTCACAGAGGGCTCGGAGGCGCTCGAGCGCGGGCGAGGAGCCGGAGGCCTCGCAGCGTCTCACGAGCCGGAGGAGTGCCACCGCGCCGCCGTGCCCCGTCAGCGACTCGGGCTCAAACTTCTCCGTGTACATGTACTTGAGCAGGGCCGCGAGAGACTGGCCACTTGGGGCACCCAATACCTCGACCGTGCACGTGACGCGCAGCAGGCCCGCCTCAAGCGTGGCCGTACCGAGCGCACCGGCCTCGAGCGCCTGCACGAACGGCGCGCCGCACCGCGCCTCGAGTATACACCGGTGCGCGCGCAGCTTGCGCGCCGGCAGCTCAAACGACAAATCGGCGTGCCGACCGCTCGTGAGCAGCCCGGCACAGCCAAGAGTCATGTCGGAGGCGAAGCTCGGCTCCCCGAACTCGATTGGAGCGGGGGCCTTCGGAGGTGCGGGAGCTGCAGGCTTCGCCGGCGGCGGTGCCGAGGCCGGCGGGGATGCCGAGGTCGTCCCAGCAAAAGGGTTGGGTTTGCCGGCTGCGGCGGTGGCGGGATCTGCACCCCTGTTGGAAGGGGGCGCGGGCGGGGGAGCCACAGCAGGGGGCGCGGCGAAGGGATTAACCTTCTGCGCCGCAGGCGTAGGTGTCGTCGATGGCGGAGCAACAGGTAGCGGTGCCGGAATCGGTGCTGGCGGTGCTAGCACAGGAACCGCAGCCTTACGCGGCGCCGCATCTGTGAAAGGATTGACGTTATCGAACGGGTCATCGTCATCGTCTTCGAACGGGTTTCTGTCGAGTTTGACGGCGCCGCCCTGCGGGGAGGATGAGGTAGCGAACGGGTTGCTCATCCTCCGGTTGCGCCACGCGGCGTGCAACGCGGCGCGGCGAAGCGAGGCGGAGTCGGAGTCGGGAGGTCCGTGCCGCGAAGTAAGTTTGCAATCCCAAACACGCGCAGACGGCTTGTGACATCGTGCGAGCGGCTACATGTACACGTCTGTCGTCATGCTCTCGATCATTACGAGTACTGCGTGTGTGTTTCCGTAATCAGTCCATCATCAAGGACCGGCCGCGATGACGCCTCGGCTCGTGTTGGCCCTCACCGGCTTCGGCTGCATCACGCTGGCGACGGGTTGGGGTCCCACATGCGGCGCTCCGCGGTCCACAGTGCGTGGCGGACTCGCACGCGCGCGCGCGCTGCGCGCCGCCGCCGATGACTCGTCGCCGCACCCGGAGGCGCCCCAGAATACCGAGGCCGTGGCTGCAGACGACGACATGCAAAAAGAGTGGGACTCGGTCCAGCTGTCCCAATTCAACAACGAGCTTTACGCGCATCTTGGCAAGCGATCTGACTACGAGACCTCTGAGCTGTACAGCTCGCTCAAGAGGCGCGTGGATGTCGACGATCCGCTTTACTCGGAGCTGAGCGCCCGCCGGGAGATGCTAGAGAGCAACCCAGCGTCACTGCCCTCGGCCGACCAGACCCCGGGCGAGGTGATCGAGACCGTCCTGCGCGCCCTCCGCGATGTTGACTGGCCGCACCCGGCGCACGGCATCGAGGTGCTGCGCAACTACAGCGGCATCGCCTCCATCCTGGGTGATGAGAAGAAGGAGGAGGTGACGGAGCAGATGCTGCTCGGGTACTTTGAGGAGTCCAGGTACCGCATCCTACTCGAGTGGGTCTCCATCCAGTACCTCAAGAAGCTTGAGCTCTCGCTCGACCGCAAGCGCGCGCTGCAGCAGATCCGCCTTAAGTCGGCCACGGGCGAGAGCATCCCGGTCACTTTCCAGCTCTCCAAGTACATGCGGCCCGAGGGCGAGGTGTGGCTCATCGACCAGCTGCTCGTCAAGACGGCGCGGTGACGCCGTCTGAGCGCATGATGGAGGGCAGTGACGGCTTTGCAATGGCGCAGTGATGGCGGCGGCGGCCGCCGTGGCGAGGAGAGGAGAGGATTCAATGCACATAATTGGGCGAGACGCGCGAGAGCGCCTTCTGCGATAACAAGAGAGAGCGAGAGACTTGCCAGGCCGATGCGCGTGTAGGTGGTCATAATTGTTGATACCTATTTTGCCCGGCTCGTGGCGGGCGTGGGCTCGCTTTTTGTGACAATTTTGGAGTGTTTGCCTGCGTTTAACGATTAAATTCCCAGATCCCACTTAGACTTGTACCCGTCCACGACCGTGGTCCGTGCACCGAAATCCGAATAAATCAACGTGCCTTGGTAGGCTGCCTTCGTCGCGACACATGTGTGCGGCCGGGCGGTTTTTGACATTTTGCGATCAAGGGTTTACTTGCGCGTGCGTCCGTGAAGAGTCGGACGCACGCTCGGACCGGTACTCCACCGGTGCTTATCCTTCTGTGTGAACCCAATGTGTGAACCGTGCATCAGTTTGAAATCAGGGGTGTGAAACTGGTGTTGCCCTCCACGTATTTGAGATTACGTTGTACGTGTTGGTGTGTTGTGAATGACCCCGGGAATTCGTGGGAGGAAATGAATGGCATTCACATGAATGAACCCGGGCGGTCTTACTTGTACTTGTAGTCCGGAACCATGTGACGTCAAGAGCAATCCCATGAGCCCTTCTCTCGATGAGCACCTCGCCACCTTCTACGCGGTGGCCTCTCGTGCAGGCGCGTACGAGGCGCAGGCGGATGCCGGCGACGCGGTTCATCTGGCTCTCGAGGCGCTCGCGGCGAGCGACGCGCCACGCGCAATCGAGGCTCTCAAGGCTCTTGTGCTGGAGCTCGATCGGCTGCTCATCAACATCTCGTGCCGCATCAACATCCGCAAGCCTGAGACCTTACGCCCGCTGCGGACGCGCTTGAGTGGTTTGCGCAGGCGCGTCACGCTTACGCTCAAAGCGCATGGCATCTCCAGCAACCGCGCCAAATCGACCTCGCCACGGCGGATCGCCAGTTGCGGAGCACTGTGCCCACGGCTTGACGAGATCGGGCCGCGTCATCTCTGCGTGTTTGGATGCTTCTTTCGAGAGTACGAACCGTCACGCATGCTGCGCGCCTTTCTTTCGGCCGCAAGCGACGCAGGCCATTGCCGCGTGCAGCTTGCGGGATGGCGGGTTGAGGTGCGCCGAACGGCAACCGAGGACAAGAATGACGAAACGGCCCGCAAGCGCCGACGAGAGGAGCGGCCCGCGGAGGACGAGCCATGGCTGGTCGACCCTGCTGGTGGCGTCCACCGTACGATCAAGGACGCCCTCGCAGCCCTGGACGCCGATGCGCCCAGGGGTGTCGAGGCACGTGGAGCGGTGGTGGATACTCGGGCGCGCGCCGTGGTGAGCACTTGCATGCGAGCTCTGGGCGCCGATGTGCCCAGGGGTGTCGAGGCACGTGGAGCGGTCGTGAGCCGCTTCTTCGGAAACGCCCGTCACGGCGCCCAGGGTCCTTCCACGGCCGCGTGTGGAGCTGCAAGCACCGCTCCGGCTGCGGCTGCGACGAACGCTGGCTGTGTGAACGCTGGCTGTGTGAACGCAGGCTGTGTGAACGCTGGCTGTGTGAGCGCCCTCAGCGGCAACAGCAGCAGCGTCAGTGGTGGCAGTGGCAGCAGCAGCAGTAGCAGCACGGCGAGCATCGTGGCGAGCAGCAGCGGCAGCGGCATCGACAGCGGCAGTGCCGCCGAGGCGCTGTCATGGGCGCCGTGGCGCCCGCCGCACTCGCCGTACGGCCTGCTCGAGGAGCATGCAAGTGATCACCACGGCGCGCACCCGTGGCGCCCGCCGCACTCGCCGTACGGCCTGCTCGAGGAGCTGTTGTGGGATCGTCCGTGGCGGCTGCTGCTGTGCTGCATCCTCCTCAACCAAACTTCCCGCGCGCAGGTGGACCCCGTACTCGCTGATTGCTATTGATTGCCCTTTGATTGCCCTTTGATTGCCCTTTGATTGCCATTGATTGCCATTGATTGCCATTGATTGCCATTGATTGCCATTGATTGCCATTGGGTTGCCATTGCGCTCCGGTGGGCAGGTGGACCCCGTGCTCGCGCAGCTCTTCGAAGCTTTTCCGGACGCCGTCGCCCTCTCGAGAGCCGATCGCGCCGAGGTGGAGATGCACATCCGACCGTTAGATGACCTCTAATGACCTCTGATTGCCTCCCTCATCAGGTGGAGATGCTCATCCGACCGTTAGATGACCTCTAATGACCTCTGATTGCCTCCCTCATCAGGTGGAGATGCTCATCCGACCGTTAGATGACCTCTAATGACCTCTGATTGCCTCCCTCATCAGGTGGAGATGCTCATCCGACCGTTAGATGACCTCTAATGACCTCTGATTGCCTCCCTCATCAGGTGGAGATGCTCATCCGACCGTTAGATGACCTCTAATGACCTCTGATTGCCTCCCTCATCAGGTGGAGATGCTCATCCGACCGTTAGGGCTCCATCGGCGGCGTGCACGCACGCTGATCGACTTCTCGGTGGCCTTCCTCAAGGGCGCGTGGCGACGGCCCGAGGAGCTTCCGGGGATTGGGCAGTACGGGGCGGATGCGTTCGCCATCTTCTGCGAAGGTCGCTGGCGGTTGACGGTGCCGCACGATCACGCGCTGCTCTGGTATACCGAGTGGCTGCAGATTGTTGACAAGGGAGAAGGATCAGGATGACAGGTGACGCAGGCCGGGGCGAGGCAGGCCCGTTCCGGTAACGGAGTGCATCGTTGTCGACATCGCCGGCACTGCCGCGGTGAAGACGTGAATTTGAGAGACCGGACCGGATCGGGATGGTTGCCCGTTCGGGTCCCCGCCCGCGGTGGGTCAACCGCGCACCGCAGTCTCGCGTCGCGCTGCCTCCGCTCATCGGTGCGAGCCTTCAACAAACGCCGTCTGCTCATCTGACGAGACATCTCGATCTATCTCCCCGCCGCCAGCACATCTCGATTCTCGTCTCGACGGCGTCACCTCCACGGGCGTCCACGCGTCCTCACTCCTCTCCTCTGTGCCACGCGCGCTCGCGGCTCTGACCGTAAATTTTTAGATTTTACTCTCATATTACTCTCACGAGAACAGAAGAAGTATAGCGTTAGTGCGTATCCGATCACTAATTGCGTAATGGTCAACCATCATTCTCAAGTGAACTCAATCGCCCCGGCACACCAGGCACCGCCGCACAGTTCGGTCGCACACGCCCAGCCACACCCACAGTGCACGCAGACACACTCCTCAGACGACGGAACAGTTGTTCGGGCTTAGGGGCCGTTCAGGATGATACAGATCGTCATGCACAATCATCGAACAGTGTTTTCGTTGCGGTATAGAGGGAAGATGGGAAAGTGCCCTTCGCGTCCCCGGCCTTCAGCTTCACTCGATCTTGGGGAGGAAGCTAGGGTGTTGCATGCTGCGGACGTAGGTGGCATGCGAAGCTCCGACGCTCGTTTTGCGCCAGAAGTGAAGCGTGGCTTGGTCGTGCATGAGATGGCGCATCTCGTCAACGTCCGCTGGCGGCATGGCCTCGAAAGCGCGGACCTCGTCCAGGTGATCGGCGTTCAGCCCGTGGTGAGTGCGATGGCGCGAGGCGACTCTAAATGTCTGATGCCACATTTCAGGGTGCGTTCGCTTCAGCTCATCGTGCTCCTCCTCCGAAAGGCCGTACAGCGATTGCGATAGAGACTTGAGGAACACAAACTCGTTCCATGCTGTGGGGGTCAGCCAGTGCGGCGTGAGACCCGTTGATGCCTCTGGCGTGAGCGGTGGCGGTGACAGCGAGGAGTGGAGCTCTGCCGGTGGCACGCTGCCTTGCCCTTGGCTGCACGAGGAGCCGTTGCTGCTCCGCAGCCGGCTCCGCAGCCGCATGGCAACGGGCTCGTCCTTGCGGCCTTTATGGAGGAGGATGTGGTGCTGTTCGAGGAAGACTTTCTTCGCCATCTTGTGATGCACCCACCGACGCCGCCCGGCGACTCTTGCTGCGCATGCAGATAGCTCGACAGCGAAACACGAAGTTCTCCGCATGCAATGGATGTTCGAAGAAATTTACTTCTCGATGTCCGCATTTGCGGTTTGCGTGTGTGTCGGTTCAAAAACACCGGGGGGAGCCGGGACGAACGCACGACACTCCGTCTTGTTCTCTTGACGAAAAACGATAGCCATTTCCGGTTTCTAACTACCTCTTACCGCCATACGGCATACCGCCCCCTTTTCGAAACACCAACGCACCTTACGCCAACGCTCAGGGCCCGGTCCAGCGTCTCTGCCCACATGTATCTCCAACTCACCTGGCGGGGCCGCGGGCAAACGGAGGTCCCACAGGAAGAACTCTGACTCTCGCTCATGCTCCGATGCTGCGCACCGACCGATGTATGCTTCTTGACTGCCTGATCCCGACTCAAATCGTCCCTATCTTTATCATAGACCCATCTTCTTAGTCAGCCATGCTCGCTTGGCCTCCTGCCTTGTCCGAAACGCCTCAGCCCCAGGAGCACCCACGCGCATCTCGACGCCCTCGGCCTCCCTCTCCCAGACTTGACGAGTTCTCAACGCGCGCCTCTCCGCGGCTGAATTGCTTGTGGTCGGCTGAGGGAAGAGAGGCTGCGTCCCAGGCAGCGGCTGTTGCTGAGCGAGCAACGCCGCCCTAGCAGCCACGCCAACGTCGGGGGGCGGGCGATCCATCATCTCCCTGCGCATCTGGGCTCGCTCGAAGGCCGAATAAATCTTGGGCATGGTGCCTGGTGGTGTCGTTGTCGTCTGTGCGACCGAGGGACCAGTGGGTGCCACGACACCCCGCGTGGCGCGTGTCTTCGCGCCACCTTCAGCCTGCGAGCGACGAGCGGCGGCCTCTGCCCGAGCTTTCATCACCTCGACGCTCGCGTCTGCTCGCGGTTCCGCCCGGTACGCGGGCACAGCCGCCGGTGCCGGCGGTGGCGTCACGAGTGGTCGCAGGGTCGGCCGCGGGGGTTCCGCAGCCACCACTCGCGGTACCACCCGGTACGCGGGCACAGCCGGCGGTGTTGGCAGTGACGTCACCTGTTGCCGACCAGCGTCCGCGCCCGCCGCAGGGGGCGTGAGGCTCGCCCGCGCAGCTCTCCGCTCGTCTTTTTTGCGAAGCAGCTCTTCCCTCCGGGCGCCCCAGCCTGAGCTCTGAGCTCTCAGCGGAGGTGCGACAAGGTTCATAGGCGGCTCGAGCCACTCTTCCTGCGGCAGCGCGGCGTACTCTATCTCCGGCGATGGCAGCGGTGGTGGCGATGGCGGCAGCAGCGCGCTATCTTGGTTCCCATCGCTCTCGGGCTCCGCAGATAGATCTGATGCCTTGGGCCCCCAGGTGGTCATTGCTTGCGCGGTACCCCACCCCTCCTCAAGCTTTGCGAGCCATGCCGCCTTTGCCGCTGCCTCGTTGACCATCGCCGCCGGCGCAGCAGCCAAGGGCTGCAACGGAGACGCCTGGGGCGCTGTGATGGGCGCTGGCCTAGGCGGCGGAATGGCTGCCGGCATGTTGGGTGAGACGGCTACGGGCATGCTTGGCGGCATGGGCGCTGGAAGAGGGAAGGGCGCAGCAACTGGTCTCGGTGGCGATGGAGAGGGGAATGGAGTGTCGCCATCAGGAAACACGCTGTTCGTTTTCACGACGCGTCCCGTGTTCAGCTTGTCGAGGGTCTTGAGAGCCGCCTCCTTCGCAATGTCCTTGAGACCCGCTTTTGCCCGCGCGAGCTCCAATGCAGCCTGCTCTTCGGCTGCACGCCGGGCGAGCCACTGTGCTTGAGCCTCCGCTTCAGCCACGCGCTCTGCGAGCTCTTTCGCTTCGGCCTCCGCCTTGGATTCCGCCTCGGTCTTCGGCTTCGGCATCATCGAGGGTTTCATCAGCGACATTGTACTCGTCAGCGGTGATGGCTTGCGGTATTCTAGCCAGCCGAGGGGATCCTCTGCCAGGTTTCTCAGGCCCTCGAAGAAGATGGTCGGCGCGTCGCGCTTTGCCGCCGGTGAGAGTCCTGACGGCGAAGGCCCCTCATCTATGCGGCGTAGGCCCGGCTTCGGCGGGCGCACCTCCTCGCCCACCACTGAGGTCAGCCCAAGCTCCCTGGCCAAGTTGCTGAGGCTCTCCATGACGATGGTGGTCAAGTCGCGCTTCTCTGCTTCGTCAAGCTTGTTCATGCGACGCGGGCCCGACGACTGCTCTCCCTTCGAAGGTGGTGCCGCCGCGCCGTTCTCCTCCTCCTCATCGTCTTTGCTGCGAAATGGCGTGCTGTCCATCGGAAACCCCGTGCTGACGAGGGTGCCAACAAAAGCCGCGGCCACGACCGCGACCGCAATCTTGGGGTCGTTGAGATCGAACGAAGGCCATGAAGGAGCGCCCGCAAGGATTCCCACAGCTGAACTGGCTCCGACGCCCATGGCGGCGCCCAAGCCCGGTGCCGCGATCTTCTCGGTCACCGCCATCGCAGCTGCTTGCGCCTTGGCTAAGACGCGTTCCGCCGCGCTCTCAGCCTTAGCCGCCTCCTGAGCAAGCGCTCTTGCCTCGCGTTCATTCGCTGCTGCCTGTGCGGCTTTCGCCCAGGCGGTCTCCTCAGCTGCGGCCGCTACCCTGGCCTCCTCCGCCCTCGCATTGACCTCTCTTTGCGCTTCAGCCGTGGCGGTGGCCTTTGCCTCAGCTTCCGCTTGGGCAAACGCCTTTTCTGCCGCCACCGCCTCGGCTTCCGCCTTGACTAGCTCGGCTGCCGCTGCTGCCCTTGCCTGCTCTGCCGCCACCGCTTCAGCCTCGGCCTTGGCGTGGGCATCCTGTGCAAGGGCCTCCACCTCCGCTGCCTGGGCCGCCAGCCGCTCGGCAGCCATGCGCTCCGCCTCCGCTCTCTCCATGGCCGCGGCGCGCTCAAGCTCGGCTTGCTCCGCTGCGACGCGCTCCGCCTCCGCCTTCTCCATGGCATTGATGCGCTCGACCTCGGCCCGTTCCACTGCGACGCGCTCCGCCTCGGTTGCTTCGGCTGCGGCACGTTCTGATTCGGCCTTCTGGGCTGCAACACGCTCCGCCTCAGCCCTCTGAGCTGTAATGCGCTGAGCCTCGGCCTTTGCTGCCGCCAGTCGCTGCGCGTCCACGGCCGCCCTTGCCTCCACCTCCACCTGTGCCGAGGGTGCAATCGCCTGCGCCTGTGCCTGCACCGGCATCACCAATGCTGTGGCGGTGTTTGCGGCAAGCACTGGCTCTGACTCCGCGGCGGTCTCCGCAATCGTCTGGGTCAGTTTGATTGGGTCCGGCAAGAAGGCCAACCGATTCGTGACGTCGTTGCCAATCACATTGACCGCCAAGATGCCAGCCGCAGCGGTGCCCAGCACGATGGCGATGTTCCGGCGGCGAACGATCGCCTTTTCGAGGGCTTCCTCAGCGTCGAACAGGCCTTCAAGGACGCCTGGCGTTGCCTCGCCAACGACCATATTATCCACAACTTTCTCGAGCTGCTCGCGTTCCCTCGCGAGCTTCTGGCTCATAGCGAGAGACCGACCAGCAGTGAGGAGCGCGACAGTCCCAAGGAATGCCTGAGCAGGAAGGGCGACGTTGGGCATTTGTGCCTGCTGTTGTTTTCTCGCCTCTGCCTTCTTCTGTGCCTGCTCTAGCTCTCTGACCAACGTCTCGACGTCCCCAAGAAGTGTCTCGGTCAACTTGTTTGCCGCCCCGAGGTTGTCGGGCGCGTTGATGGCTGCATATGAGATCCGCGAGGCAGCACTCGCGCGTGTCTGGCCAATGAAGCTTGTCATCGACGAGTAGCCTGCGACTGCTAGCACCACGCACGTCAGCATCTCAGGCGCCACACGTCTGAGCGGCGGGGCCGCGTGCGGAGCCGGAACGGAGGCGAGCCTCTCTCTCGGAGAATGCGCTTCGAGGTTCTCTGATTTTCATCGAAGAACCTGGAACTCGAGCTCGGGCGGAGGTCGGCTTCGTTAAAGTGATGACTCGTATTTTGCTTCGGGGGTCTGCGACCAGCATCTGTCTCCTTTTAGGCCAAAATCTGAATCCTTTTCGGCCACCGCTCACTCTGTTGAGTTCAGGCATGCAGCCGCGTTATCCGTACACCGCGTTACCGCGTTAAGAAGCATCCTACACTGTACTGCGAACCTACGTATTGCGCTGTGTGCGAACCTACTGGGACGTAGATGTGCTCGAGCCTACTGCGGTCTGTGCGATCGGGGATCGGCCTCCTCGGGAGTGAGCATAGCCGAGGAAAAGAGAGCCTCAACGGATCGGTCGAGCGGCTTCGCCGCACCTCCGAGCCACAACGAGTTTTGAAGCGAGTTCGAAGCATCCTCTGAGCGGCCAACTCGATGACTCTCGGGCTTGATCTCGTCGGGCAGAAAGTAGGGCACGAAGCTGAGCACGAACAGAGTTCGTGCAATACGTTCAAGCCAGAGCCGCCGACTCCATATCGAGGAAGGCGCATCTGTATCTCGATCTGCATCTCGATCTGCCGGCTCCGCCTCATGTGGCTTAGAGTGCAGCGTAGGATCATTGGCGTCCACCTTCGCCGGAGATGCGCCCGGCTTCCTTGCCGCTGCCTGCCCCTCCACCCTCTTCGTCGAGTTGGCGTCCCTCTCTGGAATGTCTTCCCCTGTGTCACCCATCGCGCGCTTGAGGGCCTGCCAAGCACGCTGCACCCCGGCCTTGGCCTCCGACAGCTCCGGCCAATCGGCGAGAGTCTTCGGGCCAGTCGTGGGGTTGGGATCGACGTCCTTCTCGCGGGCCCTCGTGGTCTCGATGGCTCGCAGATTACGCTTCGCCCTCGCTATCGCGTCCCCGGAGTTGAGATCAAGACGCAGCGCCTTGGCGATCGTCTCGAGATCCGTGCGGTTCGTCCCTGCGGAGCTGGAGCCGTCCGCGCCGTCCTCGCCCCTCCCGAAGAGCCAATAGAGCCAAGGTGTCACAGCCACGGTGCCAAGATACGCCACGAAGAAGGCGGCGCTCCTCCTCCTGCTCTCATCGAGCTCGGACAGCCTCTCGAAGAAGAGTGCGAGCGCCTCTCGCTCTGCATAGGGGCGGTCAGCTGCGGCAGTCTCCCTCGTCATTCGCTCCACTCTCAGGCGGACTTGCTCCACCTCGGCAGCGAGTTGCCTCGAGGCCTCTGCCCGCGCCGTCACGACTGGCTCGGACGTCGGACGAGCTGCCAGAGCATGCTCCATTGTCAATCGCTCCGCCTCTGGACGGGCCACTGCCTGCGCCTCGACTTGGACCGCCTCCTCTGCATTCACCTGCACTGGCACTCGCGCAAGACCCGACGAAGTGATGGCTGACGAGCGCGGCGCGGCTTCTCGAGAGTCCAACCAGCCGTTGGGCCAGCCAGCGATGCTGGCCGCGCTTGCCGCAAAGCCAACGGCCGCAAAACCCAGAACGATGCCGAGCCTTCGGCGGCTGTTGATGGCCTTGGTCAGTTCAATGTCCATCGCCTCAAAGCCAGGTGCCGGAGTGGTCTCCGCCAGCTGGTTCTCGAGCACCTGGAGCTGATCACGCTCCCTCGTGAGTTTCTGGCTCATTGCGAACGATCGAGCAGCAGCGACGGCCGACAGACTGCTGAGGGCGACAGGAAGAGCAACCTCGAAACCTGTGGCCTGCGACTCCACCATCTCTTGTTCATCTAATAAGGCCGTCAGCCGCCGAACCTTCTGTAGTAGCTCCTTAACGTTTTCATCAGCGGCAGCGAGATCTTCGGGCGTTGCAAGGATCACGGGTGAGGCCCTCGAAGCGGCATACGCACGCCCTACTTCGAAGGCATGCAGCATTGGCGCGGAGAAGCCGGAGGCGAGCAACAATAAGGTCGTCCACATTGTTTTGTCTTCTCGGTGTCGATGCTGCCTGGGTTTCACTCGCACACATTGTCAGAGTCAGAATCACTATCCTAATCAGATATGTATTCGTCAGAACCCGATCACCCCGTCGCGCCTCGCGCCTCCGCCCGCCGTCCCACCCTCCCGCAACACCCGACGCCTCTCTCGCCCTTCG
>Ga0210243_100051_pt1 | contig 72515 bp, 48 predicted proteins | sample ChrtobMeP5a_32mM_FD_155461 | JGI IMG/M metagenome (GOLD analysis project Ga0210243, IMG submission 155461) | Chrysochromulina tobin associated microbial communities from unialgal haptophyte culture, Seattle, Washington, United States - P5a_32mM | ecosystem: Host-associated > Algae > Haptophytes >...
GCAAGCCTGGCAGATGCCTTCAGGATAGCGTCTCCACTAACCGTGGCACTCGCGTGCGCCACCACCCTCGTCCTCGTCCGACGGCGAGAAGGTAGCCGTTGTCAGCCGACAGGTCGACATCGGACTCGGACTGCACGCTGCCGTCAGCGCCTTCGGAGGCTTCCATGGCCTGCCCGGCGGCCCGGCGATGGCGAAAGCCTCAATTGTTGAGTTTTACATGGGACGATAGTGCCAAAAAACCCTGAATTCCTCAGGGCATCTTTAATTTCCCCGACGCTCCAGCACTGTGTGCGACACTTGCGCGACGTACAGGCTTTAGTTGGGGGAAAAAGTGTTCACACCAGTGCGGAATAATTCCGCACTGGGCTTCTTCTTCATCTGCGGACATGCAGCGCTTGGTTGTGCTCGGGTCTGTCGCGCGACGCGGTCTGAGGTCGCGGCTGATTCGAACCACTTCTTCGCAGCCGCACTATCCACTCTGGCTCGACGGCCAGCCCGCCGAGGCCATCGACGGCGCCACACTTCCGATCGAGGACCCCTCCACGGCGACCACGTTTGCTACGACGGCGCTGGGCTCCGAGGCAGACATTGCAGCGGCCGTTGCCTCGGCCAAGCGCTGCCATGAAGAAGGCCACTGGAAGCGAATGGGCGCGCGCGGTCGAGGCCGGGTCTTGCGATCGGCTGCCAACAAGCTTCGCGAGAGGCTGCCCTTGCTCGTTGAGCTGGAGACGCGTGCGACGGGCCGCGCGCGTCGCGAGTACGAGGCGCAGCTGGGCCGCGTACCCGAATGGCTTGAGTATCACGCCTCGCTGGCCGAGAGCGTCGAGGGCACGGTGCCTCCGTTTGCCGACGCGACTGACCACCTGGCGATTGTGCGCCGTCGGCCACTCGGCGTGTGCGGTCTGATCACGCCGTGGAACCACCCGCTGCTGATCGCGACGAAGAAGGTGTCGGTGGCGCTCGCGACGGGCAACACGATCGTGGTCAAGCCACCCGAGCTCGCGCCGGCGTCCGTCGTCGAGCTCGCACGCTGCCTCACTGAGGCGGGCGCGCCGCCGGGCGCGATCAACGTGTGCACCGGCCTTGGGCCAGTTGCTGGGAGGGCTCTCGTGGAGCATCCCGATGTGGTGAAGATCGACTTTACGGGCGGCACCGCGGCCGGGCGCACGATCGGCGCGCTCGCGGGTGCGCAGGTGAAGCACTACTGCGCCGAATTGGGCGGGAACGCTCCCGTGCTCATCTTTGACGACGCCGACCTGGACGAGGCCGTCAACGGCGTCGCCTTCGCCGCTTTCGTCGCCTCCGGGCAGACTTGTGTCTCTGCGAAGCGCATCCTCGTGCATGCGCCGATCGCCGATGCCTTCGAACGCAAGCTCGTGGCCAAGGCCAACGGGCTGCGGCTCGGCCCGCCGATGGAACTGGCGACCCAGATGGGTCCGCTTGCGTCCGCAGGTGAGTGCGATGGATTGCGACGGATTGCGATGGATGGTGATGGATGGTGATGAATTGTGATGGATTGCGACGGATTGTGATGAATTGTGATGAATTGTGATGAATTGTGATGAATTGCGATGGATTGAGATGGATTGTGATTAATTGCGATGGATTGTGATGAATTGCGATGGATTGAGATGGATTGTGATTAATTGCGATGGATTGTGATGAATTGCGATGGATTGCGATGGATTGTGATGAATTGCGATCGCGCTCGTGTCCGCAGCGGCGCTCGCCAAAGTGGAAGCACAGCTTGCCGCCGGATTCGCCGAGGGAGCTGTCGCTCTGGCAGGCGGCGGCCGGCCGAGCGCCGCACGCTGCGCGCTCACTAAGGGCTACTATCTCGAGCCGACTATCTTGGGTCGCGTCGCGCCGAGCATGAGCTGTGTCCGTGAAGAGATCTTCGGGCCGGTCGTTTCGCTTCAGACGTTTGCCGATGAGGCCGAGGCGCTTGCGCTCGCCAATGCAAACGAGTACGCGCTCGGTGCGGGCGTGTGGACGCGCGACTTGAAGCGCGCCCATCGGGTCATGGAGGGGCTTCGCGCGGGCGTCATTTGGGCCAATGCGCACCACCGCAATGCGCCTGACGCGCCCTGGGGCGGCTTCGGCGCTTCCGGCATCGGGCGGGAGAATGGGATCGACGCACACCGCGAGTACACGGCGAGCGTCACGATGATCGTGCGCACGAGTGAGACCAAGGAGGACTGGTTCGCAACGGCCGTGGGTGCGAGGTACGGCTGAGGTCCCATGGCCAGCAGTCTGGCCTGTGGCATTCTGTGGCGCTTCGGAGCGATCATTCCGGCCCCGCGGTCGTCCGTTAAAAATGCGATGGCCGGCGACGCGCGCACGCCCAACTCAGAACTCTGTGTTGCTGCCAACGGCGTGGAGCGCGTGTGCCGTGTCTGGATATGGCTGGATTGAAATTAGGATCGAGAAAGATCCGATGCGCCACGTATGGACGTAAGGCAACGGAACGCCAAAAATCAACGACATTGCACACACGCTTTGTACCGGCCTGGAACCCCGGACCCTGCACCCTCGCCACGTCGTGCGTGTGCAGCCGAAAGCGGGCGTCCCGTCCCCCCGTCGCCCGTCCACGCCATGTTTACGCTTACGTACCCGAACTGTCTACTGACGACGGTTCCGGAACGTGTGGTGTCAGTCGGTAGAAAACCCCGGGAGCGCTGCAGAGTGCCGAAGGTGCAAGCAGCACTGTGCCCCGCAACAATGCCCTACCGTCGCTTGATCGACGACGCTCGACGGCCTTGACGGTGGGGAGCTGACTAGCCGGTCGCTCAAATCAAACTTGAGCGCGTCAAGCATCGGCACGACACTTGTTCGCTTGAGAGCATTGCGCTTAAAACTGCTGTGCGCGCCATCTCGCCCAGTTTGACCGGGCGGGCGGGCTGGCATGGGCGGCACCGGCGACGGTTGTGCCGTGGCTTAAGGGGCCAGCCATCACAGCTCAATCTTGAGTCGCTGTGTCCGGATTCGGCGGCGGTGCGGAGGGCGCCCTTGGTGTCGTCGTTGAGAATCAACGCCACCGCCGATGGATTCAGCGTCGGGAGAGGAGCAGCCGCATATTCCTTGGAATGTGCATCTTTGGGGCGGTATGATCCCCCCCACGCTCGCACAACTCGAGATGCACCGCACGGCACTTGATATGTTCCAAAAAGTCGCCGGCAACCGCCCAAACGAAAGACAGACCGGTGCCCGCGTGCGCCGATTGGCTTTGACCGTGACGACTGCCGCCACTCGCCGCGACGGTCTGACTCATCTGCCCAGATGCTTCCATGGCAGGCAATACATAAGCAGATGCGCGCTCTGACGTCGGAGGCGCCGATGCTTGGCGTCCGCGCGCCGCCTGGTAGGTTACGCGGTACATGGCGGAGACCTCGAGGAGCAGTCGATCTGGAGGGTTCACCACCGGTCCGAAGAGGCAGTCCTCGCCTTCGTACGTCGAGAGGAGCACGGAGCGGTACGTCGACTGGAGCGCAGTGATTCGCCCCAAACGGCGTTCCTCGGCGTCCTGCCCGGCGCACTCCTCGAGCACACGGGCTATCTGTCGGCCGTATTGCTCATGCAACTTCTTCCATTTGGCATGAAACCTGGAGGGCAAGGCGAGGGGGAGAGTGAATGCCAAAGGGCGCGTGGCCAGAGCCGAGGCCAATAGCACAGGTGGAATTCCCTTGGCCACAGGTGGAATTCCCTCCAAGGCAAATAGCACACGTGCCCACACGTGGAAGAGCGGGGGCACACACGTGGAAGGGCGGGGGCACACACTGTTCGCTGCCCTCCAATTGTAGCATTGGATCGAGGATCACCGGCGCACTCTGCCGAGCGCTTGCCTCCGCCAGGACTTGCAGTAGGCTGCCGTGCAGGCGGCCGAGGATGGACGAGGGGGGCGATGGGCGGTAGGTGATGTCGGTGCGCAATGAGCGGCCGCGCATCCACTCCGGCCACGAGCGCGTGCGCAAGTTGCTCGGGATCGGCGGAAGGACTTCACCAGTGACCCCGACGTCGAGTGCCGCATAGTAGATGTCGATGAGTTTCAGCACGCGCGCATCGCCGAGGCCTACTTCGTCAGTGAGCGCCATCAGGTAATTAGCCGATTCACCCACGAGCGGGGACGACTTGTAACGAGCTTTGAGCACCTGCAAAATCAGCTGGCACTGCATGGCGCCAGATTGCGCGCGGTGCAGCGAGTGAGCCGAGGGCGTTTTCGTGCTGTGTGCTGGGCGGGAGCGTGGGCACGAGCGTGGGCACGCAGCGTCGAATCAGAAGGTTCTATCCCACCGAGGGTCATTACCTGCAGACTTTGTGGATTCGCGTCTGGCGTCGTGGCAGACTTTCGCCCGCGGGGGGGCTTCTCCCACGGGCGCGCTTCGGCGAAAAGGCGCACGAGGGTCGGGTCGCTGATGACGGTGAACTTGTCGCCGTCGTGGTCAGAACCCGCGATCGTGTCGGCGATCGCGCGCTCGCCCTTGGTGGAAAAGAAGACCGTGTGTGCGCGGCAGCGGTCGACGCCACGCAGCAGCGCATCCAGCTGGGGCGTGCGCGTGTGCCGGAGCTTGCGCACGTCTCCCGCGTGGCACCCCGGACTCTTATGGATCAGTACCTCTGGCGCACGCTGGCCGTCGCCGTCGCTGTCGCACATCTGATACGCGAGATCAAACCCATCGACGACGAGACACACGTGCCCTTCTGGAAGCGAGTTGGTAGGGTCGGGCTGCCCCAATACATTGACCGCAGTATGTGGGGGCAGTGGCAGCTTAAAACTCCCTTGGAGCGAAGTGAGGCATTTGTCTTCTAGGCGTCGAAGCAGCTCGACTAGACGCGGCTCGTGTAATGGGTCGAAACCGCTCAACACCATCGAGCTGGCGGAGACGCCCACAGAGTTGGACGGATCGGCGCCCGATGCAAGCTCCGCGAGCGCCAACGCTCTCATCCGCTTGATCTCAGCGTACCGTGGGGCTGGTAACGGTACGCTACTCCCAAGCGGGGCCTTTTGCGGAGCCTCGTCGCTGCCGCCGGTGAGGAGCCTCCGCACGCGGCGCACCTCTGCCTCCTGCAGCCCAGTGAGGTAACAAGCGAGGGCCTCCCATCCAGACGGCCCGCCGGCACGCCGCGCGCCGTCCGCAAGGATCTCGATGAGGCTGGAGCTTAGCCGTGCGCTCGGCGCGCGCTCACTCGTATCGCACACTTCGAAGCGGCAGAAGCGGGCACGAAGCCCCTCAGAAGGTGATGTGCGATGGGGAGACGGCTGGGCTGTCGAGTCCGACCCACCTACCGGCCCTGCAATCCCGTCCACCCCCCCACCGTCCGCCCCCCCATCGTCCACCCCCCCGATCCCGTCCCACCCCCCACCGTCCACCTTTACCATCGATCTTCTCCGCAACACGATCACTCCGCTCTGCAGCGTGCCGCACGTGCAAAGGGTGCCCTTGGCCAACAAGCCCATCAGCCACAGGCGCAGCTGGGTGACCAAAGGCGCTGAGGCGGCGTCATGATCAGCGTCCCTCACCAGCCGACCGCTCACCACCGCCGGTATGCGCCGGGCGAGGTCAAGTGAGATGAAGCCGGCACCGTCGCTCATCAGCCGCGGCTCGCCATCCGCGTCCACAGCAGTCTGCCCACTCGGCATGGTGCCGACAATGTCGTCGCACACGTACACTCTGACGAGCCGGTCCGTGCCCGCTGGCAAGCTGGCGCACTCGGCTACTGTCAGCGCGCCATTGCAGTGCTGCACACAGAAATCCACGTCCTCGAGCGCGCGCACGGTGGACGAGAACATGAGCTCAAGACGCTTCAACAGCTTCTCCACCGAAGAGAGTGTCTCAAAGGCGGCAAGCAGGCTTCGCGCATCGCCTGCTGTGCGCCACGCTCGTGGCTCAGGCTCACGCGTGTGCGGTGCCCACGACGGCGTCGCCACCGCCACAAAGTGCACCTTAATGTCCGTTATCTTGTGATCCGTCTTTGCGCCGAAGAACTCGAAGCGCTTGCCGCAGACCACGAGGCCGCCAGCGAACGCGTCGCTCAACTCGGCGAGCATCAGGCGCTGTGACGGGGTGCCGCTGAAGACATCGTCGTCGGGCAGCAGCACACGCAGCAGGTTCGTCGGACCTAGCGTGGCATGCACCATGGTACGGTCGTGTGTCAAGATGCGGTGGCTACCGGCCACGATCCTGCCGTGCGCGTCGATCGCCACCTCGTAGATTGGCACACTCCCCGCCGCGAGCATTGCCTCTTCGTCTGGTAAGCGCAGGCTGCTAGCGGTGGCGCAGCAGGGGAGGTCCAGAGCACGCAGGCAGCGGCCGGCAGCGGAAGGGCCATTGACGAGTAGCTCCATGAGCACTGAGTTGCGCTGAGCGAAGGTGAGGTCCTCGACGAGGCCCACACGCGCCTCGGCGAGCGCAAACAGCAGTGAGAACACACTTGAGAGCGCCTGGCTTGCATCGCTCTTGTACTCGCGATCGAGCGCGTTGATCACGTCGGCTGAGAGGTGCCGAAACTCGATGTTCGTCGAGCTCAACATCTCAACCAAGGGTCGTGCAAGAGGCAGCGCGTCGTCGCTCTCGACCTCGCTCTCGTCGTCGTCGCTCACCGCCACCATGCGGCGACGGGGATGTGACGATGACGCTGCAGCCTCTGGCAGCGGGGCTACGTCACCGGCAACGAGCGTCGTGCCAAGCGGCCGTTGCCGATCAGCCTCTTGCAGCGCGAGCAGCTGCGGCGTTCCCTCTCTCTGCTGCCGCGCCGCACGCGCTCCTCCTTCATTCACTGGCCATTGCTTCTCATACTCGGCGAGCGCCGCCGTGCCCACAAGGTTGCGTCGTGGCTCCGTCGTCGTGTCGCCCGCACGCCAGAGCACCTTGTACTGGCGCCTCGTGCCGTCGCCACTGTGTGAGAGGATCCGATCCGCAAAGTGGCTCTGCCCGCTCACTTCGCACGTTGGGCAGAACCACGCGTGCTCAGGCACGGCCTCTAGCGCCGGCTCGAGGCAGCGAAGATGGTAACCAGCGCTGCACCCGTGCCCGTCGCACAGCAGCATATCGTTGCCCTCCTCGTCCTCCTGCTCGCCGCACACACTGCACGCCACGCCTTCTCCGGTGCCATCGTCGTCGTCGTCGTCGTCGTAGTCTGCAGCCGAAGCAGCCCCGTCTGTCAACGTCAGCCCGCTGCCTGGGGCCGTACCGGCGGGGCCAAAGTGCAAGAGGGCTGGCACATCGAGCCGGCACGTCTCCCCAGCCTGCTTCAGGCGTTCGCGTGTTTGCAAGCCGTGGCTCGTCAGGTTGAACACTTCGTATGGCGGGCGTGTCAGCATGGGCTGATACGCCGAAGTACGCACTAGGCCGGCACTGGTCATGGCGGTGGTCAGAAAGGCGTGAAGTCTGCCCTTGGTGCGTATGCGAGCGTGCAGCGCCGCGCGCCGCATGCCCAGTGGGGTGTCCGGTCGTCGGCACAGATCCCACAACTTGCTCCACGCGCACGGGGCGCTGGCGCCGAGCTCAGCTGTAGTGGCCGTCGTCTCCATTCCCTGACCCCTGTGGACGAGGTCGAGTAGGAAAAGGACCACACTCGTGTAGTCGACCACACGCGGCTCCACACCCGCGGCGCGGGTGATGCACACGTCGCACGTGCCGCACGCCTTCGCGGGCCGTGGTTCGCCAAAATGGTCGAGGAGCAGGTGCCAGCGGCACTCGCTCGTGTTCAAGCAGTAGCGGCGCAGGGCGTTGAGCGAGCCCTGCATCCACTCACGCCGCGGCACGCTCTCATGCGCGCGGTAAAAGGAGCCCTCGTATCGGATCAGGTCAGACGAATTACAAATGAGCGTCGCGCATGCGAGTGTGCCGTCTCGCCCGGCGCGCCCCAGCTCCTGGTAGTAGGTTTCCATCGTCTTGGGCGCATGGAAGTGGACCACGTGTCGGACGTGCCGGTTGTCGACCCCCATACCGAAGGCGACCGTCGCTACCAGTACATCGACGCTGCACTGCATGAACGAGTCGTGCGCCGCGCCCTTTTCGTGACCGGTGCGCTCCTTGTGGTAAAAGTCGGCGGCTAGCCCCGCCTTTCGGAAGTAATCGCACACGTCATTTGCAAGGCTCTGAGTGGGCACGTACACTAGAGTCAGCTCGCGCCGCACAAGTAGCTCCTTGGCCAGCCAGCCGAGATCGGCATGCATGGATCCCAGCCGATGGAAGACCTTGAGCGCAATCTTTGGGCGGTAAATGGAGAGCGCCACCTCCGACGCGTTGGGCATGCGCAGCTTCTGCACCATCTCGTCTCGGATGGCGGACGGCGCGGTCGCAGTCAGCGCGAGGCGTGGCAGCCCAGGCAGATGCGCGACGCAATAGGGTCCGATGCCATCGTAGTGCGTGCGGAAGGCGCCACCCCATTCGATGACCAGGTGCGCCTCGTCGACGGCAAGGAGGCGCAATCGCCCCGCGCGATGGAGCGCTTTCAGTGCCTCGCGAACTGTGGCGTTCATCATGAGCTTCTCTGGCGTCATGTAGAGCAGAGGAAAGTCGCCACGCAGGGCGCGAGGGTCCACGGACGCGTCCTCGCCCAAGAACGCGGCGACGGGCGGCCGCTGCCGCCGCTGCGCGTGCTGATTGAGGTTGTACACCTGATTGCACATGAGGCTGATCAGCGGCGAGATTACGACCACAATGCCCTCCCCCATGAGTGCCGGCAGCTGGAAGACGAGGCTCTTGCCTGCGCCCGTCGGGGCGATGTACAATACATCGCGCTGCGCGCGCACATGCTGCAGCACCTCGAGCTGATGAGAGTGCAGCTTCGTGTACCCAAAGTGGTCAAACAGCGCTGCGTGCAAAGGGTCGGGCGCCACCCACATGCTCTCGCCGGGCGCGTGCGCAGCTGTGCTGCCCCCGGCTGTGCTATCGCCGGCTGTCGGGCACGCCTCAAGCGCAGTCGAAGAGGAGCTCTGCCCAACCGCAAGTGTGCCACCTGCGGCGTGGCGGAGGAGGCTGCAGAGGGACGCTTTCAGCTCCGAGATCTTGTGGATTCCCCTTCGGTCGACTAGCCAGTAGAGATATCGGAGATGAAGCACGAGCTTCGGATAGTCAGCTCCATCGGAGTGCCCGTCCTTGCGGGGAGACATCTTTCGAGTCGGGATGCGCCCGTTGCGGAGGCAAGTGACAAGATGTTGAAAGTGATGTGCACGCATGCCGAGCAGCGAGCTGAGATCCTCCATGGAGCAAGTCGCTTCCGCGTCATGCCAGCCGCGACGGCTCGTGCTCTCCCCGTGCACCACGCGCTTCATTGCATCGAGCGCATCGGCCAACCCGCAAAAGTCCAACGGCGAGAGCATCTCAATCGGCGGTGGAGGCTCTGAGACGCCATGCAGTGCCAGTGGCCACGATTGCGCCGGTGCGGGCAGCGCGAGCAGCTGCGGCGTTCCCTCTCTCTGCTGCCGCGCTCCTCCTTCATTCGCTGGCCATTGCTTCTCATACTCGGCGAGCGCCGCCGTGCCCACAAGGTTGCGACGTGGCTCCGTCGTCGTGTCGCCCGCACGCCAGAGCACCTTGTACTGGCGTCTCGTGCCGTCGCCACTGTGCGAGAGGATCCGATCCGCAAAGTGGCTCTGCCCGCTCACTTCGCACGTCGGGCAGAACCACTCGTGCTCAGGCACGGCCTCTAGCGCCGGCTCGAGGCAGCGAAGATGGTAACCAGCGCTGCACCCGTGCCCCTCGCACAGCAGCATATCGTTGCCCTCCTCGTCCTCCTGCTCGCCGCACACACTGCACGCCACGCCTTCTCCGGTGACATCGTCATATACAAAGCTCGTCTCCGCAGCATCGCCGTCATCGCTCATCTCCTCGTCTCTGATTGCCTCTCGCCTGCGCTTTGCCGGGGTTGTTACCGATAGAGTAGTGGACGCTGTGCGCTTGCAGGGCGGCGTATGCAGCGCCAGCACCACACTGCTCTCTCCGCGAGACGGGGCTCGTGACGAGTCTCGCCTGGTGATACTTGCCACATCGTCCTCGGAGAGGCTGAGCGCCTCAAGTAACTGTCGGCGTGAACGGACCCTCTCGCCCGAGGTTAAGTGTAGTGCACACATGTCCTTCCTGCTGAAGTCCTTGGGGCGCTCAGACACGCTCAAGCGCCAGCCGTGCAGCTCAGACGGCACCAGGCACCGCGTAGACCGCAGGCGCATCATCTCTTTGTACACTGCTATGCTCTTTTCGTTGGCCTGGGCCGCGGACGCGGGCGCGGGCGCGGCCGTCGCAGGTGCCAGCGCGGGCGCGGGTGAGGGCGCTGGTGCGGGCACGGGGGAGGGCGCGAGCACATGCTTGACAAGTGCGCCGCTTGCTTGCTGCATGTCGAGACAGATGGTGCCGAATGAGGCCTGCGGGGCGGCCACCATGCGTGCAGGAAGGCGGCCCTGCAGTGCATGTTCGTCCAGCAGCAGCGACGCGGCGCCCGCCGCATGCGTATTGTGTGTGATGTTAAGTTCGATGGGGTCGAGAACGGCGTTGAGAGTGTGAAGGTCGTCGCTTGGGACAAAATTGAAGCCGAGATCCGCCCAAAGCTTCTTCGCCTCCGCGTCGTTCTTGTTGACGATCGCCACCACGCGGGTGGCCTTTGTGATGGATGCCATCGGGATGAGCAGCGCGCGCGCTATCTCCCAGCGCGCAGGCTTCTCACCAGCTTCTCTCGAGCTGGCGACGCACAGCAGGCGGCAGTCGAGCGTAATGACGCCCCGCCGACCGTGCTCGATCTTGATGAGCAGCATGCCGACGACGTTCCCAGACGCGTCCGTGCTGCCGCTCAGGTGCAGGTTCAGTTGCGGCAGCTCCTGGATGCGCTTCATTCGGAACTCCTTGAGCAAGTGGACGACGCACGGCAGGTGGTCGACGAGGTCGAGCGCGCGGCCCTTGTCGAGCGGTGCGATGACGAGCCCGGTGTCCGGGTCGGTGTACGCTGCGAGCGGCTCCATGTTCGGCGTGCCCCGCCCACTTTCCGTCCAATCAGCTCTCGCCTCTGCCACGTGCACGAGAAAACTTCTGCAGCTTGCGAGATTTCGTGAATGTAATTGCTTCGGTTCTTCGCAAAGTGGCTCCGCCGCGCATGCACCTAAGCTAAAACCCCCCTGCTCCTCCCCAGTCGGCAAACGCTCCCACATGGCAACGGCGTGCCGCGCGGCGCGTCTGTAAACCACCAAACTTGAAGACCACGGTTATTTGGCAATTAAAAACCGCGCCCCACCGGCGCGCGAAGTACACGACTCAACATGTACCAGTACGTCACTGTCAAAAACTTTTTCTAGCCACTGGCCTGTCAAGAGAGTGACTGTGGTTGTGTGTATTCATAATGAATGAGTACAGTACAGTCGGTGACCATTTTGTTTTCTCGCTTTTGTTTTTGATGGCTCCGGAAAATAGATCATGGTCCAGCTTCCGCATGGCTAGAGCTGCCGCAGTCCTCGCAGCTCAGGCCCTGCGCGCGATAATGGTCTCCTGCGGCCAATTCCTTACCCACCCATGCAGCCGAATCTCGCCGCGATGCGCCCCCGTAGGCGCTGGCAGCGGCGACCCGGGCAGCAAATGCACTCCAGGCGGGGAGAGCGGCGACGGCGACGGCAATGAGCTCGAACCAATCCAGCAGACGTACCATCTCATGCGTCTCCAAAGGATGGCAGAAGCCAAGTTTGTCGCTCTCACCGACCCGGCCCTCATAGAACTGGCCGGACAGGCATCTCGCTTGGCGAGTAGCATGATGGAAGTGTACTGGGACCTGTACTGGGACCTGCTGTCCTTGCAAGATCCGCGCGCGCCACCCTCTACGCGAGCACCGCGGGCCTACTCCGTGTCGATCAAGGAGTACACGTTGGTCGAGCCCATCGGGTTCGGTGGCTTCGCCACAGTGTGGCTCGCGCGACGACGGCGCACCGGCGACCTTTCCGCCATCAAGGTGCTATCCCAGGCAGATATGCGCACGCGCAAGATGTCGGCCGCGGTGCGCCTGGAGAAGTCGATCCTTGCGTCCGCGGATCATCCCCTCGTCGTCAAGCTGCTATTCTCCTTCGCTACAGCCAAGCACATGTACATGGTGATGGAGTACCTGCACGGCGGTGATTGCCTCACGCTGCTTCAGTCGTATGGCTTCTTCGAGGAGGCTCTCGCGCGCTTCTTCTGCGCAGAGGCATTGCTCGGCCTACAGTATCTGCACATGAATTCGATCATCCATCGAGACATCAAGCCGTCCAACTTCCTCATCACTGCCAATGGGCATAGCAAGCTTGCCGATTTTGGCCTCTCCGCTGCTGAAGAGAATGACGGAACAGTAGGTGATGGTGCCGCTGCGGTGCTTGCATCCCACGAGGAGGTGAGCGCCGAGGGTGCCGCTGCGGCAGCGGCCCGAGGCATAGTTGCCACAGCCTTGGTCGGGACACCCGACTATCTAGCTCCTGAGCTTCTCTCCCGTGGTGGCTACGGGTACGAGGTGGACTTTTGGGCGATCGGCGTTGTGCTCTACCAGTTCTTGGTCGGCGAGACGCCCTTTTACGCGGGCGATGACCAGCAGGAAATGTACCGTCGCATCCTGCACCTCGAATATTACGTGCCGGAGCCGCCTGATGACGCGTCCGAAGCGGCGGTAGACCTGTTGCAGAAGCTGCTCGTCCTGAAGCCCCATGAGCGCCTAGGTGGAAGCCCCGTCACGTCCTCAACGGCTTCGGCGGTGACTGGCTCCGCTGCCGTCCTTGCCCATTCTTTTTTTGCACCACTAGACATAGACGCAGACCCTCCCCTATGGCAGCGGCCGTCGCCATTCACGCCGACGCTTCGCCACGAAGCCGACACGTCAAATTTTGGCGTGAACGAGCTCGCTAAGGTGCACGCCGATCGCATGCGTTCGCAACTGGAGATGGATGGTTCGGACGAAGAAACGGGCAAGGGCAAAGGCGTTGAGGAGGAGGGTGAGGAGGACGGCGAAGACGATCGCGTCGGTTTGAGCTCGTTCAAGACTGTAAATGCGACCAATCTTGCACGCATGCAGCTCCAGGAGGGCACGGCGAGCTGACTCCTGACTCGGACGGAGACCGCCCAAGGATCGCGTTCTCATTCGCATGTGCACACGCCTCGGAGCTCGGTCCTCGGTTACCAGTACTTATCCGCAGTTCCTCTGATGTGTCTCCAGACGTCTCCAGAGTGACTGAGAGTGCCGTGTATGATGCGATGGGGAGGCACAACTGCGTGGCCCGGACCCGCTCGCTTACCGCTCGCGAGCCGCTCAGGCCATCTCGCGGTTTACCATGGTGATTACTGTTTGCCCGTTCGCTTCTGTTCTGACCGTGCGGTCCCATGTCTCAGAATCGTCCTTCATGTCCTCGTCGTCCTCTCGTCGGACGTTCTGGCCAGCATCCGCGCGAAGTACACGACTCAACATGTACCAGTACGTCACTGTCAAAAACTTTTTCTAGCCACTGGCCTGTCTCGCGGTTTACCATGGTGATTACTGTTCGCCGTTCGCCCGTTCGCTTCTGTTCTGACCGTGCGGTCCCATGTCTCAGAATCGTCCTTCATGTCCTCGTCGCCCTCTCGTCGGACATTCTTGTTGACGACCTCCTCGTAAACTTCTTCTAGCCGTTGGCCTGTCTCGCGGTTTACCATGGTGATTACTGTTCGCCCGTTCGCTTCTGTTCTGACCGTGCGGTCCCATTTCTCAGCTTCTTTCGCCGCGTTCGCAGCCATGTTCGCGAACGCTCGATAAATGTAGTACAAGATGAAGAAGCCCGACATCCAGAAGAAATAAAGCTTTGCGAGCCACACAGCCCACGCCCAAACACTCCGGCCAAAATCAGTGCGGTACGCAATCAAGTACATCGCGCGCCAGAAGAGAACGACCAACATGAATTGAATCCCTCCCTCGCGCCCCTTCTCGTCCGGCGAACCGAGAGCGCTGAGGACGCCGATCGCAATGGGCACGATGATCCACAGCCACAACACCCTGCATACGAAAGCTCCACAATTAGAAGTTTCACGCTTCAAGTTTCGGAACGGTACTGTACTAAAAAATGGCTCACAAGATCGGATCTCCAAACGCCGATCAGGATGACACTAGGTATCCCCTCCCCCCAAACGAAAGAGGCGAATCTGCAATCTCCGCGAACGGCCCCCTTTTCTCTTATTCTAGAACGGTTTTGCTCGCCCACTCACATTCTGACGCCGGACTCGTCATGACTCGTGGGTTCAGTCGACGTCCACGGGTTCTTGGCACATTGTCCGAAGGCGGATCGAAAATCGCAGTGGCCCGGCCGACCTCCGTGGTCCAGGCCGCGCACGCAATACGCACGCAAAGTGGGTTCTTGGCACTCATTGTCCGCGGTCGCCGCCCCCCTAGTTGGCAAACGCCTTCGCCATCGACTGCGCGCGAGTGACGCGCGCGTGGAGCACGGTCTGCATCGGCTTCGATAACTTCCCTGCGACACGGCGAGCGAAGAGAGCACTCGAATTTCCATTCCTAGGAATCTGCAGTGGCGGAGACACAGTTTCGTCCCTTTAATAGTTGGGCGCACTTTAGGAAGGTCCTATGGTGCAGGATTTAGTTAATTTGTATGAATAGTTTCGTCACGAAATTATAGGCCTCGCTCAGTGACCCTGGATCGTGTGGTTACGCGTCGTTGGCGAACTCCGGGGATACGTATAATTTTTGCTAGACTGAAAAAGCTCCGGGTAGAAGGCTCAGGATCAACTTGCGAGAGAAAATAAAGTCAAAATTGCATCAAAACAAAAACCTTCAAAAGAAGCCCACCTCTGCCTCCCTTCAAACGAATGGCCTTAGGGACAAAAAAGCTAAAAGCAAAAAGGCCGCGAGCGCGACCGACACACAGAGGTCAGAGCGAAACAGCGATACGCACACGGCACAGCAGTCGGATCGATATATACCATTTTTCTCACCCTGCCACACCACCCTCTATCTTCACGACTGACTCGACTGGACTCTCTTCACATTTGTGATTTGTCTCTCTTCAGCCTTTGCGGACGGTCAATCCATCGCGTCCTCCGCCGCATGGACATGCTCGACCTCATCAGTGCTGCCAAGCCACGAGCGCTCACGACGTCACGATCGACGAGTCGCGGGGCAGGCGCTCAGGACGGCGCTGCGGTCAGGTGTCACGACGTCACGATCGACGAGTCGCGGGGCCGCGGCGCGCGCACGTGCGGCGCGTCTCCCTTGCGCCCAGGCCCACCGAGACGGCGCGTTGGCGCGCGAGGCGCGAAACTCAATCGATCGGCGCCCAAGACGGCGCGTTGGCGCGCGAGGCGCGAGGTTCAATCGATCGGCGCCGCGGCGGCGGCGCGCAGCTGCTCGACGAGCGCTGTCTCGAGCGCCGTGCCCACCTCGTCCAGCAGGGCGCCCAGCTCGGCGCGCTTGGTCTGCACCTCCGCTCGCAGCTCGTCCAGATAGGCTGGCGTCTTGGCGAGCGTCGTCAGATGCTTCTCGTGCTCCTTCTTGTGCTTCTCGAGCAAGGCGAGCGCCGTCTTGAGCGCACTCTTCGAGAGCGGCTCCCCCGCCGCGTCGGTCGTCGGCTTCCCCTCAGCGTCGAGAGGCCCATACTTGCCTGCGTGTACCGGTAGGCTGAGCACCTGTGCGGGCGGCGTCGCAGCCATCTCAGCCTTGGCGAGGGCCTCGAGCTTCGCGTTCAGCTTGTTGAGCATCTTGATCGCCCTGTCCTCGAGCTGCTTCGCCTGCTTCGCCTGCAGCTCGCGCCGGAGCACCTCGGGTTCGTCAAGCTTCCACAGCGCACCCTCCGCACGATCCTCGACGCGCACCCCAAGGTCAATGAGGGTTTCGTCACGCAGCTGGTCGCACAGCGAGAGCATGGTCTGAAAGGCCTCGGCGCCGAGCGGCTTGGCCGCCGTGCGCACCTGATGATGGATAAAATCAGCATGCACTCAGAAGCAATCAGCATGCACTCAGAGGCAATCCGCATGCACTCAGAAGCAATCAGCATGCACTCAGAGGCAATGAGCAAGCACTCAGAGGCAATGAGCATGCACTCCGAGGCAATCAGCATGCACTCGGAGCCCACCTTGTCGCGGAACTGCACGAGCGCCGTGAGCACAGGGCCGACCTGCTCCTCGTAGCCTCCGCCGCCCTGGGCGACAGGGAATCCGAGCTCCTCATGTGTGATCACACCGAAGACTCGCAGCATGCGCGTCACGTAGACGGCTCCGCTCTGGAGCAGCAAGGCATCAAAGTGCCCTCCGGCGCGTTGGGCGGTGAGGTACGCGAACGCGTCCGAGGCGATCGCGAGCAGCGCACCCATCGCACCGGGCGTGTTGAAGTTGTCGCACAGGGCCGAGTGGACGGCGGCCTGGTGGCCGAGGAAGGAGGCATGCAGCTTGCGCTCGGGTTCCCCCCAAATAGTTGGCGCCTTTTGCCAATTCGAATCGCGCAGCACGGCCTTGACCTCGTCAAAGTAGTTCTTGAGCGTCGCCTCCTTCGTCTTCACCTCGCCCACTGTCTGATCGGAGAAGTCCATGCGCTTATCCCACGGCTGTAGCAAGAAGAGCAGACGCAGCTGACGCGCGGAGAAGTCCTCGAGAGCTTGACGAATCGTGATGAAGTTCTTGAGCGATTTGGACATCTTGAGACCCTTGATGAGCAGATGCCCAAAGTGCCAAAAGTGGTTGACCCACTGTGAGCAGCCATGGAATGCTTCGCTCTGGCAGAGCTCATTGTCGTGGTGTGGGAACTTGAGGTCGTGCCCTCCCGCATGCACGTCCATATTGGAGCCCATCACGTCCGAAGCCATCACCGAGCACTCGATGTGCCAGCCTGGCCGGCCACCACCCCACGGTGAGGGCCATGCGGGCTCCCCTGATGAGGGAGGCCATCAGAGGTCATCAGTGGTCATCAGAGGTCATCAGAGGTCATCAGGGGCCACGCGGCTCACCTGATTTGGAAGCCTTCCAGAGTGCGAAATCTCCCGCCGAGCGCTTCTCACCGCTCATCGCCTTATGGGTGCCTTCGGACTCAGCCATCTCCGCTTCGGTCGCTCGCCCCTTGGAGGGTTCGAGCTTGGGGTAGTGGTGGCCGGCCGCCTTGAAGGCTGCAATGTCCATGTAGACGGAGCCATTGGATTCGTACGCGAGGCCCTTGGCGACGATCGCCTCGACGAAGGTGACAATCTGGGGCACGTACTCTGTCACTCGGGTCAGGCAGTCGGGCTGGCGGATGTTGAGCGCCTTCATATCCTCGAGCCACTCCACCTCGTACCTGAGGAGGGAGGGTGCACTCAAGACGCACTCAAGACGCAATCAAGACGCAATCAAGGCGCACTCAAGGCGCAATCAAGGCGCACTCAAGACGCAATCAAGGCGCACTCAAGACGCAATCAGCATCGTACCTTCGCGCATGCGCGTCGAAGATCTCGTGCTGGGTCACTCCAGCACCCTTCTCGGCGTCGAGCGACTCCGCGAGCGCCTCTCCCGCCGCGTCAACGAGCGCGTCGGGCGTGGCGGCCTCGTCCTTGAGCAGCACCTTGACGCTCTCGTGCGTCGCCGCGAACGTCGCCACCTTGTGTTCCTGCTGCGCGAGTAACTCCACTCTCTCGTCCTCTTCGCGCCCAGTCTCTTTAGGCACCTGGAGCTGCTCGAGCTTCTTCTGGAGCTTGGCCGCGAAGGCGGTGCACGCGCCAGCGGCGTCGTCGCGCACCTGCGCGAGCGGCCGCTTCTCGTCCTTGTACATCTCGAGCAGCTTGTTGCGCCGCGCCCGCAAGATGATCTTGTCGTCCACGTCGGTGACGTTCACTTGGAGGAAGACCTCGTACTGAAAGTAGTCCTCGAGGATGCGGCGCATGATGTCCATGGTCAGGTAGGCGCGCGCGTGGCCCATGTGGCACGCGTCGTACACCGTCGGGCCGCACGTGTACCACATCACGCGGTTGCCCTGCCGTGGTACGAACGGCACCTTTTCGCCCGTCAGTGAGTTGACCACCTTGAGACCGGTGACGCGCTGGCCCGAGAGTGCATCGACGGGGTGCCACGGTGGATGCTGGCCAAAGGTGCAGGCCTTTCCGAGGCAAGGCGCCGGGCGCGGGGCGTCGCCGATGCACGGCGCGCACGTGTCGACCGCGCTGCTGCCGGAGCTGTCAGCAAGCCGTGCGGCCAGCCAAGCGTAAGGGTCGCTCGGCTTCTCGAGTAGCATGTCATTTACGGCCTGGTTGAGCGTCTCGGCCACCTTGTGCGACTGGAGGTAGTCCATGGAGGCTGCCCTTGCCGAACCACAAAGGACAATTTTACACGTCGCCTGCGGAATCATAGTGGGGTTTTGGCGCGCTCGCGGGCAATCGTTCGACGCGCCGCCGCCGCCCGCCGCCACGATCACACTCCACAAGGTCCTCAGCATGATCTGTCTGCACATACTCCGGATCCCTGGGGAGCAAAACCTAAGACCCTGGCGCACTGTACCCACCCTTTGACCTATACGCTTCGTACTTCTCGAGCGCCAACTCGTAGCCGCGCCCGCCGTACGTCTTCGCGTGCGTGTAGCTGAACTGCACGCCGTCACGTACCAGCCCTGGCAACTCCTCCCAATAAGTTTTATTTGGTATCGCGTCGAAGCCCTTGGCCTGATTGTAATGATAATTGTACGCGGCGCCGGCGGCGCAGTACATGCAGAAGGCGAAGACGAGGAGCATAATGAGCGAGCTGTACATGCCGCGCGTCGTGCTGATCGGGCACGCGTACTTGGACTCGAAGAGTGCCTCGTACTCGCACATTGAGATCTCGTGAATCGTCTTGAGGGAGCCCTCATCGCCCCAATTGCATGCGATCTGGTAGGTAATGAAGCGCGAGCCCATCTCCGTGCCGCCGTCGGGCGTCTGCTTCTTGCAAATGTCGCCCTTGTCGAAGCTGAGCTTCAGACCCTTGGCCGGGTCGTTCGTATCGAGCAGCGACACGCGCATGCTCTCGCTGTCGCCGAGGTTGTTGCACTTGGTGCCGCGCCACTTGGCAGCGGGCGCAGGCTGCGAGTTGCACTCTTTGACGGCGTTGCCGCACACATTGAAGCGGTACGTGTACCCTCCCGCCGTCGCCGACGTGAAGTCGTGGCTAGTCTGCTTCATCGGCGAGAGGTCAAAGTGCAGGTTCGTGCCTGCTGGCGAGAAGACGCAGCTCGAGCCCGCGATCCCCCCGCTGGCCGGTGCCGGCGGCGGATAGGGCATGAATCCGATGTCGTCGAATTCGTCCAACATCTCGCTGCTGGCCGCGTACGAGCCGACGAGCAGGCAGGAGAAGGCCCACAGCAACATGGGAAAAGACACGGCACTCTTGCCTTCTTTGTCATCTTCGCGGCTACGACTTCCTGCGTGCACGGAGGTTGTCAAAGACGGACCAGCTTTCGATTTCTTTTGATGAGGATCGTCATTGTCCGAAGCAAAGTGCGCTGATAGGCGTACGCGCGAGCGACCGACGTCCGTCTCCTAAATGTTGCGCGCGCTCGGACTGATACTGATCCTCGCGCCGCTTGTAGAAGCGCGCTGGTGCCAGGTAGAAAATGTGAAGGCGGACGTGCATGGCAACTACTCTTTCTCGGGCCCGTGGAAAATCGACTCGTGCACGACGCTGTCACTAGACCACGGCATGTGCGTCGAGGCTGACTGCCCGTGGCGTGTGCCGTTCAGCGACGAGGATATTATCGAGCTAGCGGACAAACTGCACGGCAACAGCGCACTCACCGCGCTCTCCATCGCCTCCAACAAGATGACCGACGAGAGCACCATCGCCATCGCCGAGGCGTTGCGCGAGAACGAGGCACTCTCCGACCTCAACCTGCAGGCAAACGAGATCGGCGACGCGGGCGCGGTCGCGCTCGCAGACGCGCTCGCGACGAACGAGGTCTTTTTGACTCTCAACTTGGAGCACAACCAGCTGACGGACGAGGGCGCGCGCGCGCTCCTTGCGGTCCTCCGCAGCAACAGCAGCGCCTTTGAAAAGCTCTACATTGGCCACAACAGCGGCGTCTCCGAGGCCCTCGTTGCCGAGGTCAAGATGCAAAACAAGCTCGCGTTCATGCCGCCGGGGGAGCATGAGATGCGCAGCCTACCAGATGAGCTCTAGGCGTGCGCACTAAGGGCGTACTAGGACACACACATCAGGCTGCGATCGCCGGCGCCGATACAGCGCGCGAGCCGGCCGCGCGGAGACGGCGGAGCGCCCCGACACTCCTGCGGTGTCCTGATTTTCAGAGTAGAACCAAAGGTAAACACGCAGATTTTCATCCGGACGATCGGAAGCCGACCCCCTTGACTGACACCCCTATACGTCAGGCAGCTTTTTGGCGTCAGCTCACCGCGGGGCTGTGTACAGAGTACACACATCTCGATCTCCGACCATGATCTCCGACCCGTCCGACGCGCGGGCCCAATGTATACGCCCTATACGGCCATATCGATAGAGCCCGGGTGGGCCGGGCGGCCTGTGCACGCGAGTGCGGTGCGGGTTGCGATCCGCTCCGCTCTCCCGGCGCCGACCGGCACCGCCTTTCCATTCTTACCACCGCCCTTCCATCCGACCCCCTCGCGCGCCGCAGGGGAAGCCCACGTGGCCCCGGTTCAAAAGTCAAAGTCGGCGCGGAAGAGCTCATGATCGGCGCCGGCGGCCTTGTTGACGAGGTCGGGCCGGCCCATCGAAGTGAAGGTCATCGTGAGGTACCCCCAAATGTGTGTGGCTTCGCGGTTCAGCGAGAGCGCCTTGAGATAGCATTGGGCGGCCGCCTCGTAATTGGCCAGATTGCCATACGAGATGCCCAGATTCGAGAGCGCGCGCACGTACTGCGGCTTGAGGTCGAGCGCCTTGATGTAGCAGGGCAGCGCCGCGCCGCACGACATCGCGTTCGCCTGCGTAGCCCCGAGCTTATTCCACAACGAGTAGTCCGTCGGACGGAGTTCCAGCGCCCTCTCGAACGCGCGAGTCGCCTCGGGGTAAGAGCGCGAGAGGTTGTAGAGGACGCCGAGCACCGCGTGGAGATCGGCATTCTGCGGCGCGATCTCAACGGCGCGTAGGTACAGGGTGGTCACGCGCTTGTGCAGAGCGTACGAGCCAAAGCGGAGGTCCGAACCGGAGGGCGCGGCGTCGGAGGTGCCGAGCTCCGCAAAGTCGGGATGCGACTCGAGCCAGAGCAGGAGATGCTGCAGCGCACGCGTCTGATCGAGCTCGTTCGTGTACGAGACTCCGAGCGCCAGGAGTGCCTCGAGGTTGTGTGGGTCGGCCTGCACGGCGAGCCGGAGGCAGGCGATCGCCTGCGCGTCGTCGTCGGCGTCGGCGTGCGCCTGCCCGAGGGTCTGCCAAGCGAGGGTATCCTCAGGCTGCGCCTGCACAGCGGCCTCAAGCACCAGCACCGCCTCTCGCAGCTCTCCACGCTTAAAGAGCTCCGTGCCCCGTGCGACGAGCTCCGATCCACCGAGGTACGGATTCGTCTCCTGGAAGCGATACGGTGCATCCGCGCCGCCGTCGAGCCCGAGGCCGTTCATATGGGTACCCAGCCCTTCCCACGCGTCGTCCCAAGCGCTCTCGTAGTCGCCACCCTTGAGCCGTTGCCAGATCGCGTCGAGATCGGATGCGTCCACCGCGCTGCCGCTCGCTGCCGCCGCCGCGCCGTCGGCGAGCGAGAGCTGTCGCCACACCTTCTCCATCTGCTCGAAGGAGCCGCCGAAGAGTTCATCACCGCCTCTGCCGACGGCGCTGGAGGCCGAGGTGCCTGCGCCGTGCTGAGCACCGCTGTGTTGGATGGCGCCTTGCGCGTTGAGCGCCTCTCGGAGGGTGGCATGGTAGGCCGCCTCGAGCTCTGAGCTCGTCGACGGGAGATCAGCGGAAGTGGTCTCCGCCGACGCCGCAGCGCTTCGTCTCGCCGCCGCTTCCGCTGCGGACAGGGGGCCAGCGGGTGCGAGTGTCGCCCACGCAGCCGCGTGGGCCGCATCGAGTTGCTGCACGGCTTGCGGGCTGATGCCGGCCACGTGCGTGGAGCCCGTCGACGGTGCAGTTGTGGAGGGCATCCGCGCATGGGTCACATTCATCATGGGCCCAGGCCGCCGCAGGTGCGACACGATCGCGTCCGCTCGGCGCGCCGCCATGGCACGATCCTCGACGGAGAGATGCGGCAGGGCGGCGAGCATGCCGTCGATGGCAGGTGCCGCCGTGCCTATTTTGCTCGCGAGAAAGTGGAGCGAGTCGTGCACTAGCTGGCCGGCCGCCGCTTGCTGCTGCACTTGAGCCAGCGCTTGGGGCGCCATTGGCGGCGCCATCGGCGGAGCGTGCGCCGACTCGAGCCACGCCGCCTCGTGCATCCGCGCAAGCTCCGCCGGGCCGGGGCCTGGCGCATGTGATGAGCTGGCGGCCGCGATCGCTTCGGCCTGCTCCCATGCGATTTGCAAGGGCACGCCGCTCTCAAAGGCGCGCATGAACGCCGCTTCCGCCACACCGACTTCGGGAAGCATGCCAGACGACGAGGGGCCCACGCTCGCCAGCGGGTCATGAAAGGCCGCATTGCCCCCGATGATGTCGCTCTGCTGCTGGCCGCTGAGAACAGCCTTGCTCAAACGTGCCAGCGGGTTGTTGACCGACGCCGAGCCCTCCGCCACGCAGCCGCCGCCGTGCACCAGGTCCGCCAGCATGATTCCGGCACGGTGCGGATCGACGACGCCGACGCAATCACGGATTCGTCATGTTTATGTTCTTCTACTGAAACGAGTTGACCCGCCCGTCAGCCCGCGGCCACGCGTCGCGGGCGGCCGCTCACAGACGCGCCACGCCGCCGGGCTTCGATGATTTTCACGACCTTGGCTCGGCTCCATCGGTCCTGGATGAGCGCAGTCGGCGTACCGCCGCCACAGGACGACGACGTCTCGACGGCGCCATCGAGTTCAGCGGCTGCCGTGGCTCGCCGCGAATTCATTTTGGGCCTGCAGCCCGGCGATCCGGAGCATGAGAACAAGTGCCGCAGCTTCGTCGACAAGGCTCTGAGCTCCTGCCCGAAGGTCAAGTTCATGCGCGAGGCGCTCAAGGCTCTCGGCGTTCGCTCGAGCGATGCAGACTTTGTGACGTGCGCGCACTGCCCGGACGGCGCGGCCACCGCCGGCGGCTATCTGCCTGAGTTCAAGCTTGTGCTGCTCTGCCAGCAGTGGGTCGCGCAGCAACCCAGCGAGGTTGAGAACACGCTCACACACGAGATGATCCACGCGTACGACGACGCGCGCGCGCACATGAACTGGATGGACTTGACACAGCACGCGTGCACAGAGATCCGCGCGGCGAGCCTGAGCGGTGACTGCAACTTCCGGCGTGAGCTAGACCGCGGCAACCTCCACCCAGCAAATCTAGGCGGCGCGGGTGCGCGCTGTGTCCGCCGGCGTGCGGAGCTGTCGGTGGCGATGCACCCCGAGTGCCCAGACGCGGACGTTGCTGCAAAGGCCGTCGCGCGCGCATGGGAAACGTGCTACGCCGACAAGGCACCTTTTGACGCGGTCGGGACTCATCTGTATTGATGTTGATTGTCGTCGGGACTCATCTCTCTGAGTTCAAAATCAGGTGGTGGGATCATAGTGTGTGAATCCCGAAATACCCGGACCCGCTCCCCCGGTGAACGTGAATGTGCTCGGCACCATGAAGCGTCGTCGGGTCGGCGGTGACAGCGGCGACGGCGACGACGGCGCTGTGAGGGTGCGAAGCGCCGAGGGCGAGGTGGTCGCGTGGTCCCCTTCGGCCGCGGCGCGATCGGCCGCGCTCGCCAACTGGGTGAGCGACACGGGCGGCGCCGAGGGGGCCTTCGCCACTCTGGTGCCTGCGGCTGCGCTCCGCACGCTCTCGCGCGTCGCCGAGGGCGGTGCGGAGGAGGGCGGGGCGCTGGAGGGGTGCTCGCTCGCGCAGCTCGCGCAGCTGTTGCATGGCGCGCACTTTCTCGACGTGGACGTCGAGCTTCTCCGCCTCCTCTCGCGCACCCTGTGCACCGGCCACCTCGCTGGCAAGAGTGGCCCGGAGCTCGGGCGGCTGCTGGGCGTCGTGAGCGACTTCCCCACCGAGGCGGAGCGGCAGGCGGCGACGGAGGAGCCGCTGTACACGCAAGACGCTCAGCACGACGACGCAGCACCGCGAGCGGCCGATGCACCCACACCGCCAGCGCCCGCGTGCTGGCTCTCGATGCAGCTCGTCAACGAGGACGCCCTCGAGGACGCCCTCGCGGACGCCGACGTGCCGACGCTGCGCGCGCTCAAGGGCGTGAGCCTCGCGTGGCGCGCGCGGGCGCGGCGCGTCCTGTGCGCGCGGCTGTGCGCACGCGTCGGCCTGCCGCTCACGAGCAACCTCGTCGAGGTGACCGAGCTCGACCTCTCAGACAGCCGCGCCGCTGGTCGCCTCGTCGCCGACGTGGCCGACGCGTCGCGCTGGCTGCCCAACCTGGCAAAGGTGACAGGGCTGGGCGGTTTCGAGGTGGACGTGGCCGCGCTGAGGCGCGTGGAGTCTTCTGGTGCAGGCTCGTACCCGATGGCGGGGGTGCGCGCGTGCATCCGCGGCGAGGGCGAGGCGCCCATGGAGGTGCTGCTTGCCGCGTGCGTGCTGCGCGACGGCGAGGCGCGCGTGCCGGCGTACGCGTTCCGCGATGACACGTCTATGACGTCGATCGCGCTGCCCGCCGGCCTTACGAGCATCGGTGAGGGCGCCTACTGGGGTTGCTCCTCGTTGATGTCAATCGAGCTGCCTGCCGGCCTCACAAGCATCCGTGAGTATGCCTTCTATGAGTGCTCCACGTTGACGTCGATCGAGCTGCCCGCCGGCATCACGAGCCTCAGTGAGAGGGCCTTCTGGGGCTGCTCCTCGATGACGTCGATCGAGCTGCCCGCCGGCCTCACGAGCATCGATGAGGACACCTTCAATTGCTGCTCCTCGTTGACGTCGATCACGCTGCCCTCCGGCCTCACGAGCATCGGTAGGAGCGCCTTCGAGGCCTGCTCCTCGATGACGTCGATCGCGCTTCCCGCCGGCCTCACGAGCATCGGTGAGGGCGCCTTCTGGGGCTGCTCCTCGTTGACGTCGATCGAGCTGCCCTCCGGCCTCACAAGCATCGGTGAGTACGCCTTCTGGGGCTGCTCCTCGTTGACGTCGATCGAGCTGCCCGTGGGCCTCACAAGCCTCGGTCTGCACGCCTTCGAGGGCTGCTCCTCGATGACGTCGATCGAGCTGCCTGCCGGCCTCACGAGCCTCGGTGAGTTCGCCTTCTATGACTGCTCCTCGATGACGTCGATCGCGCTGCCCGCAGGCCTCACGAGCATCGGTGGGTGCGCCTTCCAGTTCTGCGGCTCGTTGACGTCGATTGAGCTGCCCGCCGGCCTCACAAGCATCGGTGATCACGCCTTCTATGGCTGCTCCTCGTTGACGTCGATCGAGCTGCCTGCAGGCCTCACGAGCCTCGGTGAGTGCGCCTTCCAGCTCTGCTCCTCGTTGACGTCGATCGAGCTGCCCGCCGGCCTCACGAGCATCGGTAGGAGCGCCTTCAAGAACTGCTCCTCGATGACGTCGATCACGCTGCCCACCGGCCTCACGAGCCTCGGTGATGGCGCCTTCTCTGGCTGCTCCTCGTTGACGTCAATCGCGCTGCCCGCGAGCTTCGACCTGAGAATGTCGAGCTTAATGTCGAGCTTCGATATGCTCAGGTCCGCCGGAGTGCCACCCAGCACCATCCTGCGCTTTGCACCGGCTTTCGCCATCGAAAACAATGGAAATGTGCATGTGGGGTGATCTGTAAGACATGCTGACTGCAATGTGGCCCTCGAACGGGGCTGGAAATAGGATCATTATGGATTATGCTGTGTGGTACTCGTTCCTCATCGTATGTAATACATGGGACTGATTACGACACAAATGCACACTGTTTATACGACACAAATGCACACCAGAACACACGCGCGCGGCGCACGCGAGTCGCGACACAATCCCTTGCAGCTTGCTGGCGTACTGGTGACGTGAACCAACGTGAACCTGGTGATGTGCAGAGTGCACGCACTTACTCCCGCCCTTACATTAATATCGAGGGGTGTTGACCTGTAAGAATGACAAATTACGCGTAACTTGTAAGACATGCTGACTGCATGTGTAGTAGCCCTCGCACCGGGTACCCCTTTGGGTCGAAAGATCTGTATCTCTTGATCCTTAATGTGGTCGGGGGACTCATCTTATCCTTGATGTGGTCGGGGACTCATCTTATCTCTACGCACTACGGCATTGATGCTCCTACGCTATCATCGCAATGTATGCGATGCCGGTTACTGTCGCGTGTCGGGTCGCGCGCCGCCCCCCGCCTCCCAGCCCCGCCGCGGCGCCCCGCCCGCCAGCCACGCGCATGCCGCCCGGCCCCCCGGAGCCCGGCGCGCCCGGGCCCCGGCGCGGCGGGTGCGGGTGCTCATACTGTCGGTCGGCTCGTCGCGCGGCGGGGCCGGGGGCGTACAATGCGATACAGACATTTTAGGCGCGTTGAGAATCAATACAAATGGAACAGACTGAGACTCGCCTGAAAGGCGATTACCGCTCGGTCTGGCACTTTTCTCGTTTTCGGACGTCGCGACGGTCGACAGTCGTCGTCCTCGCGCGACGCGCTACACGGTGTTACGATTATTTACCGACGGGCGGCATCTGCGAGGGCGGCGAGACAGCGCTCCGCGTGCCGCTCACGCAGCTCGAGCAGGTACGGCGTCGCACTGAGCACCTCATAGGTCTCGACAGGCTGGAGCAGGAGCAGGTGCACCTCGGAAGGGTGCGCGCACCGCTGGACGGCGGGCCACACTGCCCGCATCGCCCCCACGCACAGGTAGGCATGCCAGTCGGCGCCCAAGAGCAAAGGGAGGAGCGTCGCGGCGAGCAAGGAGCGCCATCGCACCACGTTGAGCCAGTGGACGTGGAGCCATCGGGCCATGGGCAGGCTGGGCGGGAGCGCCGCGCGCACGAGGGCCGCATGCAACTCGGGCAATTCCACAGCGACGATCTCCTCCGCGAGACCGACGAGCACATCCATGCCGCGCCATGAGGGGAGCCTGGGGTCGGACCTGTGGAATGCCTGTGGGAATGCCTGTGGGAAAGCCTGTGGGAGCCTGGGGTCGGACCACGACGCGTCCGCGCCGCCCCTCGCTACGGCCGCCGCGTGCTCGGGAGAGAGCTCGGGAGATTGCTCGCGAGATTGCTCGCGAGATGGGTAGAGATATGGCGCCGCCGCGTGTGAGGCGAGCGCCGTGAGCACGTTGCGTGCCGCCGCCGTGTCGGCGAGCAGTGCACCGACGAGCGCCCCGAACCAGTCGAAGGCGGCGGGCGCTGTGCCGGGCACCGGCCCGTTGTTGGTGGCGGCCATCGCGCTCAAAAGGGCGGGAATCTGGGCATCGAGATTGAGGCTAAGGGCGCCGTGTCGGCCATCGAGGCTCAGGCTGGGGGCGCCGTGTCGGGCATCGAGGGCGGAGGCGTCGGCGGCGGACGACGACGACGACGAGGAGGAGGTGTGAAACGGTGGCGCGCCCATCCGCTGGGTATAACGAAGGAGTTGGCGAGCAGCACACGCCCACTCACCACGCGCCGCCCACCACGGCGCCGCCCCTTCACCGCTCCCCACGGTGAGGTCGGGGCCAGGGGGGGCGGCGCTGCCGGCGCTGCTGGCGCTGCCGGCGTTGCTGGCGCTGCTCGCGCTGCTCGCGCTGCTCGCGCTGCTCGCGCTGCTCGCGCTACTCGCGCTGCTCGCGCTGCTGGCCGGGAGCGTGTCGAGAATGTCTGCAGGGAGAGCCGTGAGGCCACGTACCTCAAGGGCAGCCCAGATGATGACGAGCACATCGCGCACGCTTGGCGCTGTGAACAACGCTGCGGCGGCGCGCACGCGTGCTGATGACGACCCGTCCAATGCCACGACGGCGCGTTCCCAGCATCCTTGCCCTTGGGTCGGGTTGGGCGCCGTGTCGGGCGGGTGGGCGCCGTCTTGGGCGCCGTCTTGGTACGCGCTCCGCAGCAGGCGCGTGAGCGGATGATCCTCGTGCTTAGCGAGGGCGAGCAACGACGGGTGGGCGGGGGTTGGCGCCGTGTCGGGCACCTCCCACTCCGAGGGAGTCCCGATTTGGGTGAGCGACACCACGAGGCGCGCTCGGGACAGCGCGTTCAGATCGAGCACTCGAACGGCCACAGCCGCCCCGCCGCCCCCAGCACCGCCGCCCCCCGCACCGCCGCCCCCAGCACCGGCCGCACTATGGCCGTCGAGTGTCTCGAAGAGACGACGCTCCCACTCCCATTCACCAACGGCTGAGCTCGAGGCCACCGGCCACTCAGCCGGCGGTGCGCCCTCCCCCCCTGCCTCCTCCCCCTCTTCCTCCTCCCCCTCGGCGCTCAACACGGCGCGCTCGGCGGCTCGTATCAGGTGGCTCACGAGCCCGCAGCGCCGACGCAGCGCGAATGCCGTGCGCGCATCGGCCGCCAGCACGCTGAGCAGCAGCAGCCCCGCTGCATGGCTCTCCTCATAATGGATGGGCGAAGCGCTCGGTACGGCGCCCGCTGCATGGCTCTCCTCGTAATGGATGGGCAAAGTACTCGGTACGGCGCTCGGCACGGGCGGCGCCGGGACGGGCGCCACCCCGACCACCGCCACGTCATCGACCCAGGGCAGCATAGCGAGGCGGGCGAGGGGCCGACTGAAGCCATGACGCACCCCGGCCTCAGAGCAGGCGGCGGGTGCATGCGGCCAGGCGATCAGACTCGTGAGCGCCGTGAGCGACTCCCATATTTGGGACGCCTCCCCCGGCATCAGCGCCCGATGCAGCGCCTCTGCGCTCTCCCACCCTCCCTGCGCAGCCGTCACAAAGGCGGCCGCGCGCGCCTCGAGGACACCGGCCCGCCCGAGAGCTCTCAAACCAAGGGGCGTCCCCGCCAGAATGGCCGCCTGCCGTTGTCCCACGAGCGAGTCCGAAGGGCTGTGGGGAATTGGGTCCGTTTGGCTGTGGGGAAATGGGTTCGATGGGCTGTGGGGAAATGGGTCCGATGGGCTGCGGGGAAATGGTCCTGCTGGAGCCGCCAGCGACACGAGCTCAACGGCTGGATGAATGGCTGCTGATGGCGGGAGAAGGCTGTGCGCGAGGAGCGGCAGGAGTGGAGGCGGCAGCTCATTCGCGGCGCGGTGGCTGGCACAGAGCGTCTGCATCAGAAGCGCTGCCGCCACGAGCTGGTGCTCTCGCGCCCCAGGCTCGTGTGGGGAAATGCTCTCTGTGGGGAAGTGCTCTCGCGCCCCAGGCTCGCTCCGAGGCTGTGGGGAAATGCTCCGAGGCTGTGACGCCGTAGCGACGGCGGTGCCCAGAACGGCGCGTAGTTCGTTACGAATTGCAGGTACGCCGAACGCGGCTGGGCGTGGAACCAGAAGGCGCGAGAGCATTTCCGCACAGCCCGCGCCCACCTCGTGCGCCAGCAGGGCCGCCGCCGGTGGTGGTGCCACCGATGAGCCAGCCAACGAGCCGGCCATCCCCTTCGTCGTCGGCGAGGGCGGGAGCGGGCTGTGGGGAAATGCTCTCGCGAGGGTGGCTGTGGGGAAATTCGGCGAGGGTGGGAGCGGCAAGCTCAGCAGGCGCAGCACGGCCCGTCCCAGATTCCCCACAAGGCTGCCGAGCGCTTCAGGCGATCTTGCGAGCGCACTTGCCAAATAAGGTGATCTTGCGACGAGCGAATCTGGCTGGGCTTGAGTTGTGGAAAGGGTAGCGCCGTGTTGGGCTTGAGTTGTGGAAGGGGCAGCTGTGGAAGGGGCAGCTGTGGAAGGGGCAGCTGTGGAAGGGGCAGCTGTGGAAGGGGCAGCTGTGGAAGGGGCAGCGAGCGCGAGGGCAGCAGGCAACACGCTCTTCGCGACCAGGAGCGTGTGCATGCTCGGAAGTGGCGGCGCCGTGTTGGGCTCTGAGGCCTCCTCGGCGCTCAACTCGGCGCCCAACGCGAGCAGCGGCGCGAGCAGCGCGGAAGTCGCCGCATCGGTCCAAATTAGGGCATCGCGGCACTGCGGCTGGCAGAGGCTCGCGAGGGCCGCGCTGAGCGCCGCCGCCGCGAGCGCACGGGCCGTCTGCGCAAAAGGACTCCCGAGCCTGCCTCCGGAGGGAGATTGGATCTCCGATGAAAGAGAGTGCATCTCCGAGGGAGCGATCGGAGATTGGATCTCCGATGAAAGAGAGTGCATCTCCGAGGTCTGGGTATGGATCTCCGAGATCCGCTCGAGGAGCGTCGGGATCGTGGCCGCAGCCCATGCCACGTCATACCCCGCATCCGCCGCATGACAGCGCGCCGCTGCTCCCATCGGGCCGGCGCCGGCCTCGTACCTCGCCGCCGCCGCCCAGGTGCGCACCGTCTGCAGACCGACCGCGTGGCGCACCTGCATGCAAGGACGGACGCGATCAGAGACGCACTCTGACCGACCTGGCTACGCACTCAGAGACGCACTCAGAGCCGCAATCAGAGACGCCATCAGAGACGCCATCAGAGACGCCATCAGAGACGCCATCAGACCGACTGCTTGGCGCACCGAGATCCCAAGGACACAAGTGTGATGCAGCGAGATGGCCAACGCCACCTCCGCCGAGCTCAACGGCCGATCAGATGATGGCGAATCGGAGGCGATCGAAGCCGGTATTCTCGGCAGCGGCTGCCGCGCAGTCGCCTCTGCTTGCTTGAGCAGGCCAGAGTCGACGAGCTGACGCCACGTCGGCACGAGCAGATGGCTTCGCGAGAGCAGCCGCGAGAGCCACCTCGCGGACGGATCCAAGCTTGCAAGAAGGCCCGCACAGCGTACCGGTACAGGAGTACCCGCATAGCTCGCACCCGATGCGTTCGCCCCGGGCGCACCCACAGCCAACCCGGGCGCCGAGGGCAGGCGAACGGCGTCGGACGGGGGCGCGGCGGCCAGGCGGAAGAGGGTCGCGAGCAAGGTCGAGAGTTCAAGTGCCCCAAGCACCACTCCATCGTCGGAAAGGTCACAACGGCCTCGGCAGAGCAATTGCGCACAACGCATGGCGGTCGGCGTGGCCCACGCCCCTTCGGATGTGCTGCCGCCGCCGCCGCCCATGCAGTCCACGAGCGCCGCCACGTTGAGCAGCACGCTCGCACGCTGCGCCGGCGGCGCGTCGTCGAAGAGGCTCGTATGCATCTCGACGATCTGGAGCACGGCTGGAGGCGCGAGCTGACGGGCACAGAGCGCGTGGCGGAGCGCGGGTACGAGCAGCTCCCACTGATCACACTCGAGCAGGTCGCTCGCGGAGAAGGAGCGCAGCCGCGCCCAGGCGGAGAGCGCCGTGTCCGCGCGGTACAAGCCGGTGATCAGCCCAGGCAGCTCGTAGAACGGCGGCAGGTCGGCATTCATCTCGTCGTGTAGCCAGCGGTCGAGGTCGTCGTTCGTGCCGGCGCCGCCGACGCTGCCCTCGGACGCGCTGCTCGAGGGCGGCCCATGCTCATCGTCCGCGAGCACATCAGCCAGGGACGCAGCCCATTCAGGCCGGCTGGTCAACACCGAGAGCTCCGAGTGCAGCATGGCGCAAAGCCGGCGGAAGGCGTCGTGCTCGACGCAGGCCGTGACGAGGCTGGACTCATCGGCAGGATCGGACGTGGAGACATCCACGCTCCCCAGCGGCTCGAGCTCGGGCACGAGCGGTGCGAGCGTCGCACGAAGTCGCTCGCACACGTGGCGGATGAGTCGATAGCGGTGGTGCCGCGCATCCGCCGCCGGAAGCGCGTACAATAACTGCTCGAGCAGCGCGGCGAGAGGCTCCACTGCGGGTCCGCGGCTCGCCGGCAGCTGCGCCAGCAGCTGCGGCGATAGCTCGCGCGCGAGCGCCGCGAAGCGCAAGACTAAGTCGTCGAGGACTTCCCGCTCCATGGCGTGCCCACGATGGTGTGAATCGGAGTCGACCACCCGGCACCCAACGTGCTCGTGACCACGCGATTGACACACGTTCCGGCATCTGGCGTCTGGACGAAACCCCTCCTTAATTGTAACGCCCATTTCACAATGCGCTCGTGCGTCGTCGTCGTGCTCCTCCTTGTCGGCGGCTGCGAATGCTACGCCCGCGCGCGTATAGTATCTATGAGCGGCAAACGCGGCGCGACCCGGCGCGAGGTCTTGAATGGCGATAGCATCACAAAGCAGTTCTACGATCCGAACGGTTGGCGAAAGGACCTGCCGTATGGTTGGTCGCCGCTCCTGGTCGTCACGCTCGGAGCAGTCGCGGCCTCGTACGGCGGCTCAAGGAGGTCCGAATTCTACGACGAGATGCGTGTGCTGAGCAGCGGCGTGAAGAACACAGGCCAAACGTCGCACAAACCGATGGTGACTCTCTCGCCTGGCCGTGCATCTGGACAGGTGTCGGTGGAGATCACGGCGGCGGCCGCTGTGCCGGATGTGGTCGACGCAATCTGGGTCACGGATGCCGGCACGGGCGAGATCTTCGCCGGACGCAGATTCCTGCCCAAGGAGCCCAAGGAGCTGGTGCTCGTCGTTGCGCGCGGGCGGCGCTTTGTAGCCGCGGCACACTGCGCGATTGATGGAGTCTGGGAGGGCGACACGGTCGTCGCGGAAGCATGAACGAAGCATGAAAGGAGCATAAAAGGATCGTTGAGTGACTAGGCGCGCCGTGTCCATGAATACAATCACAGACACAGCATGGTTCAGCATGCGAACATGCGCGCCGCGCGTGCGAGCGCCTTCAAGCGGTATACAAATCAGCTCCGCGATCGGTTGGCGATTATTCGCCAGCGGAGCGAGGCCGCCACGGCCCGAACGCGCGTGGTCGTGGCGCGTGGGCCGCCGCGTGCGTGGCCGTGGCGTTCCGGATTGCGTGGCCGCCGTTGTGGGTCGACACGGAACCCGCGCTCCCGCGCCCGCGCTCTCCCGCGTTATGCACGAACACGTATGTGCTGGAGTCAGAGCTGGCCGCCTCATCGCGTCGCTGACCGATTCACACCGTGTCCGTGTACTTCTGCCGGAGCTCTATATAGCGATGGTACGTCGAGGCCATCTGAGGGTCCGCCGCGAGATCGCTCTTCTTGAGCTTCCTCCCTAGCCGCGCCTCGTATGCGTCCAACGTCGCCCGTAATGCAGCCGACTCGGCCTGCATCGAGCGCTGCATCGAGCGCTGAGCGGTTCCATTGTCGGCGAGCGCCGGCGACGTAACGGCTGAAGGCGATGCCTCGGAGGTGGCGGTGACACGTGCCGTGCCATCATCGTCAGCAGCAGCAGCGGCGGAGGGGAATTGGCTGGCCAATGGCGCCCCTGGCCGATCTGGAGGCGGGAGATCTCGAGGCGGCGTCGGCGTCAAGATGGTGGGAGGAGACGAGCTGGCCTTGCCAACGTCTGCCTCACCAAAGAAGCGCGAGATCCTTCCTAACGCTGCGCTCGGGAGATTCTTGGTGAGCTCCTTAGCGGCGGCCGCCGCGGCCGCGACGCCATCTTGCAATGCCTCCCCAACTCGCGCCGTGTCGGCAGCTTGACGCGGACGTGCAATCAAAGATAAATCCTGCGTCACAGCATCCGCTGACTCAGCAAGGAGATGGAGGGCCGCCTCCGCCGCCGCCGCTCGTTTCTCCGCCGCTGCAGCCGCCTCGCGAGCTCTACCCAACTCGTCTTGCAACGCGAGGCGCGCAGCGGTGGCCTCAACGTGCCCATCCTTTTGGTTTCGCAAGATGAGCTGAGCGTCGGCTCGCGACGCCTCAGCGGCCGCCTCTGCAGCCGCCGCACGCTCCTCCGCCGCTGCAGCCGCCTCGCGAGCTCTACCCAACTCGTCTTGCAACGCCCGCGACGCCTCAGCGGCCGCCTCTGCAGCCGCCGCACGCTCCTCCGCCGCTGCAGCCACCTTGCGGGCTCTACCCAACTCGTCTTGCAACGCCCGCGACGCCTCAGCTGCCGCCTCTGCCGCCGCACGCTCCTCCGCCGCTGCAGCCACCTCGCGGGCTCTACCCAACTCGTCTTGCAACGCCCGCGACGCCTCAGCGGCCGCCTCTGCAGCCGCCGCACGCTCCGCCATCGCGGCCGTTGCTTCGCGAGCTCTGCTCAGCTCATCTTGCAACGCGAGGCGAGCAGCTTCTCCACGAGCAATCTCTTGGGCGGCGGTGGCAGCCGCCGCGACCCCATCTTGCAGTGCCAGGCGGGCAGCTTCGGCCTCGTGGATGGCGTCCGCTGCTCGCCTCGCCATGTCAGCAGCCTCGGCACGCGCCGCCTCAGCTGCCGCCTCAGCCGCCGCCGCTTGCTTCTCCGCCACTGCCGCCACCTCCCGTGCTGCTGCCAGCTCCTCTTGCAATGCCCGGCGAGCTGCTTCGGCTTGAAGCAATGCCTCCGTCGCTCGCCGCTGCGTCTCGTCCGCGTCAGCAGGTCCTGCCGCCACCGGCGGCAGAGGTGCTGGCATGCTGGGCGGCGGCCCCATGGCGTCCATTGGAGGCGGGCCGTTAGAGCCGTTAGAGCCGTTAGAGCCGTTAGAGCCGTTAGAGGAGTCCATTGGAGGCGGGACGAGAGCGGCCACGTCAGCACGCTCCACAGCCCCATCGTAATGGCGCATGTACAAGGCGAGCAGCTCGACCTTCTTCTTGGGCAGTTTCGCGTCGTCGCCCAGCTTGAGCCGGAGCAGGGCCTGCAGCTCCTTGACTGTAAGCAGATCGGGCGGCGGTCTCGTCTGCGAGAGGTGCCCTTCCTGATTTGGATGCTCCGAGAGTCCTTCCTTTCCAAATAAGGGTGGCGACGCGGCCGCCTCAACAGCGGCGCTCGGGGCAGCGCTCGGGGCGCCGACGGCGACTGGGAAAGCGGCAGCCTCGCGCGCCGTAGCCATCGCCTCCTCTACGGCCGCTGCCACCGCTGCCGCCTGTGCGGCTTGCGCCTCCTCCGCCGCCTCCGCCACCGCCTCGGCCACTGCTGCCGCCACCGCCGCGGCCTGGACTTTGGCCGCCTCCGCCTTGGCAGCCTCGACGGCGGCTCTGAGGGATTCCTGTTGGGCGCCCTGATGGTCAGCGAGGGTCTCCTCTCGCGCTGCAGCCGCTGCCGCCGCCACCGCTGCCTCCAGTTGCGCATGTGCGGCCGCCATCGCCGCCTCCAGCTCAGCCTTTGCCGCCTGCTGCGCCTCATCCTTTCCATACGCCACGGCTGCGTCGAGCTCCGCATGAGCCGCCGCCACGGCCGCCTCCAGCTTCGCATTGGCCGCTGCCTCGGCCGCCGCCAGCGCGTCCTCCTGAGCACGCTTGGCTGCCTCCTCGGCCGCCGCCAGCGCCATCTCCTGTGCTGCCCTGGCTGCCTCCTTGGCCTCTGCTAGGGCCTCCTCGTGCGCGGCCTTGAGATGCTTGCGCTCATCGAGCAGCTTGCGCAGCTGCTCCCTCGAAGTCTCCTTGAGCGCATCAAGCTGCTTCGCGGCCGCCTCCAGCTCCGCCTTCGCAGCTTGCTGCGCCTCGGCCTTCGCCGACGCCACCGCCGCCCCCAACTCCCGCGCGGCCTCTTCTCTGGCCTCGTCCGTTGCCGCCGCTACGGCTGCATCCAGCTCCGTCTGAGCGGCCTGCGCCGCCTCGGCTTTCGCCTCGGCTTTTGCCTCGGAGATCGCGGATGCTACCGCCGCCTCCGTCACTAATTTGGCCGCCTTGGCTGCTTGCTCCGCGTCGGCCTTTGCCATGGCGAATGCCTTCGCCATGGCCAACTCCAAGCCATTTGCGCGATCGACGGCCGCATCAACCTCGTCTCGTGCCGCCTTCAACGCCGCATTCGATGCCTTCCGCGCTGCTTGCGATGCAGCGTCGAGCTTGGAGCTCTCATCTCGCGCGGCCGTCAATGCGCCCTCGAGTTCGATGCACTCGACTCGCGAGGCTCTCAACGCGGCTTCGAGCTCGAGCTGTTCACCCACCGCCGCCTGAAACGCCGCTTCCATTTTCATGCCCTCATCTTGCGCAGCTTTCAAGGCGGTCTCGAGGCCCAATCGCGATGCGGCCGCCAGCTTCGTCTCATCTTGCGCAGCTTTCAAAGCAGTATCGAGGTCCAATCGCGCTGCGGCCGCCAGCTTCGCCTCGAGTGTTGATTGCCGCATCGTCTCTGCGGCCTCGGCACGAGATGCCAGCGCATCTGCCTTTGCCGCCACCTCTCGCTCGCATGCCAACGCCATTTCTTTGCGAGCGATCCGGAGCTCCTCCTCCATCGCCGAGCGCGCAGCACCTGCTATTTGCCTGGCTGCTTCGGCTGCTTCGGTGATCTCCGCGGCCTGGCGAATCGTCACGTCGGCCTCCTGGCGTGCGGCTTTGGCTGATTCTTGAGCCGCACGGACCTTTGCTTCCATGTCGCGGCGCTCGGACAATGCTGCTTCCTTGGCTGACTCTGCCGCCTCTTTCGCGCTCGCTGCCCGGCTGATGGCCTCAGCTCCGTCTGCGCACAGAGTGGCCACCTTCAGCTCTGCCACTACCACCTTTGCCTCCAAGGCTGCGGCATCCTGCTCCGACGCAGCATACAGGCGGGCAGCAGCTTCCGCCTCGGCACTTGCTGAGGCGGCACTTGCCGAGGCGGCCTCTGCCTTTGCCAGCGCTGCTGCCAGCTCATCCTCCATCTGATGCACGTGCTGCCTCAGTTCGGCGTTCACTTCCTTGTGTGCATCCAGTTCGGTGGCGAGCTCCTCAGCGAGGGCTATGTGGGCCTGCAGCGCATTCTCTTTATCATCAAGCTTCTGCTGAAGGGAATCCTCCGAGGTAAAGCCAAGAAAGGACACGAGCATGCTGTGTTTTGAGTCACGTTGCTGTGTTCACACACACAACCTCAGCCCCCACAAACGTCACCTACGGTACTCGCCACCGGTCTTAAATTGCCGTTCATCGCACCATCATCGTGATGGTGTGAATGAACACCTTCCTGCTGCACCACACAGCCGGCTGCACACTTCCTCTCCTCATCAAGCCTCGCCGCTAACAAGGTAACCCCGCCGTATGACGCATTTTTTCTCGCGGTTGGCGCCCTCGAGGCTGGCGTTCACGAGGCTGCGGCCTCGAGGGATGTCTAGCACCTCTGAAGAGCTCGTCGCCAAGGCGCTGCGAGAGGGCTCCGCGGGCGCCGCAGCCATCCCGGGTCCTTCAGCCGCGACGCTTGAGGCGCTCGCTGCTGCCATGCAGCCGCAGCCCGTGTCTCTCCAGATGCTGAGTAGCACGGCACAGGATCGGTCGCTGCAGATTCGGCTTCAGCAGGCCAATTTCATTCGGCGTGAGCTCATTGCGCGCCGCGTGCGCATTCTTGCGCTGCTCCACACCATGCCCGAGTCGCTTGCACGCCGAGAAGCTGTGAGCCAGCTCGCGGGTGTTTATTGGGAGCGGCTCAAGAGTGTGATGGAGAGGCCGGATGCGACATCCGAGGAGGACGAACGAGGCTTCTTGGCGCGCCAAATGAAGCACAATGAGTCGATCAAAACGATCGGCGATGCGGAGGAAGAGCAGATGTGCATCCGAGCACTCGATGAGATGCAGCTCGAGCGAGGCAGCGACTGGTGGGCGACGCATCCGGAGGAACGAGTCGCCGTGGATCGGCACTTGGACGCGATCTTCCTGGCGCGCATCTCGCTCCGCTTCCTGCTCAAACACTACATCGCGAGCGAGACGTCAAGGCCGGGCTTCGTCGGAATCATCGAGAGAGCCTGCTCGCCAGTCGCGCTGTGTCGGGCGCTATCCGCCAGCATCCGCACGAAGCTCCAGGATCAGTACGGGCAGGTGCCGTCGGTTGAGATCGTGGGGGACGAGAGGCATACCTTCACGTACGTGCCTTCGCACATTGAGTATGTCGTTGGCACGCTGCTCAAGAACTCATTGGTAGCGACGCTGCGCCGACAACACGGTGAACCGCAGGGCATCGCCAATATACCGCCGCTGGTACGCCACCTTCAGCCGCCTCTGCCCCCCGTGCGCGTGATCGTCTCTGCGGGCGAAGACGTCGTGCAGATCAAGCTCGCCGACGAGGCGGGCGGCATCAGCCGCAGCTCCCTCATCAACGTCTGGTCGTACCGCAGGTGCGCTGATGACCTCTGATTGCCTCTGATTGCCTCTGATTGCCTCTGATTGCGTCCCTCATCAACTTCTGGACCGCAGCCTCCAATCACGCTGGTGGAAGCCTGCGGATGGGCTCTCGCTACCCCTGGCGAGGCTGTACTGCAAGTACTTCAACGGCTCGATGGCCATGGTGCCCATGGAAGGCTACGGCACAGACTGCTACGTCACCTTCAACCGCCTCGCGCATGCGAATAGCGAGCAGATCGTCGCCGTGCCGACGAAGCCGATGGACGAAAATGCCCCGCGGGCTCAGGGCTTTTTCGACGCGCAATCTCGGCGAGTGGTGGTGCCGAGCGGGAAATGACACGCACACGCGCCAGCTGCCCACACAAGTGAGGCAGAGCTTCCCAGAGGCTTTATGCATGTGGCTTTGTTTTGACTCCAAGTGCAGACACCGCGCGTGACCGAGCTTCTCGCACGCAAGCCTTGCCAATGTTCCCTATTCCTTTGGGTTTTGCTCGGGGCTGGGCATGCGCCGGGCTTGATCGTGTTCGATGCGGTCGCGCAGGGACAGTACTACGCGTGTACAGTTCAAAAACACCGGTTCCGGGAGGAGCCGGGACACACGTTCGAGGGTTAATCGAATGTGTGAATCGTGTGTCGCTCCCCGATGAGTTCTAACACACGGGACACACAGTACCGGTAAAAAGACACCGGGGGGAGCCGGGACACACACGGACACACGAATCACACAGACGAACCTCGGTCCTCGCAAGCATCCCAACCCCGCCATAACGCACCCAAGCGACCGCCACACAGTACCGGTATACTTCTCGAAACGGTTACAGACGCTGCGTACACACAACCACAAAAGCCCTCGTCCCGCGGATTTGCGGTTACTTCGAATGGTGGATCGCGCCGTTTCAAGTTTCCCGATAGCAAGTTTGCTTTCCCGCATCCCAGACAAAGAAGCGCAGATGACAGCGGTGCGGCCAGCTTTGCTCGCTGGAGGTGACGGTCCAACAACATCGCGATGGACGATCACACGGGCTCGACCTTCAGCGAGCCGGTGACGTATATCTCGCGCGCCAAGGCCACAAGAAAGCCGAACCAGTACGCCTTTGTCGTTGCCGGCGGCAGCATCTTCATTCCAGGCTACATGCTCAGTGGCACGCCGGTGCAGAGCGGCACCATGCTACAAGGCCTGAAGCGCAATGCGACATCAGGCCACATGCCCTTCCGTGCAGTTCGCATCTTTGATGCCAAGCCGGACGACCAGCAGGACGATGGCATTGAGGAGGAGCATGTGTCGGGCAAGTCCGACGAGGGTACCTGTGAGCGGCGCGCGGGCAGCCTGATGTCCGACGAGACCGACGAGGCAGCGGGTGAATATTACGAGGAAGATGGCGGCGAGAACGGCTATGACGAGCAGCACGCGGATTTTGGTCTGCACACGGGGACGGTTGACTTGGATTCCTTGCGAGGTGACCTTGCCGGCCTGCGTGTGGACATAGCCAACGCAGCCCTCGCCCTCACACATGCGCACGTGCGCATGCGGCGCATGGAGGCGGCCCTGAGCGTCGGGTACTTTGGACCTGGCGCTCAGGTAGAAGTTCCCTCGAGCTTCGATGCGGGTTGCGCCGCCGGCGAGACAGGGTGACGTAACCAAGCAGGAAGCAGCGAGGATGATTGGGCGCCGTGTCGGCAGTGGTACTGGCGGCCCTGAGGCATCGTGACGAGCGGTGCCGATGGCAGAGGTCGGGCTGGATGTGGCATTGGCGGCGCGGGCACTGGTGTGATGACGTTGCGTGATGACGTTGCGTGATGGGCCGCAGGGCCGGCACCACACAACTCCGAGGCATAGCGCCCGCCGGCGCGCCGCTGGGCTGAGTGTTGGGCCCGGCGCTCGGGGCGCTGCCCCTGGTCGGTGCGAGGAGCCGTGGGAGGCGGTATAGCGGCTGGAGGGTCCGGTCGGAGGCATCGAGCGACGCTGCGACGGGGGACAGTGAGGCCCACAAGCGGGAAGCCGGGAACGGAGCCAACCCGGTGCGGGGTAAGTTGAAAAACTTGAATAAGTACACCGCGAGGCATCCGCGAGGCGACCCGGCGGCGTAGGGTACAGCTCGGACGAATAAGCGACGATCATCGATATTGCTGGTTACGTCTTTCAGCGCCCCCGACAGACCTGTTCCCCCGCGGGCGGCGGCGCCCCGCCGCGGGGGCGGGGCGGGCCCGCACGGCACCGTGCACCCGGGTCGGCGTGACCCGGGCGTCGCCCCGCCCGCCGGCGGCCACGCGTGACGCGAGAAGCCGAGAACGTCAACGTGTGCACAACGACACCAGCTCTGCCGCTTCGACTGCCGCTAGGCGGCCGCCTCTTACTAGCGCCGAGCGATCATGATTAAGGTACGGTGCGGTGCGGCGGGCTGCGGGACGAGCGCGCGAGCTGGACATTTTTTGGCGCTCCGCCAGAGAACAAACTCGAGAGCATCGGAGCACACGGCGGACCACACATACATGCGCTCCAGCAAGTTCCAGAGAGAAATAGAGAGCCTTATGCAGCGGGGCATGGCCATGCATGCGTGTTGAGGCTCACCTGCAACGGGTTGCTTGAGCCGTGCCGTGCGTCGAGCTGCGAGCTGGGCGCACCGTGGCAGAGACGGACGCTCTTCTCCGCATGTTCAGGACGGCGCACTTGGTATTCGCAAAGGGTGTCTGGCCTCGGCCGCGTGCTCCGGGGTACGTAACCCCTTCCTTAGGCATCGAGCTTCTTGCGGCGCGACGTGATCCACACGCGCGCCCCAACGAGCGCGGCCGCGGGGAGCGCGCCCAGCGCGGCGCCCGCGTAGAGGCCCAGGAGCGGGTCGTACCCGGCAGGTTTGCCGGAGGAGGCGGGCAGGCTGAAGCTCGGCAGCTCGATCTTCGGAAAGCTCAGCGGCGAGCCCGGGGGCGAAGGGGCACGCGGTCTGGGGGCGGGCTTGGCAGTTGCCTTGAGCTTTTTGATCTCCTCGAGCGCCTTGGCCTTCTCCGCACGCGCCGCCTGGAGCTCAGCCTTTGCTGCCGCGAGCGCATCCTCGCGAGCCTGGGCTGCGGACACCGGCGCCGGCGCCGGCGCCGGCGCGGACGCGGCAGCCTTCGGCGCGGCAACTTTCTTGGGTGGTGGCGCAGCCTTTGGCGGCGGCGGCGGCGGGGGAGCCTTGACCGCCTTGGGCGGAGGCGGCGGCGGGGGAGCCCTCGGGGTGCGTGGCGGCGGCGCCGCCTTCTTCGCCTTGACCGGCTCGGGCGCGGGCGGCGGCGGCGGCGGCGGCGCGGGCGGCGCATTCTTCGCTGCCCTCTTCGCCTTGGCATCTGCCTCAGCCTTCGCCAAGTACTCCTTCTTCGCAGCTGCTGCGGCTTTGCGCGCCGCCTCCTTCTCCTCCTTCGCCTTCGCCTGCGCAGCGCGCAGAGCCTCCTTGGCCGCGTCGTCCATCTTCGCCTTGCCAACTGGCTTGGTCGGCGGCGGCGCTGGCGCAGGGATGACCTCAACCACTGGCTCGACCTTGTTCTTCATCGTGAGGACGCTCGAGCGCGAAGTCTGCTGCGTAAAGGCAGCTGCCGCGTGGCCACGCGACGTCACAGGCACTTGCCATGCCGCCGCGGGCGTCAGCGCGCACGCCAGGAGCGCGGCAGGCAGAATCCTCCAGAGCATTTGGATCGGTGGTTGCGATCTGGACAGGCAATTCACGCGAGGTTCGACTTGCACTGGCGTCGGAAATGATCGACACCCGGAAATACTCACCCAAGACAACGGACCATTCACACAAGATGAAAGTCGATCACCCAACCGTCGGTCGAAACAGGCTCGCCCGCTCACTCGTGCACGAGGAGCATGAGCCATGTTGGCAGAGCTCCACGCGCGCGCCTGCCTGTGACCACCTCCGTCACGTTCGCATCCGTCGCCCTCTCGCCGGTTGCAGGCTTCTTTCTGATACGATGAAGGCACTTGCAGAAGCGATCCCCGACGGCGCGCACGTGCGCTGCCCGTATTGCTTCACGCTCTTCCCACTTGCCTGGCCAGCCGAGCTGGGGCTCCGCCACGATGAGCATCCTCACGGATGCGCAAGCCTGCTCCCAGACTCGGACGAGATACCTGCCAGATGCTACTCTTGTGGCCACACTCCACCTGGGGTGATCATCTCTGGGGCGCAGCGCAACAAGTACGGCGGCGCGGCGAGGTGCCAGGCCTGCGTGAGTGGCGGCAACGTTGAGCGATGGGTGCCCCCCCAGCCGGTGCATCCCCAAGAAGGTCCCCAAGAAGAGCTCTTCGAGGCCGTTTCAAACTTCGACGTCCGCAGGGTGCAGGAGTTGCTGCGCTCAGGCGCTGACCCAAACTGCCCTCGTCAGGCAGTGGCACGCAACGATAGAGTTCGTTTGGTCTCTGGTACGTGTTCAGCTCGTTGGGTCAAGCTGTTCACCCGTGATGGCACACCGTTGCCGGACGAAGAGCCAGGGCAGCCGACTACGCCCCTCAAGTTGGTAGTCTTTCGTATCTCGGATTGCATGCTCGGCGTGGCTGAGCTCGCAGCGTTCAAGCTGGTCGCTGAGCTGCTCCTTGCCGCCGGCGCTGATCCGATCCCAGCTGTCGAGTACGCTCGTGAGCGGTATGGCGACTGGACAGTTGAACACGAGTTGAACTCGTTGGAGGATGAGCACACAGGGCTTGGGCACGCGTTCAGAGACGTCCTCGATGCCGTGGCCAGTTATCGTTGATGGGACATGGGAAGGGCAGCGGGTTCCGCGCTTCCTCAGTCACAGTCACTCTCCCGGCCGGTGTGGACCGTCAGCCGGTGCCCGCGGAGGAGCGGGCGATGGGCGAGCGGGGCGCAGCCATGCCCATGGGTACATAACCGGAACTCACTGAATAGACATTGCTCCACACCCCAATATGCAGAGGGCGTAAATGCCCTATAATCACGCCCTTCGAGTTTCGTTTACACGTTGCGCGTTCCGGTGACAACTTTTTGCATTTCCTCTCACACTTTGTACAATTACCGGTGTACCGGTACGACGGCAAAATGAAGGACGATCGAGACGAAGTGTCCGCGCCCTTGGAGTTGCCGTGGCCGGACCCGACAACTAAAGGCAGCCGGCGTTTGACCTCTTAAGCTTCAAAGCTGCTTACGCTTCCGTGCTCGATGGTCGACGCGCATCAGGCGTCGGAAACCGCGGCGAACGACCGCTTCCTGCCTGCAATCGGCGATGGTGCTCACACCGCACTCAACGCGGCAGCTCTGCAGCGGCTGTCGCTGAAGCAGCATAGCAAGCATGCTGGCGTGCGCGTATACCGCGGCAACTTGGTCAACAATAGTGACGGCGTCATCCTCGACGGCGTGCGAAGCGTGGACGTGTCCTACATCGCCGACACGCGTGGCCATGGCAGCAGCATGGCGGCAGCCATGGTAGTTGGCATAGGTGGTGCTGGCGCCGCCGCCGCCGCCGTTGACCCTGCCTCCGCTGCCGCCGCCAGCCTCCGGATGCGTCCGCAGCCTCCGACGGCCGCACGGGTGCCTCACTCCGCTCGCTACTTCTCTGGCAGTGACGAGTCGCCTGTGAAGCCGGTTGCGGGCGCGTTGAACGCAGCGAAGCCGGCCGCGACCGCGTCGAGCGCCGCAAAGTCGGCCTCGGACGTGCTGACGAAACTCGCGGCCGTCCACAGCGCGATGGAATCGAGCAAGACGGCCGCCGCAGGAGCCGTCGAGCCGTGGAGTCGGGGTGTGAATGTTCACGCGGTTGTGGAGCCGAGTGCGGCCAAGGCGGAGATAGTTCCGGCGAGCCGCGCCGATACGGTAGCGACGGCGGACCAACTGCGGTTGGGGCTGCTCGGCCTGCCTCGAGGTGCGGACCTCGAGGCTGAGGTACTGCTCTGGGACGCTGCCTTTGGCGACGTGGTCCGCCAGGTATGGGTGCATTGCAACGAGCGCGGTCTGCTACTGGGCGCGATCCGCACGAGGTACGCCGAGATCCTTCCGACGCCAAGATCCTGCCGATACTCACGCCGATACTCACGCCGAGATCACGCCGAGATCACGCGACGGCTTGGCCACTGAGTGCCACTGAGTGCTGCTGAGTTGCGTGCCTCCCTCGTCAGATATTCCGAGATCATGCGACAGCTCCTCGAGCTGCGGCGGCAGGTGACCGCCGAGCGTGACGCAGCCCTCGCAGCCCTGAGCGGCGGGCGTGATGTCGAGGTCGAAGCGCAACGGCGGGCCGAGGCACAGCGCACGGCCGCCAGCACTCAATTGAAGCTCACGCGCGCGACGCACGTGAGTAAGGAGTCGAGGCTCGAGGCGGAGCTCGCAGAGGAACGGCGCCGGCGCGCTCAGCACAGCGCTCAGCCCAATACTCAGCCCAGTGCTCAGCAGGTGAATGCCGCTACTCCGATGGATGACCACCTAGTGCACCACTGCTTGCCGTTGATTGCCGTTGATTGCCGCTGATTGCCGCTGATTGCCGCTCTCAGGTCAACGGGCTGCTAGCTGGCATGAAGCTGCAGGCTCCGCTCGATGTGGACCAGGATATCGCGCGCTTGACTGTGCTCACCGAGCAGCTCAATGCTGCACGCGAGCGGATCAGGCAGCTTGAGCGCGCGGCGGCTAGTGAACGGCCGAGCGTCGAGCAGCTGTACGACTGGACTGGCGCGCTTCCGCCCCATGAGCAGTGCGAGGTGAATGCCGCTGATGGCCACTGATGATTTATGCTTTGCTGATGGCCACTGATGACGCATGCTTCGCCGCGGATGCCCTTCTGGTGACCTATCGGAGTGGATCTCGTGCGCATCTCACGTCATCTCGTGGTGCATCTCATGCTTTCGTGGCAGCTGCTCCATCGGCTGCTAGCTCGGCCGGTGGACGCTGCCTGCGCACCCGCCCTCCTCCCTGCGCTCGTAGCTTCCGGACGAGCCGAGCTGCTGCTGCACCTGCTGCTGGCAATGCCCGAGACGGCGCGTCTCGACGTCCTCCAGAGGGTGAGCGGGCCGGCTCTGGGCAACACGTCATCCTACCGGCTCGCACAGTTCATCATCACGTCGTCTGAGGTGTGCGCTCGCCAAGCAGGACTCATCTGCGCCAGCGCGCTGCGCTCAGTGGTAGCCGGCGACCATAGCGCGTTCTGGAGCGACTGGAGCTCGAGCGCGAGCTTCGCCGGCGCGCCGCTCCCAACGAAACGGACGACGGCGGAGCACGCCGCTCTCGCGGAGAGCCTCTTTGATGAGCTTGATGACGTCATCAGCGCCGCACCCGAGTTCGTCAACGTCATTCGCGAGCGCCTCGCGTCCCTTTTCTTGTGCCCGCCCGGCGCCGAAAGCGGCGATACGGTGGCCAAGTTTTGGAGTCGGGAGGTCGCCCAACGCGACGCGACGATCAGCAGGCTCAGCGCACAGCTCGAGGCGTCTCAACGTGCCCAGCACGATGCTCTTGCACAGCTTCGTCGAGCGGACGCGGGTGCGGCGGCGATGCGCAGCCAGCTGCGCGAGGCGTTCTCGTCCGAGGCGGGCGCGGCAGAGGCTGCTCTCGAGAGACTCGGCGACGGTGGCGGCGGTGGCGGCGGCGGGGACGGCGGCGGCGGCGGCGGCGGCGCTTCGATGAAGATGACGGTGTCGTTGATGCGCAAGTACCGGGAGGAGCTGCGAGAATCGTACGTTGATTGCGTCTGATGGCGTCTGAGCGCGTCTCTCTGAGTGCGTCTGAGCTCGTCGGATGGCGTCCCTCATCAGCCACGCTAATGGCCTCCTTGATTGCCCCCCCTGATGGCGTCCCTCATCAGGCACGCGCGCCTCGCCGAGGTCGAGAGTGCTCGGCGTGCCCTCGAGGACGGCTGGCTCGCCGAGGTGGGTGCGCTCCAGAAAAAGGTGGCGGCCAGCGATGCGGCGCGTGCGCGCGCACAGGCCGAGGCACTCGGGGCTCGTCAACAGCTGGACGCGTACGAAGCACGTGTGAAGCAGCTCGAGGAGGAAGCGATGGCGGCCGGCCTGTCCGTCTCGCCCTTCACGCCTCCGCCGCTGCTGCCCGTGTCATCGGGCGCTGTCCCGGGCGCCATTGGTACGGAGTCGGCCGGCGGTCATCGATTCGATCAGAGCCTTGGGATAGCGAGTGTGATCGCGAGCTCGCCTTTCATGCACGGCGGCACGGGCGGCGGCACGGGCGGCGGCAAGGGCAGCGGCACAGCCGAGGAAGATGAACTTGGCGCGCGCCTCGCCAAGCTCAAGCAACGGCAAGCGTCGGGGGAGAAGTTATCTGCCGACGAGCTCGCCGAGCTGCGCCGACTCGAGGCCCAATTGACGAAGCTCCTCAAGGGGAAGAAGGGCGGCGTCGGTGGCGGCGTCGGCGTCGGTACTGGCGGTACTGGCGGCACCGGCGGCTACGCCACGAGCACCGATATGGCGCCCAACATGGCGCCCCATTTCAATCATCGCAAGGCGGTCACACACCAATCACTGAGCTTCGGCTCGCTCACCATCGACCTGAGCAAGACACAGCCCATGTCGATCACCTTCCTTTTTAGGACGATCTCCCAGCTCGTCCAGTGCAAGCTCGAGGCGGATGAGCGTGCACTGCTGTCCGGCAAGCTCCCACTCTCGATGACCGACTACGTCTGCCTTCAGATGATCTCGCTCTACGGAGCCGGCAAGATGGCCGCGCGCTATCTGCAGGTGAGTGCCACAGATGACCGCTGAAGACCACGGATTGCCACGGATGACAACTGATGACAACCGATGACAACTGATGACAACTGATGACCCCTGCAGGAGATGCTCGTCGGGCTGCAACAGCACCGTGCCGAGCATCCTCGGCTCGCCCTCTTCGCCAATGCGCTCAACTTCTTCGCCGACGCGCCGAAGGTCGAGGTGCCGGTGCTGCTGGGCACATTCGAGCTGCTGGCGCTGCTCCTACGGCTGCTTGGGCAAGACCGGATGCTCACCGCGGTCACAACGGCGGATTTTTTCCACAGGTATCGCGGATCTGGAGTGCCCTTGGTGTGCCCTTGATCGCCCCTGATTGCCACGGATGGCCACCGATAGCCATCGATTGTGCCACCGATTGCCACGGATGGCTACCGATGGCCTCTGATGGCCTCGGATGGCCTCGGATGGCCTCTGATGGCGACTGATCTCTCCTCTAATGACCTCTAATGACCTCTGTGGCCTCTGATGTCCTCTGATGACCTCTGATGGACTCTGATGGACTCTGATGGCGACTGATCTCTCCTCTAATGACCTCTAATGACCTATGTGGCCTCTGATGGCCTCTGATGACCTCTGATGACCTCTGATGGACTCTGATGGCGACTGATCTCTCCTCAGGTATGCGGAGCTCTCCACGATCTTCGTACCGGTAGAGTACGTGGCGCGCGCCCTTGAGCTACTCGCGGGGAGTGACGAACCTCTGCGCGAGCAGCTCGCTGGCTTCCTTGGCGAGTGCTGCGACGAGGGCTACTTGGCGAGCGATGAGGGCGAGTGCGTGCACTGGTGCACGCAGCAGGGTCACAAGCTGCAGCGTCGCGTCGTGGTCCTCGCACCCAAGGTCGCCCTCGAGTCCTTCTGATGGCCTCTGATGACCTCGGATTGCCTCGGATTGCCTCTGATGACCTCTGATGACCTCTGATGACCTCTGATGGCCTCGGATGGCCTCGGATGGCCTCGGATGGCCTCGGATGGCCTCGGATGGCCTCTGATCGCCTCTGATCGCCTCTGATCGCCTCTGAGTGCCTCTGCATGCCTCTGATTGTGTCCCTCATCAGGTCGAAGGCGGTTTCGTTCCGATCGATCGGCTGCTGCTCAGCTTTAGCGCACGGTTCTCCGAGATTCACAAGAGTCGAACGCTCAAGGTGGGCACGCCTAATGGCCTCTGATGGCCCCTGATGGCCTCTGATTGCCTCCGACGCTCACAAGAGTGTGCCGGGCGGCTCCGATGATCAGGTGCATGCACTCTTCCGCAAGTTTGACACCAACGGCGACGGAGTGCTCTCACTCTCCGAGTTTCGTCATCTGTTGCATGCGCTCTACGCCAAGAAGACGAGCCACGGGCAGGAGGAGCAAATGTTCAATGCCCTCGTCAGGCTGGGGGACGGTGCCATCCGCGCCGAGCACCTGCAAGAGATGCTCTACGTCTTCTCGGAGCGCCGGAAGGCGGACGTGGCCAAGCAGAGAGCTCACATTTTGGTGGGCGATGGCCACCCATGTGCGGGCGAGGGTGCCCAGGACGGCGCGGCCGCCGAGGACGAGCTCGCGCGTCTCGCGCACACGTGGGTGGCGGTGCGCTAGACGGGGGATCACACTCCACATATCTCACTTCACACTTCGCAAGACGGGGGATCACACTCCCGAGTTGAGGAGTGGATCGTGATTGCCCTCGGAGTACCCCATGATTGCCCCCTGAGTATCCCGTGATCAAGATCATTAAATTGCAGGTGCGAAATGCGGTCACCCTCGAGATGGACCCCGAGCGGTTGGCGCTCTACAAGACGCCCGCCGTCCTCTCGCTCGTCGTGCGGATCCAGGCACGGATGCGCGGCCTGCTGCAACGCGCGCGCTGTCGTGGGCACGGCGCGCATGCCGAGGAGGAGCGATCCCTGCCTATCGAGCTCCGTCGCGGCGCGCTCATGGGCGAGCGATCCCCCCGTGGCTCCCCCCGCCGTCTTGGGCACATGAGGTGGGCGAGCGATCCCCCCGTGGCTCCCCCCGCCGTCTTGGGCACATGAGATGGGCGAGCGATCCCCCCGTGGCTCCCCCCGCCGTCTTGGGCACATGAGCACGTCGAGGCATCTGAGCTCAGGCGCCGTCTTGGGCACACGAGCACGGGCGCCGTCTTGCAGGCCGACCGACCGGCCCGTGTTTCGCCGAGTTTTCCCTGGAAGGAGCGCTGATGGGTGTCGGCCCATGTGTCGCCGATGGGCATGGCCAAGGCGCACACGTCCTTTGTGTCGCCGATGGGCAAGCATGGCCAAGGCCATGGTGCATATGGGGCCCCGACGCCCGAGACCGGATGCACCGTTCAGAGAAGGGATAACCCAGGGTTACCCTGAAACCCACTCTGAAGAGCCGAACCGCGTGCATGGCAGACCTACTCCGCTATTCGATTGTCACCCCTACAACAGACGTTAGATCCGCGACGCGGTTCCGTCTTACGACTTTTACGGAACTGTCGCGGCGCATTTCGTAACGCCGACGTAACGCGCGGCATAAAGTCTCGAAGCGGGTCCGGGTGCGTAGGCGTACACACGTAGTGAGCGAATGTATCCCGCGCGGCCCGAATGAATCGATTGCGCAGTAGTATTCCAGGAGCGAACCGAAATTGTACCGTGTGGATCTAAATACATGCACCTCAGTACCTTGACCTCTTCATGCGGCAGGCGGGCGACGCACTCGCGACTCGCGACTGGACACCCCGTAACACCTATAGCCAGCCGGGACACCACTTTTTACGCATCCCCATACAGCATCACAGGCACGACATGGCATAGACGCCGTAGGTGTTATTGTATGGGGAGCCGGCTACGCGAGCAACAGGCTGCAGAGTGCCCACGTGAGGACCGAGCGAGGCCACCTCGGTGCCCCCTAGGCCTTGCCGCTTGCGCTGCCGCGCGTTGCGGAACCAGACCTTGATCTGCTGGGGCGAGACGCCCATCTTGGTCGCGAGCAGCTGGCGCGCCGCGCGCGATGGGAGCGGCGCCTGCTCGAAGAAAGCCTCCAGAGTATACCGCTGCTCGGCGGTCACATTCCAGCGCGGCGAGGAGAGTGGGGCGCGTTGCTTATGGGAGTTGCTCGGGCAGCTCTTGCCGTGCACACCCCACTCGTCGGCGGCGGCCTCCTCTTTCCCCAGCCCCAGAGACGCGCCGACACCGGGATGCACCGGAACCCGACACTGGAGACGCGTGTCAGTGGCGGTCTCGATGACGTGGTCGGCCATCTTGTTGAGACTCTCTACATGCCTCGTCACCGGGACCTGGAGGGTCACGCTGCTTCGAATGAGTCCGTTCGGGCCCGGCTGCTCGCCGTGGGCCGGGCCCTCGTAAAACGACTGGTTCATTGACTTCTCACTAATTGAGGATGTGCCGGAACCGTCAGCCACCATAATGGCAAGGCCTTCGAGCCACTCAGGCGAGGCAAATGGAAGCTCCTGTCTCACGCGCGACCGCTCTGCTGGCGTCAGATTGGGCAGATGGGTCTGCAAGGTCTTCAGTGCGGCGATGACTGCCAATTCACGCTGAGCGTTGTTGCCTCGCGCTTTTTCCTGCTCCTGCACCCACTTTGCCCCGGTGTTCGTCGACGACTCATGCGACGACGCGTCTCCTCCGGTGCTCATGGCCTGAAAATAACTCTGCGGCAGCTCGGAGAGGAGCTTGACCACATCACGCTCTGTTCCGGTAATCTTATCAGACATCGCGATGCTGGAGGGGAAGGAGAGCCGGCCCGCTCCCTCCGGCACTGTCTCAGCACCTTTCGACCGAGAGGGACGAAGCGCCACGATGGGCGTCTTTTGCGACCTCATGCCGACTGTCCGGAACCTGGAGAGGTCAAGGGCCAACATGCGCTAGGTAGCCGACAGTTGGGGCGGCTCGTACCACCCATGGACTTGGCGGGCATCATGATCGCTACCTAGCGCATGTTGGCCCTTGACCTCACATGGGCATCGTACTCTGAGCTACTCTAGGAGGCCGATCAGACGCCATTCGGCCGCCGCGCAGGCTAATGGGCGCGCGCGCATGCTTCGTTTGACATCGGGCTGTCCTCACCTACCCTGGATACACGTTTGCCAGCCCTGCGAGCGCCCCGATCGCGCATCTGTGCGTGCCTTGTGGCATCTGTGTGCCCACGCCGTCCCGCACGCCATCCGCTGCTCAGGCTCCTCAACGGAGTGTTTGCTGCCGCGGTTTGGTTGCTGCTACCGAGCACTATCGCTGCAGATCCGCGCTGCTTTCTCTCTCTCTCTCACGCTGCTCGTTCGTCGATCTCGATTTCTACTCGTTCATGCTGGTGCGCTGGGAGGCTGCAGCCGCTCGACCTGCCGCGTGTTGCGGGCTAGTGGTCGTCGCGGTGGCCAGAGCTGTTGAGAGCGCGTCGGACTGGGCACCAGCTGTGTGTCTAGATGTAGGATCTAGCTTTGTCCTACACGCGCTAGCCGCTGTGTCTTACATCTAGAACGTGCCAGCTATGTACTGTCATGTAGACGACGTAGACGAGCCCTGTGTGTGCCATCTGATGTCTGTCTACATTTAGAACGTGTGTCTCGTATGTTATAGCGATATATAATAAATACAAAGACCTCACGTTACGTACAATCTCCCTCATCCGCTAGGTTCGGCGCCCATCACGGCGCCGCCTCGCGATTTCGACCTCGGTTGTCCGACGGGCCGACGGGGGCGCTCGCTACGGCGTCCGCGCTGCATGCATTCGTAGACTCGCCCTCACGTGCGTCCCATCCTAAATTTTAGCACACAAGCACACATAGAACACGTCCGGAAAATCGCGCCGGTGAGCGCAAATCTTATGAGCAGATGACAAACTCGCACACATATCGGGGGCACTGCGCAAGCGCAGCCATCGTTGATCGTTCCAGCACTCCAATAGCTCATCTCGCCCCTGTCGCCGCCTTCTTGTGCTGCTGGTGGATCCCCTCGAACTTGCCTTTGTTGGCCGCCACCGCGCGGCGTGCGATTTCTTCCAGGTACTCTATCCAGAGCGGATGCTGCGGGTCGATTGCGATGCCATCGTTCCACTCGAGGACGCTCTGCGGCAAGAGGAGCTCGCAGAGGTCATACTTCTTCCGCTTGCTCAGCAAGATCATGAAATCACGAAAGGGGTCCAGCTGTGTGCGCTGCAGAAAGTCGAGCTGTTGACAGCGCGCCTCAAAGTCTCGCAGCATCGGCTTGTAGCCAAGCTGCTGTGCAATGAGTGAGAAAAAGTTCTCGAGGTCGTTGTTGTTGAGAGACAGCTCGACGAGTGATTTGTACTCGTCGGGGAACTGCTGCCGGAACTGCCGCCGCGCGGCGCCATTCTGCAGGAAGGCGATCAGGTTCTGGCTTGTAAACGGTCCAATCTTAGAGGCCAGAATCCCCACAAGCCCAGGTTCCGCACCCTGGTTCGACTCGTTGAGAAAGGGCAGGTACATCTGCTCGCCTGCCATTGAGTAGATGAGCAGCGCTTCGCAGAGCTCGATACGGTGGGAGCGCTCCACGTCGGTCAGATGGGGCATGTCCCAAGCAAGAAAGGCCAATCCCAGGATCGTGAGCACCGTGTGTTCGCGCCAGCAGTCAGGCTCTGCATCGAGAGCGTCGAGAAACTCCGGGCAGAGCATCACCCACGCCAGCGCCGCCTGCGAGAGCATGTCCGTCTTGCCCATGAGGCCCATGAGCACTGCTCGATACTTCTTCTCGTCCTTCTCGTTGCTTGCCACCCCAATCAGCTTCTTCACGACACGCAAGAGCCGCCCCTTTGAGAAACTCTCGGAACCTTCGTCGTCATCCGCCATGCTGCGGATGCCTTGCACGTTGTTCTTGTACTTATGAACCCAACACTGGAGAAACCAACGGCCGTCGCGGATGATGACCTGGTCGCGGAGGTCCAAGGGCTGCCCGGAGGCACTCTTGTGGAAGGTGGCAAGCTCCCATATCATCCTATCCATCAGAGCAACGCGCAGCTCGTTGAGCATATCTTTGACGGTCACTTCGGCTGCGTCCACGGCAAGTCGCATGCGTCGCTCTTCCAGGAGCACCGAGGAGCTCACGTAGCCCAGGTAAGGGCGAGGCGGTGGCGGAGCATCTTTGTCAGGCGGTGGCGGAGCATCTTCGTCGGCTGCCTCGATGCCACTCGAAAGCAACGCAGAAGCGAGCCCCTCCACTCCTAATCTGGTGGGCGTCTTCGGCATCGGCTGCAACAGCGAGTCTCGCAGCATCTCGTCGATGCTCGGCGCGGTGGCATCGGTTTTTTTCATCTTCTTTGCCAGCGGTCGATCGTGCCGCTCGGGGCGCATGTCGCGAAGCCGCTGAAACAGGCGCCGATGAGCTGGGCACCTGATCGTGCGTGCAGTGAATGTCGCACCTCGCGCCGCGTCCCACTGTGGGTCACCCGACGTGCCGGTAATGGCTGCTCGATCCACACGTTGCTTGAATGCAGCAGCTCTTTGGACGACCGGGTGAAGCGCCGCGCCAGAGCGCTCTGGAGCATCCCTTTGCACATTCTTGAACGAGCCGTCGGGACAAGCTTCCCAGTGCTCGACCGCCTCGGGAACGAGCACCTGCTGCTGCCCATGCATGTCGAATGGCCCCACCGGGCGCATATACCATGGTAAACTGCGGCGGTTATCTTTAATCAGTGGCGCGAGAAACGGAAGCGCGGTGCGTTGGTAATTGGCCGGTGCCGTGACGCGCGCCATCAAAGCAGCCATCAAAGCATCCTGATCCCAACCAGAACTCGGATGCACCGAAAGAGTTTGGTCGTGCTCTTCCTCCGCCTTGAGCCACTCTTGTTCCAAGGGCCAAGACTTGCGCTCTCTCTCCAGTTGCTCCATCTGCTGTAGCGCCATCTGCCTGAGATCCTCTTCGTCGTCCATGGCTGTCGGTGCAGCCCGCGCCAAACCGCCATCAGCAGCACCCATCACCTGACGCCTCGCCATCGTCTGGTGAATCCAGCCGTATAAATTAGGTGAGTGGCGGGCGGCGATAGGATTCTTGATTTTGACCCAGGCGTCGAAAATCATCTGCTTCATGGCCGCCTTCGAGACCGTCGTAGTTGCAGAGCTTTGTTCCAACCTCGACATGATTGATGCTTCCCGACGCACCTGCCAATTGCGAGTCGCCTGGTTGCACTCGAGCGCCACCTCGCGAGATGAGCATGGCAAGCTGCCCTGGTCTCCAATCATTTTTGGTCGCACCGAACTGCGCACTGATGCTTTAAGCTCTCTGATCAAGTTGGTGAGAGCGCCATCGGCTTTCTCGAAGAGCACGTTGAGCATACCGTCCGAGCCGCGCTTGATTTCAGAGAGCACGTACTCCACAAGCTCGTTCAGCGTATCCGAATCCATCGTAGAAGAAACGGCGAAGCGCGCGATGTTGATCGAGAAGCGATGCGAGAGATCCGCAATGTTGAATGCCAGCACCTTAGAAGCGGCTGTTCGGCACGATGTAAAGTACTCCAGCAGCTGCGTCTTTACCTGCAAGGCCAACCTCACGAGGTCTCCCCCCTGGAGCGGTCCCTCGGGTTGGGCTTCGGGCGGTGGCGGAGGCACTCGAGCAGCTTCATCTTGCGCATACGAAGCCAGAGCGTTCTCGATGCAAGTATGTGTAAAGCTCTTGCAGACTGCATCAATGTGCCGCTCCATGCCATGCTTTGGTTGCATTCTGAGTACTACTCTCGGAAAGTCCGACTTTGCGGTGACGCCTTCACCGCCAATCTTGCCTGCCGCAGGCTCAATGCTGGTTGCTTCATCACCGATCTCGGCATCATCTGCATCATGCTGCTTGTTCTCATCTCCATCGGTCTCTGGATGATCGATGTCGAGCAGGTCATCATCCTGCGGCACTTTGAAGCCAGCGCGCCGAGCGGTAGCAATTACGCTGAGAGTCCGGGCGAGTTTGTACTCAGCCCGTTCCATTGCTTCGGAGAGCTGATCCATCTCATTAGTCTGCTTTGCATTGTAAGCAAACACAGCCCCGACAAGCTGCGAGGGAGGACTATCAGCGATCAACGGCTCCGTAGCAATTACCGTAGCAACGGGGGCCTCGGCCTGTTTATCGGCCTGTCGCCCGGCCGTCTGCTGCAGCTGGTCCACGGCAGTCTTGGCGATGCCCTCATCAATCTCGCCTAGCGCAACGCCCTCTGCGATGGCATAGAGCTGCTCCAGCTGCTCGCGGAGATTGGACAGGTGGCTGAAGAGCGCCGCGGCTAACGCCGGCTTGCTGGTCGCCTTGGCGAGCTTGCCCTTGTAGATGCCGAGGTCTCTTCGAGCAGCGAGCTCCTCGTACAGAGCGTCTTTGGTTAGGTCCTTGGCTTCGGCCATTTGAGGCATTGTCATCTCAGCAAACGGTACGAGGTCAAGGGTGCCGTCGCCGCTGCTCCCCAGGTCGCCTGTGACCAGACAGTCCAGATCGACCACGTCGGCATCCTCGATCCCAGGGTAATGGATGCTGTACCAGAAGCCGTCGCCATCGTCGTCTGCGCACAGCTGAGCCACGCCCGTGACCGGCTCCTCGTCGGCTTTCTCTTCGTCTTCGTCTTCGTCACCAAACGTGCGCCGAATGAGGCGACCAGAGAGGCGCTGAGCATGCTTCCGATCCACCGTGTCACTCGCTGGCAGAGACTTGTCGCGCAGCGCATCTTCGACAGCAGCGATCGACGAGATCGTCAGCATTGGACCTTCTGGGCTGGCTGCCTTCTTCTGAGCCTTTTTCTTTGCCGCCTTCTTCTGAGCGCCTGCAAGCTCCTTTCCGAGCATCGTGCGTTGTCGATTGCGCTCGTTGCGCTTGTCATACCGTGTCTTGCGAGACTCGTATGCACGCTTGGCTACACAAACTGCGGCGCGAAGGGGGCGGACACCGCAGCACAGCTCATCGAGTGCAGCCTGCATCGCACCGCGGTCGATCCCGCCGAGGATGATCGAGTCCAAGGGCTGCAGCAGCCTACGCTGCTTGTCCTCGAGCGGCTTCGGATCCTGTTTCCCAATTGCCGAGAGGTCGACATCGCCACTAATCGTGTAATGCCCATCGGTCGAGGTCATCAGGCGCTTATCAAAGTCAGTCTCGTCCCACCCTAAGGCAATGTGGAACAAGAGCGTCTCACAGGCCACCTCACCCCTTCGTCGGTTGAGCTCGACTGTCGCTGGTGCGCCCGAGGCATTGCCCGACACGAGCGCAGCTGTCTTACCTAGTTCGGCCTGTAGACCACCAGATTCTAGCTTCCAATCTTCATTTGTGGGCGCCGTGACGACGCCACTGGCTGCTGGCGTGGCTCCTCCATCACTCATTTTGAGCTGGTCCGAGACCGATGGATCAAGCGACGGATCCACCTTTGACAGCTTGAGAGAAGCCGGGCTGACTTCATCACCGTCAGCTTGTAGTTCCCGCTTTCTGCTGCCCTCGAAGGCCGCTGAAAGATCAGCACAGCAGACAGGAGTGTCGCTGGAAACAGCGGCACCTGGCGCATCTGAGACCGATGAGTTGAGCACGGATGAGCCCATGCGACTGAAGGGCTCCACCCTGAACGGCTTGCGAGACACCGCACTGACTTCGTCATCATCAGCTCGTCGCTTTCTCCCGCCCTCCATGGCCGTGTCCTCAATAGCCGCTGACAGATCAGCACTGCCGACACGCGCCGCCGTCTCAGCCGCCGCCGACATCACAGTCTGCTGTTGCTGACTCTCGACGCGTGGCTCCTCCACAGCTGCTGCACGCACCGCTCGTTGAAAAGCCACGAATGCACGAATATTTGGTTGGTTGACTCGTCCGAGACGAACTGCAGCGCCTTCACCGAGAGATCGCCTTGCGTGATCCCGGAGCGTGCGTGCGGTAGGGATGGGCAGCCCCATCAGCTCTCGCTTGCGGAGATCACCACACAGGATCTTCATGCAGCGTGCAGGACTTGACTGTGCCTCAGCAAACGCGAGCCAGTCTTTGACATTGAGAGAGAACCGTCGAGTCTCCGGCACATATTGCTCGAAGCAATGCATGGCATCGCCCATGAACCGAGAGAAGATGCATGTTGGCGCGATGTCTCCGCGCACGACGTTGGCCGCATAGAGCATTGGGACATCGTCTTGGCCTGCAGCGTGCAGAATGGCCGCTGCCTCGTCAAAGAGCTGCAGCCGCTCACGCAGCTCGTTGGCCGCGGCCTCCACATCGTCGAACATCTCCCGAGCCTCCTGCAACGCGCCCTCGAGCAAGTCATTGAGCCGCTTCTGACTCACAGCGTCGGCCTTCCACTTCCGATATTGCTCGGTCTTGCGGTTGAGCTCTTTCACAGCATCGCTGAGTGCCTCCGCTCGCCGCTTTGCTGCCTGGAGGAGCGCCGGCGGCTTGAGGCGCTCGAGGTTCACATGCTTGAGCGTGCCAATGCCCGAGCCCATGCCGACTTTGCGCTTGCCCCCCGTGGTGAGGCACTTGCTCACCGTGAGTCCCGCACCTACATCTGGCAAGTCGGTGTGGCTGCTGCTCGTCTCTGCGCTCTCTCCCTCAACAGACCCCTGCAGCGCGCTGCCGCCGCTGTCACCGGACTGCGCAATCTCGTACATTTGTACGGCCTCCTCATCGATCATCATGATTGTACAGCCTCGCGAGATCAGAGATTCTGCGAGCATCGGCACGGCTTCATCCACAAGCGATGAAGCTTTATCCTCTGCGCTTGTACCAGCGCGAGCAAGAGCTGGCTTCGGCGCCCATGCCGCCCGCACGCCGAGATGTCTGCCTGCCTCCGTGTGCACTCTCCGGACATCGTTCAGCTTCCGTTTGCAAGCCTTGTGGCAGAATTCAGAGCTGCGATTTGCCGCGGGAGCTATCTCGTGCGCCTCAAGGACAGTGTCCGGTGGCATCACAGATCCGTCCTCAAAGGCGGCTTTGGTACGATCACTCGCCGACCGTATGGACTGGGGGCACAGCCAGCATTGCCAGCGCATTGAACGTGCCCTCAGGCGTGCGCGGCGTGTCCGCGCGAGTCGCGCGAGCAAGCAGAGACGCCTCGACGGCGCCAACAGCAACGCGATCTCCTTTTCAGGTTACAAAATGAAAACATTTGCATGCCCGGTCGTGATTTTTAGTTTCGTAGTACCGGGAGGTGGTCCCTCGGCATTGTGACTCAAAACCGGGCCCTCCGAGGTTCCGGAGGCACGTCGAGGCTCGATACAACGCGCTTCGACCCTCTCTTTCGACCGGTCTCCACTGTGCTTGATCACGACCAAGACTCTATTGAGAAATGCGAGCGCTTGACGAGAAGTCTTGAGACCTTCCCAGAGACCCGTACCGGGTATCAACGCGATTGATCGAAGCATCACCGAGAATGAATTGTTCAATACGTCGGCGGCCAGATAGGATGCACATGCATTGTCTCTTTTTGAGCATGAAGACTTCTCCGTTATCACCGTTACTTTTATGAACCTCGTATCACACTCTCGTCAATTATGCTGGCCTCGCTTGCGGCGGTGAGTGTGGCGGGGGTGATCCTGAAGCGAATCCACATACGGCGCCTGTCACACCTGTGCTGCCCCCTCGGTTCGTTGATCGTCCTGGAAGCTGAGACCCAGGAGCAACTCCAATCTCTTCACAAGTGGGAGCAAGGCGACAAGGCCCTGTACTCGAGCGCATCAATCGAGGCTCGCTACAAAAATCGGACGAATAAGGAGGTGTACCACTGGCTTGATGTCTGGTGGGACTCGGCCTTTGAACGCTCGGGATCGCATTCGGGATCGGAGCGCCCGACGGCGATGTCAAAGCAGGTGTACGTTAACATCTACGTCCGCGTTTCGCAAGCCATCTTCGAATTTGAGTCGGAGGACTGGGAGGAAGCGGAGCTCGTGCGTCTCGTCGAGGAGGCGTGGGATGAGGAGTCGGGCGGCCAGGGCCATCTCACGCGCTCCCAGTTCAACGACAGTCTGTTTGAGCTCGTCGACATGTGGACAGATACCGTCGAGCCCGCCGAGTACGTCTCCTTTTTACGTCGGCTGCACGAGAGCTGCTTCGACAGCGCGACGTTTGAGAAGAAGATGCCGAGCCAGGAGGAGCGCATGCGGCGCAGCGGCGAGCACAAGCAGCGGCGCGCGGCTGTGTCGATCCAAAAGTCGACGCGTAAGAGGCAGAAGACGATGGCCTTCAAGGTCAAGAAGGAGGCGGCGACGCGCATTCAGGCGCGTGCACGTGGTGTGGCCGTGCGCGAACAACGAGTGAGCAAGCTTGTGAAGCCTTATGTGAAGCCACCGGCGTCCGAGCGTGCAAAGGAGCGCAAGCGCTCGGAGGGAGTTTGGCGAACTTCGGACGGTGACCAATCCCTCAACAGCCAGCTCGAGGCGCTCGACTGGGGCGCTCGCAAAGATGCGGTTGACACACGGCTGAGGGAGCAGGGAGTATGGCGAACTTCGGACGGCGACCACGCTCTCAATAGCCAGCTCGAGGCGCTCGACTGGGGCGATCGCGAAGATCATGCGGTTGACACACCTCGGGCGAGCACGGTGGGACGATGGGTGTCCTCTGATCGGGCACCGGGATCTGGTCGGGTGGGAGCTCGAGCCCTAGTCAGAGCCCAAGTTGATGGCCGGTTTGAGGCAGGTTATGAGGCAGGAGCACAGGCAGAAGCCCTAACAGCAGCCCTCTATAGTGGACCGTCGCCACCACTGCGGCCTCGTCAAGCCAACATTCCACCAAGACGTCGCCTCCCGATGCCAACGCGCGAGAAGGACGACGACGTGCAGCTGTCCGGAACAATGCTGCCCATCATGCTGCTGCCCACTGTGGCCCTCCTCAATGTAGCACTTCGAATGCCGACGACCAATGCGGGCAAGGCGTCGGCGCAAGCAAGCATAAAAGCAAGCACGTACTCGACAGCTGGGTCAGGGTGGCATGTTCGCTCGGCGCGGGCTCTTGAAACACGAAGTCCACGAACATCAATTCGAACGCATGGTCATGGCGTGGGGCAGCCTGGTGGGTGGAACGGCTCCCTGTCGCCACGTTTCATTGAATCCGACCGCACCATCGATCATGGGACGTTAGATGGGACGTCGCCAACTCGACGGCGGCTCGTCAGCGTCGCCCCAAGCGGAGGCAGACAGCCAAGGTCGAGAGCGGAGCGGCTTGGAGACGTCGAACAATCGCCATTCCCGACCCTGCCGCCCCTGCCACCACCGACGGCGGTGGCGCAGCTACGTCGACGCCAGTAAAGCCAGCCTGATGCCAGCCCGCCACACTAACCGCCACACGACCTGAACGTCGACCTCTGGGTCGACTCAGCACGTCGCCGAGACGCCCGCACACGCATCGAGACAGCGAAGGCCATCACGAGAGCCAGGGGAGGGTCGGCACGGACACCACCAAGGACAGCACCACGCGGGTTGGAACCATCAAAACCGCCATCTAGCCGCCATCCCACTCAAAACCATGTCCCACTCAGCTCGTTCCACCCGAAACGGTACCAATCACCACCACACAATGTGACGAATCAATTCCAGGCGGAGCCTCAGGCTAGCCTTAGGGTTAGGCGGAGCCTGGTGGATTTCAGGAGACGGAGAGCTGTTCAGGAGCGAGGAGCCTGCTCCTATACATGTATGACGTTAACGAGGAGCCACTGTAGATGCACCCGCGGAGGCCGAGTTGAGACGTGGAGAGGCAGTCTGCAAGTCGAGTCAATGTGTGTGGACACAGGTAGGAGGCTACTACAAGGAGGCTACCCGCGGTATCGAACCCGGTACACACGGACGCGCATCGCGCACGAGATCAAGAGAGCAAGCACATCTCGAGACGTTCAGACGACGAGAATCGAGATCAACTCGCTATAAAAGTACCGCATAACAAAGTATGCGGAGTCGCGCGGAGAATGCGCAGCACCCGGCGGGTCCGGACCGGTGGTCCGGAGCGCGGACCGCGGCGGTAGCTCCTAGGCAAATACAAATAAATGACGCGAAGCGACCGGCGAAACTTCCGGCACACGCCTCCGACACCGTGCAAATTGAGTAGGTCCCCTGGTCCCGGGTAATACTAGCGTATACCCTTACCCGTCGTTAATCGCTCACACCCGCAGAGCGCCCGGCAAGCGGCATCGCGCGTGCCGACACCTCGAGGTTCTTGAGGCACACATCGCCTCTCAGCCGACAGTATCGACCATCTTCCATCGTCCATCGACCATTGCCTCTTGATCATCGACCATCGACAGCATCGTCCATCGACCATCGTGATCGTCCATCGACCACGGTTGTTCGCGAGAGGGCTCGACAGAGCAAGACCCCAACGTGCGCCCTCGCCTCCTCTCGACGAGGGAGCACGTCTGATCTCGCCGACCTCGTCTGAGCTCGTCTGAGCTCACCTCCTCTCGACGAGGGAGGACGTGCAGCTCAGACGAGAGAAGGCGAGATCAGACGAGATCAGACGAGAGGAGGCGAGATCAGACGAGGTCGGCGGCCGGTGCCGACGAGCGATCTCGCCTCCCCTCTACGACCGTGCGGACTCGGCGGCCACGAGCGCCGTATTGAGCGCCCGGAGGCGTGGCACGTCCTGCGTGGTGGTGGTGCATTCCTCGCCGGTGGCGCCGCCGAGCTCCATGATCGTGCGCAGCGTCGAAATTGAGTGCTCGGTATCGGCCGCGCCCGGCGAGACGCACCCGACCATCGCGAGCTTGACGGAACTCGCGCCGTCCCGGGCGCCGTCCGTTTCGAACGACTCGCGGAGGAGCCTCGTGAGGGTCGCTTCCCGGTAGGGCACGTGGCCGTTGTACGTCGCGCCACGCGCCTCGGCTCGCAGCTTCTCGGCGCGCGCGCGCACGCACTGCTTGAGCGCATGCAACGAGGCGTTGATCTCGGCGCCCTCGCGACGACGCTGTGCGCCGTGCGCGTCCGAGTCATTCGCCCATTCGGAGCCGGCGCAGTCGAGAAGGGTGAGCACCCCACCGCCGCCACGAGCGCCGGTCCGAGCGCCGTCGTGAGCGCCGTCGTGAGCGCCGGTCCGAGCGCCGTCGTGAGCGCCGTCGTGGGCGACCCCCATCGGTCCGCCCGTCTCGGAACGCAAGATGCGCAGGCGGAGGAGGGCATGGGAGCGCGACGACGTGGCGTTCGCCGCCGTGGCCTCCGTCGTGCGCGACTTGAGCATGCGCTGCAGGTACGCTGCCAGTGAGCCGGCCGAGGTGGCGACAAAGGAGGTAGCTTCAGGGATCTTGGCCCCGCCTTCCGTCGTCTGGAGCACCTTGCACTCACGACGCGAGTTGAGGTCGATACACCGGCGGCCGGCCACCTCAACCGCCGTCACCTCCACCTGTACGGCGCGTTGGGTGGCGCCAGCGGCGGCGGCGGCGGTAGTGCGAGGAGCGCCATTGGAAGGTTCGGCGTTGGCGCCGTCGTGGGCGCTGAAGAGGTGTGAATTCACACTGAAGAGGTGATCCGCCGCAAGCTGCATCAGGTGCGTCATCGTCATCGTCTTGCCCGATCCGGTCTGCCCGTACATGACCAACGTGCCCCGCCCGCCACGCAGTGCCGCGGCGACGAGGGGCGAGCACGCGCCGGCGTACACGGCAGCGGAGGCGGCGGCGTCGTCAAAGACGCCGCCGGTGGGCGCAAAGGTCGAATGGCGCAGGAACATGCGCCGGAGGTCCGGCTTCATCAGGCAGCAGTGCGTGGTCACCGTACCGCCTGCCCCCACACTGACCGCGTCAAACTCTCCGCTGGCGAGCTCATGAGCCAGCAGCGGCCGCTTCCGAACCCAGCCGCTCACGCCGCTGTCGCCGAGCGAGCCGCCACCGCCGCTGCCGCCGCCGCCACCGCCGCCACCGCCGCTGCCGCCGCCGCCGCCGCCGCCGCCGCCGCCGCCGCTGCCGCCGCCGCTTCCGCTGCTGCTGCTCGACGAGGGGCGGCGTACGCTTGGCGGTGGGGCGCCCCACGACCCGACGAGCCGTGGCTGCTGCGACGGTGGCGGCGGTAGCGTCGGCGCAAGCGTGGGCGGCGGCGGCGGCGGCGGCAGCTCGTGCTGTCGCTGCGTTCGGAAGGTGGCGATGCCCGCCATGAAGTCGTCGCGGTGGAGCTGCCGGCAACGCCGTTTGTCCATGTTCATCCCCTGGCCCATGTCGGCACAAGTCTTTGGCGCACTGTACCAGCCGTCTCTGGGCGTGTTGTCGTCTTGGGAGCGAACGACGTCAGCCGACTTTCCGCCGCAGGTGCCGGCCACGGGCACGACGAGCGCGACTCCGCGAGGCGGTGCCGAGGAGGCACGAGGCGCGGGCGGTGGAGGGCGCTTGCGAACGTTGGCTGTGCTCACGAGCACGTCGAGGAGCGCTCGATCGAGCGCTCCGTCCGGGCGACGCACCGGCGGCTCCAGCCCGAGCTCCGCTTCGAGCTTTGTAAACTCATCTTGCCAAGAGCAGCCGTCGGCGGTATCGGACTCGAGCCCCACGCACTCGTCCGACTCGATGCCGCCGCAGAGGTCGTGCGTGGCCGCGTCGTCGTCGTCGAAGCAGTACGAGGCGAGCACCATGATGTGCCGAAAAAAAATCAAACGCGAAGGAGGTCCTCTGTTCATGTGAACGCGCACGCTTCTAGCGAAAAAGCGTCTCTTTGGTTCATCGAACAGAAAATCGTTTAGGGTCACAATCGAAGCAGCCGTGGGTTGCGGAATTCACGACCCGCAATGGCGAAGCGTCTCTCTCTCGTGCTCGCCATCGGCCTCACGTCGCTCACGCTGCTCCGAGAATATTCGTCACTGTCGCGCGATCTCTCACCGGCCGCCACCGCCGCAGCAGCAGTGACCTTGATTTCGACGCCCGAGTCCGATGCCTATGCGGCATCACTCTCCGCCGTCCTCGCAACGCACTCACTGCCACGGCGGCCACCCGACGGCCAGCAGCACGACGAACGGCTCTGGCAGCGCAGCGTGCCTGCCGCCGTGCCTGTCGATGCGCCGCCTGCTGCGCCCTGCGTGCCGCTCGATGCGGCTGCCGTGGGCGCCGCGAGCGCTTCCAACGAGCTCGGCGTCACGTTCGTCACCTTTGCCAACCACGCGCAGCTCGACTTTGCGCTCAACTGGTACGCGCACCTGGCCGCGCTCCAGCTGGGGTCTTCGTCGCTCGTGGGTGCGACCGACACGCCGACGGAGCGTGGGCTTGCGGCTGCGGGCGTGCGCTGCTACCCACTACGCTCGGCGCTGGGCGCCGCCGAAGCCAAGTGGGGAAGCGAGGGGTTCTCGCACATGGGACGCACCAAGGCACGGCTGCTACGCACGCTCCTCGAGCTCAATGCGACGGTCCTCTTCGCGGACGCTGACGTCGTCTTCCTGCGCGACCCGCTGCCCTTCCTCCGGCGCCAGCTGCATGCGGGCGCCCAGCTCCTCTTCCACACGGACGGTTTCGGCTCGTCCGCGCGCGCGCTCGCGGCACAGCCCGAGGGCCTCGAGGACCCCTCCTTTGGTCTCACCCCCGAATTGAACACGGGCCTCTTTGTGGCCCTTCCGGCGGCGCGCAAGCTCGCGATCGCGTGGTGTGAAGCACTCGACGCCGATGGCGCCTTCTCTAACTGGAAGAACGACCAGCAGAGCCTCAACCAGCTCGTACGCCGAGGGCTGCGCACCCGCCCAGGCTCGGCGCTCATGGGTGCGTTCGACGGCACGCTCGAGCTCGGCTTGCTGCCCAACCATTTGTTCCCGTCGGGCCACGTCTTCTTTCTGCAGCGCGCGCTGCGCGGCGCGCACGCGCCGCCGTACGCCGTCCATCTGACCTTCCAGGCACGCGCCGCCCTACGCCGTCCATCTGATTGCATGCCGTACGTCGCCCATCTGATTGCATGCTGATTGCATGCCGTACGCCGCCCATCTGATTGCATGCTGATTGCATGCTGATTGCATGCCGTACGCCGTCCATCTGACCCTCCAGAACTGCGATCAGTCGGGCAAGCGCCATCGGATGCGTGAGGCGGGCTTGTGGCTCCTCGACCCTCCCGAGCATTATGAGCCCGATGGCGGCCTGCTCTCGTACGAGCCCGACCTACCTGCCGAGCTCACGACGGCGCCTTCGCTCCTCTCGGGGCGTGCTTTCGCACCGCTTGAGCGCAACATGCGCGTGCCCGATCCGCTCCGAACACGATTGCGTCTCTGAGTGCATGCTGAGTGCATGCTGAGTGCGTCTCTGAGGACATGCTGATTGCGTCCCTCATCAGGCGCGTGCCCGATCCGCTCCGAACTTGATTGCGTCTCTGATTGCATGCTGATTGCGTTCCTCATCAGGCGCGTGGCCGACCCGCTCGTGCATGCGCACTTCCGACTGATCAACCATCAGCTGCTGCAGGTGCGCACGGCGCTCGCATCTCGGAGTGCATGCTGATTGCGGCTGATTGCGCCCCTCATCAGGCCCGTCAGCTGTGCGGCAGGTGCGCACGGCGCTCGCGCTCGCGCAAGTGCTCAACAGGACGCTCGTCCTCCCGCGCTTCCTCTGCGGCGTCGAGACGGTGACGAACTTTGCGCACTTCCGACTGATTGCATGATGATTGCATGATGATTGCATGCTGATTGCATGCTGATTGCGTCCCTCATCAGGTGACGAACTTTGCGCACTCGGGCGTCCGCTGTGTGGGCTCCAACGGCTGTGCGATGGCGCTGCCCTACTGGTGCCCGGCCGACCACGTGCTGCGCATGCATTACTTGAGAGGCGTGATGCCACAGACCCCTCAGCTACCGGTAGGTGATCGCGAGTTCTCGCTCTTTGCATGCAAGTGCCCATCACGGCGCCCTCACCTCCGCACAGGTACGTTATCGCGAGTTCTCGCTCTTTGCGAACGCGCAGGCGCGCCGAGCCGGGCGCGCGCTGCCCTGGGCGACCGCCCACCTGCCCGAGCAGACGGTTCTCATCAGCGTACCCGACGCACCCGTATGCCGCTGCGAGCCTTGCTGATGAGCCCTGATGAGCATGCCGCTGCGAGCCTTGCTGATGAGCCCTGATGAGCCCTGATGATGAGCCCTGATGAGCACTGATGAGCACTGATGAGCCCTGATGAGCTCTGATGAGCCCTGATGAGCCCTGATGAGCCCTGATGATGAGCCCAGATGAGCACTGATGAGCCCTGATGAGCACGGATGAGCCCTGATGAGCACTGAGTGCAATCGAGAGACCAATGGAGATGCAATGGAGTGCCTCTGAGGACCTCTGATAGCTGTGCTCATCAGTGCTCATCAGTGCTCATCAGGACCTCTGATAGCTGTGCTCATCAGGTACGCCGATGCGAGCCCGCATGTGTGCCGTCCACCCCCGACACGTACGTGGGCTCCCGCCTCGAACGCCTTCGATCGAACCTCTGGGCGCTGCGGGCATGCAAGTGCTCATCACGGCGCCCTCACCTCCCCACATAGGTACGTGGGCTCCCGCTCGCTCGAGCCGACGCCACGCGCTCTGGGCGCGCGTGCTCGTGAGCGCCTCGAGCTACCGGCGACCGTTACGGACGAGGCCGCCCTGCGCGCCAAGCTGCAGCCCTATGCACAGCGCCGCCATCTGCACTTTGCCTCGCTCCGCCCCGAGGGGTTCAGTGTGCGCCTCTCGGCTGTGCGGAGGGGTCCATTCGACGAGACGATCCGCCATTTGGGTGGCGGCTTCTGCTGCGTCGAGGCGGAGCGGCGCGGCGGCTTCGGTCATTTTTGGTATGTGCTCTTCTTCTGTGCATGCTGGCCAGCTCGCCCCTCCGGGAGAGGGAATGCATGCTGATTGCGACCGATTGCGTCCCTCATCAGGTATGATCTCCTGTGGGACCAGCCGCACACTGATCGCTGGGGGCGTGTATGGACCGTTGAGAAGCCGTGGACGCCCACGCCTGGCCCGTGACCGTTACGTGACCGTTACGTGACCGTTGAGAAGCCGTGGACGCCCACGCCTGGCCCGTGATAGGCCCGTGAGACCTCGACGTCATTCCGGCGGCGCTGACCGCTGGTCCGCTGAATGATGGTACTTTTCGGAACTCGAAGCCACCCAGCACCCGCACCCCGCGTACGGGCCACGGCAGCCGCGACTGGACGCGGACCGGACCCGTGCTGCTGATGGCGCACCCCCGCCGGGCGTTGCCGTTACGTCACATGCGGCACCTGAACACGTCAGCCATCTTCGTGTTGTCTTTGGGTAGTCTTTCGGGAGCAACTATTTTGATGGTAGTGGCGCGTGCCACGATCAGCAGGTCGCCATGCACCTCTGGAGGCGCAGGTTTGAAGCGGCTTCAACAACGGCGCCTGATGCGATGCCCTCAGCGACGGCCCGATTCGATTTTGGTGCATGCACAACTGTCTCTGTGCCTGCGCGCCCGTTTGACGGTTTCGCCGGACGCCGGTGCGCAGCTGCGCTCGCGACGGCGTCCGTGGACCCGCGGCGCCTGCGCGACCCTGTAAGTTGCGGCTGTTCGCAGTGTTCTCGGCGGGAACGCATAACGAATGCGTTAACAGTCGTCGCAGGTACACACACGATCGATTCGCCACCCGTTCGACTTTCCGCCTGTCCCTGTGGAACAGCGAGTCCATGTCTCCAACTATGACCCAAGTTTTTCAATACGCCGGATCGAGAACGACGACTCACAGTCACACTCCACTCGACAGGGATCAGGGTCGACACATGTCTCATCGCCACCTAAACCCCACCTGTGCGACGCCTCCGGCCTGTCAATTTCGGGTCTAGGGGCAAAATGGTAGTGACATCGAGACGGAATCTCAAAAGCAATCAGCTGGGATGCGCCACCCGGGGAGCTCTCAGAGCGGTCGGCAGGTGCATGCGATCGCCACGGCTGAGGTGATCAGATGATTGCTGCCCTCATCAGCTGAGCGGTCGGCAGGTGCAACGGTCGCCACGGCTGAGGTGATCAGCTGATTGCTGCCCTCATTAGCTGAGCGGTCGGCAGGTGCAACGGTCGCGACGGCTGAGGTGATCAGATGATTGCTGCCCTCATTAGCTGAGCGGTCGGCAGGTGCAACGGTCGCCACGGTCGATCATCTGGTAGCCAGAGGGGCAGCTCTTGCCCACGCACGCGCCCGCGGACGCGGCGGCGGCGGCGGGAGGCGGCGGCGGCGGCGGCGACGAGGAAGCTGTGGAAGCTGTGGAAGCTGTGGAAGCTGTGGAAGCTGTGGAAGCTGTGGAAGCTGTGGAAGCTGTGGAAGCTGTGGAAGCTGTGGAAGCTGTGGAGGCCAGGACGGAGGCCAGGGCGGAGGCCAGGGCGCTCAACGGCTGCGTCGTGTTGTCCGCGGCTGCCACAGCGGCGCCCGGCACGGCGCTCCCAGCGGTCGCCTCCTCGGCCTCCGGCTGAGCTTCCACAGCGGGTGTAACGGCCGCCGGGAGCGCCGTGTCGGGCGCCGCGCCCGCTGTCGCCGACGCCGTCAACGGCGCCGTCGTCGCTGCCGCACTCGCCCCCTCTGCCCGCGCTTGCTGCAGCATCGCCCAGATGGCTTGCTGCAGCGGCAGAGCAGAGGCGCCCGACACGGCGCCCTCCGCGGTCGTCGGCACGGGCAGCGGCGGCGGCGGCGCAGGCGGCGGAGGTGTCAAGAGCTCTGCCACACGCTTCTCGAGAGCGCTCACGTTGACCTCGAGCGCGAGGCGCTTCGAACGCTCCTCCTCGTACGCGAGGCCAAGCGACGCGTTCCGCTCCGCCGCCGCCTTAAACTCGTCGAGCACCAGGGCGCGCACCTGTGTGGGGAAGGGGGTGGGGCGCCGTGGTGAGCACTTGCATGCTGGGCGCTCGTCGAGCACCCGGGCGCGGGGCGCCGTGGTGAGCGCTTGCATGCTGGGCGCTCGTCAAGCACCCGGGCGCGCACCTCGGACAGCGAGTCCTGCCATCTGGCCGCCTCCTCCTTCTTCTCGTCACTGGACCACGAAGACGACTTGCCCTCGGGCTGCTCGAAGCCCTTAGTCGCATCCTCGATGGCGAGGGTGGTCCGGTCCGCGAGCTCGTCGAAGAGCAGCGCCGCGCGCTCCTCCACCTTCGGCGACGTCTTCAGCAGCAAAGCCTTGAGCGCGGCGGCGCGCCGCGCGGTGCGCATCTTTTTGGTCGTCTCGAGCTCTAACGCTTTCTTCTGCTTCTCCTGCCCCTCTTCCTGGCTGGCGAGCTGCGCGGCGAGGTCCTTGAGCAGCCTGGGCAGCGCGCCGCCGCCGTCGGGCGCGCCGCTCGTCCCCGCCGTCGCCTGCAGCACCGCCTTGGTCAACTGCTCGGTCGACGTTTTGTCGTAGTTGATGACGGCGGGCTGCAGCTGCAAGAGCTTCTTCTTGAGAGCCTCGTGCTCGGTCTGCTGGCGAGCGAGCGCGGCGCCCAGGTCGCGCACGAGCTGCGGCAGCGGCCCGCGCACCTCCGACGGCAGCGCCGCCGCCATCGCCGCCTGCTGCAGCTCCGCCACGGAGTTGCGATCGTACCGAGGGACGGTCACGCTGGAGGCGGCGGAGGCAGCGGCGGGCGCGGGGCCAGCGCCGGATGCCGCGGGAGTGCGGCGCGCCGCCGCGCCGAGCTGCTGCAGCCGCTCCTCACGCGCCGAAAGCGTCTCGCGCAGCTCGGAGAGCGTCGCCGACACCGTCTCATCGGATGCCGAGCTCTGCAGATCGCCGATGAGCTTGTCGGTCCAGCGGCGCTCGACCTCGTCGGTCTCGGCGCCTAGCAGCGAGCGCGACGGGCCGCTACTCAGACCCTGCGGCCGGCGCGGCGGAGGCAGCACCGCCGTCTGCCCAAAGTTGACACCAAAGAGGTAAGCGCCGAGGCAGAGCAGCGCTGTCCACACAAAGAGCACGCCAACGGAGGCGAGGGCGAGCTTGTTGCCGACGCCGATGGAAGCGAGGACCGGAGACGGCGGCGACCGCGGCCTCTTGGACTCGGACTCGATGTCGTGATCACCAGCGCGCGGAGCCTCCGGCGTCTGATGGACAGGGCGCCTCTCCATGTGTCGTCTTCGTCACAAACTGCTGCTGCTGCTGCTGTGAAACACACACGCGCACAACCTCCGGACCCCCAAGCACGAGGGCCTCTATCGCTATGGACGGAGGTGCTGCTGCTGCTGTTCAACACAACGCGCGCACACTCTCCGGACCCCCAAGCACGAGAGCCACTGTCGCAATGGACGGAGGTGTCAGGCCGACACAGCCCGTGCTAACACAACACCCGTATTAACACAGGCCGTTAATCGGCGAGGCTTGGGGGAAGGGAGAGCACCGGTCTAGCATCTGCGCCAGACTGGTGCCCCTCTTCCCCCGAATGTATACCAGTAGGGGTGACGGGGGGTTTCCTATACAAATTGGGGGGGGTTTCCTATACAATACGTATCCTGATGTATCCTGCATGTATCCTGCATGTATCTTGCATGTATTTCGATGTGTCCCGTTCAGATACATCAAGATACATTGAGATACAACAAGATACATTTGTATCTGTCTCTTCGGCTATCATATGAAATGTATCTTACCTAGGGATATGTATCCTTCTTTAAGATACATTTAGGATACATTTAGGATACATTTAAGATACAATGTATCTTAACCCTCAGATACATGGCACACAAGATACACTCACGATACATGTCGGATACATACGGGATACATTCGAGGATACGTATCTCGAGCCCTACTGCTTGCGCTTGGATGCGCGCTTGGATGCGCCCTTGGGCGACGCCTTGGGCGTCGCCTTGGGCGCGTCCTTAGCTGCCTTAGGTGCCTTGGCAGATGCCTGAGCTTCCTTGCCTCCCTTCTTCTTCTTGGATGGGGGCTGAGCTTCTTCTTCTTGCTCCTCGCCCTCGGGCTCGCCCTCGCCCTCGCCCTCATTGATCTCCTCCTCCCCCTCATCCTCATCTTGCTCCGCGGTGTCGGAGGGCAGGAAGCCCCTCTGGTAGAAGTAGCCGGTGGAGTGCTGGATGATGCGGTAGTGCTTGCCATCCTTGGACAAGCGCTTCCACACGCACTCCTCCGCCTTGAAGTTTTGCTTGCCGCCACGGGAGTTGACGCCAGAAGTGCCGTATTTGCCCTCGCCGAAGATCTCGGGGAGCTTCCCCACCGCCTCTTCCATGTCGCCGGCGTCCCTCGTCGCCGAATCTACCCAGATGAAGTTCTGCTTGGCCAGCTTAGCAGAAGATGACCCCCCCTGCATGCTGACAGTCATGCTGCCCATCTTCATCAGGGCCTTGTACTTCTTGTTGATGCTTGCCATCCTGTCCTTGTACTCCTTGCTGTTCTCGTCCCAGCCACACGCCTCAGCGAGCGCCTTCAGGTCCATGACTTCGGCGAGCTCCTGGGCAACGACGGAGGGAGTGGAGGCCATGGAATCGCGTGTATCTCGCGCCAAACTTGTCAAAGCGCCGACGGATCCTGAACAAAAAGTTTCTGTATCTCAGCGCGCGAAACCGCGAATTGCACGGCGCTCCGCGCTCCTCAGACATTATGATGCAACCCTCTGAGCCCCCCATCTCCTCACAAGAGTGGCTTCCAGTAGGTGCACAAGACCACGAGAGTATGGAGGGAGGCCAACAGCAGCTCAAGACCCTAGAGGGAGGCAGATGGAAGTGGCAGAGGAAGTACCCAGGTGATGGCGTCACTAAATCCGTCTTCATCTGCAATGGGCATGATGACTGCAAGCGTGAGCTGAGGGTGGTCAAGGTCAATCAGATTTACATGATCCAGGGGAGAGGGAAACATAGTGCAATCTCCAATGCGAAGAAGAGGGCAAACTCTACCCTTACAGTGGATCAGGAAAAGCTGCTGAGCTTCGCGCTCGACCAAGGCGGTAAACCAGCAGGGATAAGGGTGGCTTTGACAAAGCAGAAGATGGAGGAGCTGCAGAGTGCTGGAGTTGACCCACTACTGCTCAAGGACCCAATGGGTGGCCTCATAGGTGTGCTGCACACGATGATGGCAACAAAACATTCCCCCAACCCCCGAGATACGTATCCCGCATGTATCCCGCATGTATCTTGCATGGATCCAGAATGTATCTGGATTGTATCTTGATTGCCACTGAGGATACATGTATCCCGCATGTATCCCGCATGTATCCCGCATGTATCCCACATGTCGCCTTCGTATCAGATACATCTCTCTCTGGATGCATTTGAGATACATGTATCCCGCATGTATCCCGCATGTATCCCACATGTATCTTGATGACCTCTGAGGATACATGTATCCCGCATGTATCCCGCATGTATCTTGCATCTGAGATACGTACCTCTCCGGATACATTTGAGATACATGTATCTCATTATGTATTCCTCATGTATCCCGCATGTATCCTCCATGTATCCTCGAACCGCTGCAGATACATGTATCCCGCATGTATCCCGCATGTATCCCGCATGTATCCCACATGTATCTCTTATGTATCCTACGTGCGTTCCTCCTCGCAGGTGTGCCTACCTTGAAACAGCTACAGGGGCGCGCAAAGGAGATGAAGAGGGCGAGGACTGCTGCCGTGCAGCTCGACCAGCTCATTGACTTGAAGACCCTGGCTCTCACATACTTTCAGCCCATGCCAGAACCACTGACCCTGACGCCACCCTCGGGCACACAGCTAGCGGCCCAGCAGACGGCCGCTGCAGCTCTTCCCCTGGCCGGCCCACCCTCGGGCACACAGCTAGCGGCCCAGCAGACGGCCGCTGCAGCTCTTCCCCTGGCCGGCCCACCCTCGGGCACACAGCTCAGACAGCTAGCGGCCCAGCAGACGGCCGCTGCAGTTGTTCCGCTGGTCGGCTCGAGCTCATCCGCAGCATCGGACTCGACGCTCAGACAGGTGATCAACGTGCCCATGGACTGCGCAAGATACGACACAGAGGGCATGTGCTTCACGGGCCCAATGCAAGTGCAGTGGATTGGGCAGCTTCTCCAACGTCCGCAACAGTTCGTGCTGCACGCGGACGGCA
>Ga0210243_100060_pt1 | contig 69239 bp, 35 predicted proteins | sample ChrtobMeP5a_32mM_FD_155461 | JGI IMG/M metagenome (GOLD analysis project Ga0210243, IMG submission 155461) | Chrysochromulina tobin associated microbial communities from unialgal haptophyte culture, Seattle, Washington, United States - P5a_32mM | ecosystem: Host-associated > Algae > Haptophytes >...
TGACGGTGTCAGTTGGAGACCGTCATCGACGAAAAAGTCGATGACGGTCTTCTCTGAAGACCGTCATCGACAAAACGTCGATGACGGTATTTGAGCCACACCGTCATCGAGCTTTTAGTCGATGACGATTTCCAGTGAAGACCGTCATCGAGAAATCGTGTCGATGACGGTCTTGAGTGAAGTCCGTCATCGACAAAACGCATCGATGACGGTGTTCTTCACACACCGTCATCGACGATGCAGAAAAGACCCTTCGCCACCACCGTCCCCATCGATCCTCAAATGAACATGTACATGTACAGGTAAAAATACACCGGGGGGAGCCGGGACACACACGGTAAGGTGTGTCGCGTTCACGTTCACACCTGACGGCAAAAGGCCCAATGGCTCGGAGCCCGGCAACCGCAACCGCGTGGAGCCCGTACACGGCCTGGTCGGGCGAGCAGCCCGCGGAGGCGTGCGAGCTGGCGCTGTACGCGCTGCTCTGGCTCGACTCGGTCGCGTTCGCCGTTCCTCCGCACCTACGTGCGGCACGGTGCGTCGAGCTGCTCGATCCGGTGGCGTGGCAGCGCATTGAGGCGCGCCGCTCCGAGGCCATCCCGATGGCTGCGCTTGTGGCCGCGGCCAAGCACGGCAATGATGATAATGTGTTCGGCAGCGGCAGCGGAAGCGGAAGCGGAAGCGTGCACGGCAGCGGTGCCATGGCCGTGCTCGGGCCGACCGTCTACGCCTGGGCCCAGTACGAGCGCCTGCTGCACGGCATATCGCCCTCCTGGAGCGCATCGTGGCGCAACGCCGAGCTCACCCCGCGCCAGCTCTTCTTGTACCTGCAGGCGTGCATCAGCCCAGGCAAGAGAGGCGAACGCTTGCGAGCGGGCCGCGGCGCGACTGGAGGAGGCGCTCGGGACGGCGCCGCCGGCGGGCGGGCTGGGTGCGCTGGCGGGGTGGCTGGGTGGGTCGCTGCAGCGAGTGGCAGAGGCCGCGGCGCTGCCGGCCGCGGCGTCGGCGGCGCCGGCAGAACCGACTCCGCGTTGAGCACTCCGTGTCGTTGGGAGGTACCGGCGGTGGCACTTCAGTGGAAGCAGATGATCTTCGACCTGCCGACCCTTCGGCATAACCTCATCGCGCTGCTCGGCATGCCGTTACACGAGGCGCAGCACCACGCCTTCGAGCGGCGCACGCGCGAGATCGTCGAGATTGTCGAGATCGTCGAGATCGCGGAGTCGCCGTTACACGAGGCGCAGCGGCATGCCGTCGCGCGGCACCAGCACCAGCACCAGCACCAGCACCAGCACCAGCACCGGCACCGGCACCGGCACCGGCAGATGGAGCAGCTCGAGCGGTGCGCCGAAAAGACGCTCGCGACGGTGCGCGATGCAGCCACGTCAGCACTCGCCGCAGCGCCCCTAAATAGGCAGGTGGCGCTCGTCACAGCGCTCGCGGTGTGGCGGGCGCGCGCGGCGTGGGCATGGCAGTTCACTTCATGTCGGATGCTCGCGCAGCTGCTGTCTCGCCGTGTCCACGCCCGTGAGCTCCGGGGGGCGCTCGGCTGCTGGAGGCGTGTCACCAAGGCTCAGCATGCAATCGGCATGCACGCAGGGGAGTCGCGCGCCGCTATCGGCGTCACCAAGGCTCAGCATGCAATCGGCATGCACGTAGGGGAGTTGCGCGCCGCTATTGGGCGCGGAGTGCGAGGCAGACGGGCGGGCGATGAGGCGTTGATGCTGCCGCCGGGGCAGACGCCGCCACCGCCGGGACAGACGCCGCCACCACTTGAAGCAACGGCCTCACCGCTGGTATGGGGTGCAGTGGGTTCAGAGGCGGCGGGGGGCGAGGCATTGGGGGTTGAGGAGGAGGCATCTCGATCAGAATCTCGGAGAGAATCTCAGATGCAGGCGGCGGGGGGCGAGGCGTTATGGGGTGAGAAGGTGGCAGCGATACCAGCGCTCGAGCCGCCGCCGTCGCCACCACCTTTGCTGTCGCCGACTGAGGCAGAGGCAAAGGAGGAGGCGGCGGAGATGGAGGCGGCGGCGGCGGCGGTTGAGGTGGCGGCGTCGGCGTTGGAGACGGCGGCGGCGGTAGAGGCGGAGGCGGCCGTGTTGGAGGCGGCGGCGGCGGTGGAGGAGGAGGCGGCGGTGGAGGCGGAGGCCGCCGCGGCGGCTGTGGCGGAGCAAGCGAGGCTCGTTGCCAAGGAAGTTGAGCGCGAGGCCCATATTCGGAAAGCCGAGCGCGAGGCTCGCAAGCGGCGGCGGCAACTAGAGCTAGCTACCGCCGCTCAGCTGATGTTGGGAGGGGAGGGGCAGAGAGGGCTGGCGGAGGAAGCGACCAAGAAGGCGGCAGCTGAGGCGGCGGCGGCCGAGGCGGTGGCAGCCGTGGCGGCGGCGACCGAGTCGGCAACTGCGGAGCCTGTTGCAGCTTCTCCTAGCTCCGCAGGCCTGTTGCAGCCTGTTGCAGCTCCTCCTAGCTCTTCGGCGACTACAGACGACGTCCGGGAAACGACCTTTGCTCCACCACCACCACCTCCATCTCCTCCTCCACCTCCTCCTCCCCCCCCTCCTCCCCCTCCTCCTCCTCGCCGTTGGAGCCCCCCCTCGAAGATGACGTCAACAGGATCAGTGCCGCGCCGCAGCACGCCGCCGATGGCGCCCTTGTTCGGCACGCCACCCATCTCCTCCCCAGACGACCTTTCCTCGTACATCGCCTACCGTACCTCCGAGGCAGTCGCACGTGTGTGGATTGCCTAATATGGATTGCCTAATATGGATTGCCTAGTACCGCCGAGCGCCTCCGATGATGGCCGCTTGATGGCCACACTGATGACTACTGATGGCTGCGTATGATGGCCGCTGATGAGTCTGGATGCCCGCTGATGACCTCCTTCATCAGGCGCGTTGCTCGAGCTCGAGCTACCCGGCTTGACACATGCCACGGAGCTGCTCCGCTCCATCTCCGCTCCACTCCGTTCGATCTCCGCGGAGCACCACCCTTATTTGGAAGGCGGCTTGTCCGAGCAAACCGCCGAGAACGGTCGCAGCACCATCGGCAGCCCCACCCCAAGCAGCCAAGGCTACTCTCCCTACGCGCCCAGAAGCCGCGGCCAGAGCCCCGCCCCCAGCCTGATGAGGGAGGCAATCAGCCTGCAATCAGAGACCATCAAGAGCCAGAGCCCCGCCCCAAGCCGCGGGCCGAGCCGGGCCCACAGCTGGGGCAAAGGTTCGGAGCTTTATTCGGAGCTTTATTCGGAGCTCGGTGACGAACCTTCCAAATGCAGCCAAGCTCCCGTTTTGGAAGGCTCATCACCTCCCGTTTTGGAAGGCTCATCACCGAGCTCCAGATGCAGCTGTGGGCCCAGCCCCATGCATAACCGCCGGGTGCCGAGCTGGGATAGGGCCAGTCCGAGGACCACTCCTGTAGGCACTCCGCCTCTCGACGGTTACACTCCGATGCTCCCTCCAATGAAGACTCCAATCAGTAGACCCCAGAGCCGCGGGAGCAGCTGGGGGAGGGGCAGCCCGCCCCTCTTGGACAAAATCTCGGCGCCCAGCTCGGCGCCCTCTGGGAGCAGCCCGCCCCTCTTGGACAAAATCTCGGCGCCCAGCTCGGCGCCTAGCTCGGCGCCCCCCTCTGGGGGCAGCCCGCCCCTCTCGGACATAATGCCGGCGCCCAGCTCGGCGCGCGAGTTGAGGAATTCGTCAAGGGATTCGTCAAGGGAGTCGCTGGCTCGTACGCCGCAGTACTCGAGCGCACAAGTGGAAGCTGTCGATTGGGATGCTGTCGGCTTGCAGGTGCTCGAGCGATGGTTTGCACCTGATCGCACCTGATCGCACCTGATTGCGCCTGATTGCACATGATTTCACCTGATTACAAGTGCTCTAGCGATTGATTGCATTTGATGGCCATCGATAGCACTGATTGAGGTTGATTGGCACTGATGACCACTGACGGGCTCATGAGACACCCCACGTGGCAGGTGCGTGAGACGGTTCATCGGGTGTATTCTGCGATCCAGACGACGGCCGCGTGGCTCGAGGAGGAGGAGGTGGAGGAGGGGGAGGAGGGGGAGGAGGGGGAGGAGGAGCACGAGGCAGCGGTGGCGGACGAGGCGGCGGACGAGGCGGCGGACGAGGCGGCGGACGAGGTGGCGGGTGCGACCTTGGGAGACGGTGAGGAGGAAGTCATGGAGGAGGCCCTCTGCCATCTCGCCAAGGCCGCGGGCGCAGCATGGGAGCTTTGAGAGCCGTAGAGAGCGCAGGATGAGAGTAGAGCATGCAGGAGAGATAGAGCGACTGGTCTGTGACAGCCTTGCAGCCGTATTCATAGATACCACGTCAAGTGTGAACCATTTTGTTCCACTGGTGCTTTTCAACGACACCCACTGTGCTCGAGCACCGTCCATCCTCGATGGCGGCGGCCTCCAGCTCTCAAGCAGCCCCGGGCTTGCCATACCTGTCCCGACCGAAGGTGATCATCGCGCAAGAGGCGCCCTCGCCGAATGTGATCATCCCGGCCATCCCCGAAGGCCCGAGCAAAAACGTGCTGCAGGCGACTCAGGACGTGTGCGACCACCTCGCGCGGATGGCCGGGCGTGTGTCAGACCTGTTTGACATGTTCGACGTGGACAAGAATGGGCTCATCGACAAAAAAGAGTTCCGCGCAGCGTGCCTCCATGTCGGTATCACCTACCCGCCCGACGTGATCGACCAGGTCTTTGCGCTGCTCGACGAGGACGGCAGCGGCTCGCTGGAGCACATGGAGGTGATCCGCACGGCACGGAGAGCAGCGTTTGAGCGCGGCTTCGTGCCACGCGTCCCGCCAAAGCCGCCCGCGCACCAGCGTCGCCTCAACGCCTACTGGGCGCGGCGCAACCGCATGCATATGGAAGCGCACGAGGAGTCGGTCAGGAAGATTGAGGCGCAGGTGAGCCTTCCGTGCATGCATGCGTGCACGCATGCATGCTCAAGCCGCCTGCATCCCCGCGGCCGCTCCTCCTCCTCCTTGAGTGCACCACACTCGCACCCATGCGCCCGTCCATGTACCCTCATTAGGATGAGGCGATGCGTCAGCAATGGGTTGACCACAAGCGGCATGAGGATAGGGCGAAGCTGGCGACCAAGCACGAACGGCAGCGGCAGATGGGCCTAGGTCGGCAGGAGCGTTACTGGCTGCGGAAGCAGCAGGAGGAGCGCGCGCAGCACAAGGTGTGGCAGGCCCTGGCGCAGACGCCCGGAGCGCTCTTGAGTGCGTGGGATTGAGATTGAGATTGAGATTGAGGTTGAGATTGAGGCGCTCTGAGTGCGTGGGATTGCGCTGGATGGGCTCGGAGGACGTCTTGATTGGCCGCTTGATGACAGCCCTGATGACTAACCCTAACCCTGAGGACGTCTTGATTGGCCGCTTGATGACAGGTACAAGAGGCTCTGGCTGAGACGGTGAATGCCCCTGTGCTCTTCCTGCCCACGTTGCCGGAGGCGAAGGCCATTGCGAAGGCGACGTGGGCCAAAGATCCCACAGCGCCCAAGCGTGCGGTCGAGCTCGATGAGACGATTCGAGAGGTTTCGGCGCTCCAGGACGTTTGGATTGGCTCGCTCGTCAAAAAGTGGCAGGTGCGTGCGCGCTCAGAGTGCTGCGAAGTCCGTTCACCGCTCACTGCTCACTGCACATCGCTGACCGAGTGCCTCTCAAACGGCCGGATCCACGTTTGCTGTGAACAGGCGCCCGACCCGACTGTGAAGGCGGCGTCACAGCTTCGAGGGGGCTTTTCGCGCAACAAAGGCCGCGCGCCTCAGGCGTCGCAATTCCGCAACATCGTCACGCCCTCGAGCCGCAATCTCAATTCGCGAGGAGGACCGGCGTCCCCTCATTCACCCCAATCACAATTCATCAACATCGTCGCCGCTCCAGCCTCCGCTCCCCAGGTGCGCTCTACTGTGAATACCACCCGATGTCCGGCCACTGTGAATACCAGCCTCCGCTCCCCAGGTGCGCTCTCGATTGCATGCGCGTGATGGCCTTCTTCATCAGGTGAGCTCACACCGTGATGGCCGCCCCACTCCCCAGGTGCTCTCGCTCTTTGTTCCAAAGGTCCAAGGATCGTCCTCCAAACCCAAGCTGCCCTGACGAAGGGGGAGCAAGGCACGCGCCAAGAGCCGGAACCGCTAGTCATCCTGAAGCCCAATGGCGCAAGGCGCCTCTACTCCCGCTGAAACGAGAGAGCGCGGCATTAATTAAAGCACACCTCCGCAGACGTCACTCATCAGACAACATACTCCTATCATATTGTGTACATTAAGTATACGAGTACACGTTAAGCAAACGCGTCGGTACCGATGCACGCTTGTTCGTGTGTAGCCGTAGTAGCCGAGCTTTACGTCGTTCAGAATTCCTAGTTTCCCACAGGAGCTCTCGAGAGTCCCCGGGGGGGTAAGTCTAAGGGTTTGAGCGATGATCTGATAATTAAAATGGTTCACCCGTTCGTCCTATTTGATCCCTTTTACTTTGCTCGCTGCTTTTTGAGCCTCGTCATTAAAATAAGGTCTTCAACGTGATATCGCTGTTCTCACCAGTCTCATCGCGTGGCGATCATTAGGCGATCATCGGTAGTGCAGGTAGCTACCGAGTGGAACCTTGTCGCGGTAGGCATTCCACAGCTGGCGTACGGGCGTCTCGTACATGCCGAGGCTCTCCTCGTGCGCGAGGCTGCCCGCGCTGGGCGCCGTCTCGGTCACTTCGTGCAGCCCTAGCGCCTGCACGAGCCGCGATGAGGCGCTCGAGACGGCGCTATTCTGATTGCCTCTGATCGCCTCTGATGAGGCGTTTGAGACGACGCCCAAGACGGCGCCCGAGGATGCGCTGGGGCGTCCACTGTCCCCGTCCGTCGCCCGCACACTATCAAACTGGGCCCTCGCGCCGTACTGGGCACTACCCGAGGCCAGCCCCTGTGCGAGCCCCTGTGCGAGGGACGCGAGGCCGCGGGGGGTGCCACCCGACAAGCCAGAGCCACGCCAGCTTGCCGTGCGAGGTGAAGGCGTGGCCGCGAGCGAGGCGGTGACGCACTCCTCGAAGGTCTGGTTGATGATCTCGACGAGAGGAGATCCGTCGCCGCCCCCGTCGCCATACTCGTAACCACCCTCTCCATAGCGAGCGCCTCCATGGCCATAGCCATCGCCTCCGTTGACGTAACCGTCGATGCCGCCGCTGCCGTCCTCGCCGTTGCGCCTCAGCACTCGGTGCACCTGCGAGCGAGGGCCATCATGAGACCATCAGGGGGCTGTCACCAGGCGCAGTCCAGGCGCAATCAAGGCGTACCTTCTCAAGGGCCCTCTGCTGTCCATCGAGCATCTGGCTCAGCCGTTGTAACACTTTCTCCTGATGAGGAAGGCAATCATGAGGGAGGCAATCATGAGGGAGGCAATCATCAGGCTCAGCCGTTGTAACACTTTCTCCTGCCAGGGGCAATGAGCGAAGCCATCAGGGACGCCAAGAGTGAGGCACTCAGAGAGGCGCTCAAAGGGGCTCTCAGAAACAACATCCAGAGCCAATTAAGGGCGGGGCCATTAGGGGCCATCGGGGAATATTAGGGATTATTAGGGGCCATTAGGGATTATTTGGGGCCATTAGGGATTATTAGGGGCCATTAGGGATCATTAGGGAATGTAAGGGGCCACGCACCTGGTGGCGCCATCGGCGGTACTCATCCACCAACGGTGCACGTAAGAGAGCACCTCCTCCACTCGTCAAGCCGATCGTGCAGCTGGTTGTACCGGTAAGGGTGCGAGCCGCAGCGTCCGCCTCGGCACACGCCTCCGCACGTGCTTCGATCTGTCGTCGCCGCCGAGCTTTGGCATAGTGCCGCCAGGTGCCATAGGCACCCCCTAGACGCGCCACGTGTACGATCGCATCGGCTTTGGTTTGGAGGTAGAGCAGCTCCGACTCGACGGTGGCCTGATGAGGGAGGCAATCAATCGGTCATCAGAGGCAATCACGGAGGCAATCACGGAGGTAAAGCAGCTCCGAGTCGACCGTGGCTTGCGCCGCATCGATGGTGCCCTCAGCGCCAATCAAGGGCCACAAAGGTCCATCAGGGACCATCACCTGAGCCGCATTCATAGCGCCGAGTGCTGTCGCCATCTGAAGCCGCTCGCGCGTGCGCTCGAAACGGCGCGCCGCTTGCTGCAGTCTCGCATGCTTCACAATGCTCTGTTCACAGCCGTTGGCCCACTGACGAACCGCGCGGGCCTTGCGGGTCAGGTCGCCCGTTGAGCGCGCCAGCCGCAGCAGACGCGCTTCCTTTGGAGCGATTCGCGTCGTGAGTGTGTGGAAGGCGCGGCAGAGACGCCAACCCTGCGCCAGGTAGGCGGGGCCATTAGCGGGGCGATGAGAGGGGCCATTAGCAGGGCGATGAGAGCGGCGAACTCAGAGGCGCAGTTCGGGGGTTATTCTTGCGAGCACCTGCCAACGCTCGCGTATCTCGATCGATCTCCAGCGAGCCCCCGAGGCAGATGGCGCCACCAGCCGATCTCGACACCAAGAGATCCATCCGCGTCGTAACCCCGCACGCACGCGTACCGCCGCGCGCGATTCGTAACGGACAACCTCGGCGCTGCCCAGCTGCCGCCAGGTACGCCAGCCTCGCTGCAGTGCCTCGAGAGAGCGGAGATGGGCGAGGGCATCGGCGAGGCCCTCGAGGGCCTGCACGCGCCCACGCTGCCGAACACACGCGTGGAGGGCCTGCACCAGCCGCCAGCCAGCGAAAAAGCGACGCACCCGGGCCATTGCCACGATCGCGACGCCTCGATGACGTATCCACGCGTGCCACTCACGCCAAGCAACGAAGCCAACCATGTGCGCGAGTGCCCCGGCGGTGCGAGTGAGCGACGCCTGCCGCCTGCTCCAGCTAGCGTGCCAGCGCCGCCAGCCGCCGCGTAGGAGACAAGTGACGCCCAGGTGACGAGCTTCGTGTATCTGGAGCACGAGCTGCATCCACTGAGCGACCCAACGGCGCATCGCCCGGCGCACGCCATGGGCAACCCAATGCCGCCGCGCCTGACGGACTAGGGAGAGGTCATCAGAGGTTATAAGAGGTCATAAGAGGTCATCGGAGGTCATCAGAGGTCATCGAAGCTCATCAGAGGTCATCAGAGGTCATCAGAGGCCATCAGAGGTCATTAGCATGGCCATCCGAGGTCACTCAAGCGAGATCACACCTCGATCCCGAGCACGTGGGTCGTGTCATCAATTGCACTCAATTGCACTCAATCGCACTCAAGGGCACTCAAGGGCACTCAAGCGAGATCGCACCTCGATCCCGCGGCGTGCCGCCCGTGCGAACTTCCCAGCCCGATCGGACCAGAGAGAGCTCGCCGCACGCAGCCGACGCGCCCGTATCGCCACATGGACGGAGGGCGCGCTGTCAAACGGCGACTCGAAGACATCCGCCGCCCAGCGCGCGCACAGCCGCATGCGCACGCGACACATCGACTCCCACTCGCCACCGCCATCTCCAGACGCCGTGCCGAGCGCCAGGCTCGCGAGTGACGAAGCGCGCGCGGCGAGGCGCCAAGGCGCGGTGTCAGCGCACTGACGGCGCGCCTCGAGCGCCGCCGCGCTCAGTGTGGCATCCGGCGGCACAGAGCGCGCCGCCGTCACGCGCGGCGCCGTCGCGGGCGGCGTCCGTTGGGTGAAGTCGATGCTGTTGATGCGGCCGCGGCTGCTGCTCGCTCCGTGAAGCACCTCGGCGGTGGCGGCCTCAAACATCGGCAACACGACGAGCCGTTGCAGCCGCCACTGCCGCTGGCGCTCGAGCGCCGAGTGCACCGGTGCCATCTCCATCCACCATCGTCGCGTCTCCTCATGCTCAGCACGCAGCCGTGCACGCGTGGCTTCCTCCGAGGCGGCGGCGGCGGCGGCGGCGGCGGCGTGCTTGGCCGTTTCGGCCGCCTCGAGCTCCAACAGCGAGCAGCCAGCGAAGGCCCCCCACCGGGTGAGCAGTGAAGTGAGCTGTGAAGGGAGCTGTGAAGCCCACGCCCCGCTCGCGGGGCCCTCCCGCCTGTCGCCCGCGTCGTCCTGGGCGTCGGTCGCCGCGAGGTACTCTGCGCGGCGCACAAAGCGCTCAGCGCATGCCGAGGTCGCGCCCAGCACGGCGCTGCCTAGCCAGCACGCGTATCGCCGATCGCCGCGCGCGAGGACGCGCGGCGCCCACAACGGCGCCCCCCCCGCTGACAGCCCGCGGTCGGTGCCGTGCTGGGCGCCGTGTTGGGCAGCCCTCTCCTCCTTCGCTCGCTTCTCCTTCTTCGCCTTCTCGTCCTTCTCGTGCGCACCCGACGCCGTGTTGGGCACGCGCTGCTGCAGCTCGCGAAGGAGGCGCTCAGGGAGCCCCTCGAGCATCGAGCCGCCCCCGACGAGCACCACGCTCCCGAGCAGCGTGCCGCGAAGGCTGTAGTCGCACAAAGCGAGCACTCGCCAGATCGCGTCGCCGAGCCCCTCAGAGAGCCCCTCAGAGGCTGGCGGCAAGGGAGCGCCCGGGTGCGCGCCGTCCTGGGCGCTACCCGCACCGAGGTCTGCCGGCGGCTGGAAGAGCGCCTCGCCACATCGCGCCAGATCGTCCCTCGAGAGCGAGATCACCCGGGAGATCAGCCCGATCTCGTCAATCTCGTCAGGCAGAGTGATCTCGACTGGAGGCCGCGCCGCCTCGGCGCCCTTACCCGCCGGCTTCGCGGTGCCCTTGGAGCCACCACCTTTCTTGGCGGCGCCCGGCACAGCGCCTGGCGCAGCGGCGCCTGCCAACCCCTCGAGCTCGACTCTTGCGTGCGCTTCTTTGGTCGTTCGGGAAAGAGCGAGCCACGCATCGCTCAGTGGCGGCGCAGTGCCAGTGCCGGCGGCGGCCACCGGCGATGGCGCTTCGGCCGCAGCCGACGACAGGGCGATCGCGCGCATGCGCATGGCGAGCCATCGCGTCAAATGCCAGCCGCCTAGCTCGAGGATCGCCGCCGCACCAAGCACGGGGTGGCCCTCGAAGACGGGCCAGATGGTCGTCTTCCGCTCGCCGATGTCCACGATGATCCCCGTGTCGATGCCAAAGTGGTACAGCGGCAGCAGCGGCGTCGCACTCACGTACAAGGCCTGCACACCCATGCCGAACAGGGCCGAAACGGCGCGGATGCGCTCGGACGCGGATGTCCCAACGGGCTCGCTCAGCAGCACGGCATGCTCGTCGGGCGCGGCCTCGACCTCGGCGAAGGCGGAGGCGAGGTCGGGCTGCGCCGACGCGTCGATGATCGCGTTGATCTCATCGCCGCCCGTCCAGCCAATTCGCCACTGATACGAACCCGCGTCTATGGCCAGGCACGGCGGGAGCGCTCCGTCTTCGTCCGAGTGCTCCATCTTCGGAACTGACCTTTTGAGGACGCGCCGTGCCGCGCCTTAAAATTGTAAGCGCCGTGAAAACGGTCGTCAACGACGTAATTATCTCAAATGGTTCGCTTCAACTTGACGGAATTACTATAAATAGAACGCCCGACCAAGTCTTGACCCGGTCCGGTTCACGTCCGAGACACACTTTCCTTTTGAGGCAAAAATGGACCCGTCGATGGCTCTGCGTCGCGCCACCTTGGAGGAGGTCATGACTGTGCTGAGCATCTACGTGCGCGGCAAGTACGCCGAGTCGATTGCGCAGCGCATGCTTCGGGTGATCGGGGCAAAGATCCATCTAAGGATGGACACGCTCTCGGACGAACAGGTGCACTCACGCTGGGCTCGAACGCGCTCTGATGGCCTCTCATCGACTCCGATCCTCGCTGATGGCCAGAGTGATTGGCCTCTGATGCCCTCTCATGGCCTACTGATGGCCTACTGATGGCCTCTGAGGTACTTGGCCGTTCTCTCGGACCATCGAGCAGGTGGAGATGGTGCGCGCGCGCGCTCATGAGAAGCAAGAAGGCGCACATGAAATGGGCGTCGAGGATATGTTCTCGCGCATCTGCAGCGTTAAATGAGCACGCATATGACGCTTGCGATGACCTCAGTGTACTCCGTGCCTTAGTGGACTCCATGCCTTGGTGGCTTGGTGACCTCAGCGTATTCCGTTCCTCAACAAGTGAGTCGTTTAGACGTGATGTGCGTGTCGACTCTCTCCGTGTGTTCTGCTGCCGGTGTGTTAAAGCTTACAGCGTGTGCGTGTGTGTGTGTGTGTGTTTCGTGAAGGTTGTACGAGGGCGCGAGGCGCCCTGTTTAACGAGTTTTGAGATGTCATGCGCGCCACGCAGCAGTATCATCGGTTCGCCTGATTGGTGATTGGTGGCGTTAGGGCTCGGCCTTGCGCCTCCCTAACTTCCAAATAGTTGATGGTGTTGGAGTGCACCTCGCATGCATGCAACCAACAGGGTCAAGAACGGCGGACGAGCACCGCAAGCGCCAAGCCGAATGCGAATCGTGATACTGTACGTGATCGAATGACGGAGGGGAGCGTCGTATTTGCCTACAAATACAGGACGGCTGATTTTGACATGGAGTTGGTGGTGGTGCGCGTCACTGCAATTGCGATGTAATCGCAAATGAGCTTGCTAACTTCGACACAAATTGACGGAACACCCATATCAGGCCACGCCCTGCGGAAACCCAATCCAGAAAAGGACGTCGAACCTGCTTTACATGGAGTCGGGCCAGCCACCTGAAATGAGATTAGGCGGGAGTCCTCCCATGCTTGGCAGCGAGGATTTGAAGCTCAGCTCTGTTGGGCATCCGGCGGAGGCGTCGACGCTATCGTTAGTGCTTCCTCGCCCCGCGGTCCTGTCCACTGAGGTCATTGGGTTCCTTCCAGTGGCGTCCTCGATGAGGAGGAAAGGGCGCTCAACCTCGGTGCCGCCGGCCCTCTCGCGCGAGCATAGCCGACCCACGACGGATTCTAACCGCTCTCCAAAGACCAAGGAGCCCCGGCTGAGCGAAGAAAGGCGCAGCCTCGCCGACAACTGGCTGACCGACGAGGGCGAGGGCACCAATCCGACCCAAGGCGAGCGCGCCACCGGCGCCCCGGGCTGGTGGGCGATCGGCGAGGGCACCGGTCACAGCGGTGCAGACTCCCGACCGCGCAGCGACTGCGGCGACGACGTTGGCAGCACCAGCTGCAGCGGCGGTGGCGGCGGCGGCGGCGGCGGCGGCGGCGGCGGCGGCGGCGGCGGCGGCGGCGATCGCAGTCTGGACGCTCTCGAAGCGTCGTCGCATTGCATGCTAGTGTGCGACGCGCCCAGCACAGCGCTTCCGGAGAGCATGCTATTCTGCGAGGCTCCTCTTCCTAATGAGGCCGTTAATGAGGCAGTTAATGAGGCAGCAGCAGCCGCTGCTGCGCTGTCCGCAGGGTCGACATCGCTGGCGCTGACACGCGCCGTGCCGGGCTCCAATGGCGACAGCGACACGGCAACACCCAGAGGCCACTCGTCGATGGCTCTGCGTCGCGCCACCTTGGAGGAGGTCATGACCGTGCTGAGCATCTACGTGCGCGGCAAGTACGCCGAGTCGATTGCGCAGCGCATGCTTCGGGTGATCGGGGCAAAGATCCATCTAAGGATGGACACGCTCTCGGACGAACAGGTGCACTCGCGCTGGGCTCGAACGCGCTCTGATGGCCTCTCATCGACTCCGATCCTCGCTGATGGCCAGAGTGATTGGCCTCTGATGGCCTCTCATGGCCTACTGATGGCCTACTGATGGCCTACTGATGGCCTACTGATGGCCTACTGATGGCCTCTGAGGTTGGCCGTTCTCTCGGATCATCGAGCAGGTGGAGATCCTGCGCACGCGCGCGCATGAGAAGCAAGAAGGCGCACATGAAATGGGCGTCGAGGATATGTTCTCGCGCATCTGCAGCGCAAAGTGAGCACGCATATGACCTTGCGATGACCTCAGTGTACTCCAAGCCTTAATATGGCAGTCTGCGTGGGTGCCTTTGGTGGCTTGCATGGTGACCTCTTGGTGACCTCAGCGTATTCCGTTCCTCAAAGTCAGCCTTGTTAAGACGTGGTGTGTGTCTCTCTCTCTGTGCCTTTCTGTGACCCTGTGTATGTGTTTTCTGCGTCTGTGCCGTGAAGGTGAAGCCCTTACGCACATGGGTGTGTGTACGGCCTAGGACGCCCTTCGACAGTGTGTTCTTACAGTGACAGGGCCGATCGAGGATCGTCATTCGGCCGAGACCCGATCACAGACCGGAGCTCTAAATGTACTAGTTGTTCGAGGTCTTCCTGTGTTTTACGAGTTTCGAGTTATAAGCTTATAATGAACACCGGACATACGCGTTATTGGTTATAACGTTATAACGACATACGCATCGCATCGCCTGATTGTAGTGAGTTCGGCCTTGATGCGCCTCCCAACTTCCATTACGGTTTGTCGTTTCCTGCGTTTACGCGGTCGGGGGTGCGTATACGCAGAAACTTTATCCCCTCTTTTTTCTAAAAGATGGGGAGCACGGAACCTCTCTCTCTCGCCCCAGTGGCCTCTGAGATCGAACCCGTGTCACCCGTAACGTACGCCGCCATGAGCACGCGCACACCGCCTCCCTCCCATGAACATCCTGCCCGAAAGACGCGCATGCACAACGCTTCCCCAGCACTTTCCGACTGCCGCGCGCCAACATGCCTGCCCAGACAGACAAACCAGCACATAAACCCCGCACCCTGGACACGCCTGGCAATCACCCTGACCCTCATCTGCACGCTGCCCAGCCTCATCAGCATGCCCCGCAATCAAACCGCCCAAACAGAGACTCGCCCTGAGTATAATAGGGCTTGCAACCTACAAACTCACTACCAAACCACCACCCCCGTGCCGCAGACCGGACCTCGACCTACTCATGGCGGACACGGCAGAGAAGGTACCGCTGCACATCAAAATCGTACCGCACGTCGGAGACGTCCAGATCCAAATCCTGGTGGAGATCGCAATCCAGCTCATGAAATTCACCAAGGGCGAGCTCAACCCGGAGACAATCATCATCAAGGTCAACCCGCAGAGAAAACTCTACATCGCATGGTTCCCGCAGGCCGTCGTCAATATCCTCACCGCCATCACGGACCCCAAGCCCTTCACCTGCACGATCCCCGCATCGCGGACCATCCAATACCTGCCATGGACCCAAGAACCCGTCCGCTACTGGATGAGCCTGACGCAGCCCGAGAGCGCACCGAGCACCCCAACACCAATCCTCAAGATGGTCCTCGAGGACATCCTCACCAAGAACGGCCTCAAGATCGCCGAACTCAAGCCGAACCTGAGCAAGAACACCGACGTCAAGAACCTCACCGGCGAATACTACGTCGCCATCCACCTCAAGGAGAATTTCGCCCGCGACAACCCGACCGTGAAGAGCACCCTCGAGGAACTCAAGCACGTAGTAATCAAGGGAGCGCACTGGAAGACCGGGCTCTCCCACACGCTCACGCACAAACTCAACCTGTGCACCCAGTGCTTCTGCCCCCTCCCCGAAGACCACCCAGCCGTCGTCAACAAGCCCATGTACCTCGACCACCAGACGGACGAGGACACCACCGTCTCGCACCTGCGCATGACCACCTACATCAACACGGCCATGCACACCGAGTGCCGCAAGAAACCAGCGCCCAAGCGCGCGCCCGCGTCCTCAAACGCAATCGACACCTTCAAGTCGATGCTAGCGAAACGCGCCAAGGAGGAAGAGGCCAAGGAGCCCACCCCCGCCGCAACCGAGAAGGACCCCATCGAGAAAGCAACATGATAACTCCCGCAACAGCCCAGCGCACGCACCACACACGAGCTCACGTGCACACGCACTCGGCAGCAACGCGCATCCGCAAGCATACAGAGAGAAAGCGCACCCAAGCGCCCGCACAGCGCCCAAATGTGTCAAGTACCACAGTACATGATAAACCATACCTTCGGTACCATACCCCGTGTACAGCGTACCAAGTTAACATAAAGTCACACCCCATCAGTCCCTCAAATAACAAGCACCCAAAAAGAAGCAACCCCCAAAAAGAGTCACAAACCACGAATTACCCACCACACAAAATGCATGCATGCAGCACAAAAAAACACAAACCCAAACACAATTCACACACACAAAACAATGCACCGGAACCAGTTTACCACGAGTCCGCTCCCGAACCAATGGACAGCCGAAGCGCACTCGCCGACCCAACGCCAGACAACGCACCACGTACGAACCCAACCAAAGCCACCACCACCACCCCGTCACCCCACCCATACCGAGCACGTGTGAACGCAGACACACAAAGAGAAAAAGCACACGGCACCCGACATATTCACACCCATAGACACCCACGCATCATAGGTCATACCACCGCCACATCAACTAATAAACCCAAACACAAAAGAAACCGTTCCAAAGAGCTCACCACACTCCTCTCCGGACTCATCAACCCCTCACTCACATGGATCCGAGACCTCACCGAAGAAGGCATCGAACCAAACCCGGGCCCCCGGTACGTCACCAAGAACGTCAACGGACTGCAAGGAGCAGGGAAACTCTTCCAATGCTGCAAAGCCATCGCGTCCGAACACGAACGCCAGCCCATCACCGCCCTTTTCATCCAAGAACACAACCTCAAACAACAGGATAAAAAAGCGCACGAAAAAATCGCCCGCGGACACCAGCTCCTCATCCTCCTCGCATACGCCACCCCGAAACAATTCCAAGCAACCTCCTGGGGGGGCACCGCCATCATCATCCCCCACACCTCGATCGAGAAAAAACCAGGCGAATCCCTCGACGACGCGATCCTCAGAATCCAAAAATCAACCTTCCGTCCCGCGCACCTCGCAGGCAGAGCGATCTCGACGAAAATGCACGTCCTAGGCCACCCGAGAACACTCACCTGCGCGTACGCACCAGCCGAACCTAGCACCGAACTCCTCGGCACCGAGTGGACCAAAGTCGGCACCAACAGACCCAAAGAGGGACGCGAGCTCAAAACCAACACAGCACAGCTCACCGCCACACTCAGCCAACGCCCACCCGGCACAACAAAAGCCTCCTTCACACCCGCCCAAATCACCAGCATGCAACTCGGTAAACTAAACTGGACAGACTTTATCAAAGTGAAGAATAATTACTGGAAACAATCAGCCACCCCCGCGCGCACCACATTTTTCTCCGCCCTCGCCGCGATGGTCAATCCCAAAACCATCCTCGGACTCGACGCGAACTGCGTACCAGACACGACGCTTGACACCCTACGCCCAGCCGCATGCACCACACCCTACGAGAACGACGGATACAAGACCCTCAACAACCTCACTGATGACAACGGACTCACAGACGTCGCACGCCAACAACTCGGCTCAGACGGCACCAACCCTTTCTTCACCTCGCACCACTCGCACGCTGCGGGCATCACGCACACGCGCATCGACCGAATCTACGTCCCCGACACCTCAGATGAGTCCTACGTCCACTCGAACTGCACCGACTTCTTCCCACACCCTGACGCCCGAGCCACCAGAGACCACGACGCAGTACACGTATGCAGCACGCAGACGACGCACAAACGAGGCAACGATCTACCCTTCATCAACGAGAGCATCTTCGATGACCAACCCTTCACCTCACAACTCCACGCATCCATCCGCACCAAGTACAACAACGCCATGCGAACGCCAAATACAAACTGGCGCTCCACCTGGGAATCAATCAAACTCGACGCCCGAACCCAATGCCTCGCAGAAACAAAGCGCGCCCGCTTCAAACTCGACCAGCAACTCACCCTCAAGAAGCTCATCCTCGCCAACCTACGCACCCGCACCACCAACGGCGAACAGATCAACGAAGCCGAAGCCGACCGCCTTGAAAAAGAGATCAAGACCGCACGACGAAAAGCCGTCACCCTGCACGACACCCTCGAAGGAGAAGCCTACAACAACGGCAAAAAACACGACATCGGCTCCAGCGAGTTCTTCCGCCAATGGAACCCAGCGCGACCCAACCAAGCACCACACAAGATGCAAGAAACCGACTGGACGGACCTCTCCAACCCAACTCACACGGGTAACACAGTTAGCTCAACGTCGCAAATCCTAAAAGAATTTACCAAATACTACACGAGCCTCTTCGCAGATAAAAACACCGACCCTCTTTCACATGCCACCCAAGCCTGCCTCCACACCCTCAGCGGCCCAGACCCAGACGGCAACACCCGCCGCGTCCTCAAGCCTACCGCAGACCTCTGCGACGCCCCCATACTCGCGAAAGAGATCGCCGACGCCATCAGCGCCCTCCCCACCGGCAAGTCACCAGGACCCGACAGACTCCCCTGCCGATTCTACAAAACATTCTCCGAGACCATCGCTCTCATCTTACACAAAGTATACGAGGAGAGCATCGCAAACAACGAACTCCACGACACCTGCCTTGAAGGACTTATCTCGGTACTCTACAAAAAAGGTGTCAAAGACGACCCCCGTAACTATAGACCGATATCTCTACTAAACTGCGATTATAAAATCTTCACTCGTATACTCACACAACGCATGAACCTAGCAGTACTCCAGTTCGTATCACCCCAGCAAACAGGCTTTGTTCAACACTCCTTCATCGCCGAAAACCTCATGCTCCTCAAACTCCTCCAAGCTAAAATCGAAGAAGAAGACGAAGAAGCCATCTACCTCTTCCTCGACATGGAGAAAGCATACGACCGCTGCTCATGGTCCTACCTAAAGTCGAGCCTCACCCACCTCGGCTTCGGCGACAACTTCATCAAATACGTCTCCCTCTTCTACAACGAATCCAAACCGCCCAAGCGAAAAATATGCATCAATGGCCACACAGGCGAACCCTTCGAGCTCCACTCCGGCGTTGCACAAGGATGCCCACTGAGCTCCGTACTCTTCCTCTGCATCACCGAAGCACTCACACGCCTCGTACAACACGACCCGAACATCATCGGCGTCGAAACCAACGGCGTACGCCACAAAATCTCCCAATTCGCCGACGACACGACCCTTATCGCCAAACCACCGGACCTCCCACACATGCAAAAACACCTCGACACATGGTGCGAAGCCACAGGCATGAAAGAGAACATGAACAAACGAGAGGGCCTCCTCTTAGGCAGACTGCGTAGACTTATATTCTCAGCACCTAAAAACATCGTCCCAAACTGGACCCCAGACGGCACCCCAATCCGCGCACTCGGCGTCCCCATGGGCAACCGACTCGACGAAGAAGACTGGTGGCACAAACGATACCGCCTAGTCAAAGCACGCATCGCCGCGTGGAAATCACTCGCCCACCTCACCATCACAGGACGCAACCTCCTCCTTCAAGCAATCCTCTACGGATCGCTTAGATACTGGCTCTTCTCCCTCATCATGCCGGAGAGCATCCTCAACGCGCTCGAAGAAGACTCGTACAACATCCTATGGGCCCAACAACCCGAGATCTTCTCCAATGAAGACGGCACGTCAGCCAACGCACGCGCATACATACACAAGGCGGCCTCCTACCTCCCGCAGAAGCAAGGCGGCGGAGGTGTCATGCAATTTCGCTCCCACGCCCTCGCATACTACACACAATGGATCCGCCGATACATCGAGCCCGGAAATCAACCCTGGAAACAGGTCGCAGACCTCTGGCTCACCGACACATGCTACGGCCGCGGCGCAATCCTCGCAAAAGGAAACCCATACCTAGGAAACGTACCAACAAGAGCCCGGTACCTCCGTCGCTGTCTTAAAACTTTCTACAGTCTTCAACTCAAACAAGACACCACAAAACTCACGCACACCGTCCAGAGCGAACCCATCTTCGACAACTGGCGATTCTCCATCGACATCGATGAAGACGTCGCCAAACGATGGATGAAATTCATCGGTCTTCAAAGAATCTATGACGTCATCGACGGCGCACACGCGCGTATCTTCACCGACGACGAAATGAACGAATACACCTACACCCACGCCCCACGCTACCTCAAAGGAGCAGCCGCCCGAACCTTCTCCGACGCCCTCATGAGCACATGGCCAGCCATCAAAGCCGAAATAACACCAGCCATCGTCCAAGCCGCGATCAGCAGAGACCAACCTAAATCAGGGGACTATCTCCACATCGAATGGACCAACCGCAACACCCAGATAGCGTTACTTAAAATCGACCCACACGGTAACAAAACCTACCACGTCCAATGGCTCGACTCCCGAAATGCCCCCCACGACACAGGACGCACCCTCGGCCAAGCCGCCCTCACACACGCCCAAATCACGCAAGCAATCACATGGCGCACAGTCCAACCACAAGAGGAAGACGACAGCGATGAAGGAGAAGACACCAACCCCGCCCACTACCTCCAGATCGCCGGCCCCGCTACCACCACCTTCCCCAGCCCCGACGGATGGACCACGGTACAGCCGTCCAAGACCATCACAAACCTCACCCACCTAACCATCCCCATCATCACGCAGCACTACACCGAGCCACACATCCAAAACACACGACCGAACTGCGAAAAAGGATGGGCCTCCACCGACCCCACTGAACACCGCCTTCCCCACGTCACCGTCCCGTGGCCACTCGTCTGGGAATCTCTCGGCACACCCATCTCCGACGCCTCCGAAGAAAAACACTGGCGAAAACTCCTCCACCGCGGCATCTTCGTCCATAACCGACAGCGCGACCCAACTAAAACAATCCTCTGCAGAATGCACGGGTGCACCCACATCGAGAGCCAACTACACATCGTTCAGTGCCACAAACTCAGACCGTACTGGAAACTCGTACTTAAATTCATCACCACCGTACTCGGCGACCCCCCCCCATCTAACTACACAACCGCCATCATCTTCAACATGTGGACCCAAGACACCTTAGGCACAGAATCAGCCTCCGCTTTTCTACGCCACGCCTTCGGCTGCTTCTACGACGCCTTCTCACAAATCGACCTCACCAACAAACCCTTCATCCCCACCCTCGTCTTCCACGAAACCCTCCTGAGCTTCCGTTCCGCCGTTCTCCGCTACGCCTACACGATTCGACTCCTCTACATCAAAAGGCGCTTCACCTCGAAAAAACTCAAAACCCCACCCGAAGAAGCTCGCAAGCGCTTCGCTGCCCTCGTCACCATTAACGAGCTCGACTACAAATTCAAACTCACCACAGCTTTCCAAAAAGCACTTGACGACGACGACGCAACAGTAACCCTCCACTACGCCCATCCCCCCGCACCCGGCACCCACCTCCCCGCACCAAACGCCCACCCAACACCAGCAACACACTAATCACCACCTCAAACACCACGCGTCAAACAACCCCCACACACACCACCCGCGCAACAGAACGCAAAATAACATAACGTCACCACCCTTCCCCACAGGGGAAGAGTGGGACCACCCCCCTCTACGGGGGCGGCCACGACGTCCAACACCACCACATGCAAGAAAAACGAAACCTCCCAACCCACCCCCCGTCGGGAAAGCGGGGTTCGAGGTGTGGGTTCTTACTAAGGGGGGTCTAGTTAGTGTACACCACTGCAGACTATACTGTACCGTAGTACACGCCCATCGCGTTCGGGCGGGTACGTCCTTCCCTAGGGTGCGTGCGTGTATAGGTATGGTCCGGTCACCAAAAGCAAACTTTCCTATGCGCTCCTGGATGGGTACCCGCTGCGCATGTCCAAGAAGTTCCAGACCATCGTCTTCCTTGACACGACGGGTCAACCGAGATCAAGAACAGCACGGATATCGAGACCGAGGCTCTACGGTCTCAAGAGCACCGAGTCCGAACGCATCCAGCACCAGATGCAGCAGCTCGAGGCTCAGGCTTGACCCAAGGGGGAGTGGTCTACTATTTTTCATGTTTATAAGGCCCCACCCCTACACCTGTTTGGGAATTGAATGCAGCTTCGAGCGCGTCGGGCGGCGCAGTCCAGCACGATCGTCATGATTGAGCGCGACCCTTGCGGCATGCCTTGCGGGGATGCATACGATGCCTCTGGCAGCAAGTCATCCGAGGACACGGGCTTCGATCTGCTCTTGACGCCGCGTGATGAGTTTGGCATGCGCATCGTGCTCAACCCTACTGCTGCGCGCGTGATCCAGAAGGGCTGGCGAGAGCATCTTCAGCGGCGTTCACTACCTGGCTCAGGACACCCCACACACCTACCAGCCAGACTGCCCGGGCTCATAGTAGTAGCCTATCGGAGCGGGTGTCTGACACAAATACCCTACCGCCCGGCATAGTGCGTCATCCTCATTCGCCATTCCTCATGTGGCAAGGCAAGGTCTCCACCTTGTTCCACCTTGACCCTCACCTGCAGTGACACGACGGCTTCACGACGGCACAGTCTCCAGCTGGACCCTGTACCTCACCTGCAGGCCGGCCCCGTGGATAGCACTAGTCGCTGCCGACGGCTGCCGACGGCTCGGGCTCAGCGTAATGCTCGACTCGAGCCGACGAACCTTTTCCTCGCTTTTCCTTGGGTCCGGTGAGCTTGGACACGTCACGATGGGGGGCGCGGACGGCATCGAAGCGGCTATATTTGAAGTCCGTCGAGAAGCCATCGGCAAGCTTGTAGTCGGCGATGGATCCCTCGATGGCGCCTTCGCCTTGTGCCTTGGTCGTCCACTCGTTGCCGGTGGGGGAGTCGACTGCGCCATTGACGGCCATCTCATCGTCGTCGTACGCTTGGCCGAAGATGCCGTGCGGCGCGACCACGTCCTTGTCTGCGTCGTACTTTGGCGTCACCTCGATGTTCATGAGGACCTTACCCTTGTTGAGGATTGCGAAGGGGAAGGGGTCCGCCGACGCGGCCATCTGCCACTTGTCGGTCTCGACAATCAGCTTGCGGCCGACCAGGGTGACCGCAAGGTTGGAGAGCTTGAAGGGCATCGCCGCGTCGACGTGCAGTTTGTTGTCCGTAGCCTCCGCGCCAACGACAGACACGATCGCGTAGCGTTCCTGGCCGTGTACAGCGGCGGTGTAGCTGACTGTCACCGTGTCGTTGGAGTAGGTCCTGATCACCCAAAAGGCAGCGGCCATCTTCGTGCCGTGCACCGAGCGCTTGGACCACGTGAAGTCGGCGGCCTCGAAGAGGGCGGAGAGGGAGACGTTCTTAGCCGAGAGCAGGTTGTAAATCGCGCCGTCCTCGCCACGGATGTCAGTGCGGCCGCCATGCGGGAGACGGAAGTGCGGGTCATTGCGGGCAGTCACCAACGGAGGCGAGGGTGAGGGCGGCGGCGGAGATGGTGGCGGCAGCCCAACAGATGCGAGCTGGCAAAAGAAGGTCGCATCTGTTGGGTCCAACGTATTTGAAAACTGGCAGCCGTATCCAGAGCCGCGAAGGTTGCACGCAGGTCCATTAATAATGGACCAAGCGCCTCCGACGTTGTTAGAACAAATGGCCGCCGCATTCGCCTGAATATACGAACAGGCTGGAGTGCCGAGGCCGGCAGGGGCACCGCCTGCGCTGCCGGCAACTAGAGTGGATAAGGACGTGCAGGTCTGCGCATCGGTGAAGACCACCAGCATGAGTTGGGCGAGAAACAGGATGCGTTTTTGCATTGTCTCGGATGCTATTTTTGACGGCGGGCTCTCTCGAGAGTTTCGAGTTCTTTCCCTATGGTTTGAAAAGAAAACACATGCCTAGATAACGCATTTGAAACAGAAGAGTTGACAATACTATGGTAGGGAGGGAGCGGGTGAACCCCCAGATGGTTTCACAAGGACTAAAATAAGGAGCAAAATACGGAGATCGGAGTTCACATGGTAACAGGAGAAGAGCCCGGCTGTCTCGGAGTGGAGCTTGAGCGGTAAGCGGAGCGCGCCCGCCCCTGCATCCCCGCCCCCCGATTTCATTCTCGCGATTCTGACTCTGCACTCTCATCTATGATCGTACCCGCCGATTTCACTTCGTATGATATGGGGGTTGGGGCCATATCTCGCATTATGCACGATACTTGACTGTTTCACAGGGATTCAGGGTTACAGCTATTGTACAGCTATTCACTGAGTGTCGTGCCGTTGCGTGCAAAGTGTGTACCATGTATTTTCTAAGTACTTTCTTGCGTCGGGCCGTCGCCTTTTCGATCCGATCGCGGCGTATATCCCCGCCATCTGCATGAAAAAATCGAGAAGTCCGACGTTCAGTCGCCGTAACAGTCGCCGCCAGCCCCGCCCCGCCGCCGCCGCTGCCGTGCTGAGCGCGGGACAATTAAGCGAGGCATGATGACCGGAGGTACAGCGATTAAGTGGGGCATGATACGTGGAGCCAAGGGAGGTCGTCCCGGAGACCGGAGGAATTCATCTGTAGATCTGATCAGAGTGCCATAATCAGGGTGCCATACTAAGGGGGCCCTTGCCATGACTCGAGGCTCGAGACCCAATTCTGATGACAGCGCTTGGAGTGCGAGCGGAGTCAGCCTTGCCAACTCGGGATATGGGAATCGAGGAGATCCCATGGCCGATTTGCGCGATGGTCGTCGCATCGAGCTTGGCTTCCGATCATCATGCGAGGTGGACGTGCGTGGAGAATGCAAGGACGTACGCGGAGAGGAAAGCTCACTGCGTGCAGCTGCGTGTGCCCTTGGGAAGGTAGGAGCCCACCCCCACCCACGCGAAGATACACTCGAGAGGCTCGCTTCCCGTGGGTCCAGCTCACAGGCGTAGTCGTATAAGGCCTCTCGCGTCGACGAGGTGCAGATCGAAGGGGAGTCCGATTCGTCGAGACTCGAACACTGGTGAGCAGCGGGCGTAGGCGAGGCACGCGAAGCTTGGAAGAAGAGAGTCTTGTTGCCTGAAAAGGCATTCTTGCCCTTGCCATTCGCAGAGCGGGGACTGATGCTGCGCCCTGCTAGAGTCAGCTTCGTCGACAGCTTCGACGACGAAGCAATTGGTTGACGAGGTGCTACACGCGTGCGCGGCTGCTGAGGTTGTCGCGAGAGGAAGGCCGAATTGCCTCGCGAGGCGCTATCTGAGAAGCTGCCGCCCTTAAACTCATCAATTGCAGCCGCCGCGTCGTACTCGCCTACGCATGGCGTCTCCAGCGCCGCCGTCTTGTAGATGCTATCGGCGTCACTGAAGCGGGATGCAGACATTGCCCGACTGCTTGGCTGGATGCATGCTGGCAGTTGACTCGTGTCGGCAGCAGCTTGCACAGCACTTGCCTGATGGTTCGGCGTATTGCGCTGAGGCTCGAGAGGCTTGAAAGGCTGGGTGGGGAAGGGCGTGACTGTCGGTGGAAGCCCCTGACGCATGGGCTGTGATGTGGGCTTGGGCTGTGACGGGGGCTTCTCCGCCTCCTCCATCGCCGCCGCCATATTTTTCTCGCGCCCATCCTTGCCTCGCTTGGCGGCCTGCAGCTTCGTGGCCGCCTGATCTTCCTTCACCTTCTCCACCTTGATTCGCCCGTCCTTGCCACGTTTGGCAGCCTGAACCTTGGTCGCGGCCTTCTCCGCTGCGGCCTTCTCCTCTGCAGCCCTAGGTGCGCGAATAGAAAACTCATCAGCAGCGGTACCATCAGCATCGGCAGAGCGCGGCACCCTCTTCGCCCCGTCAGCTGCCACATCAGCTGCCGACGGCACTCCAGGCCTCGCTCCATTCCCTCGATCATCTGCCGCAGTCGCAGACCGACCCGAGTCCTCGTGAGCGTCCTCGACCACTTTGGCATGCCGCAGCAAGGTGTACAGCTCCTCGAACTCAATGTAGCCGCTCGTATCCGGGTCCCACTCGTCGAAAAGGAGCCGGAGCGCCTTGGGCAGCACGTCCAGGCCGAGCTCGCCCATCGCCTTGCCAAACTCATCGAAGCTGATACGGCCGTCCCGATCATCGTCGAACTGGCGGAATAGGTCGACCACTCGCACCAGAGACGCCTGCATAGCGCCCTTGATCTGGCCGGGGAGCGAGTGCAGCGCGGCCTCATCGAGGTCCAGACCTCCAAACAGGTTGGCGTTCGCCTTGAGCACCCTCTTGGTGCTCAGCGTGATGCGGTGGGCCGTTCGGAGCGGCAGCGGCGCCAGCACGGGCCGATCCTGCAACGAGCGCTTCATGATCGCGTGCAGCTCGCGGTACTCGATCGTGCCGCTCTCGTCATGGTCGAAGGAGGCGAAGACGGCGGCGATCGCCTCCGGCGGTGCGTCCGTCAGCCCGAGCTCGCGCATCGCCTTCGCAAACTCGGACGCGTCCAGCAGCCCCGACGAGTCGTCGTCAAACTGGCGGAACAGGTCGATCACGCGCACCAACCTCTCGTCGAGCGCCTTGCGAAGGGCGCCCGGGATCGCGTCGGCGTCAAGGCTGCAGAGCTCGAGCCCGCTCAACAGGTTGGCGTCGACCTTGCTCACGCGCTTCTTGCGCAGCGCGATGCGATTAGCCGCCTTGAGCTCCAGCGGCTCCAGCTCCGGCTTGCGCTGCACCGAGCGCACGAGGAGATTGTGCAGCTCCTCGTACTCGATCGTGCCGCTGTCGTCCGGGTCGAAGGAGGCGAAGAGCGCGCTCACTGACGGCTCGTCGGGATCGAAGCCGAGCTCGGCCAGCGCCTTGACGAACTCGGGCCCATCAATGTACCCGCTCGCATCGTCGTCAAACTGGCGAAACAGGTCGAGGACGCGAGACAGGCACGATTGCAGCGCACGGCGCATCTGCGAGGGGATGGTGCCGTCGCCGTCGAGCTTGAGCGGCGTGGCAGAGAGCTTCTTGCTCGCAGCTCCTGACGAGGCATCCCCTGTTGGGGTGGCATCGAGCATCGCTCCTGGGAGGGGCTTGAGCAAAGATGTTCAGTTCCGGGATGTTCACGCGCAGTCAATTTCTAAAACTGCGAGTAACGCTAGAAATGCTGCATGCATGCGTTCATGAAACTTGACATTTGAAGCGAATGCCATTCGGCCCCGAACTGATGGTCTCTTGGTCTGATGCACGACTTAGTTAAAATAGTACAGTATGTGTGGACTACGGGCTGGATCTAACTAGTACATTTTTCGGCGGGACCTCGGGAGGGGCGCATGCCCAGCGGCGCGCTGCTGGCGCGCCGCTTGCTGCGCGTCGGCTAGGCTCTTCTCGTGCCGGCGTCGCGCCTCGTCGATTCGCTGCTTGACTAGCCATGCCTGCCCCCCCTCCTCGGCGATGCGGCACGCGAGCTGCAGGAACAGCTTCGCGGAAGTCCCGAGGATGCGCTCATGAGTCGTACTCACCGGCGGCAAGCCGCGGTGGCCAGCGCCGCCGCTCGCGCTCGTGGCGTCCGCATGCATCTGAGCGGTGCGCTCGGCTTTATCCAACTGCACCCTTCGACTCACTTCGCGATCGAGGGCGCGATGGCTGCGCGGAGGCGCGCCCTGGAGCGCCAGCTTGTACGCGCGGCGCTCGGCAGCGCGCCTCACCAGCTCCACAGCGACCTGCTCGTCTGCGAGTCTCTGTCGCTCGGCGGCCGCGTCGGCAGCCGCCGTCTCGTCGGGATTGGCGGCGCGATAGATGACCAGCTTCGCGGCGGCACGCTCGCGCTCGCGCTTCTCCTTTCGCTTCGCCCAGCCAAGCATGAGCCACCGCTGCACCTCCGCCATTCTGACATCGCCCATTCTGCTGGGCGCGATCTCCGCCGGGGTGGGCGCCGGGGTTGGCGCGCTTGAGGGGGCAGACGAAGCTGCACGTGTCCGAGAGGTCGCCAGTCCGTGGATCCGTTGGAAGATCGCCGTAACGGCAGGGCGCACCTGAAGAGGGACGCAATCAGATGCAATCAGAGGTCATCAGAGGTCATTAGAGCGCCGTCACGGCTGGGCGCACCTCGATGTCCCAGAGATCGAGCTCGCAATCAGAGGTCATCAGAGGTCATCAGAGCGCCGTCACGGCTGGGCGCACCTCGATGTCCCAGAGATCGAGCTCGCAATCAGAGGTCATCAGAGGTCATCAGAGCGCCGTCACGGCTGGGCGCACCTCGATGTCCCAGAGATCGAGCTCCTCGACGGAGATCGGGTTGACGAGCCGCTTCATCATCTTGAGGAATTGCTTGAAGGAGAGCTGCCCCTCGTACGCATAGCCCTCGTATGCATCGACCAAGTCGAGGGGCAGCAGCTGCGCGCGCAGCAGCATATCCTGGAGCTCCGATTGCAGCGTAACCGCTGACCATTCGATCGAGGCGAGGCTGAACACAGACTCGTCAGCCGACACCTCCTCCGCAGCGGGCGCGGGTGGCGCGGTGGCGCCAGCGGCCTTGGCAGCCTTATGGGCGGCGTCCACCGCGGCCGCGGCCCTCGCTTCACGTGCTAAGCGCGCGTCCTCGGCGCGCCCGTACGCGAGGGTCACCGTCTTGGCCAGCTTCGCCTTGCTGTGCTTGCCATTAATCCATCCGAACAGCTCCGAGATGCCAAGCACGCCCGAGCGGTCGTCATCGAGGTCAGTGAACACCCCCTCGAGGACCGACAGCTCCCCCTTGAACCCGAGATCGTCGACCATCGAGCTGCTGAAGGTCGCCGCACTCAGGCTGCGCGACTGGCCGCGCGTCATCAAGCGGTAGAGATCCGACACCTTGAGCTTCGCCGCTTGTAGCTTTTCGCGCAGCTCAAGCCGCAGAGCATCTGCATCTGAGCCATGCAGCGTCCAACCCTTGGCGACGTCGGAAAGCAGCCCACCGGATCTGGCCGAGGCGTTGGCGCGCGGCTTCGTGGCGTCGAAAGCAAGCGTGGTCAGGAACCTCTTACAGTCCTTGCTCACCACGTTCACGCGCCCCTTGAGGATGCCGAGCAGCTCAGAGTACGAGATCGTGCCCGAGCCGTCACTGTCCAGCTCTGAAAAGAGCTCGCTCGCGAGCCCGCCAAAGCCCATCTCCTCACACGCAGCCGCGAACTCGCTTTCATCGAGCGTACCGCGATAGTCGCGGTCATAGCGCATGAAGACCGCCTCGAGCCCTTTGCCGCCTACCGACTGAGCGATCGTCAGTGTCCACAGGAAGAACTCGCTCATCGAGATCTGCCCGCTGCCGTCCGCGTCCGCCGTGTTGAAGAGTTCTCGCAGCGCGGCCTCGGACGTCTGCCCTCGCATGCGCTCAGGCACGGCCATGCGGAACTCCTCGTAGTCGAGGAGCGCATCTCCGTCCGCGTCCGCTTCGAGGAAAGCCATCGCCGCCTCGCGGGTCATGTCGAGAACGGACTGTTCTGTCACAGCAACCTCCATTGCGGGAGCACGTGCGGGCGGGTTCACCTTCATGAGTACAGTGTTTCGTCACCGGGCCGCCGTCATGGACGTCAAAGTCTGAAACGAAAAGGTCAGCCGTGAGGGAGATCCGAGGATTCGCTGGACTCGAATTGACTTGACTTGCCTCGCTTGATTGGGGCGTGGGACCGTGCCCTCGACGCCCTCCCCCCCTTGCGCCCGGGCAATGCTGAACACAGACGGAATTGGGTTATTAGCGCCGGCCATGCTGGACTATCGCAGCAGGCTGCAGCGAAGCGCCGCTCCGATTCCGTCCGCAGCTCTGGCGCAGTTCAAGCACGTGGGCTTCTGCGTCGTGCCGAATTACTTTCCGCCAGCTTTTGTGGACGCCATCCTGACCGACGTGCTGCTGTGCGAGCAAGAGGGTCTACCAAGGGCCGCCGGGCTGACTACCAAAAACGGATATATGGACACATCAGTCCGTCTCTCGTCCCAGCTCCCGCTCATACCGCCGCCGCGCACGAGCGCGGGTAACGTGGATACACGCATGGCGCTCACGACAGCGATGCGAAGCCTTTGCATCGACCTCGACCACGTCCTCAAGCTGCCGCTACAGCTTGAGCCGCTGTCCATGGAACTCGCGTACCTCTTGTATCCTATTGGTGGGCGCTACCAGCGGCATATAGACATACCGAATAAAAACGACGGCTGGGTCCGCAGCGGCCGCAGCACCGAGGATGGCGGTTCGTTTTTGGGTCACGCGACACGGCGCGAGGTGAGCATGCTGCTCTACCTGAATCGTGGATGGGATCCAGCGTGGGGAGGCCAACTCCGCATCTATCACGGTGCCGAGGGTGATATGGGTGCAGCCCACACAGACATCACGCCAGAGGGTGGCACCTTGGTCCTGCTGCGCTCTGACCGTGTACCTCACGAGGTGTTGCCGACCGAGCAGCCGCGCCAATGCGTCGTGGGCTGGTTCAGATCAGAGAGGCGGACAAATTGATGTCGAATGCAGCGCTCATACAGCGGTGCGTCGATATCCCTCAAGACGAAACACCCGCAAAACTCGGCTCACACGAGCAGTTCGCGTGTCCGTGTGCGCGACGCCCCGTTGCCGTTCGCGCGCGCGCGGTGGATGAGAACGACAGGCGGTATTGCAGGTATAGTCCCCGGGATTGAAAGACGGAGAAAAAACTGCGAGGTCGAAGTCGAACTCATACACCAACACCTGTACTATCATTGTCTGGTCTGGCAAATAAATGTCGAGGCGCACCGAATGCGGCTTTCGTCGGCGACCGCCACGCGGCGTCGCGTGTGAGTGTGAATGCTGCAAACAGGACCCGCCGCTCACCTCAGACACGCCGAGACCTCCGCGTGAGACCATCGCGTGCGACCGTAGCGACCCGGCACCTCTATTCGCTCGCACCCTTGCCGTCCTGAATGCCTTGGGACAGGACTTCTGGCGGCTGGAAGTAATCGGCAAGCGGGTAGCGCGCGCGCACCTTGGCGCCGAAAGCCTCGGCCGCGGCGGCGTCGCCGAAGGAGGTGGCGAGCAGCGTGTGCGCACGCACGGCGAGCGCCAGGCTGAGTTTGCTCGGATCGAGCGACGTAACGAGCGCCTTGGCCGCGTCCTTCTGCGCAGGTGCGATCTGCAGCTGCAGCGCGGCGGCCGCGAGCACCGCCGCGGGCGCGCCCTCAGCCTTGAGCAGGAAGGCCTTATTGAGCTCCTCGAGAGATTTGCCAGGCGGCGCGCCTATGGCGGCGCGATTGGCCTCGAGCACACGCGCAATCGTCGGCGGCAGGATCGCCGCCTCCTTGTCCATCTCGAGCAAGAACTCAACGGTCGCCGTGTGCACGTCCGGGTCGGCCGGTGCCAGAGCCACTGCCCGGCGCAGCGCGCGCAGGGCGAGCAGGTAGCGCTTCTTGCGCAGGGCGAGGGCGCACGCGAGCGTGTGCGTGCGCAGGTTTTTGGGCGCGTGCTGCTGCAGCGTCCGCAAGAAGACGGAGGCCTTCTCAAGCGGGTCGTCGACGCTGGCGAGCGCCGCGCCCTCCGGATCTTCATCTACGGGCTTGTCGGGCTTGCCTTTGTTGCCCTTGGCGCCCTTCTCCGCCTTGGCCGCCACCGCCGCCTTGGCCTTGGCCTCCTCAGCCTCCGCCTTGGCCTTGGCCTCCGCCTTGCGCTTCTTCGACTCGAGCTTCTTGCGCTCGCCTGCCGACATCTGCGACTCGTCTGCCGCCGCCGCCGCCGCCGCGTCCTGCTTAGGCTTATCCACGAGCGCAATGTAGACTTCAATAGCACCCATAGCCGCGCGCACGTAGTACGCGTGGCCATGGACCGTGTCCTCCATGCGAAGCATATTGACGTACGCGCGCAGCGTCATCTTGCGGATGCAGTACGTGTGGAAGTCGAATTGGTCTTCGATGATGTCGGTGAAATGCTTGTCCACCGACGTGAACTGCTTGAGCGCACGCCCGTAGTGGGAGGCGTCGGTGCGCGCGAGTCGGCAGTACGCCTGTCCGATCTCTAGCTCGTACCACATGCATTGCATATCAAACAGGTTGGACTTTTGGTCGCCGTCCTTGGTGAACAGCGCGATCGTCTTCTGCGCCTCGTCCACCTGGTTCGCCCGCAGCATGTAGCGTGTCGCCTTGGTGTTGATGTAACGGTCAGCCAAGTCCATCTGGCGCGCGAGATTCATACACTCGGACGCCTGGAGCAGCGCGCCCGCGTGCTTGTACATGCGCGCCTTGAGCATGTAAAGGTCGAGCAGCGTAGGTGTGTGCTGGATCGCGAGATCGATCTGCGCGAGCGCTCTCGCGCTCTCGCCCACCTGGTCGTAGTGCTGCGCGAGCAGGGCACGTACCCACATGATGACGGTGGGCATCTCGTGGCGAGACTCACCCGGCAGCTTGCCGTCGGCCTCGAGCGATTTGAGCCACTCCTCGAGGATGGCGCCCAGCACCTCCGCCTTCGGCTTAGAGCGGTAGAGCGGCTTGAGGTCGGCAAAGAGGGACGGCACGCCCTTGCGCAGCGGCGGCAGGATGTATGTCTTGCATGCGATGCGGAAGTGCGCGCCGTCGCGCGCAAAGTCGAGAGGCAGCCGGCGGCACACCGTCGACTTGGGGTGGTGGTGCTGCAGCTCCGCGTACAACACCTTGAGCTTCGCCTCCGTCGCCTCGTCCACCTCCTCGGGCATCCAATTCTCAATCGCACGGCCGGCGCCGAGCACGCACGCCTGCAGCCCCGCGTGGTAGCCGACGTGCTCCGGGTTGCGCTTGAGCAGCTGGCGGTAGAGCGGCTCGGCGTCGGCGTGCCGGTTGAGCTGGCGCAGCAGCTGCGCGCGCTTCTCGAGCCAGAAGAGCCGATCGACGATGTCTTTCTCGCAGCTCTCGAGGTGGTCGAGAGCCTCCTGCAGCTGGCCGTCCTCCTCGAGCAGCATGTTTTTGTACAGCAGCATCTCGGAGTGCTCGTAGTCGTTCTCGGGCGTGCCCTCGAGAGTGTCCTCGTGCGCCTTGACGATGTTCACCGCCTTGTCGTACCGATTCATCAGGTGCGCCGCCACGGCGAAGGTGAACCAATTGTTCTTGTTGGTCGGCTTGAGCGTGAGCAGATGCTGGCGCGTCTGCACGAAGCCCTCGAGGTCGCGCATCTGGACCTGGAGCATCGAGAGGTCGCGCAGGATCTGCATGTTGTCCGGGTCGTGGCGCAGCGCGCCGCGGTAGCACTTGATCGCCTGCAAGTACTCGCGGTCCGACCTGTAGAGCAGCCCGTACACGTGCCAGCACACGTGACTCTTGATGTCCATCTTGACGCCCTTGCGCACGAGCTCGTACGCCTCGGCCTTGCGGTCGACGCAGTTGAGGATGAGACCCTTCATCGACAGGGTCTCTCCGTGGTCGGGAAACTTTTTGAGCACCGTATCGGCGGCTTTGATGCCCTTCTTGTACTGCTTCGTCTCATAGTGCTTGACAATTTGTTTGAAGAGACCGGCCTCCTTGCTCGGCAGGCCGTTTTCACGGGTGGACGTCATCGCAGAGCAATGTCACTCGCGTGCAGCCGGCTCAGGCTCTGAGCGATTCAGAGAGGCAGCGCCACCCTGCCGCGCGCACCTCGGCCTTCGGCGGTGGCGGCCTCGTCGATGCGGTCACAGCAAACTTGACGTTTCAATCTGCATATGGTTTTTGCAGACTTGGAAAACCTGGAAGCATACACCATTGAAGCACGGGTTTCGGCGGCACGTGTCCGCTTGCCGAACCACGGCCATCTTGCGAGGAATCCGACAGCTCCTCGCCATGCTGCGCATCCTCTTGTGCTGCACGTGCGCGGCGGCGCTGCAACTGGCCCCGGGCGCGCCGCACCACCTCATGCAGACGACTGCCGCAGCCGCGCTTCGCGCTTCCAACGTCGCAATGATGAGCCGCAAGGGGAAGCCGCAGATGCCCTCCGTCGGGGGCATGGCGATGCCGTCGTCGATGCAGCAGATGCCGCAGGCGCCCCCGCCACCCAAGGATGGGATCCCGGTCTTCTACCTCTATTGTCGTTCGGGGGTTGGCAAGCCGTGGTACCCAGTCTCTGCAATGAAGGGCGACGGCCAGTCAAAGGGCCTCATCAACGCTTGGCTCAACAGCCCGTTCGGCAAGCAGGTGTTCAAAGACCGACTCGACCAGGGCATGGCGCGCTCCATTTTCGACTCCGAGCGGCGACTCGCCGACATGGCGTGCGAGCAGTACCGTCAGCTCAAGGACTTCAAGGCGCGGCTGCAGTGGGGATTCAAAATCCTGGACGCCGACGTGATGGCCAAGGAGGCCTCGGGCGAGATCGAGAAGCAGAAGATCATACCGGTGTCCAAGAGCATGCTCACCCAGGGCGGGCTGCTCGACCGCGCCAAGGACGCGCTGGCCAAGGTGGCCGGCGGCTCCAGCCAACCATCAGCCAGCGAGAAGTGAAAGTCCGAGTGTCGCGACGAGCGACGATGGGAGAGCTGCTTCCCAGCATAACATGTAGGATACCCTGGCCTGGTCCTGAGTGTGTAGAATGAGGGGAATTTGCGACGAGCTCCATTCTCCAAACTCGCGGCGTGCGCCGAAGTCCGGCGCGCTCAACGGTAGGAAAAGGACATGCCCGGTCTCTCCTCCGTGTCCCGCGTCTCTGAAGAGTCGCGGATGCAATCCGCGTCTTCGCTGCGCGGCGCCGCCGCCAAGAGTCACACCGCCGCCATGGAGCAGGATGTTATCTCGATGGAGACGCGCCTCGCGCAGCTCAAGGCGACCATGCAATCCGAGCGCGAGAAACGTGACTCTGCACGTGGGCGCAATCCCACAGGGGCTGTGTGGCGCTCCGCACGCACGGACGTGCCGGTGAACAGCAGCTCGTACGTGGACAAGGTGCTCAAGTCTAAGGACGTCGCAGCACAGCAGGCAGGTCAGGACGCTGCGGCGGCGAAGCCCACGCAGCCTCTACTCCGCGCGGGCTCCCTTCCTGTGGCGCCGCCGAGTGGCGGGCCGGCGCCGTTTGGCAAGACGCGCGCGAGCTTCGATTGGAACCCGAGCGCCTCGCTCGTCGACCTCGGCGGCGACCTCGGCGGCGACTACGAGGACTTGCTCGGCCCTGAAGGGGGCAGCAACACGCACGAGCCTCCACCCGCCTCCGGCGGCGGCGCACTACTCGAGGGCGAATTCGACGAGGCGGCCAACTCGGCGGCGTTCGCGGACGCAGTACGTGAGTGGCGTACCGACGGTGCGGCGGCCGCTGGCGGCGGCGGCGGCGGGCCGTCGCAGACGGGTATTCTCTTGGGCGCGGGGCGAATCGACGTAGGGGGCAGTGACCGGAGCGTCGCCGCGGGCGCCGTCGGCGGCGGTGGGGGCTTCGGCGCCGCACGCGCTGGCAAGGTGAGCAGCGGCGCCAACACGGGCAGCAGCGGCACAGGCACGGGCTCCGGAGGTGGTCTGCTCGAGGGTGACGCATTCGATGAGGAGGCGAGCTCCGCCTCGTTTGCCGAGGCTCTGAATGCATGGCGTTCGGGCGGAGGCAGCACGACCTCCATGGCTGCCGCGCCGAAACGGGCGTCGCGCTTCGGCGCGGCGGCACCGCCTGCCGCGCCTGCCTCGAGTGAGCCGACGCTCGCCGACAAGGTGCATGCCCTCAAGATGGAGCTGAGTCTTCCGATGGAGCTGTCCATGAGCGAGGCCGTCGCGATCGCCAACGGGGCAGTCGGTCTCAGCTCCATGGGCACGCTTGCCGATCAGGTGGGCCGGCTGCTGCGCGAGACGGGCATCAAGCCCGTGCGTGGATGTGCGCCGGGCGGCGCGCCGCCGCCGCCGAACGGCTCGACGAGCCCGGGCGCACAGAGCTGCGGCAGTCGACCGGCCAGTGCGCGGCCGCCCAGCCGCAGCGGAGGAGTGCAGACGCAGACCCGGCCGCCAAAGTCGTTCTTCGAGATGCTGCAGGACCAGAAGCGCAAGGATGGCGTGCTATGAACGGACACGCGGATAGAGGGCTGCGTTCGCGTGCACAGAAGCAGAACGTCTCGCACGCCGATCTCCGAGATGGTCGCGCAGGCTAGGGGTGCTAGGTGCACCCGAGGTCCCGAGCGCGCCACCCGCGCCCGACGGAGGCAGCCCCGACCGAGGACCGTACGGTCCGTCGTCGACCTGAGGCTCGCAATCGAATCGACCAATTCCCTGCAGCTGATCATATCTCCGCAACTCCGCTGCAGGCTGCGCTCTGGCCTGGCACGCGCGCTTTATTCGTTTTACCTGTATTTACCATCATGAGATACTCGTATCGACCTTAAAGTACACGTCGCCTCGCGCCCTCACTACTCTCATGTGCGCGCATCGCATCCGGCAGGCGCCACCACCGGTCCGGGGTTCGGTTCGAACGCGGAAGGACTCAGCACAGCGTGATCTGCGGCGACCGTCAACAGTCACAGTGCGACACGCTGTCACGCACTCGCACATCGCGTGTGGCCCATCGCGTTCCGCCGAGATTCGCGATCTCAGCCCACAAGTTCGGTGAACATGCCGACGTGATGCACAGTCCCTTTCTTAGCGCGGACGAGCACACGATCTCGTGCACGAAACGCTCGACATGGCGCTCGGGAGGGGACGCCTACTTTGTGACGCCCATGACGCCGTGGTCGACGGTGCGGTCGCACGCGCGGATGTAGAACTGCTTCGATTGGTTGACGTAGATATCTTCGAAGAGAAGGTCACGCACCGGCGGCGCGCCCGCCTTCGCCTTCTCCACGGCCTCATCGACCTCAACTCGCGCTGCAGTCTCGATGTCTTTGAGCTCCGCGGCCGTGGCGAGCTCAAGCTCGAGCAGGTAGCGCTTGGCGCGCTCGATCGGGTCGCGCGTCTTGCGCACGCCCGCCACCTCATCGCGGTTACGGTACGTGATGCCCGGGTCAGACATCGAGTGGCCGTGGTACCGGTACGTGTCCATCTCCAGCACGATTGGTCCATGCTCGAGGGCATACGCCTTCGCGAAGCGCACGCACTCGCGCACGTTGAGCACATTCATGCCGTCCACCTTGATGCCGGGCACGTAGTGGCCGCGCGTGTAGTAGTTCGAGTTGGCCGATGAGCGCCCTTTGCTCGTTCCCATGCCGTACTGGTTGTTCTCACACACGTAGATCAGCGGCAGCTTCCACAGAGCTGCCATGTTGAGCGCCTCGAAGAGCTGGCCCTGGTTGGCCGCGCCATCGCCGTACATCGCAAGCGCGACGCCGCCGTCCTTCTTGTACTTGTGCGCGAACGCGAGGCCCGCACCGATGGGAGCCTGCGCACCAACGATGCCGTTGCCACCGAAGAAGTTGGCATCAGGCTTGTACATGTGCATGGAGCCGCCCTTGCCCTTGGCGATCGGGTTGTACTTGCCCAGGAGCTCCTTGTAGATGTTCTCCATCGTGTCGCCGCGCGTGAGCTGCTGGCAGTGGTCGCGGTAGCTCGTGACGAGGCTGTCGTTATGCGTGACAGCCGCCTCAATGCCCGTGAGGCAGGCCTCCTGGCCGTCGTACAGGTGGCAGAAGCCCTTGACGAACTTGCCCTTGTAGAGCGTGTCGGCCGCGATCTCCATGCGCCGCATGCGGTACATGAGCGAGAAGTACTCGATGAGCTCCTTCTTGGTCGCATAAGTGTAGGTCGCCGGGCCCCCGATCTCCTCGAGTTTGTGCAGATCGTACGGCACGTCGAAGTCGATTTTCACGGCGCCCTCCGTCGGCTTTGGCGCAGAGTAGAAGCTCCGAGCGGCCAGCGGGCGCGCTGCCGTGGCGACCGAGCCCACGCGGCGCGCGGACGCAGACGCAGCGAGGCGCAGCATATGGTTCGTGGCGCCGAGTTGAGCGCGCGTCGGAGCGGCGATCTCTGCTTCATGTTTTGCCTCCTCGCCGCTCTCACGGCGACCACGTCGGTCCCGTCGGCCGAGCTGCTCTCGCTCATCAAAGCTCAGGGCCTGCCGGCGAGCGGGTACGTGTGTGGTCCCACCGCCGGCCGGCGCATAGCGGCGGCTTGCGAGGCGCTCGAAGCGGACGCGGCAAGACCCGCGTTCCCACGTGACCTTATGGCTCTCGATGGCGAGTGGCGCCTTTTGTACTCATCGACTCTTGCCGCGAGCATGCTTCCAGATGCGCTCGACAGCCTCATCGCGACCCTTCGTGGGCCGCTCGCCACCTCGCCGCTCGCTCCGCAGAATGTGATACAAAGAATTGATGTGCGGGCGCGGCGAGTCGTCAACGCGCTCTCGCTCTCGCCGTGGCCGGGAGGTGCAGCAGGCAACTTTTTATCAGCCCTACCCGGGCCGCTGGGCGACGTGCTCGGGCCGCTGCAGCAGGCGCAGGTGTTCCTCGAGCTGGATCATTCCTTCGCCGTCGAAGGTGAGGGTGGCGCGGGCAAGGGTGGCCGGCGCGCCGCGGCGGGGAGCGTAGTCAGCCTCAACCTCGAGCGCGTGCGCCGGCGGCTCGAGGGACTACCCGCAAGCGGCGGCGACACCAAGCCCGACGGCGGCGTGGGCGTGGGCGCACTGACCGACTTGATCCCACGGGAGAGCGACATCGAGCTGCCCGGCCCGCTGCAAGGCGTCGTCGCGGGGGGCTTCGACACCACCTACGTGGACGAGATGGTGCGCATCTCGCGCGGCATCGCGACGCTTCCGGGCGCGCCCGGCGGCGAGGAGTTGCGTGTCTTCGAGCGCATCGGCGGGCGAGGCATGCGCATCTTCCGGAACTGGCAGGAGGAGGAAGAGATGCTGGCGCGAGCCGCAGCTCAGGGCCAGCCGCTCGGCGAGTGGGAGGACAGGTGGCAAGAGGGCGGCATCGCGGAGGTCGAGGGGGCCGAGGGCTTCGTCGAGGGAGGCGACAGTGTGCCTGATTGAAGGCGGATTCAAGTCGTGCGCCGCTGTGCCGCTGTGCCGCTGCCGCTGGGCCGCCGCCACGATTACCTCCGCCCAGCTTCAGCTAACAGTTATGTAAATACTACTCGCACATGTTCATGTAGCATGTACTCGTAGATGTACTCGTAGGAGTGGACCAACAACACCCCCCCCATTATTATCATTTCTTTTCGATTCGCCTCGACGTGTCAATCCCGCTAGAACACTTAATCACTAATAGCCAAAGAGTGCCGAGAGCGCACTAACCTGCTGTGGGTTGGCCTTGGCGCTCTCGTCCGCCGCCGGCTCGCTGTGTGGGCGCCTGTCCCAAACCCGACCCGGCACCGGCACAGCCACAGCCGACAGCCCAGCCTTGCTGCTCCAGCGCAAGTAGCGCGTGTGTGGCTGGATCGTGTAGCCATAGCCCTTCTCCGCGTCACTCCCCGCGCCCTCGAGATGATCTCGCAACTCTGCCTTGCGGTTGTGGCCAGAGAGCAGCTTGGTCAGCCCAAAGAGCTCCTCGCGCCGTGCCAAGCACTCCTCGACGTCGCCTGGCCGCTCGCGCCGCACGGCCGCGTAGTGCTGCACCATGTGCGCGCAGTCGAGCGCGCCCAAGAAGCCGCGGTTGATGCCCAAACCCTCGGGCCTGAAGCGACTCGACGTAGCCGAGCAGTGATCATCAGAGGCCATCAGTGGCAATCAGTGGTCCTCAAGGGTCATCAGTGGCCATCAGTCACCAAAACGGCTCTTGCAGCGCGTCGCCCACGCGCGTCACGAGGACCTCGTGCTGCTGCCCCAGAACGGCGCCCGGCACGAGCATCGCCGCCCGATTCGACTGCCACCGCTCCGAAAAGTCAAAGAGCGAGAGCTGCCCAGGGACCATAGGATGTGTCGCGAGCGAGGGGACGAAGGTGGCGATGGCCGCACGTGCGTACAGCTCGAGCTTTTTGTTGCTCACATTGGACGGCTGGCAGAGCGTCGCATGGGGATCGTGGCAAGACGCACGCAGCTCTTCCACGGACGCCTGGTGCAGCACGCCAAAGGCTTGGAGCGACTCGATGTTGCTCACCGACATGACAAAGTAGTGCGTCGCACACTCGGAGAAGGCACCCGTTGAGCGGTAGTAGACGAGATTCTCGAGATAGACGCCATACCTGCAACCACGGAGCATTCAGAGGCATTCGGAGGCTTTCCGAGGCATCCAGAGGCATGCAGAAGGTTCTCGAGAGTGCCCCCATACTGGTGTAGTAATTGGAACTTGGTCGCATGGTATTGGTAACTCCACGTGCTCTCTCGCAGGTCCAAATCTTCTCTCGTCTTCCCATTGTCCAGGCTGATGACGAGATGCCGAGCGCGAGTTGAGCACTCCGAGAGGCCATCAGGGTGGCACTCCGAGAGGCACTCCGAGAGGCACCAAGAGAGGCACTATGAGAGGGCACTCGCCTGATGACGATGCAGAGCGCTCGCGCCGATTTGAGCGCGAGCGTCTGCTTGAATCCAAACGGCTCAAAGAGGGCACAGCGCGCGCCGCTTGCGTCGACGAGCACGTCGAGAGGCGGCGCGCCCGTTCCACGCAAGGCCGCCAGTTCCTCGACCCGATTGACCTTGCACCCGAAGCGCACACGTACCCCGAGCAGCAAGCAGAGCTTGAAGAGCGAATGCTGCAGCTGTGCATCGACAGATCCGGCGCGCTCCGAGGCATCTCAAAGTCATCGATACACGGAGGCACTCTCGGGGGCACTCGTTCCGAGGCGATCAGGAGGTGGGCCGTACCTGGGAAGTCATCAGGAGTCATCAGGAGTCATCAGGAGTCATCAGGAGTCATCAGGAGGTGGGCCGTACCTGGGAAGTCATCAGGAGTCATCAGGAGTCATCAGGAGTCATCAGGAGTCATCAGGAGTCATCAGGAGTCATCAGGAGTCATCAGGAGTCATCAGGAGTCATCAGGAGGTGGGCCGTACCTGGGAAGTCATCAGGAGTCATCAGGAGTCATCAGGAGTCATCAGGAGTCATCAGGAGTCATCAGGTGGTGGGCCGTACCTGGGAAGTCATCAGGAGTCATCAGGAGTCGTCAGGAGTCATCAGGAGTCATCAGGAGGGAGCGTACCTGCGAAGTGCCGCAGCGGCGCACATCGAGCGAGGCGAAGATCGAAGGGTCGAGTAGTTTCACCCCAAGCTCAGCTAAATCTCGCTCCACCCACGGCCACAGATGGAGTACCTGCAGCCTTGTGAAGCGCTCACGCCCCTCGAGCACCTGTGTGCTCACAGCGAGAGTCAGAGGCAGTTCACATGCCATCAGAGGCTCAGAGGCAGTCAGAGGCAGTCAGAGGCAAGATCACAGGCCATTAGAGGCCACCAGAGGCCACCACTGGTAACCCCGAGCCCCTTCCCTTACCTCCACGTCGCAGCCCAGAAAGGCAAGCTCGAGCGCGCAGCGCAACCCGACCGGACCTCCGCCCACGATGACTGCATGCATTGGAGAGCCTGCATGCATTGGAGAGCCTGCATGCATTGGAGAGCCCGCATGCATTGGAGAGCCCGGAAGAGACTTGCCGCGCGCGGCTGTGCCTGCCCTGGGCAGGTACTGCGGGTGCAAGGCGCGCTCGCGCAGCCGCCGAAGGAGCTGGCAGCCGCGGTGGGGCAGCACGGGTAACAGCAGCGGGGTGAGCTCGGCAAGAGAGATCCGATCTCCGATCCGATCTCCGGCGAGCCCGAGCATCGTGAGGACTTCGTCATACGCCTTCTGTGCGGCACCGCTCTCGCTTGCGGCCATGAAGCGAGCAAACGCGGTGCGCGCACCCGCCTCCTCCTCCTCCGCCGCCCCATCGCCCTCGTTGAGCTCCTCGTTGAGCTCCTCGACAAGGGCCGGGTCGTCCTCGATGTCATCGACCAGGTACGCGGTGGCGCGCTCAGGCTGCAACGTGAGAAGGTCCTTCGCTGAGGTGCGCTTGGCCTTTTTCGACAACGCCATGAAGAACTGTTTCGACAACGCCTCGAGGCGATCCTCTGCGGAGTCTCCAACGAGGCTCGACGTTGAAGCGTCCATGGGCAGCCGCCCCGACCTCATTTTCGTGAGAGACTTGACCTTCGAGAGCGACGGCCGAAGGGCGGCCGAGGGCTCAGTGCGGCCGGGGCCCGTCTTGGAGACCCTCTCATCCAGTACATCCTTGTGGGATCGCCGATCGTTGGTGGGCTCGCGCATCGAAGTGCGGTCTTCGCGCATGAGCTTCTTGGACGACGCAAACAACGCTAGCTGGGTTTGCTGCTCCCGGGCTTTCTCAAAAGCTTCCGCCGCAAGCACCTGCTGCTCGTCTTGCACGACGGGAGCGTGCGCTTCGATCGACTCGTGCGTCAGACCGACGAGACCCTCCGGCACTTCGAAGGCGCCCACCACCTTGCGCGCCATGAGGAACTCTGTCTGCGCCGCCATGAAGTCCTTGAGCGGCGTGAGGTAGATCGCTTCAACCGAGCCCTCCCCGGAGCCAGCGAGCACTGCCGCCTTGGCCATGAGCGTCTCGAAGTCCTTTTGCACTCTGTCATCGAGCATCTTGGAGATCGAGACCTCGATGTCGTCGGCGGGCTTGCGCCGCCTCTCCTCTGGCTTGCCCGCATCCTCATCCGCCTTGGCTGCTGTGGCCTTGGCCTTGATCTTGGCACGTGCGTCTTCGGCCTTTTCGAGCTTGTTTGCCCAGTCGCTCGCCTCCTTGGAAATGGCGTCCACTACGGACTTCAGGACCGCCGTGGCGTCCTGGATCGCCACGCACGCGCCCGCGGCGAAGTCCTCCTCCATGACATCCTTGCCGGGCAGCGCCAGCTTTGCCACGGCCTCCTTGACGTCGTCCGCGAGGAGCAACTTGACCAGCTCGCCCACCATCTGCTCCTCGCTCAGCTTCGCATGCGACTTCGGGCCGAGGATCGAGCGCAGCCCTACCTTGGACCATGCCTTGATCTGCTTGGCAGCGCTCACGGTGCGCCGCGCCGCGCTCTCGCAGCCCGTCTTGAGCGCCTTGACCTTTTCCGCCTGTGCACTGAAGGCCGAGGCTCCCTCTTCCGACACTGGCGCTGCCGTGGGCTCCTTGTCGAGCTTCGCTGCCGCCAGCCCTTCCTTCATGGCGCTCGCCAAGAGCACTTTGGCGCCTTCGAGCGCACCCTCGAGTAGTCCGTCGGATGCCTTGGGCGCGTACAGCGCAAACTCCGCCTCGTACTTGTCGGGGTTCGCAGCGTACCCTTCGGCACCGAAGCGGAAGCGCTCATACCCAGATTGGAGCGCGTCGAATGCCGCCTTGACTTTCTGCTCCGCCTCGTTGCGCTTGAGAGGGCCCTCAGAGCTCGCAACGGCCTTCGCTTCGGCAACCTCCTCCTCGGCAGCCGCGCACGCGGCGGCCGCTGTGGCCTCAGCCTCGTCCGCCGCCTGCTTCTTGCGCAGCCTGTCCGCGGCCACAGAGTCCGCCTTGGCCTCTGCATCGACAGCCTTCTTCTGTTTCTGCTGCGCTTCGTAGAACGTGTCCATGGCCTTCTGTAGCTCATCACAAGCGCTGGCAAAAGCGCTCTCTGCCTCCGCCTTGGCCTCGGCTGAAGAATTGTCTTCTCCCGCCTTCTTCGCTGCCGCTGCCGCCTTGGCACTCTTGGCCTCCTCGAGAGCTGCATCTGCTGGCGTGAACTCGCCTTTGGCTGCCACCGTCGCCGCCTTCGCCACCTCGAGCGCCGCGTCTGCCGCCTTTGAGGCCTCAACTGCATCGAGCTTCTTCTTCCGCGCCGCCTCGAGCTTCTTCTTCCTGGCATCTAGCCTGATCTCCGCAACAATGTACGTGCTGCAGATCTTGGCGACGCTCATCAGAATCTCCTCCGCCTGGGCGAGCAGATTGACGCACTCCATCACCTCAGTGTGGCGGACGGCCTTCTCGAGTGTCGCCAGCTCGAATTGGTGGCCGCTGATGTGCTGAATCTTGGCTGCCGCATTGGCGGAGCCCACAAAGGTGCTCTCTCTGGCCCACACCGAGAGCGAAGGCAACTGCAGTTGCTCTTCGCTCATCCTTGCATGTATCACATCCTTTTCAGTGTGTGAGTAAAGATCGTAGCGCTTCTTGATCGGATCGATGCAGTCTTTCAGCTCTTTGCAGCCCTGCTTGATGCCGAGGATAGCCGTATCAAGTTCAATGCCTTTGGCCATTTGTTGCAACACGGTCTCTTCAATGGCCTCCTTTGCGTCCTCGAGCGCTGAGGCACAGCACCCCATTCTGTGGGCCGTCGAGGCGGTGTTCGACTAGTGACTGTAGTCCCCGCGAGCGCGCGGCGGACTTCGCCGCCATACTCCCAAAATGTTTCACAGTTGTGCATCCAGCAGAAGTTCGTCAGTTTCGTCGCAGTCCCCCCGCTCCGAAAAGCAACTTACAATGAGTTGTCAATCTCAAAACCTCTCACACTCTCACGCCCAAGGACAACACGCGATTATTTTGGTTATCATGTGGTATACTGAGTAGGCAAGATACATGTATTCATAGCTCGAGCGAAAACCTTACAAGGGAAACCATACTAGGGAAACCTTACGCGTTCTTCCTCTCTCTCAGGTAATCAGGTGAACCCCAGCTTTTACCCGGCGTACCCGGCGAAACAACGGCTTGGGTTGTGTATGGGTTGTGTTTCGTGTTTAGGGTATCGTGGACGCATTCGCCTCCCCCAATCAGTGGATGCTGTTGCTGATGTTCATCTGGCCACACGTAGATGCACACGTAGACACCCTAGAGCTTCTCCAAACTCGAAGTGGCCACGGCGCGGGTCGTCCGAGCGCAGGCGCCCAGTTCCCATCCGCCCGCATGCACACCATTATCTGAATGATTCGTTTCTGCGCGTTCTCCTCCCCTAACAGAATCGACGAAACTGGCTGCAAAACTGGCGTCCCTCAGCTTCCCTCCCTACAGCGCATCGAGCTGATGCTCGGCAGCGATGGAGTTCTTTGCTTCGGCACGGGCGGCAGCCCGCCTCCCGGCGATGGCTTTGTCGTACAGGGGATCACCGCGGATGGACGCATGAAGCTCGCGTCTCAGGAAAGCTGGGCAGCGATGCCGACTGCCATGTCGTACAGCGATGTCGTACAGGGGATCACCGCGGACGAGAAAGAAAAGGCGATCCTGAATGAGCAGACGCAGCGCTTCTCCGCCATGAAGCTGGCGACCGATGGCTTCGAGCCTTGCGATTCCAACGGCGAGAAGGTCGTCGCCGGCACGCGTGTGCAGCTCTTCGGCTTGCAGGCGCGTCCTGATCTGAACAACACGTACGGCCGCATCGTCACGTACAACGCCGCACGCGGCCGCTTCGGCGTGCAGCGCGAGGAAATGATTGACGACTCGCAGCGGACAGGGCAGATACTTTTCGTCTGGGTCGGCATGGAGCAAGAGACGCCCATCGCAGTCAAGCCCGAGAAGCTGCGCATCGCGCCTCGCCTACCCGCGGCGATCGGGACGGCGGCAGGCTCGAGGCGCACCTACGCCCTGAACGCCAAGTACGTCCTCGACTGGCTCGACACGGGCGGCCACATTGAGGCCCGGCACCCGGTGTGCCACGACACGGTGCTCACGCTCGCGTGCGCCGTTGGCGCGTCCTCCTGGGCGTCCTCCCTCGTCCGCGCCTTGGTCGAGCGCGGTGCTAACGTCAACGTCCGCGCGCTAAAGGAGACCACGCCTCTGATGTACGCCGCCTTCGAGGGCCACTCGGAGATTGGTGACAGCGCCTTTCGCGGCTGCACCTCGCTCGCGTCGATCACGATCCCCGAGTCGGTGACACAGATTGGTGGGTACGCCTTTCAGGGCTGCACCTCGCTTGATGATCGTGCACACTCTTCTCAGCGCCGGGGCACGCGTCAACGCGGTCAATAGCGACGGTCGCACCGCCCTCGGCGACGCTATGATGAACTGCCACGCAGAGGTTGCGGCTATGCTGCGAGAGGTCGGCGCATTCGGGATCATTAACCCACAAGGCTTCGAGGATGTGTGAGTCTGGATCCGATGAATGCGAATGCCCGGACGCATCCCCAACTGCTCCGTGCAGCACGGCTGCAGGGTGGTTCCCGACCGAAGTATGCTGTACTGTCGAAAAGTCAAAAGAACAGGGGGTGTTCGGTTTGAGCCGTGAGCGCCTCGACTCATCGACGATCGAGAGGTAAGGTGGTAAGCTCGTGTGAGCGTGTGAGTCGTCGTTCCTCGTTCGGAGTGGGTATGTCAGAGGCGTAGTTACTTTCACCGCTTCGCGTACTGTTACGCACGACACTACCGTACAGTACAGCGCGCCCCTGTAGTGTACCTTCAACGTCAGGCCGGGAGTCCCGTTTGCCCCGTCTGCCAGCCGCCCGGATTCACGCGCGCACCTTGCTCTGTCGCGCCACCTTGGCCTTGGGAGCAGCGACGGCGGCCTTGCCCTCCATCGGCCGCTTGGCACGCGATGGGGGCTCTACGCGCGCCGAGTGCACCGGTGCCGAGGGCGCCGAGGGCGCCGTCGCGCCATTGCCGCCGCCCGTGCCACCCTTGCCGCCTTTTGGGGCACCAATGGCCGCAGTGCCGTCGCTCAGACCGGGCAGGGGCGCAGCGGCGAGATGATGAGCAGCGAGGCGCAGAAGGAACGGCAGCGGCGCCTCGGTGGGCGCCGCTCCACGGGTGGCTAGAGCGGCCAGGGCCGCATCAGCAGCCTGCCTCGCCTCGACAGCCTCTTCACCGAGCCGCGCTGCCTTGGCCGTGAGGCCCTTCTCAAGCAGCGCCACCGCGTCGACCAGCGCGAACGCGTCGAGTCGGGCGCTGGTAAAGGGCGGCGGCGGCAGCAGTGCGCCCGGTGGCGCGCTCGCGGACGCGTACAGGTACGCACGCAGCTGCACGCGAGCCTCCGCGAGCGGCGGTGGCAGCTCGAGCGTCTTCTGCGGAGGCGACGGCTTTGGAAAGAAGTCTTCGAAGCGCTGTTGGTACGCCTTCCAGTCTGGCGGTGGCGGCGCCGGCGTGCTCGAGGGTACACCAGCGCCGCCATCACGACCGCCGCGGCCAGCGCCCTTGGCGCTCGTGACGACGCTCGGCGTGTCAACGCAGCAGAGGCACACGAAGCGGCACACGTCAGCTAGCGTGACCCACGCACGGGGGTCGCTTGGTGCGAGTGCCGCGAGCGCTGCCTTGAGCGCTGCTACCGTCGCCGCGCCGAGCGCGACGGTGCTGCGACGGACGGCGCTCGGCGGAGGAAGTGGCGGAGGCGGCTCCTCCTCCTCCTCGTGCTCCTCCTCGTCGAAGAGGTCAAAGCGGCGCACCGAGGCCTTGGCGTTGCCTTTGCCCTTTGCGTTGCCTTGGCCCTTGGCGTCGCTCTTGGCGTTGCCCTGGCCCGTGGGTGCGCGGCCGTGCGTGCCGTGCGTGCTGGGCGGCCCGTCGAGGTTGGGCGTCGGCGGCGCAGCAGCGGGCGGGGCGAAGGCGGACAAGGTGGCGGCGGCGGAGGCGGCGCTCACGGCGGCGCTCTCGAGCTCCTCTCGCAGCGCCGCCGTCGCATCGCACAGTAGCTCAACGTCGGCTAGCTCTTGCGCCAGCCTGCTCGCCTTCGCCGACACGGCACTCGCCCGGGACGGCGCGTTGAATGCCGAGAGCTCCTGAACCCAGCCCTGGACGGTCGCCTCACGCCGCGCGGCTTGCGAAGGGAGGCGGGGCGCTGGCCGCGCCGTCCCGGGCGCTGGACGCGCTCCTGCTGGCGCGGGCTCCGCAGGCGCCGTCTCGGGCACCTGCTCCTCCCTCGCCTCGTCCTCGTCGTCCTCGTCGTGACCGTGCCCATTCTCGGCAGCAGCCTGCTCTGCCGCCAAGCCCGCCGCCTCCGCCGCCTCGCCGTACTCGTCATCCTGCTCCGCAGCCTCGCTTCCACCGTCCGCGCCGTCGGCTCTCGACTCGTCGGAAGGCAGCTCCTGCGTCAGCGGCTCCTCTAGGTCGGCGGCCTCGGCGACAGCGGCTTCGTCAACGGCTTCTTCGGCGGCAGAGCCCAGGGCGTCCTCGTGGGCGTCCTCGGGCACCTCGACCGCGGCGAGCTGCATCACCATCTCCTCTCCCTCCTCCTCCTCGTCCTCCTCCTCCTCCTCCTCCACTTCCATTCCCCCCATCGCATCGTTCGTCACACCGCCGCCACCGCCACCGCCGTCATCATTGCCGCCGTCATCACCACCGTCATCACCGCCGTCATGACTGCCGCCACCGCCAGCATGGCCTCCCCCACTGGCACCGCTGCTCGCGTCGCCCACATCGGCCGGTGACGATTTGCCGGCGTCGGCATCCTTGCGGCCGCCATCCCCGTTGTTCCGGCCACGCTTGCTGCTGCCGCCGCCGGCCGCTTGCGATGCCCCTCCCTCGGCTGCCTCTGGTGCGCCGTCTACCGCGCCTCGCTTGCGGCCGTCGCCCGCCCGATCGCTCGAGCGGTCGGCAGCGGGCCGCGTGGATGCCGAGGCCACTGCCCCTCGTGGTGGCGCGGGCTTGGATGCGGATATGGGGGCGAGCTTGGGGGCGGGCGCGCGCGACACCGACGGACCGAGGAGTGCTTGGGACGGCGCGCGGGACACCGACGGACCGAGGAGTGCTTGGGACGGCGCGCGGGACACCGACGGACCGAGGGGTGCGGCTGGCGCACGTGGCAGCGCGGCGGGCGCACGCGGCGGCGCCGCCGCCCACTGCAGACCCGCAACGGCTTGCGCCACGTCCGCCGCGAAGCGCAACCGATCGAGATGGCTGGCGAGGCGTCGGCGGCAGGTCGCGAGCGTCTCGCACTCGGCGCCCTCGGCCGATGGCGCGGCGATGAGGTTCGCAGTTGCCTGTTGCTTTGCATTCTCGACCGCCGCAGTGGCGGCCGCCGATGCCTCAGCGGTCGGGAGCACGGCACCGTCTGCGGCCGCACCCTCGCTGGACGCGGCGATCGGGTTCGCACGCGCAAGCGAACGCGCGGTGAGCATGACGCTGAAGCGGAGGCCCTTGTGCTCATCGATGAGGTGCGTGACCCACGCGTCTGCTCTCGCCGCTGCCGCCCGCGCGCGGCTCTGGAGCTGCTCATACTCGCCGCTCGCCCCGCCGCTCGGCAGCGCGGCGTTGTACTCCGGAAGTGCGTTGGAGCTGCCGTCCTGCAGCGCCAGAGCGAGCGCGGACTGATACGGCACCTCATTCGCCCTCGCCTTGCCTTCAGCCTCGCGCACGGCGGCGAGCTCGGCATCGGCGGCGGCAAGCGCGGGGCTCTTGTGAGCTCGCTCGAATCGTGCGCGCTCGGTGACGCACGTGCGCACGAGCGACAGGCATCGTCCCGCCTCCTCGCGGGCGTCGATGACCACTTGGGTCAACAGCCGTCGCAGCTTGAGCTGGCGCTCATGCCGCTGCTCCGTGCCCTGGTTGATCGCCGCCGAGATGGACGCCATGTGGGCCGCGTCCTCGGAGGCGGTGTCAGTGACTGCGGCCCGGCTCGATGGCACGCCGGACCACCAGCGAGGCATGTCTGAGTGGCCCGTCGGTCGTCGGCGGACGTGTCGATGTATGCTCGGAGCCCGCGCGCTCTCGCGCGCCGCGCGAGAACAGAACGTTTTCGTGTGCAAAGTTACTCCCAACACATTCACTTGAGTTCACACGTTCCTCGGCAGCAGTGTGTTCACGTCACTCGGCAGCAGAGATGTCGATCTTTGTGCTTCTCTGGACCCTGCTGCCCACGCCGACCGACGGCGTGCGGGGATTCACGGCGGCTACTCGCCTCGGTGGCCATAATCTCGCTCGCCGCCGCTGCGCTACGCCGCGCTTTTGCTACACTGAGCCCGACCCCGAGCCCGACCTCGAGATTGATGGCCCATCGCTCAACGAGGAACTCACGGTGTCGGTGCAGTACCTCGGCGGCGCCGACTCGCGCCAACGCCGTGTGCGCCGCACGAACCGGCCACCGGCCGAGGAGCGCTGGAGGCTGAGCACCGAGGAGGCGACCGACGGCAGCGGTAATTACATCTATCGCCGCATGTCGGCCTTCTGCAACTATGCATCCATAGATGTGGAGGCGGCCATCGATCTAATCGCGAACAATGAAGCCTTCCGCCGTTTTGGGGACTCAATCTCGATCACGAGCTATTCGGACGTCGTGCACGTCCGCATGACTTCGCCCCCGACCTCCGCGACCGCATCGACGACCGCGATGCGGTCGATCGTGCGCGACGCCTACCTCCTGCCGTACGGCGCGACGGTGTTGTGGGGCTTCCAGTCGCGCGACGAGCTCGACTTCATCGATCTGATCGCCCCGTGCTCCGAGCCGCTCAGCAGCGTCCCGTACTCGGGTGACATGGCCAGTGAGGACCTAGGCGACTCCGACTTTATGCTCTACACGCTCGACGACGCACCCGAGCCCTCTGACACGCCGGCCGAGTGCGCCACCGATGGAGGCATGTCGCCGCCATCCCCTGAGCAGCTTGCACGGGACGACGCGACCGGTCGACGCGGCAGCGCGACCGTCTCACTCTCTGCCGGTGCGGTCACGCTCTCAAACAAGCTCATCCGTATCTCGAGTACCGACGATCCCGTAGAGAAGCTCGCGATCTCCTTCGCCTTCGCGCAGTCCGTCAAGCTCGGCTTCTTTGAAGCCCTGCTTGAATCCACCACCGAGGCGATCAAGCCCATCCCCGAGCAGCTTGCAGCGAAAGGGAGCACCAACATCGACATCAAGCAGGTTGCCAAGCTGACGGGACGCCTCTTCCTCGAGCGAAATGAGGTCAACCTGTACTCGAACATCCTCGACATCCCCGACTTTTTTTGGGAGGCGGAGGAGTTTGAGCCACTCTACCTGCGCGTCAGCCGGTACCTCGACATCGACGACCGCGTCGTCATCCTCAACAAGCGTCTCGACATCGTCAATGACCTGCTCGACTCGCTCTCCGCGCAGCTCGAGGTGGAACATGCGAACCGTCTTGAGTGGATCATCATCTGGCTCATCTCGGTCGAGATCGCCCTGGAGCTGCTCAAGGACTTTGGGGGCGTGCATGGCGGCATCAGGCTGCTCGGGCGCGGCTGGCAGCTGCTCAAAAGGCCAGCAGTGGCGGCGGCAGTAGCAGCGGCGGCAGCGGCGGCGGCGGCATTAGCGTGGCGGCGCCGGGGTCAGCATTCCTAGGAGGCTGATCTCGATACACACGACACACACACACACACACACAACAAGGACTGAGCAGAAAGAACAAGAACGAAGGGACGACCAAGGGCTCCACAAGCTATTTATTCTTTGACAATCACGTACATGTCACGTATCGAGGACACAATAGGAGGGAAGAGGCGGGCCGGACGCGAAGGATGAGCAGTTTTCGTTAGATGTTCACCAGCGCGTGCCAAACGAGCCCCGTTTCGTCATTTCGTGCCCGCGAGCCGCGAGTGTAGCCGTCCGCCCTCGACCCTGTGGTCACGGGGGGCGCTCAGACTCTTTCTTGTACACCAAAGCCGCATCAGTGATCACCTTGATGATAGCTACCCTGACAATATCGTTGCTACTTCGAGGCCCGGTCAACGGCGCGGTCTTCCAGGCTGTCAACCACCGCGCAGGAACTCTCCTGGCCAAAGAGCCATCCTTCTTCGACAAGATTCTCTTTGGCACCAGCGGCCGCTCTCAGAAAAAAGATCCGGAACTGAAAGCAGCTCGGAAGACGGACCTCGCGGCATTCTTTGCGCAGCTTGACGCAGATGGCAATGGAACGCTGGACCGCGACGAGCTCAGCCGTGCCTTGATGCTCATCGGCCTTCAGAAGATTGACTTTGATGCCGCATTTGATGCGCTAGATATCGATGGCGACGGGATGGTGACCTTTGAGGAGTTTAATGCGGCGCTCCCATCGAGCACGCGAGCAGCAATCGTGGCGCGAATCAATGAGGACGGCGTCCTGCCGAGCCTGTACTTGCCGCCAGAACAATGGAGCGAGACGCGATCCCAGGCGGAACTGCAATGGGAGCAGAAGGTCCAGTTTCAGGCGCTGCGCTCCGGCAACAAACTTCGCCAGAACGATATCTTGCAAAATGAGTTGGGCAAGCTGTGAGCCGCTGTGCGGAAAGCCGCGTGCTTGGTCCCGTTGACTAAATTTGCCCACTATGCTTTGCCTCATTTCGCGTTGGCGGCCTACGTAACTTGCCCTCTCCATCCTATAGAGAAAAGAGGCGAGTTCGGACATGGAAACGTCTGAGGCGTGTCTAACTTTGCGATCACTACACTACTATTATTTCAGGATACTCACGATACCACTGACTCGTCGTTGTACTTCCGGTCACGTACGACTGTGCACTTGTAACACGTAAGTTTCACTAGCGGCTCGCGCGCGGCGACGCCTCACCCTAGACAGGAGTTGCCGTTGGAGAGAGGCGGCCCGCCAAACGAGGTCCTATACTACTGGAGAGATGCGACATATGAGCGAACTTGACCGCGGCGACGGCGGTGAGAGCGATGGTCTGCATCCGTTTAGCATCCTCTCGGGCTCGTTGCTCTTCCTTGGCGCGCACCGCCGCGGCAGATGCTCGATTGAGCTCTCGCTTGGCTCGTGCCACGGCCAATTCAAAAGCCTCGCTGGGCGTGAGTCGTTCGGGGTGGGCGAATTCGGGCGCATCTGCGGCCACCTCTTTGGAGCGCTGCCACGCCCAGACGCTACTCTCAGCCGTGACTTTTGCCGCGGCTCTCGTTGATGCGGGGCTGTTGTGACGTCCGCTGCGGGCGCTGCTCTCAGCCGGCGCCTCGGGCTCGGCCACGTCCGCACCATTGGGCTTTCGCTCCATACTTGTTGTACGCGAAACTGGTGGGCCTTCGGTCCGATCGTCTTCGGTCCACACCCTCATCGCGGCTGAGCTCGGTCTCGTCCAGTCCTCGTCCATACCCTTGTGCGGTGCCAGCACACTCTCGGTCGCCGCAGACTGTAGATCTACAGGCTGCGGCGACCGAGGCTGCGGCGACCGAGGCTGCGGCGAGCGAGGACGCTCGTGCCCAGCTGCTGCCTTGTCTCGTATGGACCTTGGCGCATCTCCTCCACAGTCTGCGCCCTTGCTATGCTCCCCCGTGACGCATTGACGGATGCTCTCGACCAGCCAAGCCGCCGTCCCGGGCTCGTAGCTTGGCTCGTAGCTTGGCACATGCACGACGGTTGGCACAGGCACTGGCGCTTCGGCCGCTGCTGCCGCTGCTGCCTCTGCTGCCGCCTTCTCGGCCGCCGCCGCCTCCGCCGCAGCCGCCACCGCCGCCGCCGCAGCCGCCGCCGCCGCCGCCACTGCAGCAGCCACCTCGGCCGATGCCGCCTCTGCTGCCGCCTTCTCGGCCGCAGCTAGCGCGGCGTCTGCTTCCCGTGGACTCTCTGCTTCCTCAGTACTCGGCGCTATTGGAGTCGTCCATTCAAATGCGTTCCTCTCCATTTGACGTGAGTAGGCTTCGTAGCGCCTCCTCTCGCGCTCGCGCAAGAAAGCGTTGATCGCGTAGATCTCAGCGCGGCGCTGACGATGCGCGGCGCGATCTTTGGAATAGAAGAGCTGCTTCTCTTCGTCAATGTGGCGTGTGATGCCATCGAGCTTGTTCTCGTTGGCCTTGTATGCAGCCTCCAGCTGCAGGCGAGCCCTATTGACTGCTTTATCATACGCGAGCTTTGCGGCCGTCAGTGGGCCGGGCTTGGTTGGGTCATAGTAAAACTCAGGACTCTCGGACCTGCTTGCCTCTTCCAATGCCAAGCGGCTTCCGTGCTGGATTGCCTCTTCCAACGCCACGCGACTGGAAGTCGAGTCGCCGGCAACATGAGGTGGTAATACGCAAGGAATGCTTACCATTTGTGGCTGTTCTGCCCGAGGACTCGGGCTGTTGGACCATGTCGCGCCCATGAGACCGACAAAGGCCGCCAAACAGGGGAGCAGGTGAAGAGACACAACGCGGACCAAACACGACCTTTCACTGTGAGTGGTGCCGGTTCGGCCCGTTAATAAGTTCCGCAACGGCCGATTTATCATCCCGAGTTGAGACAAGGGAAGTATCCAAGGATTTGGGCTGTGTGCCTGTCACCAAAGTCTTCAGAATTATCGCTTTTGTCCTTGGGCGTGAGAGACTGTGAGTGGTTTTGTATTTTGAGATTGGCAACACATTTGTAAGGTGCTCTTCGGAGAATGTGGACTGTGACGAATCCTGCAACTTCGCGAACTTTTTTTCGGAAAAACAGTTTGGCAGTGAAGTCCCGCCGCCGCGCTCGGGAACTGAGCAGACGAACACCGCCTCGACGGCCCACAGAATGGGGTGCTGTGCCTCAGCGCTCGAGGACGCAAAGGAGGCCATTGAAGAGACCTTGTTGCAACAAATGGCCAAAGGAATTGAACTTGATACGGCTATCCTCGGCATCAAGCAGGGCTGCAAAGAGCTGAAAGACTGCATCGATCCGATCAAGAAGCGCTACGATCTTTACTCACACACTGAAAAGGATGTGATACATGCAAGGATGAGCGAAGAGCAACTGCAGTTGCCTTCGCTCTCGGTGTGGGCCAGAGAGAGCACCTTTGTGGGCTCCGCCAATGCGGCAGCCAAGATTCAGCACATCAGCGGCCACCAATTCGAGCTGGCGACACTCGAGAAGGCCGTCCGCCACACTGAGGTGATGGAGTGCGTCAATCTGCTCGCCCAGGCGGAGGAGATTCTGATGAGCGTCGCCAAGATCTGCAGCACGTACATTGTTGCGGAGATCAGGCTAGATGCCAGGAAGAAGAAGCTCGAGGCGGCGCGGAAGAAGAAGCTCGATGCAGTTGAGGCCTCAAAGGCGGCAGACGCGGCGCTCGAGGTGGCGAAGGCGGCGACGGTGGCAGCCAAAGGCGAGTTCACGCCAGCAGATGCAGCTCTCGAGGAGGCCAAGAGTGCCAAGGCGGCAGCGGCAGCGAAGAAGGCGGGAGAAGACAATTCTTCAGCCGAGGCCAAGGCGGAGGCAGAGAGCGCTTTTGCCAGCGCTTGTGATGAGCTACAGAAGGCCATGGACACGTTCTACGAAGCGCAGCAGAAACAGAAGAAGGCTGTCGATGCAGAGGCCAAGGCGGACTCTGTGGCCGCGGACAGGCTGCGCAAGAAGCAGGCGGCGGACGAGGCTGAGGCCACAGCGGCCGCCGCGTGCGCGGCTGCCGAGGAGGAGGTTGCCGAAGCGAAGGCCGTTGCGAGCTCTGAGGGCCCTCTCAAGCGCAACGAGGCGGAGCAGAAAGTCAAGGCGGCATTCGACGCGCTCCAATCTGGGTATGAGCGCTTCCGCTTCGGTGCCGAAGGGTACGCTGCGAACCCCGACAAGTACGAGGCGGAGTTTGCGCTGTACGCGCCCAAGGCATCCGACGGACTACTCGAGGGTGCGCTCGAAGGCGCCAAAGTGCTCTTGGCGAGCGCCATGAAGGAAGGGCTGGCGGCAGCGAAGCTCGACAAGGAGCCCACGGCAGCGCCAGTGTCGGAAGAGGGAGCCTCGGCCTTCAGTGCACAGGCGGAAAAGGTCAAGGCGCTCAAGACGGGCTGCGAGAGCGCGGCGCGGCGCACCGTGAGCGCTGCCAAGCAGATCAAGGCATGGTCCAAGGTAGGGCTGCGCTCGATCCTCGGCCCGAAGTCGCATGCGAAGCTGAGCGAGGAGCAGATGGTGGGCGAGCTGGTCAAGTTGCTCCTCGCGGACGACGTCAAGGAGGCCGTGGCAAAGCTGGCGCTGCCCGGCAAGGATGTCATGGAGGAGGACTTCGCCGCGGGCGCGTGCGTGGCGATCCAGGACGCCACGGCGGTCCTGAAGTCCGTAGTGGACGCCATTTCCAAGGAGGCGAGCGACTGGGCAAACAAGCTCGAAAAGGCCGAAGACGCACGTGCCAAGATCAAGGCCAAGGCCACAGCAGCCAAGGCGGATGAGGATGCGGGCAAGCCAGAGGAGAAGCGGCGCAAGCCCGCCGACGACATCGAGGTCTCGATCTCCAAGATGCTCGATGACAGAGTACAAAAAGACTTCGAGACGCTCATGGCCAAGGCGGCAGTGCTCGCTGGCTCCGGGGAGGGCTCGGTTGAAGCGATCTACCTCACGCCGCTCAAGGACTTCATGGCGGCGCAGACACAGTTCCTCATGGCGCGCAAGGTGGTGGGCGCCTTCGTAGTGCCGGAGGGTCTCGTCGGTCTGACGCACGAGTCGATCGAAGCGCACGCTCCCGTCGTGCAAGACGAGCAGCAGGTGCTTGCGGACGCTGCCACTGAGCCCGAGGCCGCCCCTCGGCCGTCGCTTGTGAGGGCGCTCTCGAAGGTCAAGTCTATGCGGTCGGGGCGGCTGCCCATGGACGCTTCAACGTCTAGCCTCGTTGGAGGCTCCGCAGAGGATCGCCTCGAGGCGTTGTCGAAACAGTTCTTCATGGCGTTGTCGAAAAAGGCCAAGCGCACCTCAGCGAAGGACCTTCTCACATTGCAGCCTGAGCGCGCCTCCGCGTATCTGGTCGATGACATCGAGGACGATCCGGCCCTCGCCGAGGAGCTCAACGAGGAGCTCAACGAGGGCGATGGGGCGGCGTCGGCGGAGGAGGAGGCGGGCGCGCAAGCCCGGGAGCAGCAAACCCAGCAAGCGTTGTTTGCGTCGTCCAAGAAGCTCTTGTTTGCGTCGTCCAAGAAGCTCTTGCGCGAAGACCGCACTTCGATGCGCGAGCCCACCAACGATCGGCGATCACACAAGGATCTAATGGATGAGAGGGTCTCCAAGACGGGCCCCGGCCGCACGCGCACGCGCACGCGCACGCGCACGCGCATGCTCGATACCATGCCGGGCAATAAACCACCCGCGCCCAACCCAGAGGACACTGAGATTTCGATCATCGACGGATGGGGCGAGGCCTCGAGTCAGCGCTCCTGTCCAGCAGTAGTGTAAACGGCCAAACCACCAGTGTGGGAAATATGTTGGGGTAGGCGAATGCGTCGTTTGCGTCCACGATACCCCAAACAGCACGACACCGACCGTGTCGTTCGTAGGCTCCAGTGAACCCAAGCCGTTGATGTTTCGCCGGGATACGCCGGGTCATTCGGCCCATGGTATGACCGCGGGGGTTTACCTGTTTACCTGAGAGAGGGAGAACGGGTCTGGCACGACCTTTTCACGTTCGTTGTCGACGTGTGGCCAGATGTAACATGAAACATCAGCATCCAGAAAGATAGTGATATACCGTTTCGTTTTTTAGCACACGACATCGACAATGCACAATCATGCGTGATTGCGACAAATGTATCGTTTATTCCAGTCTTTCAACGTGACCGCACACCGAGTTGCTTCCGGCTTCCGTTCTCTCCGCCTTCCGTTCTCCCGCCGACACATACTCATACACGCTCCGTCGTCGTGAGAGTACATGAACCGCGTACACCGCTCCAGAAATCCAGCAACAGTACGCCGTGCTGCCCCCACACTTTTGCGCCGCCTGGGGTTTGCCTCGGGCGCGGACACCCCGTGCCAGGCATCTCGCCGTGTCGGGCACCGCCGTGTCGGCGATCTCGCCAATGATCACCCAGGCATGGGCGTAGCACCATGAGGTTCATGTTCACACCATGAGGTTCATGTTCACAGGGTCACCATGAGCGCGGACCAGTGGAGCTATGCGGCGGCCGCCGTCATCGTCGTGTTCGAACACCACGGACACCATTCCCCATCAGGTCCAGCTCCGTAAAAGAGTTGGCGCGCATCTCCTTGATCGGGATCCCGTTGAACATCTCGATCTCGAGGTTGCCAAGGACAGCGGCCGAGAGCTGCTCAGCGCCGTCGTCCTCGATGTTGTTGCTGCGGACGTCGACGCATGTCAACGCGCCTGTGACAACGGCCTGTGACAGGTCCGACGCCAGCAGGATCGCATCGGGCGGCTCGAGTAGGGAGTGGGAGAAGTCAGCGGTGGTCTGGTCACGCTGAATGCCGCAGAGCGAGACGCCCTTCTGCTTGGCGACCTCAGCGAGCATCTTGGCGGACTCCGCATCAAGTCGATTGCACAGAAGGTTGGTCACCGTCAATGCGCCTGTGACGCTCGTGCGGAGCGCCTCGGCGATCAGCTTGCCACCAGCAGAGCCGATATTCTCGGAGGACGCGTCCATAGCCATGATCTTGCTGTCCTTGTTGCCGCAGATGGCGGCAAAGATGGCACCCCAGCCCTCGTCCCCAAGCTCGTTGCCTCTGAGCTCGACGGACGTCAATGCGCCTGTGACGCTCGTGCGGAGCGCCTCGGCGATCAGCTTGCCACCAGCAGGGCCGATGCTCTCGGAGGACGCGTCCATAGACATGATCTTGCTGTCCTTGTTGCCGCAGATGGCGGCAAAGATGGCGCCCCAGCCCTCGTCCCCGAGCTTGTTGCCCCCGAGGTCGACGGACGTCAATGCGCCATTAACGCTGAGCAAGTCTGCGAGGTATTGGGCGCCCTGTGGACCAATTTCTCCACCACTGGTCTGGCTTGCGTTCAGGTCTAGCGCCTTCAAGCTACTGTTCTGCTTGAGGGCCTCACAGATCGGTTTCACACCGTCGTCACCCATCCGGTTGTTTGATATGGCCAGGCTCGTCAGCGCGCCATTAACTCGCAGGGCGTCAGCGATTGCAGTGATGCCCTCTACAGTGTAAATGCCCTGGCCCCAATGTTCCACACCGCACAGCACGTTGTTGGAGAGGTTGATAGACGTCAGCACGCCTGTGACGGCCACCATGGCCGCCACTGACTTTGCTCCCACTGGACCGAAGCGGTTCTTGCCCATGTGGAGCGACGCAAGCTTGGTCTCCTTGTTGCTCTGGATGGCCTCGCAGACTGCGCTTACGCCCTCATCTCCGAGGTAGTTAGAGGACAAATTCAGGGCCGTCAGTGCGCCATTAACGCTGAGCATGTCGGCGAGATATTGGGCGCCCTGTGGACCAATTACTCCACCACTGGTCTGGCTTGCGTTCAGGTCTAGCGCCTTCAAGCTACTGTTCTGCTTGAGGGCCTCACAGATCGGTTTCACACCATCGTCACCCATCCGGTTGTTTGATATGTCCAGGCTCGTCAGCGCGCCATTGACCAAAAGCGCATCTGCAATAGCTTTTGGCCCCTCAGGGGTGAAGACGTTTGTTCGCTGTTCGTGGTCCCAGTAGCCTCCGATAAGATTCGACGAGAGGTTGAGTGACGTCAGCCCGCCATTAACGCGCAGGGCCTCGGCGATTGCAGCGATGCCTTCTGCGGTGTAGGTGCCTCGAATATATTCTCCCCATTTAAAATAGATGCCGCACAGCTGGTTTCCGGAGAGGTCAATGCTTGTCAGCCCACCTGTGACAACAGCCTGTGACAGGTCCGACCCCAGCAGGATCGCATCGGGCGGCTGGAGGTCCTGGTTGCGGAAGTCAGCGGTGGTCTGGTCGCGCTGGATGCCGCAGAGCGAGATGCCCTTCTGCTTGGCGACCTCAGCGAGCATCTTGGCGGACTCCGCATCGAGCTGATTACCCAGGAGGTTGGTCACCGTCAGCGCGCCATTAACACGCAGGGCGTCGGCGATTGCAGTGATGCCCTCTGCGGTGTAGGTGCCATGTTGGTCGCCATCGTCGTCAGTCCAGATGCCACACAGCTGGTTTCCGGAGAGGTCGATGCTTGTCAGCGTGGCCCCAAGCTGGCGCCGATGACGGAAGTCAATGTGGGCGCCGCCCAACAGAGCCATTAGGGCCGGGCCGCACAGCCACACGGCCTGCGGCACCGAGGGCACCGCGAGCGCGGCACCTAGGCCGACGAACGCGAGCGACCAGAGCAGCGGATGACGCGAGACGCGATGCAGGCCGTGCAGGCCGCCTGTGACGGCTACCATAGCCGCCACAGCGTTTGCTCCAACTGGACCGATTCCATTATTTTCGAAGTTGAGCGACGCGAGCTTGGTCTCCTTGTTGCTCTGGATGGCCTTGCAGACTGCGCTTACGCCCTCATCTCCGAGGCAGTTAGAGGACAAATTCAGGGCCGTCAGCGCGCCTGTGACACTGGCCTGTGACAGTTCCGACGCCAGCAGGATCGCATCGGGTGGCAGGAGTCCGTACGAGGAGAAGTCGGCGGTGGTCTGGTCACGCTGAATGCCGCAGAGTGAGATGTCCTTCAGCTTGGCAACCTCAGCGAGCATCTTGGCGGACTCCGCATCAAGCTGATTCCCCAGGAGGTTGGTCACCGTCAGCCCGCCATTAACACGCAGGGCGTCGGCGATTGCAATGATGCCCTCTGCTGTGTAGGTGCCTTGTTGGTCGCCAAAGCCGTCAGTCCAGATGCCACACAACCAGTTGTTTCCGGAGAGGTCGATGCTCGTCAGCCCGCCCATGACGGGTATGAGTCCCGCAACAACCATGCCTCCCACGACTCCAAAGCCCTTCCCCTTCAGGTCCAGCTCTGTGAACGAGTCGGCGCGCATCTCCTTGATCGGGATCTTGTTGAACATCTCGATCTTGATGTTGCCTAGGACAGCAGCTGAGAGCTGCGTAGCGCCGTCGCCCGCAATATCGCCGTCGCGGACGTTGATGCCTGTCAACACGCCATTGACGATCAGAGCTTCAGCAATTGCTGTGATCCCCTCTGCAGTGTAAGTTCCACGCCCATGGCTGTCGAGGCCGCACAGCGTGCCCTCGAGGTCCAGGCTCGTCAGCACGCCCGTGACTACAGCCTGTGACAGGTCCGACGCCAGCAGGATCGCATCGGGCGGCTCGTATAGGGAGAAGTCAGCGGTGGTCTGGTCGCGCTGGATGCCGCAGAGCGAGATGCCCTTCTGCTTGGCGACCTCAGCGAGCATCTTGGCGGACTCCGCATCGAGCTGATTACCCAGGAGGTTGGCCACCGTCAGCCCGCCATTAACACGCATGCGCATGGCGTCGGCGATTGCAGTGATGCCCTCTGCATTGTATTGTCCTTTGCCATCAGCATCGATGCCGCACAGCTGATTGTGTGAGAGGTCCAGCTGTGATACCATCCAAAACAAAGGCAAGGGTTAGAGGAACAGAAATGGCCTCTGGGGGGTCAGAAAGCGAGCACCTGTGTCAAGGCGCCGTTGACGCCAAGAGCTGCGGCGAGCTCCTTGATGCCCGTCATGTCCCCGCCGGAGTCAGTGAGATCATTTCCGGACATCTTGATGCTCGTCAGCCCGCCATTAACGCTGAGCATGTCGACGAGATATTGGGCGCCCTGTGGACCGATTTCTCCACCTCTGGTATAACTCGCGTTCAGGTCGAGCACCTTCAAGCTGCTGTTCTGCTTGAGGGCCTCACAGATCAGTTTCACACCGTCGTCACCCATCCTGTTGTTTGAGATGTCCAGGCTCGTCAGCGCGCCATTAACGCGGAAGGCATCCGCAAGAGCATTGAGACCAGACCAGTCTGGCAAGTTGGTCATTTTGAGGTCACCATCTCTATCTTTGGCCTTAGAGACGATCATTTCCTTGCCCTGATAAACAACTTTGTCGCCCACATTGAAGGAAGAGCCCTGGACCTGGCTTGCCTTGATGTAGCCAGTCTCATTCACCAAGGAACAGAGATTGTTGGACGAGAGATTGAGACTTGTCAGCCCGCCATTAACGCGCAAAGCGTCGGCAATTGCTGTGATCCCCTCTGCATTGTAAGTTCCTTCCCCATAACGATCGAGGCCGCACAGCTGGTTGTATGAGAGGTCCAGCTGAAAATAACATTCAAAGCAAAACCAAGGGTCAGAGTAACTTTCAAGGCAGTCAAGGGGGTGTCAGAAAGCGAGCACCTGTGTCAAGGCGCCCATGACGAGTATGAGTCCTGCCACGACCATACCTCCCTCGACTCCGACGTCCTTCCCCTCCAGGTCCAGCTCCGTGAACGAGTCGGCGCGCATCTCCTTGATCGGGATCTCGTTGAACATCTCGATCTTGAGGTTGCCGAGGACAGCGGCTGAGAGCTGCGCGGCGCTGTCGCCCGTGATCTTGTTGCCGCGCATGTCGACGCGCGCGAGCACCGACATAGCAGGTATGAGACCTGCGACGACCATGCCGCCCTCGTCGCCGATCTCCTTGCCCTTCAGGTCGAGCTCGGTGATGGAGTTGGCGCGCATCTCCTTGATCGGGATCCCGTTGAACATCTCGATCTTGAGGTTGCCGAGGACAGCGGCTGAGAGCTGCGCGGCGCTGTCGCCCGCAATGTTGTTGCCACGCATGTCGACGCGCGCGAGCACCGATGTAGCAGTACCGAGGTACTCAGCCAGTGGCGTAGAGATCCCAGGGCCCAAGTTCTCGCGGGACAGGTCCCATGCGGAGATCTTGCTGGTGGGGCTGTCGCGCAAGGCGTTGAAGATACTGGTCCAGCCCTCGACGCCCAAGTTGTTGCCGCGGACGTTGACGCGCGCGAGCACCGACATAGCAGGTATGAGACCTGCGACGACCATGCCGCCCTCGTCGCCGATCTCCTTGCCCTTCATGTCGAGCTCGGTGATGGAGTTGGCGCGCATCTCCTTGATCGGGATCCCGTTGAACATCTCGATCTTGAGGTTGCCGAGGACAGCGGCTGAGAGCTGCGCGGCGCCGTCGCCCGTGATCTTGTTTCCGCGCACGTTAATGCTAGTTAATGAGCCACTAACGCGGAAGGCATCCGCAAGAGCGTTAAGACCAGACATGTCTGGCAAATTTGTCATTTTGATGTCGCCATCTCTGTCTTTGGCCTTCGAGACGATCATTTCCTTGCCCTGATAAACCACTATGTCGCCCTCATTGAAGGAAGAGCCCTGGACCTGGCTTGCCTTGATGTAGCCAGTCTCAGTCACCGAACAGAGATTGTTGGACGAATTGAGACTCGTCAACGCGCCCGTAGCAATGTCTGACGCGATCAGGATGGTGTCCGCTGGGCCAAGGCCCTGGTTGGCAAAGTCGGCCTCCTTCTGATCGCGTTTGATGCCGAAGAGCATGATGCCCTTCTCGACGCCGATCTTGGTGAGCACCTTGGCCGACTCGCTGTCCAACTTGTTGCCGCGCACGTTGCACACGGTGATCGTTGTAGCAGCACCGAGGTACTCAGCCAGTGGCTTAGCGATCCCAGGGCCCAAGTTCTCGCCGGACAGGTCCCATGCGGTGATCTTGCTGGTGGGGCTGTCGCGCATGGCGCTGAAGATGATGGTCCAGCCCTCGACGCCCAAGTTGTTGCCGCGCACGTCGACGTGTGTTAATGCGCTCATGGCAGGGATGAGATAGGCAATGAGCATGACCGCAGGCCCATGGAGCCCCTTGTTGCACAAGTCAAGCTCCGTCACGGTGCCCTCGCGCATGTGCTGCACCGGAATGCCGCATACCACACCTGAGCCCGCACAGGCAACGGCTGCGATCGTCAGCCTCAACGGTGGCTCTCCCTCGCCTGAGATGCAGCTGTGGAGAGCAGCCTTAGCAGTACCATGTAGCAATAAAGGACGGCGCCTGTCGCCAACCCCGTTGTCCTCATCGTCCTCGTCCTCGTCCTCGTCCTCGTCCTCGTCCTCGTCCTCGTCCTCGTCCTCGTCCTCGTCCTCGTCCTCGTCCTCGTCCTCGTCCTCCCCGTCTTGCAGATTCGCGGCCCGGACGGCGGCCACGTCCACCACAAAGCCATAGCCATGGAGGCGCGCCAGCCCCGGCAGCATCCGCCCCGCTAGGGCCGTGTCCCCGGGCCAGCCGGCCTCGATGAGCAGCTCCACGTCCAGGTCGGTGATCTCGTCCAATTGTGTGGGTGCCGGCTGCCCGCGGCCGCGGCACAGGCGCGAGCAGAGGACACGCCGTGACAGCGCACGCCAAAAACGATTCACGCCCTTGAGCTCGCACAGCGTGGCCACGTCCACAATGGCCAGAGCAGCCTCCCTGGCATCCTCCGTGGCTGGCACCCCCGAGAGCGAGGGCTGCCGCAGAGGTGCGGGCGGTGCCGAGGAGCTGGCCGCGCCGAGCTGCTGCGGCGCCTCGTAGCCTTCTGGCAGAAACGCCGGCTCAGCGAGAGCCTCCGCGCGCTCCTCCGCGCCATCAAAGTCACCACTCGCGCCTAGCACCACGCAGAGGTCCTGAGCGCGCTGGCCGTTGAGCCGTCGTGCGATCGCACGCTGGATGTGCTCGAGCGCCCTATCGGCGTCGAGAAAGAGGGCACCCTCGACGAGCTCCATCAGCTGCGGCATCGAGCACTCGTCGACACTTGGCCGTGTGGTGCCAGGATCACTCAGCTTCCCCAGCAAGTCGAGCGTCCAGGCCGCAATTTTTGGCACTGGGTACACGCCATCCTCGGGAGGGGCGTCGTCCATGAGATCCTTCAAGGTGCCCGCATTTCGCGCGGCCTCGCGCGGCCACGTGACCTCTTCTCCCCCTCGCGCTCGCACGCGGATTCGCTCGTCGGCCGTGCCCGTTGTAAGAGCGTCAGTTGCGCTGGTGCCGAGTGCGTCGCGTGCGGCCATCGCGTCAGCACGTTGCGGGACAAGGCGCTTGAAGGTGATGGGCAAGGCTCGGAAGATGAGGCAGGGCCCGTGCGCGCGCTCGGGAGATGAAGTGTGAACGTTAACACGACAGACGCGACAACCGGTGCTACGGCACTGTTACTGCCCGCTCAGAATACGCACACCTTACTAGTACATGAAGTGTGGGAAAAAAGGAACGTGAAAGTGAGAACACGCTTGACGTGAATACATGTAGAATGTAGTCTGGCACGACCTTTTCACACGTTCGCTGTCGACGTGTGGCCAGATGAACATCAGCATCCAGCAAGATAGTGATATACTTTCGTTTTTTAGCACACGACAATCATGCGTGATTGCGACAAATGTATCGTTTATTCCAGTCTTTCAACGTGACCGCACACCGAGTTGCTTCCGTGCTCTCTGCCTTCCGTTCTCCCGCCGACACATACTCATACACGCTCCGTCGTCGTGAGAGTACATGAACCGCGGCGTACACCGCTCCAGAAATCCAGCAACAGTACGCCGTGCTGCCCCCACACTTTTGCGCCGCCTGGGGTTTGGCCATCGGGCGCGGACACCCCCGTGCCAGGCATCTCGCAGTGTCGGGCACCGCCGTGTCGGCGATCTCGCCAATGATCACCCAGGCATGGGCATAGCACCATGAGGTTCATGTTCACACCATGAGGTTCATGTTCACCATGAGCGGAGCTACGCGGCGGCCGCCGTCATCGTCGTGTTCGAACACCACGGACACCACCATTGTACGTTTGTTTTTTGTTTGCTGAGCTGCTCAGCCGCCACCTGGGGCTCAGCCGTGTCGGGCACCACCGGGTCGGCAGCGTTCGCGTCAATGGCGTCGATGATGGCGGGAAGTAGCTGCTCAGGTGCGGGCGCCTCGGACGCCGGCGCCGTCGCCGAATCGGTCTCCTCGACCTTCCGGGGCGCCGTATCGGGCGGCTCCTGAGCCTCCGGCTTCGCGGCCTCGTCGGGCGCGGGCGCCGTAGCGGGCGCCATATCGGGCGCGTCGGGCCCCGGCACCTCCGCAGGCGCCGTAGCGGGCGCGTCGGGCGCCGGCACCGCCGCCGCCCCGGGCTCCCCGGGCTCCGCGGGCGCCGTCTTGGGCGGCTCCCAGCCATCGGGGCACCCGTCGACGCAGCCCAAGAAGCCGCCCTCGGGATCCTCGGGCGCCGGCACCGCCGTCGCCCCGGGGGCTGGGAACGTGGGACCCTCGCAGCCTGAGTAGGTGGCCTCGATGAAATGAGCCTCGCGATCGAGCTGCATGTAGTCGGGGGGGAAGACGGACGTCTCGGGGAGCGGTTGCTGCTTGCGGCCGTAGACTTGAACGAGGAGGCGGCTGTACTGCCCTTGCGGTTCGACGATGGCCTCGGCGAACTTCAGGACGTCGGCGAGCGTGACGGTGTCCATCGCTGCCGCAAGCTTGGCGTTGTAGTCAAACGAGCTGGTGCAGTTCTCGCTGATCTTGCTGAACAGGGTCACGCCCAGGCCCTTGCCCTCATCCTCAATGGAAAGCGGCGTTTGCAGCAGCGACGCTTTCGTCGAGGCGACGTAGGAGCCGAAGTCATCGGCGGTGAGCTGCTTGACGAGCTCGGGCATCGAGTCGACGAAGGTGAGGATGCACTTGGAGACGTTGGCCGGCGGCTGGGCCGTGCCCTGCACGAGGAAGACGAGCTCGCGGATCCCAAAATGGGTGCCCAGCGCCGCCTGCACCACGTAGCCCAGCTGCTGCTGCGTGCGCAGGTCGGCAAAGAACTTGCCAGGGAGGAACTTGCCCAAGATAAGGGCGGCTGCGTCCTGCCGGATGCCGAGCTTGTCCCGGCGCCCGAGCTGAATGGTGAGCTCCACCGCGGATTGGGTCTGATCGGGGCTCGGGTGCTCGATGGCGTAAGCCAGTCGGCTGCCGCTCGGCAGCAGCACACGCGCCTGGCCGAGCGGTGCCTGGACGGGCATCGAGGAGGCAGACCCCCCGGCCAGCTCAGTGGTCGACGTCACATCGCCGAAGAGACGCTCGTTCAGGTCCGCGTGAAGCCCCGAGGCGACCGAGGCCTCAACGTTGCCCACGGCGAGGAAGTCGAAGGCCTTGACACCAACTAGCTTCTCGTTCTCACCCTCCGAGGCGTTCAGCGAGGCGCTCGGCTTGGCCTCCTTCCTGTCGTCTATCGGGGCCGCCGGCTCCGGGTTGAGGAGTGCGTTGAATTCGAGCGCGCCCTTTTTGGCCGAGTCGCCCCGCTTCTTGCGGAACGCCACTGGGCCGCCCTTCGTCTCCTCCCACTCGTTCGCCGGCTCGGCGGCCTCCAAGCCGATGTCATCGATGTCCGTGAGGAGCTTCCCGATGTCGTCAATGTCGGTGAGAGGCGCGGTGAAGTCAGGGGGAGTCTCTGTGGGGGTCTCCTCCTCATCCTGTTTCAGAGCATCCTTGCCCTCGATCAACTTGTAGTCAGGCTCGAGCACGGGCGACACCTCACGCAACATGTTGAGGTGCGTCCGGTTGCCGAAGAGGCCCTCGAGTGTGAGCTTGTCGAGCAGCGCCTCGTTCTCCGGGGGCAGCTCGACAGCAAGGAAGCTCATCAGCGAGCTCGTGAGGGTGGCCGCCGTGCGACTCGGATTGGCGGTGGCCCAGGTCTCCTGCTCGTCTCGCGTCGACTCCATCGCCACCGCGAAATGGTCGGGGCAGGCTGTGAGGTTGGACAGCTGGTCGAGCGTGGCGAGCATCACCTGTGGCAGCCGCTCCGAGAAGCCCGCCAGCGTGAGTTCGAGTCCGGAGGAGGTGGGCGCGAGGTCCATCTGGACGCCCGCATCGAGCAGCTGCTGCTTCAGTGCGCGCATTTGCTCGTTCGCCATGCCGACCAGCACGCTCGTCGCGACGCGCCCGAGTCCGGAGTGCGCCGCGTGCGGCAGGTAGAGCTTGAGCCCGAAGTAGGCCATCGGCATGCCGAAACTCACATCGAGCGCATGCCACGTGCGCGAGCGCGCATCGGAAGCGAGCAGCACAGGCACCGTGATGGGCCCAGCTGCGGCGTCGTACGGCGTCGGTCCGCCTGGCTGCATCGTCTCCGGCAGTGGCTCCGGGGAGGCCTCCGGCGGGGCCTGCTCGGCGACGGTGATCATCTTCAACCCCTCCTCAGATGGATAGTAGGGGTTGACGCCCGGTTTCGTCAGCTTCGCCTCGAGCTCGGCCGACGGCGCCGCGTAGCGAGCACGCTCCTCCTCAGTGAGTAGGCGCGATTGGTACTTGGTCCCGTACCACTTCTCGACCTCCCATGCGTCCGTGTCGTCGTCGTCGTCGTGCTTGGCGGTGCCGTACAGGATCGTGACGCGCTCGAGGCTCATCAGGCCGAGAAGGCGCACGAGCTCATCCGCATCCGGCTCCCGCGCCACATAGGCCGCCCGTGGGAGCTCGAGCGGCTCATAGTTCTGCTTGAGCAGCCCCGAAAGCTCGACCATCTCCTGCGACACATCGGGGGGCTTCGCGTACATGAAGGCGAGCTCCTGCGCGCGCACATCCTGCTCCCACCACTGCGGATCGGTCGCAGTGTCTTTCGCCTTCTCGACGGCGGCGAAGACCGTCTGAATCACCTCTTGTACGTGCTCGACACCAGAGGGGGTGAGCGTGGCGCTGATCGAGAAGACGGTCTCGTCCTCTTCCTCCTCGTCCGCGCCCGCCCAGAGCTCCTCGATCCAGCCCTGTTCCGCGAGCGCCAGCGTGAGTGAGCCCTCCGTCTCTTTGCTGAACAGCGACGAGAGAGAGTTGAGCGGGTGCGAGCGCGTCCGGTTGAGCTCGCCTGGCAGGAACCAGACCAGTTCGAGAGAGTCGGGGCCGAGGGGCTCGTAGCGCACCAGACGCGGGAGCTGCTCACTCGGCACCGCCAGCTCCCATGAGGAGGCGCGACCGGCGATGACGCCCGGCCGGCGCTCGAGAGGCCCGAAATACGCGAGCGCCCAAGACTCGAGGTCATCCAGGCTCTGGTTGCCCGTGAGGGCGAGGGACATGATGTGCGACGAGTAGTGGCTCTTGTACCACGCGGTGAGCGCCTCACGCAGCTGCTCGCCCCCCGTGAGCGTCTCCTTGTTCCCGGTCGAGAACGAGTGATGCTTGGAGAGGTTGGAAGAGAGGGAGTGCAGCAGTTGATCCGTTCGCCACTCGTCGTCCTGCAGGTTCTTTGAGTTCTCCGAGTCGACCGCGTTGCGCTCGCGGTCGACCTGGTCCGACGAGGCGCCCGTCGCGAACGTGGGCGCGACGAAGAAGGCCGCGAGCCGCTCGAGCGCCGGCTCAAGATAGCCGGTGCTCACCTCGAAGAAGAAGTTTGTGTGCGTCTTGTCCGTGAAGGCGTTCGAGCCGCCGCCCGCCGAGGCGAGGAAGGTCTCGTACTCGTCCTCCTCTGGAAACTTGGCATTCGAGAGGAAGAGCATGTGCTCGCAAAAGTGCGCGATCCCCGGGTACTCAATCGGGTCCGAGTAGCTGCCCGTGGACACGTCGACAGAGGCCGCCGCCATAGTGGCGCTCGGGTCGGAGCCGAGAAGCACCTTCATGCCGTTGTCGAGCTCGACGTACCGATACGAGCGCTTGTCCGTGTGGGCGAGCGAAAAGCTACCCTGGTAGCGCCTCGTCACGGTGGGGTTGTAGGGCACGTAGGGCGAGGAGGGTTCCGTCGCCACGAGGTTCGGCTCCGGCGACGCGGCGTGGTCAGTCGCAGCCGGCTCCGGGCTCGGCGAGGCGGATGCGACGAACTCTTTCGCAACGGGCTCCGGCGACACCATGGGCGTGGTGGAGCGAGTCACCTCCGGCTCTGGCGGCACGGTGGCAGCGACTGGCGTGGCTGAGTGACGGGCGCCCCACGCCTCCTCGGTCGTTCCCGGGACGAAGTCTGGCTCCGGGACGAGCTGCTCGGCCGAGACGCTGCTCAACTGACTCCGGACGGCGCTTAGCACGCTCTTCCGCTGTAAATCAACGGGCAGAGCAATTGTTGTCGCTATGGCCGCGGTTATCAGGAGTCGTCGCATTCGGACGACGCGAAAAGCCCTGCTGTTCCGAATTTGGAAATAAAAAATTGTGACCTTTTCAGGAATGCCACTTCACAAATGCATGCAAGCTCTAAGTCCTCTTTTCCCATGGTTTTCCCACACTCAGAACTCGAAGTCGCACGGCTCGCACATGTGGCCGCAATAGAGCATGTCGTCCTCGAGCGTGCACTCGCCGGGCTTGGCTGAGGGTAGCTGCTCTTGCATGTACGTGTCATAGGTGAAGAGGAGCACCGCGCGGCGTCCTTTGGTATCCGTCTCGTAGCAGCGCCAGTAAAAGTAGTAGGTGGGAGTGGCGGGAGGCGCAGGGGGGGAGGGGGAAGGGGGCGGGGGCGGCGGGGGCGGCGGCGAGGGCGGCGGAGAAGGA